>Ga0326728_10000108_pt1 | contig 332657 bp, 248 predicted proteins | sample MB3enrmetagenome_FD_207602 | JGI IMG/M metagenome (GOLD analysis project Ga0326728, IMG submission 207602) | Lab enriched peat soil microbial communities from McLean, Ithaca, NY, United States - MB31MN | ecosystem: Environmental > Terrestrial > Soil > Wetlands > Peat | place: USA: New York...
TCGAAGCTGGATTGGGTACACTCTGTCATAGCGAAAGCCGCTTTCTTCTTGGCGTTAACTGTTGCCTGGAAACTCAGTTATGCCAGAAAAAGCGGCTTTTTGCTAGACCCCCCATGAGAAAAGACGGTTAGAGCCCGGTGGGGTCCTTCGGATACGGCCAGCGCCACAGCCGGGTGCAGGCAGCGGCGCTGGGCAAGAAGGCTTCGGCGGAATAGGCGCCTCGCCGATACGGCTCGCTCGAGGGACTGTCGTCGCGACACGTCCGGGATGGCAGTTGAGGGCACATTCCGGTGACGCCACATACCATTCCCAACCGGAGGGCTGCCCATGGGCCAATCCACGATTAGGGCGTTACCGTCAAGTTGACGTGACCCGGACTTAACGAAATTCTGCGCTTGCACGCACCTGAGGCTTCGGTCGGGCAGCTCGACAGAAGTCGTTTCCGGAGAATACTTCCAGGACATGCCGGCGCAAGCCGTGGTAAGCATGTGTCGCCCCGTTCCGGGCTCGGTTACAGCGCTCTCACGCAGCAGGTGTGATCTCGATTTCTCTCGCCAGACTGGTCGGCTACGGAACCGGCTCCCCAAACTCCATCAAGGTTCGGAGATGCCCTTCAATGGCTTCTCGGATATTCCTTTCCGCCTGCTCCAGGGTGTCGGCAGTCGTGATGCAGCCGGGAAGATCTGGAACGTACGCTGCCCAATTTCCCTCCGCCCGTTCGAAAATCACCGCGCACCTTCGCCTCATTGCCTGACCTCCAGTCCCGCAGCCTACGGGCCATATCGAGCAGCGTGTCCGCACCCAGCGGGTTCCGTCCCCAGCGCCCACGCTTTTCTACGCGGCCGTAAGAGCCTTTCGCACCGCGGCGGGCTGGTTCTTGATGACGAGCATATAGGCGCGGACCGCCGGTTCCGGCTTGCGTCTTCCCTGCTCCCAGTCCTGAATGGCCCGCACATGCAGCCCGTAGCGTTGCGCAAACTGCTCCCGAGTGAGACCCTGACCTTCGCGGATTGCACGAACGTCCACATCGGGCGCCACGCGCACGACCCTCATGGGAAGCTCGATTTCGCCCCTCATGTGCCGGGCGATCTCTTTGGCCGATTCAACCAGTACCCGGCCCAGCCTGGTGCTCTTGGTGTTTGAACGGCCGGAGGATTTTCGCAAGGGCTTTTCTTTCGGCGTCACTGAGATTCTCCTTTTCGTTCTTGGCATATACCGCGACGAAGTACACTGCCTCCGGCGGGGCGAAGTAGTAGATCGCTCGCACGCCGCCCCTCTTGCCGCGCCCCAGACCCGCCCACCGCGCTTTCCGCATTCCGCTGCCGCCCGGGATGAGCGGATGGCGCTCCGGATCGTCGGCGATATGCCGCTCCATTTCGTCCTGCTCCTCGGCGCCCAGCAGCCTTGCCGCGTCGCGTCGATATCGCGGGAGAAGGAACAACCGCCGCATACTCGGATTGTACTGCGGCATTGCCGCAGATGCAACCGGTCGTACGCTTCCCGGGACACGCCGGCCAAACCGCGCGCGGCTCGCGGGTAGATTTCACCTCTCGCCCCACTTGAGCTTCTGCCGCAGCACGTCGAAGAACATCATTTGCGGCGGCCGGATCAGCCGCAGCGTGTAGTTCGAGCTGCGGCAAACCAGCGTGTCGCCTCCCCGCATGGGCGCGCCCACCTGCCCGTCGATGGTCAGGAACGCGCCATCGTCCGGCGTTCGCGCGGTGACCCGGATGATGCTGGTTTCGGGAACGATCACCGGCCGGTTGGTGAGCATATGGGGGCAGATGGGCGTGAGGCAGATAGCCGGAACGGCGGGAAAGATGATGGGGCCGCCGGCCGAAAGCGAGTACGCCGTGGAGCCGGTGGGCGTCGAGATAATCAGCCCGTCGGCCTTGTATGCGCACACGAACTGGTTGTCCACGTGAGCGTCCAGATCGATCATGCGGGCGATGGAGGTCTTGGCCACCACGGCGTCGTTGAGCGCTTCGTAGCGGGCCACCACTTCCCCGCCGCGCACCAATTCGGTGGTCAGCAGCTTGCGCTTGGCGATGCGGTGCTCGCCGCGAAACGCGCGCTCCAGCTCGGGAAACAGGTCCTCCACGGTGATCGCCGTGAGGAAGCCGAGACCGCCCAGGTTCACCGGGAACAGGGGGATCTCGCGATGGCCGATGGCCCGCGCGGCGGAAAGCAGCGTGCCATCGCCGCCCAGCACCACCACCAGGTCGCAGCCTTCCGTCACCTGCTCGCGCGGGAGCCCCGCCACGCCGCAATAAAAGGCCGTCTGTTCGTCCAGCTTGACGGCGATCCCGCGCCCATGCAGCCACTCGATGAGCTTGGGAATGACCACGCCGGCCGCTTCCACCGCGGGCTTCGAAACGATCCCCACGGTCTTAATGATGGGCATACAGGAGAAACTCCTTGTTACCTTCGGCCCCCAGAATCGGACTCTCGAGAAGGGCCGTTTGAAACCCGCACTCCCGCACGGCGCGCTCCACGCGCTCGCAGGCCGCGCGGTGGATTTCCGGATCGCGCACGATGCCGCCCTTGCCCACGAACCCGCGGCCGGCTTCAAACTGCGGTTTGACTAGTATAACCAGTCGCCCGTCCGGTTGCAGAAGGGGCACGGCGGCGGGCAGGATCAGGGTCACGGAAATGAAGCTGACATCGCATACCACAAGGCCGACGCGCTCGCCGATGTCTTCGAAGCGAAGGTGGCGCGCGTTGATGCCTTCGTGCAAGATCACGCGCGGGTCCGTGCGCAGCTTCCAGTCGAGCTGCCCCGCGCCGACGTCCACGGCGTGGACGCGCGCGGCCCCGGCCTGGAGCAGCGCGTCCGTGAAGCCGCCGGTGGAGGAGCCGATATCCAGGCACACGGCGCCGGTTACGGGGATGTCGAAATGGCGCAGAGCGGCGGCCAGCTTGAATCCGCCGCGGCCCACGTAGGGCGGGCGCGCGCGCACTTCCACTTCGGCATCGCCGGCCACCGGCTGGCCGGCCTTGGCGGCCTTCTGCCCCTGGCAATAGACCTCGCCGGCCAGGATGAGCGCTTGCGCCTTCTCGCGGGATTCGGCCAGTCCGCGCTCCACCAACAGCCGGTCAAGCCGCGTTTTCATGACCCCACGCAAGCGCGCCGCCCGTTCCGGTTTTCATGACTTGCGGCGAACAATGAGGTCGGCCAGCTCGGCCAGACGGCCGGCGCGGTCGCCGAACGGCGCCAGCGTTTCGTGCGCGTGGGCGCACTCCTCCTCGGCCATGCGCCGCGAAACCTCCAGGCCGTACACCGCCGGAAACGTGATTTTGTGCTGCGCGGCGTCCTTTCCGGCGGTCTTGCCGAGCGCTTCGGAGGATTCCTCCACGTCCAGAATATCGTCCACAATCTGGAAAGCCAGCCCGATGTGTTCGCCATAGCGGGAAAGCGCCGCGTATTGCTCGTCGGAGGCCCCCGCGTGGATGGCGCCCATGCGCAGGCTGGCGCGCAGAAGAGCGCCGGTCTTGGCGCGGTGAATGGTCTCGAGAAGCTGCGCGTTGGGCGGCCGGCCTTCGCCTTCGAGATCGGCCACCTGGCCGCCGATCATGCCGCCCACGGTGCCCGAGGCGGTGGCCAGCTCGGCGATCATGCGCGCCTTGCGGACGGCCGAAATATCGAGCTCGGCAAGCACCTGGAAGGCCAGCGTGAGCAGCCCGTCGCCGGCCAGAATCGCCATGGCTTCGCCGAACACCTTGTGACTGGTGAGCTTGCCTCGGCGGTAGTCGTCGTTATCGAGAGCCGGCAGGTCGTCGTGGATCAGCGAGTAGGTGTGGATCAGCTCCAGGGCGCAGGCGGCGGAAACCACGCCGTCCGGCGAATCCGAAACCGCGCGCGCCGCTTCCATGCATAGCAGGGGCCGTATGCGCTTGCCGCCCGCGAACAGGCTGTAGCGCATGGCGCGGTGGATGGTCTCCGGCGGCGTGGTCTCCGGCGGCGCCAGGCGATCGAGCTCCGCATCCACCAGGCGCTGTTGCTGGGCCAGGTATTCGCGCAGGTTCATTTCTCGGTTTTGTCCGGCCGGAACGGTTCGGCCACCATCCGGCCCTCTTTGCGGATGAGCGCCTCCACCCGTGTTTCCGCCTGCTCCAGTTGCTTGCGGCAGGTCTCGCTCAAGGCCGTGCCGCGCTCGAACAGAGCGAGCGACCGTTCGAGCGTCAGGTCGCCGGCTTCGAGTTCCTTGACGACTTTTTCCAGCTCATCCAGGCAAGCTTCGAAGGGCTCGGGCTCAGGTTCGTTTTCCGCCATCGATCCATTTTAGTGCGGATCGGCCCTCTCGGGATCGTTTGTTCCTCGGCGCCGCGGGCCGGGCATGCCCTGCCCCTACGCCTTGTAGTCCCACTCCTTGCGGTACGGCGTGTCGACGAAGTTGTTGACTGTCTCGTCGTTGGTGAATCTCATGGCCTTCGAATCCCACAGCAGGACCTTGGGCTCTCGCCGGCTGCGGGCCGCGCCGGCGGGCGTCGCCACGGGCGCGTTGTACCGGCGCTGCGCGGCGGCTCCGATCAGGGCGAACTCCGTGAGGCGGCAGGCGAAATCGAGTGGCGTAATCGATTTCTTGCCGGCCTTGCACATGCGCACCCACTCGGTGTAGTGGTCCGGCCTCTCGCAGCGCGGCAGGTATGGCTTGGGCTGCTGGAAATCCTTGAAGCGGCTCTCCGGCAGAAGCCAGCCGCCGGCCAGCCCGTGCACCTTGACGCCCGGCGCGGGTTCGCGCCCAAACGGGGCCCACGGATTGCCTCCATAGAACGCCGACAACTGAACGCCCTTTTCGCCCACGAACATGATGCCCCTGTCCGGCATCGTCACATCCACGGGCATGCTTGCGGGCCGCGGCGGCGTCAGACCGCCATCATAGAAAAACACCATCAGTTCCGGATGCTTGCCGCGGGCGGGGATGTGCCACTGAATGGTGTTGGCGATGCTCATGCACTCGGGGTTGGCGATGGCGCCTTCGAGCGAGAACGCTTGACTGGCCACCGCGGCCACCCAGTCCGGCGTCCCCATCTCGAGTTCGTCATGGAACATCTGCAGGGTGTGGCAACCGAAGTCGCCCACGGTGCTCGTGCCGAAATCCCACCAGGAGCGCCAATGGCCGTAATGGTAGGTCTTATGATACGGCCGAAACGGGGAGGGGCCGCACCATTGGTCCCAGTCCATCCCCGCGGGCGGCGTCTGCGCCGCCGGCCTCGCCAGGCCGCTCGCGCTGTTGGTGGCCATCCAAAGGTGCACCTCCCGCACCGGGCCGATGGCCCCCGTCAACAGCAGCTCCGTGGTGGCCCGGGCATAGGCGGTGCGCGAATCCTGAATGCTCGCCTTGGTGGTGACTTTGGAGGCCAGAACCGCCGCCTTGACCTGTCTCGCCTCGGCGATCGAGTGCGTGATCGGCTTGGCGCAGTAGATGTGTTTGTTCATCGCCAGGCCCGCCAGCACCAGGTGCGAGTGCCAATGGTCCGGCGTGGCCACGATCAGAGCGTCGAAGTTCTTCTGCTCCTTGTCGAACATCTGCCGGAAGTCCTTGTAGAGCCTGGCTCTCGGATAGAGCTTGAACGCCGGCGCGGCGTACTCGTGATCGAGGTCGCAGAGCGCCACGATCTCTTCGTCCTTGCAGCCGTCCACATAGTTCGGGCCCATGCCGCCGAGGCCCACTGCGGCGATCCTGAGTTTGTCGCTGGGCGCCTGGTAGCCAACGCCCCCCAACACATGACGCGCAACCACCAGAGGCGCCACGCCAGCGGCAACAGCGGCGCGCCGGGATATCGCGCCCTGGGTCGATTCGTTAGAATTCATGAAAACGTCTTCCTTTCTCGACTACGCCTGATCACGGACATTTTAGTCCCAATTTGCGATCATGACACGCCCAGCCGCCGGCTTTTGATCCTCCAAAGCGCGATTTCTTCGTTGCGCGCGGTTGTAACGGGCGGTACGCCGCCAAATCGGTGGCTGAGGGCGGCTGTGATATGTTGTTACCGATGTTGGAGAATCCCTTTCAGGATCCCTTGCGATTTGAGCGGCGCACTCCGGAATGCGCAATCGTCATTTTTGGGGCTAACGGCGATCTGGCCCGGCGCAAGCTCCTCCCCGCGCTGTACCGCCTGGCCTATGATCGGCGCCTGGCAGCCGGCTTCGCGGTCGTCGGCGTATCCCGCACCCCGCTGAGCGACGACCAGTTTCGCGAGACGATGCTCAAGGCGGTCCGGGAGTTCTCCGAAAACACCAAGGTGGACGACGAGGTGTGGACCGCCTTCGCGCAAGGCCTCTACTACGTGGCCGGGGACATCGCGGACGCGGACCTCTACCGCCGGCTGGGCGCGAAGCTGGCGGAGGTCGAGCAGGCCCGCCACACCGGCGGCAACGTGCTCTTTTACCTCTCCACGCAGCCCAGCCAGTACGCGCCGGCGGCGCTGGGAATTGGCGCGGCGGGGTTGCAGAAGGGGCCCGGCTGGCGGCGGCTGATCGTGGAAAAACCCTTCGGCCACTCGCTCGCCAGCGCGCGCGAGCTGAGCGGCCGCATTCACCAGGTGTTCGACGAACCGGACGTCTACCGCATCGATCATTACCTGGGTAAGGAGACGGTGCAGAACATCCTCGCTTTCCGCTTCGGCAACGGCATCTTCGAGCCGCTGTGGAACCGGCGCTACGTCAACCACGTGCAAATCACGGGGGCCGAATCGATCGGCGTGGAGGGCCGCGGCGCCTACTACCAGGAAGCCGGCGCCCTGGACGACATGATCCAGAACCATCTGCTCCAGGTGATGGCCACCATCGCCATGGAGCCCACGGCCACCTTCAAGGCGCCCTCCGTGCGGGACGAGCGCTCGAAGCTGCTGCGCTCCATCCGCCCCATGACGCCCGACGAGTTGCGGCGCAACGCCGTGCCGGGCCAATACGGGCCCGCGCGCATCGGCGGCTTGGATGCGCCGGGCTTCCGGCAGGAGCCGGGCGTGGACCCGCAATCCCAAACCAACACCTACGCCGCGGCCACCTTCTTCGTCGAAAACTGGCGCTGGGCCGGGATACCGTTCTACTTGCGCACGGGCAAACGCCTGCCCAAGCGCGTCACCGAAATCGCCATCCAGTTCAACCCCGCCCCGCTCGCCATTTTCGATAGCGATGGCGACGGTCTCTCGCCCAATCTGCTGATCCTCCGCATCCAGCCCGAAGAAGGGATCTCGGTCAAATTCCTTTCCAAACGCCCCGGCGCCGGCATGCATCTCCGGCCGGTTTCCATGGACTTCAATTACGGCTCGAGTTTCGGAGAGCGCTCCCCCTCCGCCTACGAGACCCTGCTGCTCGACGCGCTGGTGGGCGACGCGACGCTGTACACCCGGCAGGACATGGTGGAAGCGAGTTGGGCGGTGGTCGAGCCCATCCAGAACCTGTGGCGCGAAACGCATTTCGATTTCCCCAATTACCCGGCGGGCACATGGGGACCACCCGCCGCCGATGAGATGCTGGCGCGGCGCGGCCACGCCTGGAGGACGCCATGAGCCAGTGGGGCACAAAAACAACCAGGCCAGCTCCCGACCCCCGATGTGCGATTTATGAGCCAAACCATCGTCTCGCCTGAAACCGTGCTCCACGAACTGGCCGATCTCTGGGTGGCCACCGGAAAGGACGGCCCCACCGATGCCGGCGCCGGCGTTCTGAAGGCCTGCTCGATGACCTTGATCGCGGTGGCCGAAGAAAGCGAAGACGCGGCCGGGCTGGGCGAAACCCTGGCCGCGCTGATGCCCGAGCACCCCGCCCGCACCATCCTGGTGCGCCTCACCGGCCCTGGAGAACCGGTCCTCTCCGAGCGCGTCTACGCGCAGTGCTGGATGCCCTTCGGACAGCGCCGCCAGATTTGTTGCGAGCACATCGAAATCGCCGCCTCCGACGCTTCCCTGCCCGACCTGCGTTCGCTCCTGCCGCCCCTCGCCGCCCCCGACCTGCCGGTGATCCTGTGGTGCCGCAGCGCCCGCCTTTTCGACGCGCCGGATGTCGGCGGCCTGGCCGGAATCGTTCGAAAAGTAATCGTGGACAGCGCCATCCAGCCGGATGCGCGGGCCGCCCTGGCGCGCCTGGCCGCCATGGCCGGCGGCGAAGCCCTGCTGGCGGATCTTTCCTGGACGCAGCTCACGCGCTGGCGCGAGATCCAGTCGCGCATTTTCGAAAACCGCGAATACCTGGCCCGCCTGCCGGAAGTGGATACGGTTCGCGTGGCCTTCGCGGGCGCGCAGCCGCCGGTTCACGCCTGGTACATGGGAGCCTGGTCCGTGGACGCGCTGGCCACGGCCGGCGTCCACGCGCGCTTGAGCCTGGAGCCCGATGCGGCGCTCACCGGCCGGGCCTTGCGCGTCGAACTGGCGGGCAAGGACTTCCGCATGGAACTGGAGCGGCAAGAGGACCGCCTGATCACCCGCGTGGGCGATTCCTCCCAATGCGTCAGCCTGCCGCGCCCCACCGACTACATGCTCATGCGCGAGGAGCTTGGAATTGTGCGCCACGATCCGGTTTACGAGCGGACCCTGGCCTCCGCCGCCAAGCTGGCGGTATCCTCTTCGACATGAGCGCTCGCCTTACCGTCTCTCCCAATGCGCTCGGGGCCGCGATAGTCTGCGCGGCCCGTGTACTCGCCCTGCTGGGGAAGGCGCTCGACCGCGAAGAATTCGCCACCTTCGCGGTGTCGGGCGGATCCACCCCCGGGCCGATGTTCGACACTCTGGCCACCAGACTCCCCTGGGACCGTGTTCACCTCTTCTGGGTGGATGAACGCGCGGTGGCGCCCACCGCGGAAGCCAGCAATTACAAACTCGCTTACGACCACTTGATTGCGCCGGCGGGTATTCCCGAGCGGAATGTGCACCGCATCCACGGCGAACTGGAACCGCGCGAGGCCGCGAGGCTCTACACGGCGGAGATCCGCCGCTACTTCGAGCTGGGCAGCACCGAGCTGCCGCGCTTCGATGTGGTGCACCGCGGAATCGGCCCCGATGGCCACACCGCCAGCCTGTTTCCAGGCAGTGATCTGCTGGACAACCACGACGATATCGCAGCCCCGGTGTTCGCTCCCCAATTCAACCAGTGGCGCGTCACACTGCTGCCAGGGGTGCTGAAGGCCGCGCGAAACACCGTGGTGCTGGCGGCGGGGGCCGATAAGGCCGAGGCCGTGCGCGCGGTGTTCCAAGACGGCTACGACCCGAAAAAGTGGCCCTCCCAGATCGCCAGAGACCAGGCCCATTGGTTCCTGGACCGCGCCGCCGCGGCCAAGCTGCTGTGATGTGGGGCAGGCGCTGCCGCCTGCCAACCCGCGTAGAATAGCAGGCGTATGCCCGACATGGCGGACTACGGTATTCATGAAGCCCAAGCGCTGCACCCCCTTCCGCGCGCCGGCCGTGCCAGGATTTCCGAGGAGGAGTACTTGCGAACATCGTACTCGCCGGACCGCGAATACCGTGACGGCGTCGTGCTGGAACGAAACATGGGCGACAAAGAACATTCACGTCTGCAAGCGCGCCTGGCGCAGTACTTGGGGCGCCGCCGGAAGCAGTGGAACATCGAGGTATATACCGAGCTTCGCGTTCAGGTCGCGCCGGGATGGTATCCCCTGCCGGATGTCTGCATTTACGCCCTCCCCGACTTCGAAGAACGGTATCCTTCCCGGCCGCCGCTGTTGTGGATCGAGATCCTCTCACAAGACGACCTGATGAAGGATGTTTGGAAAGAAGCGGGCGATCTTCTGCGGGCCGGCGTACCTCGGGTCTGGATCATCGATCCCGCCACTCTGGAAAGTGAGCTTCGCACTTCCGGCGGGATACGCCAGGTTATCGACAAGACCCTTCGCGTGCCAGACTCCCCAATCGAAATTTCATTGGTGGATGTCATGGAAGAATAGAACCCTCGGCCGCCGCGGCCGCGTGCGTGGTTGGCAGGCGAAAGCGCCTGTCCCACATTGCGGCCAGACTGCAAGCCCCGTTCGTCCACGAACCCCGAAGGGGTGAAAGATACTAGCCGGACCTTCTCACGGGTGTTCAGGCGTGACGTGGCGCAGGCTCTCAGCCTGCCGACTCGACACTCGTGTCGAGTCTGGCGCTCGGTCCGCCACCAAGCGTCGAGAAGAGTCTCGACGCGGCAGCCTGAGAGGCCGCGCCACGGAAGAGAGCAGCGATAAAGTGAACAGTATTGAGGCTAGCCCATGGCGCAAGCCATGGGTTGAAGCCGAAGTTACGCAGAGCCCCGTCAGGGGCGAAAGATCCGGTTTCGCGTGCCGCTCATCCCTACGCCCGCGGCGCCCTCTGGGCCTGGCTGGACGGAATTACGCCTGTCTCCCACGGCTTGCGCCGTGGGCCCGTATCTTCCACCCCTTCGGGGCTGAAAATCGTCGCGGCTCGCGAAGAAATCGATGGATAGTAATACAATTATTTCGCCGCCACCGCTTCCTTGACGCCCGCGCGTTCCTGCAGCGCCCCGGCCTTGTCCGTGGCCTCCCACGTGAACGCCGGCTCGCTCCGGCCGAAGTGCCCGAACGCCGCCGTCTGGCGGTAGATCGGCCGCCGCAATTTCAGGTGATCGATAATCCCGCGCGGAGTGAGCGGGAAGTTCTCGCGCACCAGCTCGGTGAAGCGCTCGTCGGGGATGACGCCCGTGCCGAAAGTGTCCACCGATACCGACACCGGGTCGGCCACGCCGATGGCGTAGGCAAGCTGCACTTCGCAACGGCTGGCCAGCTTGGAGGCCACGATGTTCTTGGCGATATAACGCGCCATGTAGCACGCCGAGCGATCCACCTTGGTGGGGTCCTTGCCGGAAAATGCGCCGCCGCCGTGACGGCCCATGCCGCCGTAAGTGTCCACGATGATCTTGCGGCCCGTGACTCCCGTATCGCCATGCGGCCCGCCCACCACGAAACGGCCGGTCGGGTTGATGTGGTACTTGGTCTGGGAATCCACCATGTTCGAGGGAACGATGGGGTCGATGATGTGCTTCTTGACTTCCCGGCGCAGCTCTTCGGTGGAGACTTCGGGGCTGTGCTGGGTGGAGATGACCACCGCTTCGATCCGCTTGGGAACGTTGCCCGCGTATTCCACGCTCACCTGGCTCTTGCCGTCGGGGCGCAGGAAATTCAGGCCTCCCTCGCGCCGAACCGTGGAAAGCTGCCGCACCAGCTTGTGCGCCAGCATGATCGGCAGGGGCATCAGCTCCGGCGTCTCGTCGCACGCGAACCCGAACATGAGACCCTGGTCGCCCGCGCCGCCGGTATCGACGCCCATCGAGATATCGGGCGACTGCGATTGAATCAGGTTGTGGACTCCGCAGGTGCTGGAATCGAATCCGTAGGTGGCGTCGTTATAGCCCACGTATTCGATGGTCCCGCGCGCGATGCGCTGTACGTCCACGTACGTATTGGTGGTGATCTCTCCGGCCACGATGCAGGTTCCGGTGGTCACCAGCACTTCGCACGCCACCCGCCCGGTGGGATCTTCCGCCAGTACCGCGTCCAATACGGCGTCCGAAATCTGATCCGCAATCTTATCCGGATGGCCTTCCGTAACCGACTCGGAAGTGAAAAGAAATCGTCGAGAATCTGCCAAGGTTATCCTCCCCACAGGTTATGATTCATTCAATTTAACACGCGGCCGGTTCCCTCATGAGCCAGCCGCTCTCGTATTGTGGGGCAGGCGCTTCCGCCTGCCAAGCCCTGCCCCTATACCCTAATACCGATAGTGGTCCGGCTTGTAAGGCCCATCCACCGGCACGCCCAGGTACGCCGCCTGGCGCTCGTTGAGCCTGGTCAGCTTTACGCCGATCTTCTCCAGGTGCAGACGCGCTACTTCTTCGTCCAGTTTCTTGGGCAGGGTGTAGACGCCGGGCTTGTAGACGTCGCGGTTGGCCCACAGATCGAGCTGCGCCAGGGTCTGGTTCGAGAAGCTGTTGCTCATCACGAAGCTGGGATGGCCCGTGGCGCAGCCCAGGTTGACCAGGCGGCCCTCCGCCAGCACGAAAATCGTATTGCCGCCCGGGAACGTGTAGGTATCCACCTGCGGCTTGATGTTGGTCTTCACCGCGCCGGAGGCGTTCAGGCGGTCGATCTGAATCTCGTTGTCGAAGTGCCCGATATTGCACACGATGGCCTGGTCCTTCATCTTCCGCATGTGTTCCAGGGTGATGATTTCGCAGTTCCCGGTCGCCGTGACGTAAATATCGCCGCGCCCCAGCGTGTCTTCCACGGTGGTGACTTCGAAGCCTTCCATGGCCGCCTGCAGCGCGTTGATGGGGTCGATCTCGGTCACCACCACGCGCGCCCCCATGCCGCGCAGCGAGTGCGCGCATCCCTTCCCCACATCGCCGTAGCCGCACACCACCGCCACCTTGCCCGCCACCATCACGTCGGTGGCGCGCTTGATGCCGTCGGCCAGCGATTCGCGGCAGCCGTACAGGTTATCGAACTTGGACTTGGTCACCGAATCGTTGACGTTGACGGAGGGAACCAGCAGCGTTCCCGCCTCCTGCATCTTGTAGAGCCGGTGCACGCCGGTGGTGGTCTCTTCCGATACCCCGCGCCATTCCTTGGCGATTTCATGCCAGCGATTGGGGCTCTCGGCGTGGACGCTTTTCAGAAGGTCCTTAATGACCTCCTCTTCGTGAGTGGCGGAAGGCTCGCGGACCCAGCCGGAACCGTTCTCCAGCTCGTAGCCTTTGTGTATCAGCAGCGTGGCGTCGCCCCCATCGTCCACCACCAGTTGCGGGCCCTTGCCGCCGGGGTGGCTGAGGGCCTGGTACGTGCACCACCAATAATCCTCGAGCGATTCGCCCTTCCAGGCGAATACCGACACGCCGGCCGCCGCGATGGCCGCCGCCGCGTGATCCTGAGTCGAGAATATGTTGCAGCTCGCCCAGCGCACCGAAGCGCCCAACTCCGCCAGCGTTTCGATCAGCACGGCGGTCTGAATGGTCATGTGCAAGGAGCCCGTGACCCGCACTCCCGCCAGCGGCTTCCCCGCCGCGTACTTGCGCCGTATGGCCATCAGACCCGGCATTTCGAACTCCGCGATCGCGATCTCCTTGCGGCCCCAATCGGCCAGCGCGAGATCCGCCACCTTAAACTCGTTCTGCAGCGTCGCAACACCCATATCTTCCGCACCTCAAATCAAGAAATATTGATATATTGATGTTAGACGGTTTTCCAGATGGCGTCAATACTAAAATCGCTGCGCTTGGCGGCCGACCCCAACCGCCTGCGCCTGCTCCTGCTGCTGGGCCAGGAGGAACTATCGGTCGCCGAGCTCCAGGAGATTGTAGGCAAGGGCCAGAGCCAGGTTTCCACCAGCCTGGCGCTGCTGAAGAACGCCGGGTTGGTCGAGGACCGGCGCACCGGCAAGAACGCCTTCTACCGTTTGACCGCCCCGGCGGGCCTGATGAACCTGCTGGGCGAAGCCGCGCGCGAAATCCCCGAGGCGGAGCGGGACCGCCAGGCGCTTCGCCTGGTCCTGCGCAAGCGCCAGGACCGCATGCGCCGCTACTTCGACAATCTGGCCGGTAAATTCGGCCGCCAGTACGTCCCCGGGCGGTCCTGGAAGGGCATTGCCGAAGCGCTGCTCAAGCTCATGCCGCCCATGGTGATCGCCGACCTCGGCGCCGGCGAAGGGACGCTCGCGCAACTGCTGGCGCAGCGCGCCAAGAAGGTGATCGCCATCGACAATTCCGAAAAGATGGTGGAGTTCGGCGCGGAGCTGGCGCGCAAACACAATATCGCCAACCTGGAATACCGGCTGGGCGACATCGAAGACGTTCCCATCCGCGCCCGCACGGTGGATCTGGCCATTCTGAGCCAGGCCCTGCATCACGCCAGCCACCCCGAGCGGGCCATCGCCGAGGCCTGGCGCATCCTCAAACCGGGCGGGCGCATAGCGATTCTGGATTTGAGCCGCCACCAATTCGAGGAAGCGCGCGAGATGTACGCCGACCTTTGGCTAGGCTTCAGCGAGCTGGAAATCGAGCGCTATTTGCAGGACGCCGGCTTCCGCAACGTGGAAACGGCCGTGGTGCACAGGGAGACCGAAGCGCCGCACTTCGAAACGCTGTTGGGCGTGGGGGAGAAGTAGCGGCGCCCCGTAGCGCCGAGGGTCTTGCCGTCGGCGTCCGGCCAGCCGGCCAAAGCCAGTAAGTCTTCTCGCGCAGGCCACCCGCTAACCGCGTGGCGTCTCGTGGAGTCAACCATGTCCCCACCGGCGAATAGGACTCCGCTTTCGCCAGCTCACGCGCTCAGCTTCTTCTTGGACACAAGCGATACAACCCTGCGTCCAGAGCGGCGTTGCCGTTTTCTCGCGGCCGCGATGATTGCCCTGACATCGAAGCCGTGCTTGGCGGCTTCATCCTCGCGAACGCGCCGGGCTTCATCGACGATGGGTCCCTCGCCATGAGCTATTCTCCCATGAGTTCTTCCAGCGTGCAGGCGCCTTCGATCTTAACCAAGCTCAGATCGAGGTTGGCAGGCGAAAGCGCCTGCCCCACAAGGACGCTACGCCGATGCGCCGCTAAGCCGGTTCACATCTTCCGCCAGAATGATGGCTTCCGCCAGCTCTTTCATGGGTCGCCGCAGCCGCCGGCTCTGGTTGCGCAGCCGCAGGTAGGACTCTTCCTCGGAGATTCCATGTTTGAGCTGGAGGATTCCCTTGGCCCTTTCCACCACCTTGCGCGTCTCCAGCTCCCGCTTCATCCCGAGGGTTTCTTCGAGCAGGCGCCCCGCTTGCTCCTCGAGCAGGGATTTGGAAATCGCGACGCCCAACTGCTCGCCGATGAAGGCCACCGTGGCGATCTCCTCGGCGGTGTGCTCGTGCGGCTCGCGATGGTGCACGTTCACCACTCCAATCACCTCTCCGGCGTTCACCAGCGGGGCCGAGAGAAAGGCTTCATAAGTATCCTCGACCAGCTCCTGGAACCGTTTGAACCTGGGGTCCCTGGCAGCGCTCGAAGCCAGCGCCACCACGGAATTGTTCTCCACTACCCAGCCGGCCACGCCCTCCCCGATCTTCATGCGCAGCGAACCCAGATCGGCCGCATGCGGCAGCAGCGAGGCGCGCAGAACCAACTCGCCCGCCGGCCGGTCGATCAGGTACGCCAGGCAGGCGTCGCAAGAGGTCGCCTGGGCCGCCAGCCCGATCACTTCGCCCAACATCTCGTCCACCGAGAGGTTGGAGCTCACGATGCCGCTGATCCGGTGGAGGATCTCGACATGCGATCCGTCAGCCGCCGAACTGCGTGTGGCGCCCATACTCTAAACCTATCCTCAATGACCTGTCAAATGCCAATCGAATGTATCTATGCGGGCTATCAGGCGTCCTTTGGGGCGGGCCGTTCCTGCGCCGCGGCCTGTAGGGGCCGGGCACGCCCGGCCCGGAGCGCAGGGACAATCGGACGCGCTCAAGTTCCTGAGCGGCCAGCGGTTCCAGACCCTCTTTGAAGAAAGAACTCCGCCGACTATGGGATTACCCTCGGCCCTTCGCCCATCACGCCGCCTGGCGCGCCGCCAGACCCAACACCGCGTTCATGATCCAGCGGATCTGTATGCGTTCGAAGGGCGCGCCGCAATAGTCCGCGGCGCCGGCTTCGAGCGCGTCCAGCCACCGCCTGGGCTCCGGAATGCGCGTGACCGCGACCACCGGCAAGTCCGGCTCGTAGTGCCGTATGGCCGACATCTCTTCTCGCAGTCCCGAGCCTTCCCCGCTGACGAAAACCACCCCCGGCCGCGGACCGCGCCGCAGATCCCCGGCGAAGCGCCGGCTGACGACTTTATGAGCTTCCGCCCTCAAGACCCGCGTGAGCTGGATGTCGAGGTCCGCTGAAAGCCCGAGTAACGTAACGTGCGCCATGTAAGGGCTCCTGAATGTGTGGATTTCTCGGCGGGGAGAAGAGACGTGTCCGCGAGGACCAAACTCCATTTCAGGGTAACCGGCGCCGGACCCCGCGTCCAATCGATTGTTTTTATTAGGAGCATCGGGTTGCCGCGGCAGGCATGACAGACGACGAAAACCGATCGTCCGTCCCACCCGCCATTTGCGACAATGGAGTCTCGAATATGAAAGTCGTCGCAATCAACGGCAGCGCCCGGCGAGGCGGAAACACTGCCATTCTGCTTCGCTACGTTCTCGGCGAACTGGAAAAAGAGGGCATCGAAACCGAGTTGGTGGAGATGAGCGGAGCCGTGGTTCACGGCTGCCTGGCCTGCCGGAAATGCTCCACTCGCAAGGACCGCCGCTGTTCGCAAAAGGACGATATGGGCAACGTCTTCATCGAGAAGATGGACCAGGCCGACGGCATCCTGCTCGGCTCGCCTACTTACGTCACCGACGTCTCCGCCGAAATGAAGGCCCTCATCGACCGCGCCGCGCTGGTAGGGCGCGCCAACGGCGGCATGTTCCGCCGCAAGGCGGGGGCCGGCGTGGTGGCCGTGCGCAGGGCCGGCGGGATACACGCCTTCGATACCCTGAACCACTTCTTTTTCATAAGCGAGATAATGGTGCCCGGCTCGTCCTACTGGAATATCGGGATCGGCCGCGATCCCGGCGACGTGGAGAAGGACGAAGAAGGCATCGCCACCATGAAGACGCTCGGCCGGAACATGGCCTGGCTGTTGAAGAAGCTGAACCCGTAAGCCGCTCACGCCACCGCGATGGGACGGATGGGCGAGGCGGTGGCGCCGCGGATTCTCAAGGGCGCGGCGATGAACAGGAACTCGTGCACCCCGGCGCGGGCGAGTTCTTCCAGGTTCAGGCATTCGACGATGTGAATGCCCTTTTCCACCAGCAGGTGGACGTGCACCGGCATCGACGCATCGGGGACCTTTTCAAACGCCACGGTATCCGACCCGGCGGCGAAGACGCCACGCTCTGAAAGCCAGCGTGCGCCGGCGAGAGCCGGCCCGGGACCGCGCACCTGGCGGATGAAACGGGGCGGATCGTCCCACCAGGCGCCCCAGCCGGTGCGCAGGAGGGCCACATCGCCGGCGCGGACTTCGACTCCCTGGGCGCGCGCGGCGGCTTCGAGATGCTCCGGAGCGATCTCGAAATCCTCGGGCAGGACGCCGCCCTGCAGCCCGGCCATATCGAGCAGCACGCCGCGACGCAGAATGGGGGCCACGGTATCCACCGAGAACCGGCCCAGTCCCTCGGCATAGGATTGCAGCGCGGCGGCGTCCTGGCCCCCGTGGAGGCGGCCGCCGATCGAGAAATGGCACAAGGCGTCGATATGCGTCCCCACGTGCCCCCCCAAGGCAAAGGCTTCGGAGGCTGAGCTGTTGCCTTGCGGCCCCACGTACTCGCCGTGCCGTTTCACCAGTGAGAAGAGGAACGGCGGATGGCTGGGGTGGTGCGGCATGCCGGTGAAGTACGGCTGGGCGAGATCGAAAACGCGCGCGCGGGATAGGAGATCGAACCAGGGAGTCATAGCGGCAGCTTGCGGGAAAACGCCACTCGATTTTCGAAATAAGTCGTAACCATAACAGTTTACAGGAATTTGTTTTGACCAGGCGGCCGGATCGATGGAGGGCCTTCTTCGGCCATGCTATGCTTTGCACAGACGAGGGCCTGGCGGAATGCACCCGGAACTTGAATCCTCCCTCGGCGGGGAGCCGTCTGTAACTCAGGGGCCGCGGATGTGCGTCTACAATATGATCGGACTAATCTCCTGAACGGGATTCCATGTTCGAACTCTTCTTCAAGTACCCGGTCAGCCTGTTCGAAAAGGGCCATTTCGTCTTCCTGACGCCATGGCCGTTGTGGCTGCTGGCAGCGGGCATTGCAGCCGCCGCGGGACTGCTCTTCTGGCACGTGCGGCGCAACCACGGAATGCTCACCGGGGCGCGCCCCGTGGCTATCTGGCTGCTCGAAACCGCCATGGTGGCCCTGATTCTGTTTCTGCTCTGGCACCCGGCCTTGAGCGTGGCCACGCTCAAACCCCAACAGAACGTTGTGGCCATACTTGTGGATAATTCCCGCAGTATGGGAATCGCCGATGTCTCGGGAACCCGCGAAGCCGCCGCCAGGACGCTGCTCGAAGGCGGCCTGCTCAAGTCGCTCTCGGACCGGTTTCAAGTGCGTCTGTACAAGTTCGGCAAAGAGCCCATCCGCATTCAGAACCCCGCCCAACTCCAGGCCACCGAGCCGGCCTCTCGGCTGGGCGACACCCTGGAGCGCGTGCTGGCGGAATCCTCCTCCCTGCCTTTGGGCGCGGTGGTGATGTTGAGCGACGGCTCCGATAATTCCGGTGGCGTGGACTTGCAAACCATCTCCGCCATCCGCCGCCAGCGCATTCCCATTCACACCATCGGATTCGGTCGCGAACGGCCCGATCGCGATGTGGAGATCGTGGACGCCATCGTGCCGGCGCGTGCCCTGCCGCAATCGAAACTCACCGCCCAGGTGACCTTGCAGAGCTACGGAATATCGGGCTCGAAGACCCGTCTGAGCGTGCGCGACGGCCCCAAGACCCTGGTCACGCGTGAAATCTCGCTCCAGGGCGACGGCGTTCTGCAAACCGAATCCATGGTGTTCGACTGCGGTCCCGCCGGCCCGAAAACGCTCGAAATCGCGGTTGACCCCGTGGCCGGCGAAGAGAATGCCCTCAACAACAAGGTCACCCGCCTGGTCAACGTGGAGAATCGCAAACCGCGCATCCTCTATATGGAGGGCGAGCCGCGCTGGGAGTACAAGTTCATCCGCCGCGCGCTCGACGACTACCCGAATATAGAAATCGCGAGCATCCTGCGCACCACCCAGAACAAGCTCTACCGGCAGGGAACAAAGGACGACAAGGAGCTGGCCGACGGCTTCCCCGCCAAGGCGGAGGAATTGTTCGCCTACCAGGGGCTGATTATCGGCAGCGTGGAGGCCAGCTACTTCACCCCCGCGCAGCAGGCCCTGATTCGCGATTTTGTGGACCGGCGCGGCGGCGGCCTGCTGTTCCTGGGCGGGCGCGCCTCGCTTTCCGACGGCGGATACCAGACTTCGCCCCTGGCCGAGCTGGTTCCCACCAGGCTGCCGGACGCCAAGGGCACTTTCCATCGCGATTTCACCGGCCAGCAGCTCACCGCCGCGGGCGCGCAGAGCGTTATCTGCCGGCTGGACGACGACCCCGCGCGCAACGCCGAGCACTGGAAGAAGATGCCCCAAATGGCGAATTACCAGGAAGTGGGCGAGGCCAAGCCCGGGGCCACCGTGCTGCTGGAATCCACTCCCGCCGGACACCGCCCGCTGCCCCTGCTGGTCACCGAGAATTATGGGCATGGACGCACCATGGTTTTCGCCACCGGGGGAAGCTGGCGCTGGAAGATGTGGACCGATCACGCCGACAAAACCCAGCCCGCTTTCTGGCAGCAGATCTATCGCTACCTGGTGACCGATGCGCCCGGGCAGGTGACCGGGACCACTCCCAAGGCCGTGCTGGCCGACGAAACCCGCGTGCCGGTGCGCGTCGAGGTGCGGGACAAGGAATTCAAGCCGGTGAATAATGCCAAGGTGCAGGCCCGCTTCATGGGGCCGGAGGGCGTCAACGCCACCGTCGAGCTGATGCCCGCGCCGCTCGAAGAGGGCGTCTATACCGGCGAATGGAACGCCGAAAAGCCGGGCTCCTACGTGGTGGAAATTCTGGCCGGGCGCGAGCAGGAGGCGGTGGGGAACGACGTGCTGACCTTCCGCCGCGAGGATGGCGTGGCTGAGAATTTTCATACCTCGCAGAATCGCGAGTTGCTCGAGAAACTGGCCCAGCAAACCGGTGGCCGGTACTATAAGCCGGCCGACGCGTCCAGGCTTTCAACCGAGATTTCCTATTCCGAGGCGGGCATCACTACCCACGAAACACGCGATCTTTGGGATTTGCCCCTGGTCTTCCTGCTGGCGCTGGCGATCAAGGGCTCCGAGTGGCTGCTGCGGCGGAAATGGGGGGTGGTATGAACCAGACTGTGGCGCACGCACTCTTGCGTGCCGCGTCGAGTCTCTACTCGACGCGTGTGCACCCTCGGGCAAGGAGCGTCGGCAAGAGTGCCGACGCTGCACGCAAGAGTGCGTGCGCCGCAAAGGCTCTCGGATTGCTGCTCCTCCTGGCCCTTTCCGCTCCCGCGGCCACCTTTTATGTGACCATCACCGGCCTGGGCGGCGAGCCCGATTACGACCAGCGCTTCAAGATGTGGGCCGACGATATCGGCTCCAGCTTGAAGAAATCCGCCTCCGACGCCAACGTGATCACCCTGCTCGCCCCCACCCGCGAGCAGATCCGCGCGCGCCTGGCGGAGGTGGCCCGGCAGGCCAAGACGGCCGACTCCCTGGTGCTCATGCTCATCGGTCATGGCACGTTCGACGGGACCGAATACAAGTTCAACATCCCCGGCCCGGACATCACCGGCGCGGAGCTGGCTTCGCTCCTCGACGCCATGCCCTGCGCACGCCAGCTCGTGGTCAACATGACCAGCTCGAGCGGAGGCTCCATCGCCTTCCTGCGCAAGCCCACGCGGGTTGTGATTTCCGCCACCAAGAGCGGCACCGAAAAGAACGCCACCGTCTTCGCGCGCTATTGGGCGGAGGCCCTGCGCGACCCGGCCGCCGATACCGACAAGAACGAGAGCATCTCGGCGCTCGAGGCCTTCCACTTCGCGCAGCGCAAGACGGCCGACGCCTACGAATCGCAGAAGCGCCTGGCCACCGAGCACGCCGTGCTCGAAGACACCGGAAAGGGCGATGGCGAGCGTACGCCATCGCCGGAGAATGGCGAAGGCAAGCTGGCCGCTTCCTTCACCGTGGTGCGCTTGGGGGCCAACGCCGCCGCCGCGCGCGACCCCGCCAAGCGGGCCCTGCTCGATAAAAGGGAAGAGCTCGAACAGGCTATCGACAAGCTGAAGTACGAGAAAGCCGCCCTGGCGGCCGACGATTACAAGAAGCAACTGGGGCAGCTCCTGCTGGAACTCGCCAAGACACAGGAGGCCTTGGACAAGTGAACTTCATCCCGCGGCTGGGCGCGGCCGCGCTCCTGTTCGCGCTGGCGCTCCCGGGGCAGACCCTGGATCAGGCGGAACAGAAGTGGAAAGCGCGGGACTATTTCGGCGCCAACGACATTTTCAAGGCGCTGGTCGCCAAGTATCCCGAAAACGCCGACTACCGCGTGCGCTGGGGCCGCCTGATGCTCGACCACGGGCAGCCGGACGATGCCGAGGGGCTGTTCAACGAAGCTCTCGAGATCAAGAAGGACTGCGCCGGGGCCTACCTGGGCTTGGCCCTGGTGGCCGATGACGAGTTTGGAGCGAGCGCCACGGAGCTGGCCCAGACGGCGCTGAAGTTCGACCCCAAGCTGGTCGAGGCCCAGGAGCTGCTGGCGCGGCTGGCGCTCGAAGACAACGACGACCGCAAGGCGGTCGAGGAATCCAAAAAGGCGCTGGCCCTCGATGCCAACTCCGTTCAGGCCAAGGCCGTGCTGGCCTCCATGGACCTCCTGGCGGATAAGAAGGAGAGCCCCTGGGATCCTCATGACGCGCGAGGATACGAAACCATCGGGCGATTCTTCGTCCTCAACCGCCGCTACGACGAGGGCATCGAGTATTACCGCAAGTCCATCGCGCTCGATCCGAAGTTGTTCAGCGCGCGCTCCCAACTGGGCATCAACCTCATGCGCATGGGCCAGCAGGATGAGGCCTTCAACCAGCTCGAGACCTGCTTCAATAACGACTACCGCGACTCCGCCACCACCAATTCCCTGCGCCTGCTCGATACGCTCAAGAAGTTCGATACCATCCGGACCCCCCGCGTGATTCTGAAGATGGACAAGAAGGAGCGCGACCTGCTGGGCCCCTACTTCGAAGCCGAGATGGACCGCATTCTGGCGTCCTACGAAAAGAAGTACAAGTACAAGCTGGAGAAGCCCGTGCAGGTTGAGGTTTACCCCAACCACGACGATTTCGCGGTGCGCGCGCTGGGGATGCCCGGCTTGGGCGCCCTGGGCGTGACCTTCGGCTACACCATTGTCATGGATAGCCCTTCGGGGCGCCCGCCCGGCGACTTCCACTGGGCCTCCACCCTGTGGCACGAGATGAGCCACGTATTCACCATCTCCATGACCAACTCGCACGTGCCGCGATGGTTCACCGAAGGCCTGGCGGTGCACGAGGAGACCCAGGTCTCGCCGGAGTGGGGTGACCGTCTCAACCCCGAAGACATCGTGGCCATTCGCGACAAGAAACTGCTGCCCATCGCCGAGCTGGACCGCGGCTTCATACACCCCCAGACGCCCGCGCGCATCGTGGTGAGCTACTTCGAGGGCGGCCGCATTTGCGACTACATCACCGACAAGTATGGCTGGGACACGATCCTGGCCATGCTGCGCGACTTTGGCGCCGGCGACGACACGCCCACCGTGGTGCGCAAGGAGCTGAAGCTCGAGCCCGCCGAGTTCGATAAGCAGTTCTTCGCCTTCGTGGAAGCCGGCGCGAAGACATCGGTGGATAACTTCGAGAGCTGGTTGAAGCAGCTCAAGCAGGTGGCCGAGATGGCCAAAGCCAAGGATTACGACGGCGTAATCAAGGTTGGCGGGGCCATTCGAGACCTCTTCCCGGACTACGTGGAACACGGCAGCGTGTACGAGTTTCTGGCCGCCGCGTACCTGGCGAAGAATCAAAAGCCCGAAGCCACGGCCGAGCTCGAGCGCTATACCCACATCGGCGGGCGCAACCCCGAGACGCTGGAGCAACTGGCCGGACTGCTGACCGAAGCGGGTAACAAGAAGGAAGCCGCGGCAGTGCTGGAGCGCCTGAATTACATCTATCCCATGGATAGCGAGCAGCACCAGAAACTCGGCGCGCTATGGCTGGAGATGGGCAACGCCGCGGGCGCCATCCGGGAGTTTCGCGCGGTGGCCGCGCACAACCCCATCGACCCGGCCGAGGCGTATTACCAACTGGCGCGCGCGTATAACGCAACCCATCAGACGGCGCAGGCCGAGGACGCGTTGTTTTCGTCGCTCGAAGCCGCGCCCGGTTACCGGCCCGCACAGAAGCTGCTGCTGGAATTGAACGCCGCGGAAACTAGTGGAACTCCGCGCGACATAGTGGAGAAATGAGAACAGAATGGCCATGTCAACTACCGTGACGCCGCAGATGGATCCCGAAGCATTGAGGTCGCTTATCGCACGCTTCCGCCAGGTGCAATCCGAGATCGTGACGCAGGTGCGTCGCGTGATCGTGGGCCAGGAGGAGGTATTGGAGCAGGTCATGATCGGCCTGTTCGTGGGAGGCCACTGCCTTATCACCGGGCTTCCCGGAACCGCCAAGACCCTGCTGGTGCGCACCATGGCGCAAACCCTCGGGCTGGCTTTCAAACGCATTCAGTTCACGCCCGACCTGATGCCCAGCGATATCACCGGCACCGACATCATCGAAGAGGACCCCGCCAACGGCCGCCGCACGTGGACTTTCGTCAAGGGCCCCATCTTCGCCAACATCCTGCTGGCGGACGAAATCAACCGCACTCCGCCCAAGACCCAGAGCGCCCTGCTCGAAGCCATGCAGGAGCTGGCCTGCACCGTGCGCGGCAATAACTATAAGCTCGATCCGCCGTTCTTCGTGCTGGCCACCCAGAACCCCATCGAGCTGGAGGGCACCTATCCGCTGCCCGAAGCGCAGCTCGACCGCTTCCTGTTCAATACCGTGCTCGGCTATCTCACGGCGGAGGAGGAGCTGCAAGTGGTGGACCTGACCACCACCACCCACGTGGCGCAAGCCTCCCCGGTGACCAATGCGGCGGAGATCCTCGAGTTCCAGCAGCTTGTACGCATGACGCCCATCGCCGAGAGCGTGGCGCGCTACGTGGTGGATATGGTGCGTGTGACGCGCCCGGCCGAGGATGAGTCCCCCGATTTCGTGAAGAAGTACGTGAACTATGGCGGCAGCGTCCGCGCGGCGCAGTTCCTGGTGCTCTCGGCCAAAGCCCGCGCACTCATGCACGGCCGTTACCACGTCACCTACGACGACGTGCGGTCGCTCTACATCCCAGTGCTGAGACACCGTATCCTGCTGAACTTCCACGCCGAATCCGATCACCTGAAGCAGGACGACATCCTGAAGAAGATTCTGGAGTGGAAAGCGCCGCCGAGGGAGTAGAGGGTTTGGAGTAGAAGCGGGTTCTTTTGACGCGGAGACGCAGAGACGCGGAGAGTCTTTGAGAATGATGAGGCCGGAGAGACTGGGTCGAGCGGAGGGCGGGTTCTTTTGACGCGGAGACACGGAGACGCGGAGAGTCTTTGAGAATGATGAGGCCGGAGAGACTGGGTCTGGAGCAGAGGGCGGGTTCTTTTGACGCGGAGACACAGAGAAATCTTGAGAATGAACACCGATGGCAGTGAACAGTCCGAGATGGTCGAAGGCGCTGAACCCACTGTAAATCTGCTTACGGATCGGATCATTGGCTCTGCAATCGAGGTTCATCGGCATCTCGGGCCGGGGCTCTTGGAATCGATTTATGAGGAGTGTCTCTGCTACGAGTTGAGTCAGGCGGGACTGCGATTTCAAAGACAGGTCCATCTGCCGATTCACTACAAAGGGATACGGCTGGAGTCGGCTTACACCATGGATCTGGTGGTCGAGGATTTGGTTGTGGTTGAAATCAAGGCCACCGAAGGAACGGCTCCCGTGCATTGCGCCCAACTCTTGACATATCTTAGGGCTTCCAACAGGGAAGTCGGGCTGCTGATCAATTTCAATGTGCCGGTTCTCAAGGACGGTTTGAAGAGAATCGTCAACCTCTACAAGGGGCCGGGTCTCCCGGCGACAAGAAAGCCAATCAATCCCGATCTCGGCTTTTCTCCGCGTCTCCGCGTCTCCGCGTCAAAGAAGGCCCCACTGTCGGCGCAGGCTCTCCCGGCAGCGGATGAGCCGATTACTCCCGACCTCAATTCTTCTCCGCGTCTCCGCGTCTCCGCGTCAAAGCAGGCCCCACTGTCGGCACAGGCTCTCCCGGTGGCGGATGAGCCGATTACTCCCGACCTCAATTCTTCTCCGCGTCTCCGCGTCTCCGCGTCAAAAGACTCCCCGGTTTTGAGAGAGGCCTCATAATGCTCCAGCGCTTCCTCGACCCCGATACCCTCGCTTCCATCTCCGGCCTGGACCTGGTTGCCAAGACCGTGGTCGATGGCTTCGTCGCCGGCCTGCACCGCTCGCCGGATTTCGGATTTTCCCAGGAATTCGCCGAGTACCGCGCCTACTCGCCTGGCGACGACCTGCGCCACGTCGACTGGAACGTCTTCGCCCGCACCGAACGCTGCTATCTGAAGCGCTATCGCGGCGAGACCAATTCGCAACTGCTGGTGCTGCTCGATACCTCGGCTTCCATGGGCTATGGTTCGCAGCCGGTCGCCAAGCTCGACTATGCGCGGTTCGTGGCGGCATCGTTGTGCTATCTGGCCAACGTGCAGCGCGACGCGGCCGGGCTCATCGTTTTCGACGACGACGTGCTCAATTATGTGGCCCCCTCCACCCGGCAGGGGCAGCTCTTCCGCCTTTTGCACGCCATCGAGAAAGCGGAGAAGGGCGAGCGCACGGATTTCGCCAAGCCGTTCATCCATTTCCTGAACTATCTGCGCCGGCGCGGCATCGTGGTGGTGATTTCGGATTTCTACGAGGCTCCCGAAGTCATCATCCGTACCGTCGAGCCGCTGCGGCATCGCGGCAACGAGGTCATTCTCTTCCACGTGCTCGACCCGCAGGAGATCGCGCCCAAGTTCCGCCAGCCGGTGCTCCTGGTGGATATGGAAAACGCGGCCGCGTCGCTCGAAGTTTCGCCCGAGTACGTCCGGCACGAGTACCGCGATAAAATTGATTTACACATCCGGGAGCTGCGGGACCAGGCCAAAGCGGCGGGGATGGACTACTTTTTGATGAACACCTCGCGTCCGCTCGACGAAGGGCTGCGCGAGTACCTGTTCATCCGGCAGGGGAGAATGTAGATGGGTTTTTTCACGCCATGGTTTCTGGCCGGCGCTGCGGCGGTGGGGCTGCCCGTCTGGCTGCACCTGCTGAAGAAGCACCGCAGCACGCCGCTGCCTTTCAGCTCCCTGATGTTCTTCGAGCGCCGGACCCAGAGCTCCATCAAGCACCGCCGCCTGCGCTACCTGGTGCTGTTCGCGCTGCGCACCGCGCTGGTGGCTCTGCTGGCCCTGGCGTTCGCCGGCCCGTATCTCAATCGGACTATCCTGGCGGGGCGGCGTACGGGCGAGATCACCCTGTTCGCCGTGGACAATTCGCTCAGCATGCGCGCCGGCGACCGTCTGCCGCACGCCAAACAAATGGCCAAATCCGACATCGCGGCGCTCGCTCCCGGGCAGCGCGGCCAGACGCTCGCGTTCGGCTCGCGCGTGCAGGCGATGAGCGAGGTGATTGACGACCACGCGCCCCTGCTGGCCGCGGTGGACGCCATCCAGCCTTCCGACACCCGCACTTCCTTCGCGGAGCTGGCGCGCGCCGCGCGCTCCATGGCCCGTGCCCTGCAGCTTCCGGTGAAGGTGCAGCTCTATTCCGACATGCAGCAATCCGGCTTGCCGGCCAATTTCAACGACCTGCTCCTCAACGAGGATATCCGCCTGGAAGTTCACCCGGTGGCCGGCGCCGACACTCCCAATTTCGCGGTCGAGAACGTGGTGGCGCCGCGGCGCGTTTACGATAACCGCAAGACGCGCGTGCTGGCCACCGTCGTCGGCTACGCCACCAAGAAGGCCTCCCGCTCGGTGACCCTGCTGTTGAACAATCGCGTGATCGAAACCAAGACCGTGGAAGTGCCCGAAAACGGCCGCGCCAACGCCGAATTCCTTTCGCTCGACGTTCCCTACGGCCACAATAAGGGCGAGGTGCGCATCGACGGAGCGGACGCGCTGCCGGACGACGACCGCTTCTTCTTCGCCATCGAGCGCGGCGACCCGCGCCACGCCCTGTTCGTCCACGAGGCCGGCAATGAGCGCGGGCTGCTCTATTTCCGGTCCGCCCTCGAGGCTTCCGGCCAGTCGGCCTTCCTCATCGATTCGGCGGATGTCGAGCAGACCGGCAATATCTCGGCCTCGAAGTACGCCTTCGTGGTTCTCTCGGACCTGGGCGGGCTGCCCGGCGGGTTCGAAAACGAGTTGCGGAATTACGTTCGCAACGGGGGCTCGGTTTTGATCGCCCTGGGCCACAATACCGTGGCGCGCGCCACCGTCGCGGTCTCCGGCGACCACATCGAGGAAGCCCGCTACGCCGGGCGCGAGGCCGAGCGATTCGAGACGGCTGCCTGGCTCGATTCCTCCCATCCCGCCATCATGAACGACAACCGCTGGGACGATGTGAAATTCTATCAGGCCATCCGCGTGGCCCCGGGCGATGCGCGCGTGGCGGCGCGACTTTCCGATGGCACCCCGCTGCTGCTCGACCGGCAGATCGGCGCGGGGCGCGTTCTGGTGTTCGCCTCCACCTTCGACAACGTGGCTAACGATTTTCCGCTGCACACCTCCTTCGTGCCTTTCATCGAACAGACCGCGCGCTACCTGGGCCGGTTGGAAGGCGGTCCGGCCAGCCTGACGGTGGGCTCCTTCGTCGAGCTGCGCGATGCCAAGGCGGCCGGCCAGGCGGCCGAAGTCATCGGCCCCCGGGGCGAGCGGCTGCTTTCGCTCGAAGAGGGGACCCGCGCCGAAAACATTCAGCTCACCGAGGCCGGGTTCTACGAGATTCACCGGCCCAACGCGCCCGACGAAACCGTGGCCGTGAATGCGGATCGCCGGGAATCGGATTTGGCCCCGGCTTCGGCCGAGACCCTGGCCTTATGGCGCAACACGGCGCAAGGGGCCGCGGCGGGGGCGGTGGAGACCACCGAGGGCGGTAAAAAGCCCTTTTCGCTATGGTGGTATGTGATGATTGCGGCCCTGGCGCTGGCCGTAGCCGAGTCCTTGCTGGGCAACCGGCATCTATCTGTGGATAAAGAGGCGGCATGAGACCATTGGATCGACTTTCCGAGTATTTGGGCCTCCTGGAACGGCGAATGCGGTGGCTCGCGCTGACCCGCGGCGCGGCCGTCGCCGCGGGGGTGGCTCTGGGCCTGACCATCGTGGCTGTCCTGGCCATCAATCACTTCGCCTTTTCCGATCGCAGCGTGACCGGCGCGCGGGTGTTCCTCTTCCTTGGACTGGCCTTCGCCGTGGCCGCCGCTTTGATTGCGCCGGTCATCCGCCTCAACCGGCGGCGCGCGGCCGGCGCGGCCGAGCGCCACTACCCGGAGTTCGAGGAGCGCCTGCTCACCTTCAGCGAGAAAATGGAACACAACCCCGGCGATCCGTTCCTGGACCTCCTGGCGGCGGATACCCTGGCCATGGCCCATGCGGCCGAGCCGAAACGCGTGGCCCGCACGAGCTGGATGCTGAGCTTCTCCTCGGCGGCTTTCTTCTCCGTGGGAACCCTCGTCTGGCTGGCCACCGCCGGTCCCGGCTTCCTGGGTTACGGCGCGTCTCTACTATGGGGCAGCCTGCCCAAGGGCGAAGTGAAGGCTTTCTACGACATTACCGTCGAGCCGGGCAACCGCACCGTTCGCAAGCGCTCCGACCAGGCCATCCTCGCGCGGCTGAAGGGTTTCACCGCCGATAAGGTGCGCTTCTACGCCAAGTACGCCAGCGCGGTGGGCTGGGAGCAGGCGGATATGGGAGCCCAGCCGGGAGGCTCGGCCTACCAGTTCGTCATCGCCGGCGTGGCCGAATCGCTGGACTATTATGTCGAGGCCGGCGGAATCCGGTCGAAGACTTACAAGCTCAACGTGGTGGACCTGCCCACCGTCAAGAACGTCAAAGTCACCTATCATTACCCCGCCTGGACCGGGTTGAAGGACTTCGTCGAAAACCCCGGCGGCGATTTGCGGGCGGTGGAAGGAACCACCGCCGAGGTGGCCATCAAGACCGATAAGACGCTCGCCAACGGCGCCCTGCTGCTGGACGACGGGAGCAAGATTCCCCTGCGCGATGGCCCGGATGGCTCGCTGATCGCCAGCGTGCCGATTCAACGCGACGGCCTCTACCACGTGGCCGCGGCCGAAAGCGGCGAGGACGTCCGGCTGACCGAAGACTACTTCATCGAGTCCCAGAAATACAACCCGCCGGAGGTGAAGATCGCGCGGCCGGGGCGCGACGTGCACGCCTCGCCCATCGAGGAAGTCACCGTGACGGTGGAGGCCAAGGACGATTTCGCCCTCAAGAACGTCGAGCTGCACTATTCGGTGAACGGCGGCGCGGAGAAAACCGTCCCCCTGTTGCAGGCCAAGGATGCCAAGTTCTCCACCGGCAGCGCCACCGTGGCGCTCGAGGATTTCAAGACCCAACCCGGCGACGTGGTGAGCATTTATGCGCTGGCCAAGGACGCCCGCGCCACCACCAAGACCGACATGTTCTTCATCCAGGCCGACCCGTTCGAGCGCAATTACACGCAGTCGCAGCAGGAAGGTGGCGGCGGAGGAGGCGGCGGAGGGGAGCAGGGCGAAGGCGACCAGCAGCAGCAGATTTCGCAGCGCCAGAAGGAGATCATCACCGCTACCTGGAATCAGCTCAAGGGATCGGGGACCCGCAACAACGCCGAGGACGCGGCCTTTCTGTCGCAGGTGCAATCCAAGCTGCGCGAGCAGGCCAAATCGCTCTCCGACCGCATGAAGGCGCGTTCCATCGACGAAGCCGGCGATTCCTTCAAGACGTTTACGGATGCCATGGACAAAGCTGTGGAATCCATGGCGCCGGCTTCCGACAAGTTGAAAGGACAGAAGTGGCAGGACGCCCTGGGACCCGAGCAGGAGGCTCTGCGCTACCTGCTGCGGGCGGAATCCACCTTCCGCGACATTCAGGTGGCCTTCGGACGGCAAGGCGGACGGGGCGGCGGCGGTGGCGGCGGCGGGCAGAATGGGGCCTCGCGCGATATGCAAGGCCTTTTCGACCTGGAACTCGACACCGAGAAGAACCAGTATGAGAGCAATCGCCAGACTCAATCCGCGGACCAGCGCCAGCGCGAAATCGACGAGGCGCTGCAAAAGCTCGAGCAACTGGCCAAACGGCAGCAGGAGCTGGCCGAGCAGCAGAGGCAGGGACAGCAGCAGACCTCCGAGCAGCGCTGGCAGCAGGAGTTGCTGCGCCGCGAGGCGGAACAGTTGCGGCAGCAGATGCAGCAACTGACGCAAAACGGCGGCCAGTTGAGCCGTGGGCAGCAGGGGCAGCAGTCTGGACAATCGGGACAGTCCGGACAGTCCGGACAGTCTGGGCAGGCAGGACAGCAGGGTCAGCAGGGCCAGCAATCCGGGCAGCAGCAAGGCCAGATGGGCCGGCAGCAGAGCCAGCAAGGCCAGCAGCAGGGCCAGATGGGCCAGCAGGGCCGGCAATTCGGCGGCGCAAACAACCAGCAGCTTCAGCAGACGCTGGAACGGTTGCAACAGGCCATTGAGAACATGCGCGGCGCGGCTTCCTCGCAGCAAGCCGGCACGCCTCAGGGTGAAGCGCAGGCGCGGCGCGCGGCGGAGGGGCTGCGCGAGGCGCAGCAGACCCTCTCCGGGTTGCGCGGCGAGCAATCGAGCGGCCAGGTGAGCGACCTGGCTCGCCAGGCGGAAGAACTGGCGCGGCGCCAGGCCGAGGTGGATCAGCAGATGCGGCGCGCATTCGCCGCCCAGAACCCCCAGCCGCTCACCAAGCAGCAGGCGGGCGAATTGGCCGACACGAAAGACGCTGAAGCCAAGGACCTGAAGCAGCTCGAAGGGGGCATGCAGAATGCCGTGCGCGACCTGATGACCACCCAGCGTTCGGCCGCCAACCGCATGCGCGAAACCCTGGGTGACATGCAACAGGCCGAGCTGGGGCGCGATATGCAGCGCAATGCCAATTACCTTCGCCAGGGCCTGGGCGAGTACGCGGTGATGTCCGAGTTCGCCCAGACGCAGGCTCTCAACGAGCTGCGCGACGAGTTGAAGGCCTTGCAGCAATCCCTGGCGCCCGGCGCCGAGGGAGGCAAGCCCGGCGAAGACGCCAAGGCCATGGAGCAAGCTCTGGCGCAGGTGGAGCGCCTGCGGCAACAACTGCAACAGATGCAGGCCAGGGGACAAGCCCAGGGTGGTAGCGGCCAGCTTCAGCGTGGGCAGGGCCAGCAGAACGGGCAACCGGGCCGGCAGGGTCAGCAAGGCGGCCGCCAACAAGGCCAGGGCCAGGGCCAAGGCGGCCAACAAGGCGGCGGGCAGCGGGGAGGCAACGGCCAGCAAGGCCAGTTCGCCCAAGGCGGCCAACCCAATGGCCAGCGCAACGGCGGCGGCGCCTATGGCGGCGGAGGCGGCCCGTATGGAGGCCCGGGTGGCCCGAATGGCGGTTCGTACAACTACGGCCAATGGGACGGTGGCGCCTATTATGGCGGACCCATCGACCCGCGCACGTTCGAGAACACCTATCGCGACGCCCTGCGCCAACTGACGCAGTTGCAGCCGCAGCTTCGCGACGATCCCAACGTGAACCGCGACCTGCAATCGCTGATTCGCGACATGCAGCGGCTCGACCCTTCGGTCTACTCCAACGACCCGCTGCTCGCGGAGCGCATCAACGGCGCGGTGGTAGGGGGAATCGAGCAGATCGAAATGGAGCTCCGCCGCAAGGTGGACCAGTCCGGCAACGGCAGCGTCCGCAGCCAGGGCGGCGAAGCCGTCCCCCAAGGCTACGCCGACGCGGTAGCCGAGTACTTCCGCAAGCTAAGCCAATCGAAGTAGTTCGGTAGCGCCGGCGGTCTTGCCGCCGGCGTTCCACATGTGGGGCAGGCGCTTCCGCCTGCCAACGCGAGCGAAGTGGGGCCAAGCCTTCCGGCTTGCCGCCGGGCTTCTGCCCGGCGTCTTTGCCGGCGGCCATCCACCCCGCCTCCCCTCACTTTGCTATCGTTTTTTTAGATGCACAAGATCCAACGCGTACTCATAAGCGTCACCGATAAGACCGGCATCGTCGATTTCGCCCGCGAACTGAACGCCCTCGGCGCGGAGCTTGTTTCCACCGGCGGGACCGCGCGCGCCATCCGCGACGCGGGGCTGCCCGTGAAGGATGTCGCCGAGGTCACCGGCTTCCCCGAGATGCTCGACGGGCGGGTCAAGACCCTGCACCCGAAAGTCGCCGGCGGAATTCTAGCCATCCGCCAGCGCGCCGATCACATGCAGGCCCTGGCGGAACACCAGATCGCACCCATTGATATGGTGGTGGTCAACCTCTATCGCTTCGAAGAGGTGGCGGAGAAGGCCGGCGCCCGCCTCGAAGAGCTAATCGAAAACATCGATATCGGCGGCCCCACCATGATCCGCGCCGCCGCCAAGAATTACCAGGACGTCGCCGTGGTGGTGGCCCCCGAGGACTACGCCGCCGTCATCGAGGAGATGAAAGCCAACGGCGGCGCGCTTTCCACCGAGACCAAGTGGCGCCTGGCCAAGAAAGCCTTCCGCACAACCGCCGATTACGACGCCGCCATCAGTGCCCGCCTTGAGCGCGAGGGCGCGCCCGGCGCCTTGCCCCCGCTGCTCAGCCTGCGCGCGCCCAGACGCATGGGCTTGCGCTATGGCGAGAACCCCCACCAGGCGGCAGCGCTCTATGGCGCGCCGGGACGCGGCGTGGCCGGCGCCGAACAACTGCACGGCAAGGAGCTTTCCTACAACAACCTGGTGGACCTGGACGCAGCCTGGCAACTGGCCGCCGAATTCGACTCTCCGGCCGCGGCCATCATCAAGCACACCAACCCGTGCGGCTGCGCCGAGCGGGATTCGCTCGCCGAGGCGTATCGCAAAGCGTTCGAGTGCGACCCGGTCTCCGCCTATGGCGGCGTGATCGCCGTGAACCGGACCCTCGACCAAGAGACCGCGCGCGAAATCTCGAAGACCTTCATCGAGGCCATCGCCGCCCCGGATTACGCCCCCGAAGCGCTGGCTATTCTGCAAGCCAAACGCAACCTGCGGCTCCTGCGCGTGGCCCCGGGAAGCGACCCGCTGGTGGTGAAATCGATCTCCGGAGGCTACCTCGCCCAGACCGTCGACGACGCGCGCCTGGACCGCTCGGCGGCCGTGGTCAAAACCAAACGCGCCCCCACCGAAGAAGAGTGGAAGGCGCTCGAGTTCGCCTGGAAGGTGGCCAAGCACGTCAAATCCAACGCCATCGTGTATGCCCGCGCCGGCCAGGCCGTGGGCGTCGGCGCCGGCCAGATGAGCCGCGTAGATTCGGTCAAAATCGGGGCCATGAAGGCCGTTCTGCCGCTGGCCGGCACGGTGGTGGGCTCGGACGCTTTCTTCCCCTTCCCCGACGGCCTCGAGGAAGCCGCCAAAAACGGCGCCACCGCCTTCATCCAGCCCGGCGGATCGGTGCGCGACCAGGAAGTCGTCGCGGCCGCCGACAAGCTGGGCCTGGCCATGGTCTTCACCGGCGTGCGCCACTTCCGGCACTGAGGGCCTGGCGAGCCGCAATCCGGCCCGGCGAGCCGCAATCCGGCCTGGCGAGCCGCAACCCGGCATGGCGAGCCGCAATTCGGCCGGCCGAGCCGCGACCCGGCATGGCGAGCCGCGACCGTAAGGGAGCGGTTGGAAGGTTGGAATGCTCGGCCCCTTCATCTACGCGGCCCTCCCGATGTGGCCTGGCGAGCCGCAATCCGGCCTAGCGAGCCGCAATCCGGCCTGGCGAGCCGCGACCGTGAGGGAGCGGTCGGAATGTCATTCCATGACAGGCCACAACGCGTACATCCGTTTCCCCAGAATCGGGTTATTTCCGGGGGTCGGTTGGATATCTAAAGACAGTCTGGTTTAACCAACAAACGAACTCTATGGTGAGCTACTAAGAGTCAGTCTTTAGGCTAGGCCGCGTCGCGGGCCGAGCCATCGGGCCAGCCGTACGATCGCATATGAACACCATGCATCCGCTGAAGAGAACGTTCAGCCTGCGGTGTGTGCCGTTTGCGACAGGCCTTTTTGTGCTCGCGTCGCTGTGCGGTTGTGCGCGCTCTGGGGCGCAACCTCGGCAACCGGCCGAGGCGTGCGGCGAGCTCGCGCGGACCATGGCGAATCAGGAAAGCGCCTTCGTTGCCCGCGCGCGGGCCATTCGCGAGCGGCACATTCTCCTCCGGGATTACGACCGCCAGATGATCGCGCTGCTCGACGAACGCCGCAAGTCGATAGAGTCTATGTTGCTTACGGCCTCGTCCGCTGACGAAAGTGTTTCAGGCTGTTCCGGTCGGCAACTCGAGTCTCTTCGCATAGACGCTCTCCAGGAGATGGTCCTGCTTCAAGACTATCTCAATACGTTCCGAAGGGGTCTTCAGAAGGATCCCGCGGGAGTTTTCGTCGATTCGTGGTGATTTTGATCTAGCCTTGGCCGCACAAGAGCGCCGCAACAACGAAGCGGGCGAGTCTTCGAGCCATATTCCCGGATGACAACGTGTTTCCGAGGACATTGCCTCATAGCTTTCGGCTCGTGCTCGCCAAAGCGGCCCTTGCGCAACGCGGCCGGCGCCGATCACAGCAAAACCACATTTATTTCGCGCTGATTCCACAGGCATTAACCCCCTTCGCCGCCCGGCGGCCCCGAGCCGGCATGCTACCGTCGAATCGGGAGGCAATCGCGCAAGCGGTCGCCTCCCTTTACATGCTGGCCAGCATGCGTTGCATTACGTTGGTATCGAACTCCCGGAGCCATGAAGCCTTACGGACGTCACTGACAGATGACCCCGACGGGAGACTTTGGAGCTAGCTTCATAACACCCCACGCGAGTGTGATCCTCCCCGGTCTCTAGGACCGGACGGGACCGGTTTCCCGTTCGGTTCTTCAGGGCCGGGATAGTCGGGTATCGAAGAGCATGGCAGTAGAGTAGGAGCGGCGGGTACGCTCGTCGGCCTATGCACGAATCGGAGGGCGCCGGGTTGCCAGCCAGCGATCCTAATGCCACCGAAGTGCCGCTCAATCCAGTGGCGGCCGGAAACGCACGGTGATAAGTCCGCGAAGCCCCGGCCGCCAGCAACGCCAAGCCCAAATTCTCTCTCTTTTGCCACTTCCCCACCTTGTGGGGCAGACGCTTTCGTCTGCCAACCTAAGCCTTGTGGGGCAGACGCTTCCGTCTGCCAACTTGAACCTTGTGGGCCAGACGCTTCCGTCTGCCAACCTAAGCCAAGCTCAGGCAGGCAAGCCAAGCTCGGCCGCCCCTGGGAACGCCAATCTCCCGATTGGCGCGCCGTGTGACGCCACCCTCTCCGTACGCCTCCTGCCACGCCCACGCACGCCCGAACTTCTCAGCAAACGTACCTTTTACGGCTTCCAGCCTTCGCATTCAGGAGAGGAATTGGGCCCGCCGCCACTATAGTTGTTTGGACGTTCCGACGATGGAAATAACTGTAAGACGGAATTTCGGGGATCAACCACGTGGCGGGAGCCAATCTCATGCTCCAGGCGGTTTTCAACAAGTTGTTCGCGTGCGTCCACAGGCGCACCACGTTTCCGCGGACCCGCGCCCGAACACCAATCGGGACGCCGCCGCGGACCTATGTTGTGTGTTTGGATTGCGGCAGTGAGATTCCATACGATTGGGGCCGGATGAGGGTGTGCCCACCGGCGGTGATCGCAGCCGAGACGAACGGGCGGCCAAGGCGGGGCCATGCCGGCCGTGTCCCGTGGGCCCTGGAACCGGTCCGGGCGAAAGCTCCGCCGGATGCGAAGCCCGCCGTGGGTGTCGACGCGCCGGTGGCCGGGGTTGACGCGAAACCGGCCGCGAGGATCGGCAACGCCGGCGGTCTTGCCGCCGGTCAGCCCGAGCGCGGTTTGACAGATGAAATTCTCTGTCCCACCACGCTCTCGAAGGGCAACTTCGGCGAGGCCGGCGCTTTCGCCTGTCAAACGGCTTCTTCACAACTTCCCGCGCCTCATGCCCAGCCCACCTCGCCACTTGGGACTGCGCTTCCCCCTACCCCTGCGCCCCGCCCGTACCTCTTTGCCGCCAGACAGAGTGGAGTCGCCAAAGCCCCAAACGGCTCTCACACCGCCGCCGAGAGCGAGGTCCGCCGCTATCTGGATCGCGCGGGGCTGCGCTTCCGAAAGGTGCAGGTGGCGCTCCGCGTCTTGAATTCGCTGATGGCGGGCGCATCCGTCCGGCCGGACGATGTGGCGCAGTTGGTCTCCTGGGCCGACCCAGGCAGCCGGGGCCGTTCGGCGGGAGAATTGGCCAGACAGGTGGTGGAATGGGCCGGGTCTTGTTAGATTGCGGTCCACATACCCCGAGCGTTTGTGGCTCGGAATCTACACGGTTTTCTCGGCGTCTCCGCGTCTCCGCGTCAAGGAGGGGTCCTGTTTGGTTCCGGCTCTGCCGGGTTGGGGAGCGGTTGCAGTTCGAGGGCGGCGCAGCCGGCAAAAAGAGCCATCAAGCCTGGCGAGCCGCGACCGTTAGGGAGCGGTTCATTCCATTCCAAGCCCTTAGCTCGCGGGCGCCGGCGCCGGCTGTTGCACCGGTATGGACACCGGCGCGCTGCTCGATCCATCCACCCACACCGCCAGGGGGACGTTGTCGCCGGCCGGCGGCTGGACCAGCACGATCTGGATCTGGTAGACGCCGGCGGTTGTCGTCGTGGAGATCCCGCTCACCGTCATGCCTATGCCGCCGAGGGTCACGCTCACGCGAGCGAGGTTGGATAGCACCGTCGGGTCCAGGCCCGTAACCAGCACGTTCAGCACGGACCCATCGGCGGCTGGATCGTCGGCATCGGGACCCGGGCCCGTAACAAAAGCGACGCTCGCGATGGCCGGCGGCGGCAGGTCGATCTCCACCACTATGGGCAGCGCATCGACCACCCCGTTGTTGAGATTGAGGGTCGCCGGACCGATCGCGAAACCGGATGGAATCACGAAGTTCACCTGGTTCGCGGAGGAGTAAGCAACCACCACCGGGACGCCGTTCAGGGTGACCGCGGATGTCCCGATCGCCACCGCCAGGTTGGAGCCCCAGATGGTTCCATAACCCCCGGGATAGAGCGTGGCTTGGCTGGGGAGCCCATTCGTCACCGATGCCATTGCGGGCAATTGCGGGTTGGCCGGCACGGTCAGCACGGCCTGAGACTGCATGGCCACCTGGAATCCCGAAATCACGCTGATATCGGATGCCCCCAACGCCGCGTTAGACGCCACCTGCACGTTGGCTAGGATGTGGTTCCCGCTCAGCCAAACGCCGCTCACCGTGATATCGTCAGTCCCGAACCCCAGCGTCACCTGGCCGTCCACGAGTGTCATGTTGGTGGTGGTCACGTCCACCTTGGCGAACGCGCCAGCCGGCAGTTGCGCCGGAGACACGCTGATGAGAGGCGCGGCCGAGGCCGGATAGGCGTAAATCGGCGGCGGGTTCTGCAACGCCCAGCCATTGGCCAGATTCCAACTGTCCAGGGTCAGAGAACTCTGGCCATCCTGGTTATACGCCACCACCGACGCGTTCTGCCCGCCAAATCCAGGCGGCGGGGTCACCCTCACTTTTCCATTCGTGGAATCGCCGGCGAACGGGGTGACGACGCTCGCTTCGAGCCCGTCGAAGAATATCTGGCTGTTGGCGTCCAGGTTCGAGCCGGTCGCCGTCACGCTGCCGTCGACATTGGTTGCCAGCGCCGAGATAGCCGGCGGGTTGTTCGTCGTCAGGACGACGCCGTCCGGCAAAACGTACATGTCATTGCCGTAGTTCAGGACCAGGTGCCGCGGCCCGGCGCCGGCGAACAGCGGCATCGGGATGTACAAGGCCACGGCTTGGCCGTCCGGTTCGATGTACGCATCGGCAAAGCCACCCAGCAAGGTGGCGCTCTGCGGAACCGCCGTGTTTCCCGAGGCCGACTGAATGGTGACGGTTCCCCAACCCGAGGTGGCGTTCTGCGAGGAGTTGATAAAAGCCGGCGTGACCGGGCTGCCTACCCAGGAATACGTCTGGTTGGCGGAATCGAAATAACTGAAAGTCACGATGTCGTACGCGGGCACGGCCGCTCGCGGCTCCACCGTGAGATTGCGGTTGGCGACAGCCACTCCCGCCCGGACTGAAATCGTGGCCGCCTGTTCCACGTCGAGCGTTCCGGGGTAGAACACCGTCTCAAATGGGTTGCTAGCCGCGAACGCCTGCCCGCCGGGGCCCACGGGATTCCACATATCCGCGTCCGGCGGCAACGGATGGACATATAGCAGGTACTGGCCGGGGGGCACGCCATCGATCTCGTAAGTCCCGTCCGGGTTGGTGAGCGTGCTGACCGGTTGGCCCGTCGCCGGCAGCGCCACTACCGAAGCCATCGAAACGGGCTGCCCGAGCGAAGTCACCGTCCCGCTGATGGAGCCGAATGCCGCGCTCCACCCGGACTTGCCGTAAAGCAGCGCTAAGCCGGCTGCGTCGTCCGGCCCCAGCGCCCGCAGGCGCGTGGTATTCCGAATCACGCCCTGGGACATGGCGCTGGCGGTGAAGGTGTGCTGCAAGCCCAGCGCGTGTCCCATCTCATGCACCGCGGTGGTGAAGTAGGTCTCCGCGTAACTGGGCCCCGGCGGCGCTTCGACATTGACGTTCATCTCCATGATGTTACGGACAAAGGGAAAGAACTTGCTTCCGTCGGCAGCCGAAACCGCGGTATCCGTGTGACCTATCCACGTCTGCTCCAGAACGCCGGGAGCCATATCGTCGGTGAAAATCACGTCGATACCCGGCGTGTTGGGAGCCTGGGTGGCGGCTTCCAGTCCGCCGAACGCCACCCGCAGATCCGAAACGCTTACCGCGTTCCACTGCGCCGCCGCTGCTTTCACCTGGCTCAGAACGGAAGCGAAACTGTCGGTTCCGGAGGTGCTCGGGGCCGCGTCGGTCACATAGACGGTCACCGTCTTGTTGGGCAGCGCGGTGAGGTCGAATTTCTCGTAAAGCGCGGTGAACGGGCTGTTGATGGTGAGGAAGTGGGTGTAGTGGTAGTACGCTTCCGCGGGCGTTCCCAGCATCGCCGCCACCGCCGCGGCCGCCAGCATCCGCGCCCGGGTCATTGCGCGGCGCTCCCGGCGGCAGCCAGCGTGGCCGCGATGCGGCTGCGCAGCTCGCTCACCTTCATGACCAGGGTTTCGTTCTTCACCGGCGCGGCCGAGCCATGGGCCAGCATCAAGTCGCCGCTAGCCCGCCGCGTGGTCACCGGGTCCGCCGAGGTTCCCGGCGGGATCGCAAAGAGCCCCTGAGTCAGTCCAATCACCTGAGTCAAGCCGGATCGGCTCGTCCACAGGAAGAACACGTATTCGTCGCCGGGCTGGAACGTGGGCGCTCCCTCGACGGTTTGCCGCTGGTGGTTGGCCGCCCCTCCGGGCACAGCCACGTCCATGGCGCCCTGGCTGCCGCCCTTGAACCGTTCTGAAACCTGGATCGCGTAGTGGGTATAAATCAGGCGGCCGGAATAAGCCGCGTAGGAGTTGGTCACCTTCGCCCGCACGATAGCCGTGGACTTGGTGATCATATCGTCCAACGACAGCTTCTCCAGAGTGGCGCACTGGAGCGGCCACGCGCAGAAGGCCCATACAAGCGCAAATAGGCAGGGACGCTTCACGGTGATCCGAAGGGGCAATTGCCATGCCAGCAGAATCTGCTGATAACAAATGGGTTATACCCTACCGTCGGCTCCGTCCTGTGTCTCTCCGACACGTTGTTGGGGCCAGGTGTCCCAGCGCGCCCAAGCTGTTGAAGAACCTCCATCCCTGTGGGCAGGCGCTTTCGCCTGCCAACCGTCAGTGCTTTCCGGCCCTCACAATGAGCATGGGCGCCGCCAGCTTGTGGCGCACCGGGTCGATGGTGGTCCCGAATATCAGGTCCTTCAGGCCGCCATGGCCGTGCGCTCCCATAATCACTAGGTCGGGTTGGATTTCCCGCGCGTATTGCACAATCGCCTTCTTGGGCGAAGAAGAGTGGGAGATCGCCGTTTCCACCGCGATCCCTTGATCGCGAAGAGACTGGGCGATCCGCTCCAAATACTGTTCGCCGGCTTCCACCTCGGCGGTGGAGGCGTCCTTCCCATATACCTGGCTGGTCACGCCCTCTTCCACGTGGAGCACGTATAGCTTGGCGCCGTAAAGCCGCGCCATGGCGGCGGCGTGGGCCACCGCCAGCCGGTCGAGCGGCGTGTGGTCGAGCGTGAGCAGAATGCGCTCATAGGCCGAGGTAGCCTCGCTCGCGGCCCCGGCCGTCTCCGGCAGCGTCACGGAAGCCGTTCCCAGCCGCCGCCGGCGCGTCAGCGCCGGCGCGAGCGAGACCCAGCCCAGAAGCCCCAGCAGCACGCCGCCCGTCGGAATCACGGCCAGCAGGACCACCGGCCGCCAGGCTCCCGAACCGGCCACCCATTGCGAGATCTCCATCCCGGCCAGTCTCAGGTTGAGGCCCACGATGATGGCCGCCGTGGTCCACGCCAGCGCCCGCACCCACCCGGGGCTGGCGAACGCTCCCATCCGCGAACGGTCGCTGGTGAACTGGATCAGGGGAATCACCGCGAACGGCAACTGCATACTCAGAACTACCTGGCTCAGAATCAGTAACCCATAAGTGGCCTTGTCTCCCACCAGATAAATCGTAAGGGCCGCCGGCACAATGGCCAGCGTGCGGGTAATCAACCGGCGAAGCCAGGGCCGCATGCGGATATCCAGGAAACCCTCCATCACTACCTGCCCAGCCATGGTTCCGGTCAAGGTGGAGGATTGCCCCGAACATAGCAACGCGATGGCGAACATCACCCCCGCCGCTCCAGTCCCCAACAGCGGAACCAGCAACTCGTGCGCCTGCTGTATTTCCGTGACCACCACCCCGTGCTTGAAGAACACCGCCGCCGCCAGCACCAGAATGGCGGCATTCACCAGCAGCGCGCCGTTCAACGCCACCGCCGAATCGATCAGATTATATCTGCATGCCGCGCGCTTGGCGGTCTCCGTGTGGCTGATATGCCGCGTCTGCACCAGGGCCGAATGCAAGTACAAGTTGTGCGGCATCACGGTGGCGCCGATGATTCCGATGGCTACATAGAGGCTTTCCCGGTTGAGCCCCCCGCCCAGCCCTTTGAACATCTCCACTGCCGACGGTTTGGCCCAGAAGATCTCGATGGCGAAGCAGATTCCAATCACCGTGATGAGCGACAAAACGAAGGCTTCAATTGTCCGTATGCCCAATCCCTGGAACCAGAGCAGCAGCAGGGTGTCCGCCGCGGTGAGCAGGACGCCGATCAATAAAGGTATGTGAAACAACAGGTTAAGCGCGATCGCGGCCCCTAATACTTCAGCCAGGTCGCAGGCCGCGATGGCCACTTCGCACAGCGCCCACAGCGCCAGGTTGATCCGCCGCGGGTAGGTTTCGCGGCAGGCCTGGGCCAAGTCCCGGCCGCTGACGATTCCCAGGCGCGCGCTCAGCGTCTGGAGCAGAATCGCCATGGCGTTGGACATCACCAGCACCCACAGCAACTGGTAACCGAAGCGCGCGCCGCCCTCCAGGTCGGTAGCCCAGTTGCCCGGGTCCATGTAGCCCACGCTCACCAGATATGCGGGCCCGGAGAAAGCGAACATGCGCCGCAAAAAGGTGACCTGCGCGGTGCCCACCGAGTCATGCACATCGGCCAGCGAACGAGCTTCGGCGCTGGTCTGTCCAGGGTTGCGGATCATGCTCTACCCACTATACTGGGGCGCCCGCGTAGGAACAAGCCGGCGATCAATGCCGATCCGCTAGGCCAAACAAGATGATTCGGTTGGTCCGGCGCACGGTGGTAAAGCGCTGCGTGGCGTCCTCAGTGCTCCGGATCGTCGAGGCGCTCCTCGTGAGCTGCCGCAATGTTCTCGAGTCGCTTGATGGAGTCGAGGACGATCTCAAAATTGTGCGTGACCTGACCGAAGCGTTTCTCCCAGCGTTCCTCGTTGTCGCGTTGCATGACTTGGAGGAGTTCGACCGACTGGGTTAGCGCCTCGTGGCGCTCGGTGAGCCTGTCGAGGCGTTCGTCTATGGTCATCGCAGCTCCCTGCATCGATATTACATCAGGCGCCTGCCCGTGCGGTAGACGCCGGGGGCTAAGTGGCTGATTTCAGCGCCCCGCTAGTTATGGATGCGGCACGGGTCAATCGCGTTGCCATCCACTTGACGGGGCGCCCCAGACGCCGAAAACCGCGGGTCTGCACCCGCCCGCCTGCTAAACTGGGATTATCCCATGTGCCTCGCGGTTCCCGGAAAGCTTACCGAACTTTATGACGCCGGCGGAATCGCCATGGCGCGCGTGGACTTCGGCGGCGTCACCCGCGAAGCCTGCCTGGCCTATCTTCCCGAGGCGGCCGTCGGAGACTACGTGCTGGTTCACGCCGGCTTTGCCATCACCATGGTGGACCAGGCGGAAGCCCTGCAAACGCTCGAGGATCTCCGCCAACTGGGTGAACTCGCGGGTGAGGAGGATTCGGGGCCCGCATGAAGTACGTCGACGAGTTCCGCAATCACGCCCTGGCGCGGAGCTTGTTGGCCGAGATCCGCCGCACGGTGACGCGCCCCTGGGTGATCATGGAAATCTGCGGCGGGCAAACGCATTCCATCGTGAAGTACGGGTTGGATCAGCTTCTGCCGCCGGAAATCGAGCTGGCGCACGGCCCCGGCTGCCCGGTATGCGTCACCTCGCTCGAGCTGATCGACCGCGCCCACGCCATCGCCCGCCGTCCGGACGTCATCTTCTGCTCCTTCGGCGACATGTTGCGCGTCCCCGGCTCGGCGGGGGACCTGTTCCACATCAAGGCCCTGGGCGGCGACGTGCGGGTGGCGTACTCGCCGCTCGACTGCCTCAAGCTGGCGCGCGCCAATCCGGATAAACGGGTCGTATTCTTCGCTATTGGTTTCGAAACCACCGCTCCGGCCAATGCCATGTCGGTGTGGCAGGCCCGCGCGCTGGGGATAGAGAATTATTCGGCGCTGGTCTCCCACGTCACCGTGCCGCCCGCCATGGTGGCCATACTGGAATCGCCCACCAACCGCGTGCAGGCTTTCCTCGGCGCCGGCCACGTGTGCGCGGTCATGGGGTGGGAGGAATACGAGCCGCTGGCCGCTCGCTACCGCGTCCCCATCGTGGTCACGGGCTTCGAGCCTGTGGATCTGTTGGAGGGCATCCTGGCGGCCGTCCGCCAACTGGAAAGCGGCCGCTACGAAGTGGAGAACCGTTATGCGCGCGCGGTGCGCCGGGAGGGCAACCTGGAGGCCAAGCGCATGGTTTTCCGCGTGTTCGAGCCATGCGACCGCGCCTGGCGCGGAATCGGCGTCATCCCCGGCAGCGGCTACCGGCTGCGGGAGGAATTCGCGGCCTTCGACGCCGCCCGCATGTTCGACGTGGGCGCCATCGTCTCCCAGGAGCCTGCGGAGTGCATCAGCGGCCTGGTGTTGCAGGGCGCCCGCCGGCCCCTCGATTGCCCAGCCTTCGGCGTGCGCTGCACCCCCGAAACGCCGCTGGGCGCCACCATGGTTTCCGGTGAAGGCGCCTGCGCCGCGTATTACAACTATGGGAGGCGCCTGTCGCCATGAACGACTTTACGCTCTCCTGCCCGCTGCCCATCACGGACCGCAAGACCATCGTGCTGGGCCACGGCAGCGGCGGCAAGCTGAGCGCGCAGCTTATCCGCCAGATGTTCCTGCCGGCTTTCGACAACCCGCTCCTGAACCGGCTCGACGATCAGGCGGTGCTCGCCGTGGGCGGCGCCCGCATCGCCTTCACCACCGATTCCTACGTGGTGACGCCGTTGTTCTTTCCGGGCGGCGATATCGGCAAGCTGGCGGTCCATGGAACCATCAACGATCTGGCCATGTGCGGCGCCCAGCCGCTGGCCCTGAGCGCGGCCTTCATCCTGGAGGAAGGCTTTGCAATGCAGGAGTTGCGGCTGGTGGTGGATTCCATGGCGGAAGCTGCCCGCGCGGCCGGCGTTCCCATAGCCACCGGCGATACCAAAGTGGTGCCGCGCGGCGCGGCCGACCGCATGTTCATCACCACCTCCGGCGTAGGCCTGGTCCCCGAGGGCGTGAACATCTCGGCCGCCAATGCCCGGCCGGGCGACCAGATCCTGCTCAGCGGGACCATCGCGGATCACGGCATGGCGGTGATGTCGAAGCGCGAAAACATGGAATTCGAAGGAGCGCTCGAATCCGACACCGCCGCGCTCCACCGCCTGGTGGCCGATATGATCGCGGCGGGGGAGATTCACGCCCTGCGCGACCCCACCCGCGGAGGGCTTGGCGCCACCCTAGTGGAGATCGCCGGGACGGCGCGCATCGGCGTGGAAGCCGAATCCGCCGCCATTCCCGTAAATGAGCCGGTCCGCGCGGCGTGCGAGTTGTTGGGGTTCGACCCGCTGTTCGTCGCCAACGAAGGGAAACTGGTGGCCTTCGTAGCCCCCGAGAGCGCCGCCCGCGTGCTGGCAGCCATGCGCGCCAACCCGCTCGGCCGCCAGGCCGCGCTCATTGGCCAAGCCGTTGAGGCGCACGCCGGCCTGGTCCTGCTCCGGACCGAAATCGGCGGATCGCGCGTTCTGGACCTGCCTTTTGGCGAGCAGTTGCCGCGCATCTGTTAAGGCGGGCCTGCGCCGCGGAACATCGCTCCGCTGTTGCCCGTTTCTCATTTTCGGACAGTACAATTCTGAATTAGGACAGCGCCGGGCCTGAAGGCCTCGCTTTTCCTTGCACTTGCGCTGGCATTTCACATGCACAGCTTTGTGTTCCGGGTGAGAAATGGACATACCGCGACAACACGTACGCCGGCAGAAGATCATCAGACGCATCGCCATCGGATTCGCCATCCTCGTTCCCGTGGCCGGGCTCACTTACTACGTAATGAAGTTGAAACCGGCCGCTCCCCCCGTGGACCGCGGCGCGGTCTGGATGGATTCCGTCAAGCGCGGGAACATGCTCCGCGAGGTGCGCGGGCTGGGCACGCTGGTGCCGGAAGAGATCCTCAACATACCGGCGCCCTACGGCGGGCGCGTGGAGCGCATCCACGTACTGCCTGGGGCCCTGGTGACCGAAGACACCATACTGGTGGACTTGCGCAACACGGATATGGAGCAGCAGGAGCTGGACGCGCGCTGGAACGTGCAGCAGGCCGAATCGGAGCTGGCCAACCTGAAAGCCACGCTGGAGAATTCGCGGCTCAACGAGAAGGCCGATCTGGCCGGTCTGGAAGCCACCTTCAAGCGCGCCAAGGACAAGAACGACCACGACGAGATTCTGTTCAAACAGGGGCTGATGCTGGAAATCGACTACAAAGTTTCCAAGAGCCAGGCCGATGAGGCGGCCACCAAGTTCAGCATCGAACAGGAGCGGGATACGTCGCTGGCGGCGTCGCTCGCGGCGCAACTGGCGGCCAAGGAGACCTCCGTCACGCAACTCAAGGCCATGCTGCAACTGCGGCGCGACCAGTTGGCCGCCTTGAAAGTGCGGGCGGGAGTGGCGGGAACCCTTCAGGAAGTGCCGGTGCAGAGCGGGCAGCAGGTGGCGGCGGGAACCAACGTGGCCATCGTGGTGCAGCCCAGGAAGCTGAAGGCGGAGCTGAAGGTGCCGGAGACCCAGGCCAAGGACGTGCAGATCGGGCAGACGGCCTCGGTGGATACGCGCAACGGCGTGATTGCGGGGAGGGTATCGCGCATCGATCCTTCGGTGCGCGACGGTTCGGTGGTGGTGGACGTGCGGCTGGAGGGCGCCCTGCCGCTGGGCGCGCGGCCGGATTTGAGCGTGGATGGGACCATCCAGATCGAGAAGCTGGATAACGTGGTGTACGTGGGCAAGCCCACCAACGCCGCCGAGAACGGCGTCACGGAACTGTTCCGGGTGACCCCCGACGGCAAGGAAGCCGTGCGCGTCAAGGTGAAGCTGGGGCGCAGCTCGGTGAATGTGATCGAAGTGGTGGAGGGCCTGCAAGTGGGCGATCGCGTGATCCTGTCCGACATGTCGCAGCAAGACGGGTATGATCGGGTGCGGCTGAATTAGGAGCGATGGATCCATGCGAGAACTTATTCCGCTATTCCTGATTGCGGCGGCGCCGGCCTTCGCGGCGGAGCCGGTTTCCGCCTTTCCGCGGCCCTCCTGGTTCGCGCAGCACTTTGCGGCGCCGCGGACAAAAGTCGAGTTGCAGGCCCCGCGGCGGCTCTCCGATTACGTGGTGGAAGGCAAGCTGGAGCTCTCTTTGCGCGCCTACCTCGAGCTGGTGCTGGCCAACAACACCGACATCGCCCTGGCGCGGCTTCAGGTGGAGAGCCCCGTCAACGCCATCACGCGCGCCTTTTCGGCCTTCGACCCGAGCCTTTCGGCCAGCTTCGGCAACACGCGGATGACGCAGACCTCCATCAACGCGCTGCAAGGGGAATCCACCATCAACATGCTCGATCAGTCGGTGAACGGAACCTACTCGCAACTGCTGCCCTCGGGAACCAGTCTTTCGGTGTGGTTCTACGCGGATCGCAACAGTACGAACTACGCCTACGACACCTATAATCCGGTGTTGAGCTCCGACCTGAGCGTGCAGTTCGCATACCAGGTGCTGCGCGACCGCGGCGCCGCCATGGAGAAGATGAACATCCTGGTGGCCCGCTCGACGCTGAAGATCGGCCAGTATCAGTTGCGGGACCAGGTGACCTCGCTGATTTCCAATGCGGAGAACGTTTACTGGAATGTGGTGGAAGCGCGCGAGACCGAGAAATTGGCCGAGGAATTCGTGGCCTTGAAAGAGGCGTCGCTCGAACGGGCGCAGAAGATGATGGATTCGGGCGCCATGCTGCCGCTCGATATTTACCAGCCGAAATCCGAGAAGGCGTCGGCGCAGCTCAACCAGATCCAGGCCAAGCGCGCGCTGTCCCAACAGGAGGATGCTCTGCGGCAACAGATAGGGGCGGATCTCGATCCGGCGATCCGGGACCTGCCGATTTCGCTGACCGAGCCGCTATCGATACCGGTGGTCCAGGCTCCCGACAAGACCGAGGCGGTGCAGAAAGCCATGGCCGCCAGGCCGGACCGGCTGGCGCTGGTGGGGACCCTCGACAGCGACGACATCGGCATCCGCCGCGCCAACGAGGCGCTGCGGCCCAGCGTCGCGCTGAACGGCCAGTACGAGACGCAGGGCATAGGCGGAAATTATCTGCCGGCCGCCATTCCAGGAGGGTTCGGCGACGCGCTCAACCAGATGTTCCACTTCCGCTTTCCGGTGTACTCGTTCGGCCTGCAAATGAGACTGCCGATCCGCGATCACGCGGCGGCGGCGGACCTGGCGGACGCCGAGCTCAAAAAGAAAGCGGACGCCTTGACGCTGCGCAAGCTGGAACAGAATTTGCGGCTGCAGGTGGTCAACGCGGTGGACAACGTGGAGGCTGCGCGCGCCAGCCTGGAGCAGGCGCAGCTCGCCCGCGAGTACGCGGGCAAGCGCTTCGAAGCCGAGCAGAAAAAGTACGAGCTGGGCATCGAACAACTGTTCTTCGTGCTGCAATCGCAGACCGACCTCAATACCACCGAGTACAACGTGCTCGAGCAGAACATCAACTACCGGCGCAACCTGGTGAATCTGTACGCCATCATGGGACAGTTGCTGGACGAGCGTGGAATCACGCTGGATTAGGCCCTGAGAAGACCAATCTCCGCTTCGCGCCCGCGACGCGCTTGCTCGGCGTCACAGGGTTGTCCATCTGGCGTCGCGGACTCTAGTGGTCTGCGGCGAACAGAATGACAAGCATGCAGACAACTGTGGGGCAGCCAATCCTGGCTGCCGCCGGCTTTCAGCCGGCGTTTGCCGTGTGAGAGGGCTCCGCGGACGCGAAAGAGCCGCCTGGAAAGGCGGCTGCAGGCAAGATTGCCTGCCCCACAAAACATGCAGAACTTCGGCCGCACTTACTAGCGTCCGGTAGCGTGCTGGGCGTCGGCGTAGTATCCCGGCCGGTACCGCAATTGAACGCCGCGGCGAGCCGCACGCAAACGAATGCCGTGGAACTTGCCGTCATCCTGGAGATCCGACGGGGCGTACGTCAGGACATAGCCCTTCCGCGAGTCCTCCAATGCGGAGCGGACCAGGGACGCCAGATCGTTGGAGTTGTAGTAGGCCTTCCCGCCGGTCTGTTCCGCCAGTTCTTCCATCGTCCCGATATTGATGTAGGCCCGAGAGCTGGCCGATAGTCCCCGCGCGTCGATAGGGTAGATCGTCACGTTGGCGGCATTCAACTCGCGCGTTGTCAGTGATGCGTCATCGTGAAACGATTCGGCGCCCAGCGCGCCGGGACCGCCCAGGCTGAGCGGGAAGGCCGCCGACAACCATAGAAGGTTCTTTTGACCTGGCACGCCCTTCACCAGGCGCGCAATAGCCCTGAGCGCGTCGAGCGTCTCCAGAATTCTCTGCCGCTGCTGGATCGCCGCCCACGGCCCCGAACTCGGCTCTTTGGAGCGTAGAAGGTCGGAGTAGGAGAACTCGGCGGCGAGCGGGTTCGCCACGGGATCCAGTTTGCCTCGCGGCGCCGCTCCGGAAAACCGCTCAACAAGCGCTTTGAGGGATGCGCTATCGGACGAAAAATCGTGCAGCAGGCGCAGGTCGTCGCCCAGAACGAATATGGCGATTCTCTCGCCCGGCGGAATCTGCCCGAGGGCGCGGGCTGCCGCACAGTGCGCATAGATCTGGTCGCTCCAGTTGGTATTGAGCGCGTCGAGGAGGAGAATCGAAAGCCGATTCGCCCCGCGCCCCAGCGGCTCCGCCTGCCCGGCTCTCCTCGTCTCCACCGCGCTCGCTCGGACCCTCTCGAACGTGGCGATCGCCTGTTCCCGGTTGTTGTCGAAAAGTCGCAGATCCCCTGGCGTCAGGTCCTCGACCGCCGAGCCGTCGGACCGGGTTGCCTGAAGAGTCACTTCGACAATTCGAGCTCTGGTTCGGAACACCGGCTGTGTTTCGTCCGTCGGCGGGCCTTGTGCGGCCCCAACCGCCGCTAACGCGGCGTACCAGAGGATTCCCGTTCTCATTGCACTCGCAAGACCTCCGCTGGCTGAACTCGTGCGATGCGACGCGCGACAGCCCACGACGCGGCTCCGGCTGCCACCGTCAACGCCGCGACGGATACGGCGAACAGCAATGGCCCGGGGGCATCGACCCCTCGCAGAGACGAGCGCAGCAACTGCGATGCCCAAGCGGCCGGAAGAAGGCCGGCGGCGGAGCCGGCCAGACCGATAACGACGCCTCTCGCCGCGAAGGTTCGGATGACCTGCGCCGGCTCGGCGCCGATGGCGATCCGGATGGCGATTTCGCGTTTGCACTGCGCCACGCGGTACGCGCCCGCCGCCAATATCCCGGCCAGAGCCAGCGCCACCCCAACCGCTCCGACAGCCCCGGCCGCCTGGGAAACCAGACGCACCTGCGACAGCCCGGATTGCACCCGTTCGTCTAGCGTCTGTACATCGGTGAGCGGCATGTCGCTCGCGCTCCGCGCCACGATGCGCCGCAGCGCCGGTATGAAGCTCGCCGGTTCGGCCGGAGTGAGCGCGTGAATCGTTACCGCCGGTGGATCGCGCTGGAAGACTGGCAAGAACGCCAGCGGCGGCGCCGATTCAGGATCTCCCAGCGGGCGATAGCGCACGTCCGCTACCACGCCCACCATCTCGCGGTCGCTCGGCTCTCCTCGGACCTGCAAACGACGCCCGACCGGGTCCTGGCCTGGCCAGAGCAGCCTGGCAGCCGCCTGGTTCACCACTGCGACTGGCCGGGATCGACTGTCGTCTCCGGGCAGAAAGTCCCTCCCTGTCATGACCGGAATATGGAGTAGCTCGAAATACCCGTCGGACACCCCGATGGAATCGATGGCGGTCCATCGCCCGGCGGCGCCGTCCGCCGCTATATCGATCCGCGTGTTGACCGGCGTCGGCATTGCCTGAGTCGCAAGAGCGGCGCCGCGCGTCACGGAGCGTACTTCCGCAAGGAGAGCTCGGTACGTCTTTTCCCTGTCGCCAGCCGGGAGTCTCGCGCTGACAGTATCGACAGTCCCCACCAGAATTCCGCGCGTGGCATATCCCAATGGGCTGGCGGCCCGGTTTCGGAGGCTCTGGCCGAGGAGCGCCGCCACCACCAGCGCCGCCATGGCGCAAGCCACCTGGGCGCCGACGAAAACGTCGCGGAGGTTCACGCGCGCCAGACCGCGGGACGGCCGTGGCGAGGCGCCCTTCATGGCGCTTGCCAAATCCACTCGTGAAGATAACCATCCCGGCGTCAAACCCGCCAGTATGGCGGTTACCAACCCCGCCAGGACGCTAACCGCGAGCGCCCGCGCATCGGGACTCAAATCGAGCGACAGGCCGAAAGCGCTCTGAAAAGCCCGCGCCGCACCCGTCATTCCGACAGCCATGGGGATTCCCAACACGCAGGCGCATCCGGCCAGAACCGCGTTCTCAATAACGAATTGCCGGAGCAAGCGGAGTTTCCCGGCGCCCAGCGCCAGCCTGACGCCGATCTCCTTCCGCCGCGCCGCCGCGCGAGCAAGCAACAGACTTGCCAGGTTGAAACAGGCGATTGCGAGCGCCGCCGCGGAGACCGCGATCAGTATCCAAAGGATTCGGACTGTGCCGGCGCGATGCCCGGGGAAGAACCGCGCCTGATTCGCCGGCAGCGCAACGAAAGCTACCTGCTCGCGTCCCGCCGCGCGCGCCGCGAGGGTATTGACCGCCGCCTGCAACTGCGCCAAAGCAACGCCCGGGCGCAATCGCGCCATGGTCATGAGCCATTGCATGTCGCGGTGGTTCTCGTAATCCAGGCCGCGGAAACTCGGCATGACTTGCCCGATCTGCCCAAGCGGAATCCACAACGATGGATCGGCATTCCAGTCCAGAAGACTTCCACCAAAGCCACGCGGCGTCACCCCGGCGATCGTAAAGGCCACCCCATCGAGCCAGGCTATCGATCCCAGAATACCCGCGCTCCTCCGATATCGGCTCTCCCACAACGAGTAACTCGCGATCGCGACCGGCGGAGCGCCAGGGCGTTGGTCGCCGGGGCCGAGTAGACGCCCCAGCGCCGGCGTGACGCCGGCGGTCCCGAAGTAGTCGGCGGTGACAAGCTCACTGCTCATCCTTTCTGTGCCTTCCGTCAACCGGACATTGACGGGCAGGCGTACGAACGCCGCCGCCGATTCCACAATGCTTTCGAGCGACTGAAGGTCGCGAAAATCGGGGTAAGAATAAGAGAGGAATGTGTTCCTCTGGCGGGAAAAGGCGTAAACGGCCGTCAGGTGGCCCGGGTCTTTCATCCCCAGCGAACGGAATAGAATCGCGTCGACAAGAGTCAGAGCACAAGCCGCGCAGCCGATCGCGAATGCCAGCGGAATGACGGCCCCCGCCGTGAAGCCTCGATTGCGGCCGAGCAGCCGCACGGCCAAGCGAAGATCCTGGAACAAATCGCCGATCCATCTCAGGCCCCACGCTTCGCGTACCTGCTCGGCTGCCAAGGCCGTGCTCCCGAACGCGCGTTGGGCGGCGTGGCGGGCATCTTCCGGCGAGAGGCCATCCGCGCGCCGCTCTTCGGCCTCCAGATCCAGGTGGTCGCGAAGCTCGCGTTCCAGGTCTTCCTCGCGTTTGCGGCGCCTCATGACTCCTCCCCCGGGGCGGGCCACATCACCCTGCCGATGGCCTGAACCAGCCGCTTCCAGTTCGATTCCTCAACTGAAAGCCGCTTCTTCCCCGCCGGAGTGAGCCGGTAGTACTTAAACTGCCGGCTGCCGTCTTTAGCGGCCTCCCACCTGGTCGCGATCCAACCTCTGCGTTCCAGGCGGTGGAGAGCGGGATAGAGCGAACCGTGCTCGACTTGCAGCACGTCCTCAGTGGTTTGCCGAATCTGTTTGGCGATCCGGTGGCCGTGGGCGGGGCCGAACAGCAGAGTGCGCAGGATGAGCATATCCAGCGTTCCCTGCAAGAGCTCGATACGGTCTGGCGATTGGGCCGGCATGGCGCTGGTAGATATTCTACCCCAAGGACGAACCGAATGGTAGATGATCTACCATTGAAGCCCCCGATTTACGCGGAGCCAGTGAATTCCATAGTGCTACCCTATCAATGGATATGCAGGGCAAATGGGTGGCGCTCACGGCGGTGCTGGTGGCGGCGGGCGCCGCCGGCGGCGTTGTGGCGTTCCGGCGGTATCATGCGCCTCCCGCGGCGCCGGCTCGCGCGGCCGGGGCCTTGGAGCTGCCGGCGTCGGGCATTGTCACTTTTACGGGCATAATCCAGGCGCAACATGTCGCGACCGTAGGGGCCTCGGTGGATGGCAATATCGAGACGTTCCTGGCCGACGTGGGGCAGGAGGTCTCTCAGGGCGATGCGCTGGCGCGCATCGGCTCGCCGGCGCTGGCGAGCGATCGCGAGAGCGCATCCAATGCCGTGGAGCGTGCGCGGGACCAGGTGGCGCGCGTGCAGGATACCCTGAACGCCGCGATCCTGGAAAAGTCGCGGGCCGAGGCCGACATGGAGCGCGGGAAGGCCGAGATGGACCGCGCCCACGGCGAATACGACAAACAGCGGGGGTACTACGCCAAGGGCGCCACGCCGCGGCGGACCTATGAGAAATCCGAGACGGACTATCAGAACGCGGTCGATCAGTACGAGATCCTGACCAAGGCGCTCGACATGGCCAACGAGAGCGCGCGAAACTGCCAGGCGTCGGTGGACGCGGCCAAGAAGGACCTGGAAGCCCGGATGGCCGACCTCGATGCGGCGCAGGGCAACGCCGAGGCTGCCGCCGAAGTGCGCTCGCCCGTGGACGGGGTGGTGGTGACTCGCAACGGCGGACCCGGCAGGCCGGCGCGCGAGTTCGGCGACCAGATGTTCGTGATCGCGACGGACCTGGCCGCGCTCGAAGTCACCGTGGAACCGCCGCCGCCCGTCCTGAAGCGCATCGTTCCCGGCCTGCCCGCGATGGTGCTGGTCCCGGAGCTGACCAGCGCCGGTTTCGAGGCCGAGGTCAAAGGAATCGACAAAAACGCCGTGGTGGTGCAGTTCGTGAGCGGGCTGCCCGCCGTCAGGCCGGGCATGAAGGCGGACGTCCGGATCAAGCTGGAATAGCCACCCGGCGGTAGAATCGGGTTAGGGCTTGTCATGAAATAGCCACTTCAACCGCTCCCTGACGGTCGCGGCTCACCATGCTCTTAACGAGCCGCGACCGTCAGGGAGCGGCTCTTAGAGTCCCTCGGAGGCGAATCCATGGAGTTTCTGGCCGGCAGCCTGCTCGAACTCATCGTCCAAACATCCACCAACCTTCCGCCCGATGTGCGCGCCGCCATGTCCCTGGCGGCGCGGGAGGAGACGCCCGCGACGCAATCCGCCCAGGCGCTCGATGTAATTCTCCAGAACGTCGATATGGCGGCCGAGGGTGAAGGCGCCATCTGCCAGGACACCGGCATGCCCACGTTCCTGATCCACACGCCCGTGGGCGTGAACCAGATCGCCATCCGGAAAGCCATTTTGGAGACTGTCGCGGAGGCCACGCGCCGCGGCAAGCTGCGTCCCAATTCCGTGGATTCCATCACCGGGAAGAATAGCGGCGACAATCTGGGCGCGGAAACCCCCGTGATGCATTTCGAGCAGTGGGAAGAAAGCGATATCGAGGTCAAGCTGATTCTCAAGGGCGGCGGCTGCGAGAACAAGAACATCCAGTACTCCCTGCCGTGCGATCTGGACCATCTGGGGCGCGCGGACCGCAACCTCGAAGGCGTTCGCAAGTGCCTTCTACACGCGGTATGGCAGGCCCAGGGGCAAGGCTGCGCGCCCGGAGCGCTGGGCGTGTGCATCGGCAGCGACCGCGCGCACGGGTACGCTCTCGCCAAGGGGCAGTTGTTCCGCACCCTGGACGACGTAAATCCGGATCCGTTGCTGGCCGGGCTGGAAGCCGGCGTCATGGAACAGGCCAACCGGCTGGGCGTGGGCGCCATGGGGTTCGGCGGAAAGGCTTCGCTCATCGGTTGCAAGATCACGGCGGCCAACCGGCTTCCCGCCAGCTTCTTCGTTTCCGTGGCCTACGACTGCTGGGCCTTCCGGCGGCTGGGCGTGCGCCTGGACGCCCAGACGGGCGCCATCACCGGCTGGCTGTACCGCGATCCCTCGCGGCCGGTGGAGCGCATGGCCCGCGGCGCCGGGTTCCCGCTTACCGGCCGGGAGATCACCCTCACGCCGCCGCTGAGCGAAGCCCAGATGCGCGCACTGAAGGTGGGGGACGTGGTGTTGATCGATGGGGATATGTTCACCGGCCGCGACAACGTCCACGCCTGGCTCATGAAGAACCCGCCGCCGGTGGACCTGAGGGGCGCCGTGCTCTACCACTGCGGCCCGGTGATGCTGAAGGAGGGCGGCCTCTGGCGCGTGATGGCCGCCGGCCCCACCACCAGCATCCGCGAAGAGCCCTACCAGGCGGACGTGATCCGGCGCTATGGCGTGCGCGCGGTGATTGGAAAAGGCGGCATGGGCCCCAAGACCGGGGCCGCGCTTGAGGAGTGCGGCGCGGTGTACCTGAACGCCATCGGAGGGGCCGCGCAATACTACGCGCAAACGCTGAAGGAAGTGCGCGGCGTGTACCTTCTGGAGTTCGGCATTCCGGAAGCCATGTGGCATCTGCGCGCGCAGGGCTTCGCCGCGATAGTAACCATGGACGCCCACGGCGGCAGCCTGCACGCGGAGGTGGAGCAGGCCACCGGCGAAGCGCTGGAGAGTTTGCAGCGCTCCGAGCCGCGACCGTAAGAGCTGGTCATGGGATAACCATTCCAACCGCTCCCTAACGGTCGCGGCTCGCCATGTTCTTAACCCCAATGCTGTTCACTTAGCACGTCTGCTCCTCCGTGGCGCAGGCTCTCAGCCTGCCGACTCGACACTTGTCGAGTCTGGCGCTCGGTCCGCCACCAAGCGTCGAGAAGAGTCTCGACGCGGCAGCCTGAGAGGCTGCGCCACGGAAGCGAGCAGCGATTAAGTGAACAGTATTGTTCTTAACCCGACCTTCTCACAGGTATTCAGGAGCGATGGCGTGGCGGGCACTCCGGCCTGCCGCGTCGCGGCTCATGCCGACGCCTGGCTGCGACGCTTTGTCGGAAACGCGAACACGTGTCGAGATGAGTGGACATGCGCCGCGGCGCACAACGGAGTACGAAAGACCAGCGTCCCGAGGAGTCGGGACGCGGCGGACAGGAGTGTCCGCGCCACGTACGGAGCGGCACATTGAACGGGGATTTTCGAGGGAGTCTCGGAACTCCTGATATCGTGGAATCGGAGTTGAGCCCCAGTGGAGACGGGCAAGCTAAAGCATGCCCCACGACGGAGGAGATCAGCCCGCTTGGTGGGGCATGACTAGCTTGCCCGCCTCCGCCACGCGCCGATTATGGGTCAACCCATTTTCCTCGACCGCCCAAAGTCGCTGGGTGAGATCAGGAGTTCGGAGTCTCGACACGGCAGACACGGGTAATTGTGGGGCAAGCGCTTTCGCCTGCCAACCGGCTTCAGTAGGCGCCGCCAGAGCTTCGCTCGGGTTGACAGGCGGAAGCGCCTATCCCACTTCGGAGGGTGCAGTGTGAGATATGCTCGCTAACGGTCGCGGCTCGCCAGGCTCTTAATGAGCCGCGCCCTACGCCGGCCGCCCAAACGCGCTCAGCACGCCTGCGATGGCGCGCGCGATGCGATCCCCGTCTATCGATTGGGGGAGTGGAATGGAAAGGACCTTCCGGCCGGTTTGCGGGTCCTGCGAAACCAGGCTCGACAGGCGCCGTTCGATGGGCTGCCCGGCGGCGCCGTCCGGGGGGCGCAGCGCCATCCCGGCCAGCGATTCGAGGAAACGCAATCCAGTTTCGATCAGCCCGCCCGCCGCGTGCTCGAAGGACTGCGCCTGCGCCGCGGCGGGAGCTGCGACGGGCTGAGGCGGCGCGGCGGCCGTTGCCAACGCAGCCGACGCCGCGGCAACAGCCTTGGCCGGAGCCTGGTCGATCACGGGCTTCGGCCGGCCGGGTTGATCCGCGAAGATCTCTTTCACCGATTGCATGACGCTCTTTCGTCCCAGCGCCGCGAAGCTGACCTCGCCCGTGGGCGAATCGAAGACCCCCGCGAAGAGGGATTTCTTCAGCTTCAGGGTCTCCCACACGCGTTCTTCGATGCTGCCTCGGGTGAGCAGGTGAATCACCGAAACCGGGCGGGTTTGTCCCAGCCGGTGCACCCGGCCGATTCGCTGTTCGAGGCGCGCCGGGTTCCAGGGCGGCTCGAAATTGATCACCGCCGAAGCCGTCTGGAGATTCAGCCCCACGCCGCCGGCGTCGGTCGAGAGGAACACCTTGCACGCCGCATCGCTGCGGAATTTTTCCATGAGCGCGCCGCGATTCCGCGACGGCACGCCGCCGTGCAGAGAGACGAATCCGAGCCCCAGCTTCTTGAGTTCCATGCCGGCCAGGTGGGTCATGCGCTCGTATTCGCTGAAGACCACTACCTTGCGGCCCTCCTCGATGGCCAGCTCGCGGACGATCTCGCGAAACTCCTCGAGCTTGGGCGAATAGTGGGTTTGCTTGTCGAATAGAAACGTGGAATTGCAGAGCATGCGCATGTTCTGCAAGCAGCACAGGACGCGTTTCTGGTCGATCTCGGAGAGCCAGCCCTGCCGTTCCCATTTGCGCATGAGAGCCGCCAGAATATCGTTTTGTTCCCAATATGGCTCCGCCTGCTGCGGGGTCAGGGATACGTGCAGGACCTGGTCCGTGCGATGCGGCAGATCCTTCAGCACTTCATCCCGCGTGCGCCGCAGCAGGACCGGCGCCAGTTGGTCGTGAATACGATCCAGACCGCGATACCCGATCAGGCGGCCGTTCTTGTCCTCCGTCCGGTGCTCGTGGAGGAAGCGGAAGGCCGGGCCGAGGCGGCGGCCGTCGATGAACTCCACCACCGAAAACAGCTCTTCGAGCTTGTTCTCGAGCGGCGTTCCGGTCAGCACGAACGCATAGCGGCTCTTGAGTTGTTTGATGGTGCGGGCGGTGGCCGTGGTCCAATTCCGGATGCGTTGCGCTTCATCGAGGATGATGAGGTCGGGGGCCATTTCGTGCATGTAGCGCACGTCCTTGAGGACCAGCTCGTAGCTGGTGAGGTTGAAGAACCGGGGCGCGGCGTACAACTCGCGGCGCCGCGGCAGCAACCCGTCGATGACCTGCGCCGGATTGTCGGTGAACTTTTCGATTTCCGTCTTCCACTGATACTTCACCGAGGCCGGAGCCACCACCAGCACGCGCGCAATGCCGCGGCGGCGCCGCAGCATCTCCGCCGCGGCCAATGCCTGCACGGTCTTGCCCAAGCCCATGTCGTCGGCCAGGACCACCCGGCCCCGGCAGGCGGCGAAAATGGCGCCCCGCGTCTGGTAGGGCAGCAGTTTGGTCTTGAGAACTCCCTCCAGCGGATCCTGCCCGCGGCGGAGTTTCGCCAGGAGCTGCCGTTCCAGGTCCAGTCCTTCCGAAATCTCGTTTTCGCGGTCCACGTATTCGAGAACGTCGCTGTAGATCACGGCGTCCAGATCGGCCTTGCGAAACACCTCCAGCACCCGGTCGAAGGCTCGGAAGTGCTCGCGCCGCAACAGCCCGGCGGGGTCGAAGTACTCTTCCGCGACGGCCAGCAGCTCGGGCGACGGCGCGACCGGCAATCGCAACCGGATCTCGATGGTTTCTCCATATTGCAGGGAGATGGAAGAGCGGGTTCGGGCATAGCCCTTCCGCCCGAGTGCGCCGCCGTGCCGGCGGCGCAGCAGCAGCAGAAGCGCTTCAATGTGCTTGCACGTCCCCAGAGTATTGACGCCGAAGTCCGGACATGAGCAGTAGTTCTCGAAGAGTCCGGGCCCGCGCATCGCCACCCGGTACGTTTTCCCGCTGGCGGATTTGACGCGATAGTCGCCGTAAGGCTCTCGGCCGGGCCGTTCCAGAATGGTGGCGATCGCGCCCGACGCCCGTTCCCGCCGCTCGGCGATCTGCTGCTCGATCAACATGCGCGCGAACCCTCCCCGTTCGGATAAGGAGCCAGAATAACAAAGTGCGGGCAAACGGGCGGACACGGGCGGCAAACCGGGCGAAGGAGGCATGCGACCCTTCGCGGGACCAAAGGAAGGCGGTTTGGTTTATACTAAATCGGACCGGGAAGTCCAAAACGGAAATTCCGGCTCACGCAATTACGGCAAGCCCGGCTTTATGGAGACTGTCGTCTTGAATCACTGGGGCGCGCTATGGCTACACTGAATGAAGTCCGCACAAACGGAAAGTTGCGCGGGCAACTCGTAGAGAGATCTCTCAAGGGACGAAACGCGGCATTGCTTTTCGTCCTGGCGGTGGACCAGTTCAAAGAACGTCCCACCAAAACAAAAGCGGTGACGATCTTCGACGACTTCATCGCGAATGGCGGCCTCTGGGGCGAACCCCTGGGCGAGTTGGATCCTAAGAACGTCGCCCACGCCGCGATTGTGAATACCTTGGGCGCCAGAGTGGGCTGGTTTCGCGAACTCCAGCAGGAAGCGAATTCCATGAACATCTTCCAACGCATTTGGACGTCCAGCAATCGCGCGGTCGCGATGCCGGCGGAGTTCGATTACTTTATCGCGGCGGCCAAGCTCGAGGGGAAGTTGGGCGACCAGCTTGTAGGCCTGCTCACCTTTTTCGGGGACGTGACCGCGCTAAACGGCTGGGACACCGTGGCCAGGGCCGCGAAGAAGCACCTAAAGGATGCGGGCTTCGACCTCTACCGCTTGGGCATGACTGGCATCTGCTAGCAGTCCGCGGCGGAGCCCACTGAATTCCGGATGACATCTTCCGCGATAGGGGTCCGCGGCGACGGAAGCGTCCGTCCCAGGGCCAATCGCCGCGGAAAGGTATATTTCGGCCTGAAACTGCCGCATAATGGGATCTGAAAGAGTTTATGGACCGCGGCGTCCGATTGAAGGACCGCTATGAGCTTCGCGAGCCACTGGGCCAGGGCGGCATGGGCGTGGTTTACCGAGCCTATGACGCCGTGCTCAAGTGCGACGTCGCGCTGAAGACGATTCGGGAGGCGCCCGACCGCACGGCGCTCCAGCTTTTCTATCGAGAATGCGAAGCCCTGGTTACGCTGAATCACCCCAACATCGTCCCCATCCTCGATATTGGGGAGTCCGAGGAGCAGGGAGTCGCGAAGCCTTACTTTGTCATGCCGTTGCTGTCCGGCATGCCGCTCGACAAGCTGATCCGCGCGGCGGGCACACGGCTGACCACCGAGCGGCGCGTGGAAATCCTGTCACAAGTATGTCGCGGGCTGAACGCCGCGCACGAGCGCGGCCTGGTGCACCGCGATCTCAAGCCGGCTAATGTTTTCGTCATGCCGGACTACTCCGCGGTGATTATCGACTTCGGCATTGCCCACATGGTCGCCGCGGGAATGACGGGACAGAAAGGCACCCTGCACTACATGGCGCCCGAGCTGATCGAAGGCAAGCCGCCGTCGCCGGCGTCCGATATCTTCGCTCTGGGCGTGATGGCCTTCGAGGTGTTCACGCGGCGCAGACCGTTTGAAGGGCCGACGGAACGGGAGATTGTCGAGGCGATTCTCCGGGAGAGTCCGCCGGGCGCGTCCGACGTCGATCCGACGGTGAACCAGTCCGTCAGCCGCGTGATTCACAAGGCGATGGCCAAGCAGCCGTGGCATCGCTTTGGGACGGCTCGGGAGTTCGCCGAGTGCCTGGTGAAGGCGCACCGTGGCGAGGCGATCGAATACTTCGACTCCGCTCGCCTGGCGCCGCGAATCGAGCGAGCCAAGACCATGTTCGCGCAGGGCGACACGCAGTTCGCCCTGGAGATCGTCAGCGAGCTCGAGGCGGAGGGCCACCTCGACCCGGAAGTGAAGCTGCTGCGGATGCGAATTGACGCGGCGGCGCGGCAGGAGCGCGTCCGCAGACTGCTCGAAGCCGCGCGCAGCCGGTTCGAAGTGGAGGAATATCCTCTGGCGCTGCAGAAAATCCAGGAGACCCTGGAGCTGGACCCGGGGAACACGGAGGCGCTCAGCCTGCGGGCGAAGATCGAAAGCACGCGCAGCGAAGCGCAGATCGAGAGTTGGTTGCGGCTGGTGCGGCAGCACGCCGAGAATTGCGCGTTCGGGCACGCGCGCGAGGCGTTGCAGAACATTTTGCAAATTCGTCCCCAGGACACGCGGGCCACGGGGCTGCTCTCCGAAATCGAGCGGCGGGAGCAGGAGTACCGGCGGAGCCTGCAGGAAAAGGAGCGGCTGTACCAGGCGGCAGTCGAGGCCCATCAGAAGGGGGACCTCAGCTCGGCCATCACCAAGCTGGAGCAGGTGATGGATATGGACCGGCGCGCGCCGGAGAGCCAGGGCCGCGCGAACGTCTATCAAAGCTTCTACAACGACGTGCGCTCGGAATACGAGGCCATCCGCAACGCTTACGCGGAGGCCAGGAAGCATCTGGAAGACCGAAACTTCTCCAGGGCGCTGGCCATCGGCGATCAGTTCCTCGCGAAGTACCCGGCGCACGCTCTGTTCCAGAGCCTCAAGTTCGACGCAGAAGAGCAGCAGCGGCTGTACCTCTCGGCTTACATCGCGGAAATCGATCGCCGTATCGAGGCTGAGACCGACCTGGAACGCAAGGTCGGCATAATCGATGAGGCCGGGGAACGCTATCCCGACGAGGCGCACTTTAAGCGCCTTCGGAAAATCATGGATGAGCGGCTGAACCTGGTGAGCGCCATCGTGGCCAAGGCCCGCTATCACGAGGAGAACGGGCAGTTCAACGATGCGCTCGGGCAATGGGAGATCCTGCGCACCATACACAACCGGTATCCCGGGCTGCAGCTCGAGATCGACCGCGTGATCAGGCGGCGGGAGCAGCAGGCGCGGATGGAATCAAAGGCGCGCTGGGCGCGGGAAATCGACGCATGCATGGAAGCCGGCGAGTACCGGCGGGCCCTGGACGCGTGTCGCCGGGCGCTGGAAGAATCCCCGGGAGATGGCGAGCTGCGAGCGCTCGAGGAGCTGGCGCGGCAGGGCGCGGAGCATGGTGAGGAAGCCCAACGGCTCCAGGCGCGGGGCGAACAGATGTTCGCGGAGGCGTCGTTCGAGGAAGGGCTGGAGCTGTTGTGGAAGGCCCACCAGTTGGACGCACGGAGCGAGCCGGTTCGCCGGAGCCTCGTGGACAGGCTGTCGGCGCGGGCGCAAAGCCTGCTCGCGACCGATTGGCGCGCGGCCGAGGTTCTGATTCAGCGCGCGCTGAGCCGCGACCCGGCTCATGCGGGAGCCAGAGGGGTGCTGGCCCTGCTGGAAGACCTGAAACGGGAAGAGTATCTGAACCAGGCGATGGCGCGCATCCGTCAGGCACAGGCGAGCGGCGACCCGAGCGGCGTGGCGGCAGAGCTACAGAGGGCCCTTTCGTTCTGCGGGAACGAGCCGCGATTGCTCGAGCTTCGGGCCACCCTGGAAGGCAGGTTCGGCGAGGCGGCGCGACCACCGGCCGCGCCGCAACAGGCCGCCGGGGCGGCCCCACCGGGGTTGGCGACAGCGGCCTCGGCGGCGGGAGGGTCCGGCGCGGCGCCCGGGCCCGGGGCGAGCGCCGCCGGGCCGATCAGCGCGACTCGGATACTGGCCCGGGACGCCATTCCACCGCCCGCTCCCGGTGCGCCCGAGGCGGCCGAGTCCGTGCCCGCCGTGTTTGCGGAATCCGAGGCCGCGCGCACAGCCGATGCAATCGCCGGGCAGAGCGGCGTATCGGAACCTTTCCGCGCGCTGGCAGCGGGGCTCGAGGGCGTCCCCGGACCAAAGGCGCTCAGGTCCGGGCGCAGGCGTCCACGACACGCCCTGATTGCGGCGATCGCGGCGCTTGCGGTGGCCGGTCCATTGACCTCCTGGCTGCTGTTGCGGCATCGAGCCGCCTTGACGAGATTGGAGCACAGGCTGGTGACGGACGTAACTGCCGTGCCCGGGCGCACGGCCGCTCCGGCATTGGGCGAGCTTCACATCAAGGTATCGCCGCCCTCGGCGAAGGTCACTTACGGGCGCGCCGGGGAAGCGCCGCGGCCCGCGCTCTCGTCTACGCTGGAGCTCGAGGAAGGCGCCTATGTCCTCTCCGGCCGCGCGCCAGGCTACAGCGAGGGGTCGATCACGATCCCGGTCGCGGCCGGCGTCACCCAAACGGCCGAGTTGAAACTGACGCCGGTCAAGCCCATCGTCCGGCCGCCGGCAGTGTTTCAGATGGACCCCGCGGACTGGGAGAAGCCGTGGACGCGCGATGGTGAATGGTTCACGCGGCGGGGAGGCGATTTCGTTCTGTACCGGCGCACTCCCACGGCGGGGACTTTCCAGTTTACGCTGCGCGGCAAGTCCAAGGTTGAGTGGGTCCTCGATTACAGCGATCCGCAGAACTACATACTGTTCGAGATCAATAAACAGACGTTCACTTTGAGCCAATACGCCAACAACCGCCGGCTGGCGATCGTCGATCAGAAGCGGTTCGGCGTCAAGACCGACTATTTCATGGTGAACCTGGTGGTGGAGCCGACGCGAGTTGTAACCATGCTCTTCGACGAGCAGGGAAAGCCCGTCACCCTACAGGATTGGAACCGTCCGGGCCAGCCCTTCACCGGCGGGCGCTTCGGGATTTATGTACCGGGGAACTCAGAGGTGTGGCTGGCCAACTTCAGGTTCACGCAGGTCCGGCCCGACTAGCGGGACCTTCTCACAGACACTCGACCGTAACAATGTGGCGCACGCACGAGTGCGCCATGCGCGGGCCGGGCGTGCCCGGCCCCTACACCGGTCCGCGTAGGGGCTGGGCACGCCCGGCCCGCGAAATCAAGCGGCTGGAGACTCAGAATCTCGCGCCAGCGGCGGCCAGGGCACTAGTTGCCTACGTACGCATTTAACTCAGGATTACATGCGTTATACCACTCGTCGCCATCGTAGTTGAGATCGACCTCGCCCAGGAAGTTATACCAGCCGTCCGTAGTAGTCCCGTACGAGACGTCAGCCTCTACATCATTCCCGTTATCATCCTGCGCGAAGTTCGACGCCAAATACGATCCTGTCCAAAACGTACAGCAGGCCTGTGTTGGGCGGAAACGCCTCGAATCAACGCCAAACCGGCTATCTGGCGGCCTTCCGAGAGGCTCTCAGGCCGCTACCATCATGCGGCTGGCGACTTTCCCTGTCCAAAAGAGCGACCGCCAAAACCTGTTTTGGACAAGAGTGACGCCAAATAGTTCCAATCGGCGTCGTAGATCGTCGCGGTGGCGCCTATGTGCCGAGTGGAGAGAGCGCGCGCGTTCTTTCTTGCGGCATGGGGCCATCCTCTCCAGCGCCGGGGGATTTCGGCGCTACCGAACCCTGAGACTCCGCCGGGAACCGGCGACTTTTGTTACTCTGATTCTTCACGTTGGAATGAAACGGTCCAGAAGGCACGGCATCGCCCCGCCCGCTCGCCGGCAGAAGGCCCGTTTGCCCGGTTGGACAGTGCGCCTGCGCGGCGCGTGGGCGACGATTGGTTTGTGCGCCGCCACCCTGCTGGCATATTCCAACACCTTCCATGCCGGATTCTCGCTGGACAGCAAGGGCATCCTGCTCGAAGAGCGCATCCGCGCCGCCACCTGGGAAAACCTGCGGCTCATCCTGCGGCACACCTACTGGTGGCCGTACGGGGAAAGCGGCCTTTACCGGCCGCTCACCACGCTCAGTTACCTCTTCAATTACGCTGTCCTCGGCAATGGCGAGCGGCCGGCGGGCTACCATGCGGTCAATATCCTGTTGCACGCCGGCAACGTTCTGCTGGCGTACCTTCTGGCGCGGCGGTTGTTAAGAACCGGCTGGAAGGCTTTTGCGGTGGCGGCTGTCTGGGCGGTGCATCCGGTATTGACCGAATCGGTCACGAACATAGCCGGGCGCGCCGACCTGCTTGCCGGGCTGGCGGTTTTGAGCGGTCTGTGGATGTACCTGAAAAGCGCCGAGAGCGAGGGCGCGCGGCGCTGGGCCTGGTTGGGCGGAGTGGCGCTGGCCGCCGTGCTGGGCGTGTTTTCCAAAGAGAATGCCGTCGTACTGCCCGGGTTGATGGCGCTGGTGGAGCTGACATGGCGGGAACCAAGCCGGCCGCGGGAGCAAAAGCGCGGCCGCTCGCTGGCGCTGGGCTGCCTGGCGGTGTTGCCAGCCCTGGCGGCGATGGCCTATCAACGCTCGGCGGTGTTCTCGAGATTGCCGGCGGCGGACTTTCCGTTCCTCGATAATCCACTAGCGGCAGCCGGGTTTTGGCGCGCCAGGCTTACGGCCATCCGCCTCCTCGCCAAATACGTGGGTCTGCTGGTCTGGCCGGCTCGCCTCTCGTGGGACTATTCGTACGCCCAGATTCCCATGGCCACCGGCAGCCTGGCGGACTGGGCCGGATGGATGGCGGTGGCCGCGGTGGGTGTGATTGCCCTTCTGGCCTACCGCCGCGAGCGCACCGTATTCTTCGCCATCGGTTTTGCCTTCGTCGCGTTTCTGCCAACGTCCAACCTGGCGCTGACGATCGGGTCGATCCTGGCGGAGCGCTTCCTCTACCTGCCGGCCATCGGCTTAGCCATCTGCCTGGTGGTGGCCGCGGATAACCTGGGGCGCAAGACCGGTCACCCGCGGATGGCGCCGGTGGCGCTGGGTATAATCGGCTCCATCCTGGCGGCGCGGACGTGGGCGCGGAATGCCGATTGGCGCGACAGCGTGGCGGTGACAACCGCGGGCGTGGAAACCTCGCCCAACAGCTACAAGACTCACCGCGCCCTGGCGTTGGCGCTGTTCGAGGCCGACCCAGATCATGCCAACCTGGACCGCGCGATCGCGGAAGCCGAGAAAGGCCTGGCGATTCTGCGCGGGCTGCCTGACGATCGACTGAACTCCGATGCCTTTCAGCAAGCCGCCGACTACTACCGGGCCAAGGGCAACCTGCTCTCCAAGGGCGATGCGGACCGCAGCCTGTTGACGGCTGAGAGCCGGCGGGCGTACCAGAGGGAACTCGAACTGCTGCTGCGCTCGCGGTCCATCGTGGAAGCGCGCTATCGCGGCGCCACGGCGCGGGCGCTGGCCTGGGGGACGCCTCTCCCGCAACTGGATACCGCTTCGTTGGCCGAATTGGAGGACGCCATCTCGGCGGCGTACCTGCGGCTCGGCGACCCGGCGCAAAGCGCGGCGGCGGCGGCGGCCGCCATCGCGCGGGTTCCGCGGACGGCCGAATCGTACCGCCTGCTGGCGGCTGCCTTGCTCGTGGACGGGAAGGCGGACGATGCCGCCATCACCCTGTTTGAAGGTATTTTCGCGGCCGCCGACATGGGCTTGCGAACCAAACTCGAGGCTCTCTACCAAAAGGGCCTGGCTGGGCAGGGCTGCGCCATGACTGCGGGTCCGGACGGCCCGCGGATAAACCCGTCTTGCGAAATAGTGCGGAGACACGCCTGTTCCGCCGCGGCCAGGCTGATCCCGGTGTATAGGGGGATTGACCGCCCCGATCTGGCGATCGAGATCCAGCGCAAGGTGGCGGCGGCCTTCGGCTGCCAGTGAGAACGCGTAACCGTGGCGCAGGCACTGCCGCCCAATACCGCCGCCTGCGAACCTGATTGGGGGCCCCCAAGGCTATCACCGCCATGGCGCGCAAGCTGGCTTGTCTGTTCTATCGTCTCTTAACGAAAGGCCAGCGATACGTGGACAAGGGCGCCGAATACCACGAATTCCGCCACCGTGAGCAGCAGGTTCGATCGGTGATAAAACGAGCCCAGCAACTCGGGCTGCAAGTCGTTCCTTTGGAAGGACAAACCGCATGAGCGCGTCCAGGTGGTTTCTGGAAAGTGTCCGCGCCATATCGGAGGGTGGAGTATGAGATATGCGGGCGAGCCCGACCTTCTCACAGGTATTTAGGTGCGATGGCGTGGCGGGCACTCCTGCCTGCCGCGTCCCGGCTCATGCCGACGCTTGGCTCCGACACTTTGTCGGACACGCGTAATTGTGGGGCAGGCGCTTTCGCCTGCCAACCGGCTTCGGTAGGCGGCGCCCGAGCTTCGCTTGGGTTGACAGGCGGAAGCGCCTGTCCCACATCGGAGGGTGAAGATGAGATATGCGGGCTAGCGTATGACTCGGGAGGCAAGCCACGCTCACATGCTGCTCGGAGTCCATTTCAAGGCGCATTATGCGGCCGTGAAGGCGGTTATGATTAGGCAAATGGCCCTTCTTCGAATTGTTCTGGCAGGCTGCGCGGCCGCGATGGCGGCGGTGGCCCAGACGTCCCAGCCTAAGGCGTTGCGCAACCTGGAATACTCGCATCCGGAAAGCGGCCCGCTGTCGCTCGATCTTTATGCGCCGGAAACCGGCGGGCCTTTCCCGCTGATTGTGTGGATCCACGGCGGGGCGTACCGTTCGGGGAGCAAGAGCGGCATCTGGTACAAGCCCATTCTCAACCAGACCGGGCGCGGCTACGCGGTGGCCAGCATCGACTACCGGCTGAGCGGCGTGGCGAAATTCCCGGCCCTGGTGCAGGACGCCAAAGCCGCCGTGCGATGGCTGCGCGCGAACGCGGCGCGGTACAACCTCAAGGCGGACCGGATTGTGGTGGCGGGCGAATCGGCGGGGGGATACCAGGCGGCTATGCTCGGCGCTACCGGCGGCGTGACGGAACTGGAAGGCGCGTCCGGCAATCTGAAGGAATCGAGCCGCGTGCAGGGGGTGATCGATTTCTTCGGACCCACCGACTTTCTGGCCATGGACGACGGCGCGAGCTCCTGCCAGACGCCGTTGGTGCACCGCGCCCCCGATTCCCCGGAGTCGCAACTGCTGGGATGCAACCTGAACGACTGTCCGGACAAGGTGAAGGCGACCAACCCGATCGCCTATGTGAACAAGGACGCTCCGCCGTTCCTGATTCTGCATGGCACAGCCGACTGCCAGGTGCCGCACACCCAGAGCCAGCGCTTGTACGATGCCCTGCGCGCCGCCGGCGTCAAGGCGGATTTGCACCTGCTGCCGGGTGTGGGGCACGGCGACCAGCGCTTCCTGACCCCCGAGACGGAGAAGTGGGTCGACGATTTCGTGGACGCGGTGTTGCGGAAGTAAGCGGGCGCTATTTCTTCGGCACGGAAATCGCGATATTGCGGTACTTCACCGGGCCGTGATCGCCCTGCAGGTAGATGGGGCCGGGCTCGCCTTCGTCGGCGTCCAGCGCGCCGCCCGTAATTCCGGGGATCTCGACCTCGTCGAGGATCTTCGTCCCGTTCTGAATCACGGTCGCATTGCGGCCCACGAAGGTGATGTCGAACACCTGCCACTGGCCGATCCCCAGGGGCAAAGCGACCGACGGAGCGATCATCCCGTACACCGCGCCCTGTTCGTGGCTGGGCTGCGTTCCGCCCTCGGTGCCGACCTGAATCTCGTAACGGCCGCGCAGGTAGATGCCGCTGTTGCAATGGTCTTCGGTGCATTGCAGCTCGATGTGCAGCTTGAAGTCGTCGAACTTGCGGGTGGTTTTCAGGTTGGCGCCCCGCTCGGCGTTCACCAATTCGCCGTCTTGCGCGGCCCACTTGTTGTTGGCGCCGGTGGGCTCCCACCCGGTCAGGTCTTTTCCGTTGAAAAGCGGCTCCGGGGCGGTCCACGCGGCCGGGGCCGCGCGCTTCAGCGCGGGAGCGCGCACGCCCTCGATTTTGGCGGTCTCGTTCTCTCCGCTCTTCTGCACGCCGGAGATCTTGTCGCCGCTCACGGTCAGGTCCCACGTGGCTGCGCGGGTGACGGTCAGTATGAGATGCGACCCATCCAGCCTGACTCCCTGAATCGGCTGCGAGGCCCCGCCGCCGGGCTGGTACCGCGCCGCCAGCGCGCCGCCGCCCTGGGTCACTTCGAGCCAATCGGGAGTCCGGCCGCGCTGGCTCACCAGGTAGAGATCCCAACGGCCGAGGAACGGGCTGGCCTGCTGGGCCATCACCGGGACCAGCAGCGCAAGCGCCAGAATCGGAAGAACGAAGAGTTTCTTCATGCAAAGACAGTGTAGCGCGAGTCTTGGAGTTCGGCGCGCCGCCGCACGACGCCGGGCAGAAGCGGGCCCAGAGGGCGCCCCGGCAGGATGAAATCCCGACCCCACTTCCATGTCAGGCGTTCCGCCGTTTCCCACAAGGGGATCCTCGGCATTGGAAAGCGACCGGCGGCGCTCCGCCTGACGCCTAAAAGGGCGGAGGATAGCACGGATTGGCCGAACAGCACCACATTGGTGCTTTCCGGCCGGTTCTATCTTCCATGAAACATGCGGATGTCATTCAGAATCAATAGCTTGAGGGATGGCAAGCCAAGTGCAATGTCACGGATGGGAGGTTTCTTATGCGGGGCTTGCTGATTGTACTGATGTCGTTCACACTGGCGGCAACCGGATTGGCTCAATCCCGGCGCGGCGGCGGTGGTGGAGGCGGCGCCAGTGTTGGGGCGCGGTCGTTCGCCGGCGGCGGCGCTGTTCGCGGCGGCTTTGCCGGCGGCGGCGTCAGCCGGGGATTCGCGCCGTCCAGCCGCGGGTACGTTGGCGGCGGATACTACGGCGGGTATGGCTATCCCGGGTATCGCTACGGCGGGTATGGCTACGGCGGGTATGGCTACGGCTTGGGGTTGGGTTTCGGCCTGGGTTATGCCGCCCCGTACGCGCCGTATTGTTACGGTCCGGGCTACTATGGCGCTTACGGTTGCGGGTATCCGGCCTACGGCTACTATGCGGCGCCTCGCGTGGCGGTTCCGCCAGTGGTGATCGGTCCGCGCCCAGGGGTGATTGTGGGCGGCGGATGGCAACGTTTCGGGAGGCGCTGAACAGGCGCTCCAGGCACAGGTTCAGCGGTCCCATCATGGCCCGGCAGCCGGCACAGCGCGTGTGCCGGCTGCCGGGCCTTCTCTTGGCCGCTAGTTACTGCTTGCCTGCCGGAGGCATCATTCCCCCGGGAGGCATTCCCCTGCCGGCGGGACGCGGAGGAGCCACGTAGTTCAGCAGTTCATCCACCGGCTTCTTTCCGGCCCATGCGATGCCGCGGAGCAAGGTCGGCCGAATCTGCGGATTCATGAAACTGGCGTAGGTGTGGCCCTGCATCCACACGAACGCGCGAGCGGGCTGACCGCCGGGGACGGTGCGTTCCCAAGTCCACATCTGCGGCACGACCTCGCCCCTGTGGTCGTTCTCGCCGCGACCCGGCAAAATCGCCGTGGTTGCCAGCACGTGGATGGGGGGATTCTGCGCAAACGTCAGCAGGTAGAAGGCCTCATCCTGAATCGTGATGTCGGACATGTCCTTCATAATGGGGTCGGCCTTGTCCACGATGGTGTAATGAATGGCCCCCGCGCTGTAGTTCACCACGCCATGCTTCTTTCCGCCGCCCACCAACGAAGCGAAATAGACCGGATCGGGACCGCACAAGGAGTCATGAAAGTCGACAAAGCCGCCGCCGCGTTTGACGTACGCATCGAGCACGGCCTTCTGGGGGTCGCTCAAATAGCCGGCGTCGCCTTTGTAGATCACCACGACGTCGGTATGTTCGAGGTCGGCGCTGCTGGGGACATGTAAAGCGCCATCGACCACGGCCCCTCGCTCCGTCAGATACTTGCTCCAGTCGGCCAGAAACTGCGGGTAATCATGCTGACCCTCGCCATGGGACTTGAGACCCGCCCAAATGAATATATGCATGCCATTGGGGTTCTGGCCCTGTGGCAGAGGAGCGCCCTGAGGACCCTCGCCGCGTCCAGGTTGCGCCCAGGCGCATGGCAGCGCCACCAGTAAGAACAGCAATAGAACGCCGAGCACAAGACGCAGCGCCCTCGCTCTTGGAAGTCGTCTGTTTGTCATAAGTCACCGCCTAATGGTAGTTATAATCCTCTGAATTGTCCCGGTCCCGCATGGAGGCCATCTCACATCACGTTTCCCGCGCGGGATGGCAACGCAGTCCCGCGATTTCGCCCCACGAATTGTCCCAGCAAGATCCAAACCATGCCGGCGACCAACGCCACCGGGCACACCACGCGCGCTACTCGCATCTCAGCGCCGCCATCCCACAGCACTTCGACGGTGCACGGCCCGTCGCAGCGCGGTTCCACAACCATCTGTCCCAGCGGGTCGGGCCAAGTCCTGCGCGGAGCGCCGTTGACGCTGGCGCGCCAGCCCTCATCCCAGGCGATCTGCGCGTACAGCACGTGCTCCGGCCGCAGATTGGCGGAAATGGAAGCCGCGCCAGCGCCCCGCCAGCGAAACTCGGCTTCCGGAAGCGACCGGTCTTCGAGCGCGGCGAGAAACGGCTCGAGAGGCCTGGCGTCGTACGCGGGCGGGGCTTGCTTGAGAAGATCGGAGGGGCGCAGGGCGTGCGCCAGCGACTTTCGGCCGCGGGGCACGGCGTAGATCGCCTCGGCTCCGTCGCGCCACAGTTCCGGCAGCCCGTGCAACTTGGCGGGGTAATCATAAGGGTGGAAAACCTCACCCGTGCCAGGGTCGCCTCCGACAATGGCGTCGCAGCCCAGCGCTTCGAGCCAGGCCACCGCGGTTTCGAGCTTCTCACCTGCGTAAATCTGGAAGTTGACGTCCCAGAGTAACCGATTGCGGATGCCGTTGTCGAAGCCGCCGACAAGCATGGGCGTATCGCTGAAGGCGTTCATCCAGAAGCCCACGGATCCGGGCGCGAAGACGCGCCTTCCGGGCATGTGGTCTCCGAGCCAGTGCGAAATGCGGTACTCGGCGCGGGATGTGATTTTGATGGGCTTTTCCAGGTGGCGCGCCAGATGGCGCTGATGCGCCATCACGGGAACACACGCCGCCGCGAGAGCCACCCAGGCGAACGTGCGGACACGAACCCACGAGACGCCTTTCAAACGCGCGGCGACGGGCCCGGCGGCGAGCGCGACGGCGAGCCAGAACGCGAGATCCATCTCCAGGTGGTAGCGCTCCGCCTGGGGCAGGACTCGGATGCGGAGCCAGTCGGCGCCCAGCGTGATCACGGCCATTCCCCACAGGAACATGGCGGCGAAGCGGACGCGCGGAGCGACGCCCCATCGGCGCAGGATCCAGGCGAGGAGCAAAACACCCGCAACCAGGACGCCCGCCAGTGCGCCCTCCGGCGGCGTGGGTTTCCAGCCCACAAGTTTGGGCGCGTTCGCGCGGATGGTCTTGATGGTGGAAGGCGTGACCCAGGGCAGGGCCAGCGCGTAGGCGTAGCAGCCGATGGCGGCGGCGCGCAACCAGCGCGGAATCCAGGCCCCATCCCAGCCGGCCAGAAGGTAGCAGACCACGGCCATCGCGAGGGCGAACGCGCCGATCCAGTTGGTGAGCGCAACACAGGCGAGCGCCACGGCCGCCGCCACGGTGTCGAGGGGCTTGCGCCGGGCCAGAGCCAGGTGCAAGGCTCCCATGGCCAGGGCCAGAAACAGGAGCGAAGCGATGTGCGGTCCCTCGCCGTTCTGGACCAGCGTCATGAGGCGGCGGGGTCCGAACCAGCCTCCGGAGCCGGCGCGCACTTCACTCACCAGCCAGCAGGACGGCGAGAGCAGCGAGTACAGCAGGGCGCCCACGAAGGCCGCCGCGCGGCCCGCGCCCAGACGCCGCGCCGCCCAGTAGAGAGCCACCGGTCCGAGCGCATACGCGGTAGCCACCACGGCGTGATAGGCCAGACCGGCTGAGATGCGGCCGATGGCCGCGACCGCGGCCACTGCCACGTGCAGCAGCGGCGGGTAGCTGTCCGGAAACGGAATACCGCCGTACCACAGGGGGAACCAGTTCAAGTCCCCGAAATGAGCGCCGATGTAACGCGCCAGGCCGATGAAGGCGCCTTCAATGGAAGCCATCTGAACGGTGTACGGCGCGTGGAAGAGCCAGGCGGTGATCCAGGCGTTGACCGCGAAAAGCGCCAGCGCGGCAGCCGCGCCTTTCCATTTGTTACCGCCCATCAGTTCGATTATAGGGCCGGGCGCGCCGCTGCCCGAGGCTGCGCGACCGGCCCTAATGGGCGGCGGCGGTTCTTGGCCCCCTGAGATGCTTTGGCTTGCGGAGAATCAGGACCAGCGGGATGATGGCCAGAAACACCAAGCCGATGATCCGGAACACCGTCAGGAAGCTCAGCACCGAGGCCTGTTGTTGCACCATGCCATAGAGCATGGCTATGGCCTGGCGATTCGCGGTTACGGGATCGGCGCCATTCCGCACCAGCATCGTCCGGGCCTGGCTGAGCATCCGTTGGGCGGCCGGATCGTAGGGCGTCACATGGGCGGCCAGCATGGACTGGTTGAACTGGGCGCGCCGCGCAATCCAGGTGGTCACGAACGAGACGCCGACGCTCGAGCCGATGTTCCGCATGACGCTGTAGAGGGCCGTGGCATAGCCGGTTTCGCGCTTGGGGATGGGGTCCATGGTCAGAGTGGTGAGCGGGACGAAGATGAACGACATGCCGAGGCCCTGGCTGAGCTGCCAGACCAGGATGTCCCAGGTTCCGGACTGGAGGTTCATGTGGGAAAAGCCCAGGAGGGAAAAGCCGGCGACGACGAAACCGAACGCCAGCAGCCAGCGGCCATCCCAGCCCTTGCCGAGCAGGTAACCCACCAGCGGCATGCACAGGGCCGTGCCGACGCCGCGCGGGCTGCACCAAAGACCGGCGGTGGCGGAGGTCCAGCCGAGCAGGGTTTGCATGAAAAGGGGCAACAGAACCAGGCTGCTGTAGAGCACGAACCCGAGCGCCGTCACGAAGAAGATGCCGGCCGCGAAGCTCCGGTATTTCAGCAGGTCCAGGTGAACGATGGGCTGGTCTATGGTCAGCTCCCGGACGATAAAACCGATCAGGAAAACGGCCGCGGCGATGGCCAGCGCGACGATGAAGCGCGAGCCGAACCAGTCGTCTTCCTGGCCCTTGTCGAGCATGATCTGGAGCGCGCCCATGCCCACGGCCAGCATGCCGAATCCCCAGAAGTCGACGCGCATCGAGCCGCGACGCATGTAGGGCGGATCGGTGACGAACATGGAGATCAAGATCAGGCTGGCGATGCCCACCGGCAGGTTGATGTAGAAGACCCAGCGCCAGGAATACGCGTCGGTGATCCACCCGCCCAGGGTGGGGCCGAGGATGGGAGCGGCCACAATTCCCAGCCCGAACAGGGCCATGGCCTTGCCGCGCTCCTGCGGGGGAAACTCCTCGAGCAGCACCGCCTGGGAAAGCGGCTGGAGCCCTCCGCCGGTGATGCCTTGCAACACGCGAAACAGGATCAGCGCGGGCAGGGACGGCGCGAGCCCGCAGAAGAGGCTCGACGCGGTGAAGCCCGTCACCACCGTCATGAGCATGCGTTTGCGGCCGAAGTAGTTTGCCAGCCAGCCGCTCATGGGCAGAATGATGGCATTAGCCACCAGGTACGAGGTGAGCACCCAGGTGGCTTCATCCGTGGTGGCCGAGAGGCTGCCGGCGATATGGGGCAGGCTGACGTTGACAACGGAAGTGTCCAGCACCTCCATCACGGCGCTGGACAGCACGGCGATCACGACCAGATTCCGGCGAGCTATCATCCTCGTTCAGATTTTAAGCGTTTGAGCGAGGGCGCCGCCAGCTCGCGTGGGGCCAAGCCGAAAGGCTTGACCCCACATCCACCTTTATGGCGCGCAGGCCCACAGGCTTGGCCCCGCGCCGCCCCTGATATAATTGATGCCAACTAGCCCCTATGCCTCTGAAGCCGTTCACGCCGAACCAGGGCGTGGGAAAAAAGATTTTTCTGCTGAAACCGCGCGGCTTCTGCGCGGGCGTGGTGCGCGCCATCGACGTGGTGAACATCGCGCTCGATCTCTACGGGCCGCCGGTCTATGTGCGCAAGGAAATCGTCCATAACAAGCACGTGGTGGACGACTTGCGCGAGGCGGGCGCCATCTTTGTCGAAGAGCTGGCCGAAGTGCCGGATGGCGCGCGCGCCATCTTCAGCGCCCACGGGGTGGCGCCCTCGGTACGCCAGCAGGCCAAAGAGCGCCGGCTCGATATCATCGACGCCACCTGCCCGCTGGTCACCAAGGTCCACCTGGAGGCCGTGCGGTTCGCCCGCGACGGCTACAGCATCGTCCTCATCGGGCACAAGGACCACGACGAAGTGATCGGCACGCTGGGCGAGGCGCCCACATGCAGCTTCCTGGTGGAGACGGTGGAAGACGTAGACAAACTGGCGCTTCCCAACCCCGCGCGGGTCCGCTATCTTACCCAGACCACCCTCAGCCTGGATGAGACCACCGACATCGTGGATCGCCTGAAGCAGCGCTTTCCGCTGGTGCAGGGCCCTCCCGCGCAGGACATTTGTTACGCCACCCAGAACCGCCAGATAGCGGTCAAGGCCATCTCCGGATTCTGCGATCTCCTGCTGGTGGTGGGCTCGCAAAACAGCTCCAACTCCAAGCGCCTGGTGGAGGTGGCGGAGAACCTCGGCGTGCGGGCCTACCTGGCCAACGATCGCAGCGAAGTGGACACGGCCTGGCTCGAAGGCGTCCGCAACATCGGGATCACGGCGGGAGCTTCCGCTCCCGAGCACCTGGTGCGGGAACTGATCTCCTTCCTGCGCGAGCGCGGCTTCCAGCAGATGGAGGAAATCGAGCTGGTTGAAGAGGACGTGCGGTTCTCCCTGCCGGCCGAACTGACCGTCGCAATACGATGAGCGCGCCGTTGCAGGCCCAGAGCGCGCTCGAATCGGCCGCCGTGGCGGCCGCGCGGCGCGCCGCCCTCCGGCTGGCCGGCATGCAGGCTCCGGACGGCCACTGGTGCGCCGAGCTGACGGCCGACAGCACGCTGGAATCAGACTACGTACTGTTTCAGCTCTGGCTCTATCCTCCCTCCGGCGGCCGATGGGAACCGCCCACGCGGCCGCTGATCGATAAGGCGGCGCGCTCCATCTGGCGGCGCCAGCTTCCCGGCGGCGGTTTCAACATTTACGCCGGCGGCCCGCCCGAGGTGAGCGCGTCGGTGAAAGCGTACTTCGCCTTGAAGCTGGGAGGCGCGGAGATGGAGGAGCCGCGCATGGTCCGCCTGCGCGAGTGCATCCGGGCGCTGGGCGGGTTGCAGGCCGCCAACAGCTTCGTCAAGATCAATCTGAGCCTGTTCGGCCTGTATCCGCGGGAGTTCTGCCCGAGCATTCCACCGGAAGCGATATTGCTGCCGGGCCACCTCCTCTATCAGGTCTCTTCCTGGACCCGCGCCATTCTGGTTTCGCTGGCCATCGTCCACGCGGCCAACCGGCCGCGCCCCGTGCCGGAAGGGTTCAACCTGGACGAATTGTGGGCGGGTGGTGGTAGCTTGGCAGGCGAAAGCGCCTGCCCCAGCTTGGCAGGCGGAAGCGCCTGCCCCACATTCACCTGGCGATACGCTTTTCTGGCCCTCGATACGTTGCTGAAGCGGTGGGAGCGGCACGGGTCGAAATCCATCCGCCGCCGGGCCATCCGGGCGTGCGAGAAGTGGATGGTCGAGCGGCTGGAGCATTCCGACGGACTGGGCGCCATCTACCCTCCCATGATGTACTCGGTTATGGCTCTGGACGTGCTGGGCTATGCCGAAGACCATCCGCTGCGCGTGGAAGCTCTGCGCCAGTTCAACCGCCTGATGGTGGACGATGGCGAGCGATTCTTCTTCCAACCCTGCTTTTCGCCGGTCTGGGACACGGCCATCGCCGCCTATGCGCTGGGGCAGGGCGAAGCGGACCCGGCCGCGCTCGAGCGCGCCGCCGACTGGCTGGTGGCGCGCGAGATCCGCCGCCCCGGCGATTGGGCGGTGAAGCGTCCCCACGCGAAGCCCTCCGGCTGGGCTTTCGAGTACCGCAACGAGTTCTACCCCGATATCGACGACACCGCCATGGCGCTGCTGGCCTTGAGCCGCGCCCGCGCGTCGGACGCCGCGGCCCAGGATGCCTCCGAGCGGCGGGCGCTGGACTGGCTGCTCGCCATGCAGTCGCGCGATGGCGGGTGGGCCGCTTTCGACGCCGACAACAACTGGGGCTTTCTGCGCCACATTCCGTTCGCCGATCACAACGCCATGCTGGACCCCGCCTGCGCCGATATCACAGGCCGCGCGCTGGAGGCCCTGGCGGCGCACGGCGTGGGCCGCCCGCACCCCGCCGTCGAGCGCGGCGTCCGCTGGCTGGTGCGTAACCAGGAGGCCGACGGAAGCTGGTACGGGCGTTGGGGCGTGGCCTTCCTCTACGGCACGTGCTTCGCGCTGCGAGGTTTGGCGGCCGCCGGAGAAAGCGACCGCGAGGCCCACATCCTGCGCGCCGGCGAGTGGCTGCGCTCCATCCAGAACGCCGATGGCGGCTGGGGGGAAAGTTGCGCGAGCTATGACCGGGGCGAGTTCGTCGCGGGGGCCAGCACACCCTCGCAAACCGCTTGGGCTATCATGGGTTTGGTGGCCGGCGGCGACGCGAACAGTCTCAGCGTGCGTCACGGCGTCGAGTACCTGGTCGAAACCCGGCGCGCGGACGGCGGCTGGGCGGAGGAATTGGCTACCGGGACGGGGTTTCCGAAAGTTTTCTATCTGAACTATCACCTTTACCGGGACTACTTCCCGATACTGGCGCTCACCGCGTTCGCGCACGCCCGGCCGGCCTGACAGGATAGGACATGAAATATCACATCTCGATGATCGCCGGCTTGGCGGGATACATCGTCAGGAACAAGATGCGCCCGCGTCCGGAGTGGCAGAAGAACGCGGTCCCGCCGGAATCGGGCGGGAGCAACCCTTTCCGCATCCTGCCGCCCAAGACCGGCGAGAAGCGCCCGCCGCATCCCATGATCGGCAAGCGCTTCCCCATCGTGCTGATGCTCGAGCCATTGCACGCCTGCAACCTGACCTGCACGGGATGCGGGCGCATCCGCGAGTACGAATCCACCATCACCGAGCGCGTGCCCCTGGAAGAATGCCTTCTGGCGGTGGAGGAATGCGGCGCGCCGGTGGTTTCCATCTGCGGCGGCGAGCCCATGATGTACCCCCAGATCGGCCCGCTGGTCGCCGGCATTCTGGAGCGCAACCGCCATATCTACCTCTGCACCAACGGCATGTACATCAAGAAGCGCCTGGGCGAATTCCGGCCCGACCGCCGCTTCTTCTTCAACGTGCACCTGGACGGCATGGAGAAGACCCACGACATGTGCGTGGAGCGCGAGGGCGTCTTCCGCGAGGCGGTGGAAGGCATCCGGGCAGCCAAGGCCGCCGGCTTCCAGGTGTGCACCAACACCACCGTTTACAAACAGACGGACATGCGGGAAATCGAAGAGCTGTTCGAATACCTGAAACAGTTTCACGTGGATGGCCACCAAATCGCTCCGGCCTACGGCTACTCGGCGGTGGACGATCGCGAAATCTTCCTCACCCGCGAGGAGGTGCACGAGAAGTTCCGCGACTTCGATCGCGTCGCCCGGAATTACGACGTGAGGCAGACCCCTCTGTATATGGAATTCCTCAGGGGCGAGCGCGAATTCCCGTGTACCGCCTGGGGCAATCCCACTTACAACGTAAAGGGCTGGAAAGGTCCCTGCTACCTGATTACCGACGGCCACTACAAGACATTCGAAGACCTGATGACGCAGACCCCGTGGGAAAGCTACGGGCCCGGCAACGACCCCCGTTGCGAACACTGCATGGTCCACTGCGGTTTTGAACCCTCGGCGGCGTATGGCATCAACGTCGGCCTGGCCGGCAACCTCAAAATGCTGGCTTGGACATTGAAGTGAACCTGTGAAACCCGTTCTCGTCACCGGCGCATCCGGCTTTCTGGGCTGGCACGTGGCCCGCGCTCTGTTGGAGCGCGGCTACGCCGTCCGCGCCCTGGTGCGCCCAGGCAGCCGGGTGGACGAGCTCGACGTGGACGCCCGCACGGGCGACCTGCGCGACGCCGCTTCGCTCAAACGCGCCGCCGCCGGCTGCGGCCTGGTGTTCCACGTGGCCGCCGATTACCGGCTGTGGGCCCGCACCCCGGACGATCTGTACCACTCCAACGTGGAGGGAACGCGCAATCTGCTGCAAGCGGCCCGGAACGCCGGGGTGGAACGCGTCGTATATACCAGTACGGTGGGTGTGATCGGCATTCCGAGCGATGGAATCGGCGACGAAGACACGCCCGTGGCGTTCAAAGACATGGTGGGCCATTACAAGCGGTCCAAGTTCCTGGCGGAGAGAGTGGCGCTGGAATTCGCGCGCGGCGGCCTTCCGGTGGTGATTGTGAACCCCACCGCCCCGGTGGGCGACCACGACGTGAAGCCCACGCCGACAGGCCAGATCGTGCTGGATTTTCTCAGGGGCGGCATGCCCGCCTACATCGATACCGGGTTGAACGTGGTGGACGCGCGCGATTGCGCCCAGGGGCACCTGCTGGCCTGCGAAAGGGGCCGCGCGGGCGAACGGTACATCCTGGGCTCGGAGAACCTGACCCTGGCGGAGATTCTCGGCGCGCTCGCCAGGCTGGCCGGCCGGAAGGCCCCCACCGTGCGGTTGCCATACGCCTTGGCGTATTTGGCCGGGGCATGGAGCACCGCCCGGGCGGGCTTCACGCACCGGCCTCCGCGAATCCCGCTCGAAGCCGTTCGCATGGGCAGAAAGAGGATGTGGGTGACCCACGAGAAAGCGCGGCGGGAGCTCGGTTTCGAGCCCGCTCCCGCCGAGACGGCCCTGGCCCGCGCGGTGGAATGGTTCAGCGGAGCCTGGAGCGCGCCATCCGAATTCCCGGCAACGATTTCCGGCGTGTGATGCGTCTACTACTGGTGGCAGCCGATTCCATGGAGTTCACCGGTGTTCTGGAGCACGCCGGCGGCGTGGACGCCGTGCGGTTGCCGGTGGACTGGGCGCGCTCCGCCAAGCTGGGAGACCATATGATTCTGATGGCCGCCAACGGGGCCGGAAACGCGCGCGCCGCCGCCGCCGTGGACGCTGCCATACCAGCGTTCCACCCCGAAGCCGTGGTGAGCGCCGGATTCTGCGGAGCGCTGGACCCCGACCTGGATATCGCCGCCGTGGTGGTGGGCTCCCGCATCTCCGCCGCGGACCGGCGCTACCCCGCCTTGCCCGTAACCAGCGCCTTCCCCCACCGGGTTGGGACAATCTGTTCCATCGACCACGTGGCGCAGACGGCCGGGGAGAAGAAGCAACTGCGCGCCTCGGGCGCCGCGGCGGTGGAAATGGAGGCCGCCGGGGTGGCGGCCCGCGCGCAAAGCCACGGCTTGCCGTTCTATTGCGTGCGCGCCGTGACCGACCTGGCCGGCGAGAATATGGCCAACGATTTCAACGCGGCGCTGCGCCCGGATGGCCACTTCGGTACAATGCATATTCTAGGCAATTGCGTGCGCCATCCGATGGACCGGCTTCCGGAGCTGATCCGGCTGAGGAAGCGCTGTGCGCGGGCTTCGCGCACCCTGGGAGAGTTTCTTGTCGACTGCCGGTTTTGAGCCGATCGCCATCCCCGACACCATGCGCGCCGCCGTCTACCGCGGCCAGAGCGTGATCCGCGTCGAGGAGGTCCCCACGCCCGAAATCGGCCCCGGCGAGCTGCTCATCCGCGTGGAAGCCTGCGGAATTTGCAATACCGACCTGAAGAAGATCGAATACAACCTGCTCGCGCCGCCCCGCATTTTCGGCCATGAGACGGCCGGCGTGGTGGTGGCGGCCGGCCGCGGCGTCGCGCGCTTCTCTCCGGGCGACCGCGTGGTGGCCTTCCACCACATCCCGTGTTCCCAGTGCTTTTACTGCCGCCGCGGGCTCTATGCGCAGTGCCCCACCTACAAGAAAGTCGGTATTACCGCCGGATTCGAGCCCGCCGGAGGCGGTTTCGCGCAATACGTCCGCGTCATGGATTGGATCGTCGAGCGCGGCGTCGAACCCATCCCGGACGGCGTTTCTTTCGAGCGCGCCACCCTGGTGGAGCCTTTCAACACCTGCCATAAGGCCGCCGCGCAGTGCGGCATCGAGCCGGGAGATTTCGTCCTGGTGATGGGACAGGGCCCCATCGGCCTGATGTTCACCATGCTGGCCCGGCGCATGGGCGCCCGCGTGGGCGCCACCGATACCATCGAGGCGCGGGTGGAACTCTCGCGGCGCTGCGGCGCCGGGTTCTCCTGGGATCCGCGCCGGGTGGACGTGGCCGCCGAAGTCAAGAATCTCACCGAGGGGCGCGGAGCCGATATCGTCATAGTGGCCGCTTCCGCCCCCGGAATCGTCGAGCAGGCCATCGTCTGCTCCCGCCCCGGCGCCCGGATCCTGCTTTTCGCGCAAACATCCGATACGGAGCGCTTTGAAGCGTCGGGGGTTGACATTTGTGTTCAGGAACGTACATTATTCGGTTGTTATAGCGCGTCGGTGGATTTGCAAAAAGAGTCCGCAAATCTCGTTTTTGGGGGAGAATTACCCCTGGAGGAACTGATTAGCCACCGCCTCCCATTAGTTAAAATCCGTTCAGGAATTGATTTGGCATTGCATCCGGGTCCTAAATCGTTGAAAATAATCGTTCAGCCACAGAGGTGGTCATAGTGAATAGCCAGATGATGGCGGCCGTGCTCTACGGCAAAGAACACTTGCAGGTGGAACCCGTGGCGGTTCCCGTAATCGGCAGCGGAGACATCCTCGTCCGGGTAAAGGTCGCATTGACGTGCGGCACTGATGTGAAGGTCTTCCGCCGCGGATACCACGCCCGGATGATCGTGCCTCCGGCCGTGTTCGGGCACGAACTGGCCGGCGATGTGGTCGCCGTGGGCGCGGACGTGTCCCGGTTCTCGCTCGGAGACCGCGTGGTGGCGGCCAATTCCGCCCCCTGTGAAGAGTGTTTCTATTGCCGCAAAGGTCTCGCCAATCTTTGCGAAGACCTGCTGTTCAACAACGGCGCATACGCCGAGTACATTCGCATTCCAGCGCGCATCGTCGAGCGCAACACCTACCCGATTCCGGCGCACGTCGGCTATCAGGACGCGGCCCTGGTGGAGCCGCTGGCCTGCGTGGTTCGCGGCTTCGACGAGACCTTGCCGCGGATGGGCGACACCATCGCGATTCTGGGGCTGGGGCCCATCGGCCTGATGTTCGTCAAACTGGCCAAGCTGTACGGCTGCCGCGTGATCGCGGTAGGCCGCCGCAAGACCCAGCTCGATCGCGCCGCGGCTCTGGGAGCCGACGAGTTGATCATGGCCCAGGACAACGTGGATCCGGTGAAAACCGTGCGCGGGCTCACCCAGGGCCGCGGAGTGGATATCGCCATCGAGGCCGTCGGCAAGCCGCAGGTCTGGCAATGGGCGGTCAACATGGTTCGCCGCGGCGGCATGGTGAATTTTTTCGGCGGCTGTCCCAACGACAGCCGGGTCGCTCTGGACACCAACCTGCTGCACTACTCCGAAATCACCTGCAAAGCGACTTTCCATCACACCCCGGCCTATATTCGCAAGGCGCTCGACCTGGTGTGCGCGGGGCACATCACGGCTTCCTTTTTCGTGAACCGCGAGGAACCGCTGGCGAACCTGCTCGATGTGATGCGCCACCTGATGAGCCACAACGGCCATCTGAAAACGGCCATTGTGCCGTAATTCGCGAAACGGGACCCCTCTTTGACGCGGAGACGCAGAGACGCGGAGGAGAACCGGAATTAGGGCAAGATCCAAGCACGCGAGGGGACGGAGATTCCCATGACGCTCGCGGAATTCTTCCTGGCTCCGGCCGAATTCGTCAGATCCCCCGACGCGCCTCGCGGGCCCTGGCCGCTCGAACGCGCGCTGGCTTACACGCGCTGGCTGGCCACCCATCACTACGAGAACTTCCATGTGGCCACCTTTTTGCTGCCCCGCCGCCTGCACCAGGATTTCTATAACGTGTACGCCTTCTGCCGCTGGGCGGACGACCTGGGAGACGAGATCGGCGACCCCGCCGAGAGCCTGCGTCTGCTGGCGTGGTGGCGCACAGAGCTGGACGCCATGTACGAAGGCCGCGCCACGAATCCGGTCTTCGTGGCCCTGCTCCCCACCGCGCAGCGTTACGGCATCCCCCAAGAGCCTTTCGCGGACCTTATCCACGCGTTCGTCCAGGACCAGACCGTGACCCGCTACCGCGACTGGGAAGACCTGTTCGATTACTGCCGCTATTCGGCCAACCCCGTGGGCCGCCTGGTGCTCTACCTCTGCGGCTATTCCGACCTTGAGCGGCAGCGCCTTTCGGATGCCACTTGCACGGCCCTGCAACTGGCCAATTTCTGGCAGGATGTGACCGTGGACCTGCTCAAGGACCGCGTTTATGTCCCCCTCGCCGTCCTGGAACGGCACGGCTGCGCGCTGGAGGACGTGCTCGCGCGCCGCGCGACGCCCGCCTTCCGCGAGGCCATGCGCGAAGCGGTGCAGAAAGCCCGCGAGCTGTTTCTCGAAGGCTTGCCCCTGGGCGGCACGTTGGACCGCCGCCTGGCGGTGGATATCGATCTGTTCAGCCGCGGCGGAATGCGCATCCTCGAGAAGATCGAAGCGCGCGGCTACGATGTGCTGGCGGCGCGGCCTTCCATCTCCGAAACGGAACGGGTGCGGCTGCTTATTGCGGCGCTGGCCCGCGCGGCGTTTTCGCGGGCGGCGTGATGGACGACGTCGCGCGTTCCTATCGCTACTGCCGGCGCGTGGCGCGCAGCCGCGCCAAGAACTTCTATTATTCCTTCGTGCTGCTCTCGCGCCCCCAGCGGAATGCCATGTGCGCCATGTATGCGTTTATGCGCTACTGCGACGACCTGAGCGACGAGCCGGGCGCCACCCGAGCGGCTATCGAACGCTGGCGCGCGGAACTCAATGAGGCTCTGGCCGGCCGTTTCAGCGGCCATCCGGTGTGGCCCGCCTTTCACCACGCCGTGGGGCGATTCCGCATACCGCACGAATACTTTCGCGAGATGATCGATGGCGTGGCTTCGGACCTGGAGCCGCGCCGCATCGAAACCTTCGAGCAGCTCCACCGCTATTGCTACCAGGTGGCCTCCGTGGTGGGTTTGACCACGGTGCACATCTTCGGCTTCGATTCGCCCGCCGCTCTGCCCCTGGCCGAGAAGTGCGGCGTCGGGTTCCAGTTGACCAACATCCTGCGCGACATCCGTGAGGACGTCGGGCTGGGCCGCATCTATCTTCCGGGAGAGGACCTGCGGCGCTTCGGCGTCACCGAGGAGGATTTGCGGGCCGGCAAGCGCACCCCGGCGTTCGTCGAGCTGATGCGCTTCGAAGCCGCGCGCGCCCGCGCCTGCTATGACGAATCGCGGCCCCTGCTCGATCTTGTGAGCCGCCGCAGCCGGCCGTCGCTGTGGGCCCTCATCGAGATCTACTCGCGCCTGCTCGAGCGCATCGAGCGCAGCGGCTACGATGTGTTCGCGCGCCGCATCCGGCTCTCCACGCGGGAAAAGGCGGGTATCGTACTGCGTGCGCTGCTGCGGTAGGGCGAACTCGGCTCCTTCAAAACCGAGTCCGCGGCTGGCCGCAATGTGGGGTCGGGCCTTTGGCCTGGCTTATTTCGCGCTCCCGGCCGCTACCCGCAACCGGAAACCACCCGTGAGCGGGGTGGCCTGGGTCAGGCGGATTTCGTCGCCGGTGACGTCCCTGCCGGTGGAGGCGATGGCGCCGCTGAGGAACAGCATGACGCCGTTGTCGCCAGCGCTGGCGTGCGTGTGCAGGGGCGACCCAGCGCTCAGCGCGACCAGGCCATTGTTGCCCGCGCCGGAGAGGGCCACCCAGTGGATATCACGTCTCGCTGAACCGAAGGTGGCGTCCTTGCTGGTGATGGAGCCGTGAGGGTTGCCGATGTGATCGGGGGGAGTCTCGGTCCAAAAACTGTCGGCGAACCAGGTCATGCGATCCACGGCGGCGGGGAGCAGAAACTTGAGGCCCGCTTCCCGGGCGGTAGCGGCAGCGTTCCAGGAGAGCTTCCAGGACAGGTCGGCCTGAGCATCGGGGCCGATCTCGAGGGTGTAGTTGAGTTGACCCTTGAGATCTTCGGAGCCGGCCAGGTAGACGCCGGTCGTCACTTCGATCCGGGCGTTGGGGCCATCCATCCTGGCGGTGACCACGGGGTTGCGATACTGGGGCGCCTGGGTGCTGCTGATGGGGGGCGGCGGGGGCGTCCCGCGGCCGCCTCCTCCGCCGCGGCCGCCGGGAACGGGAATCGATTCGCCGAGGTTGAGGATAGGCCCGGCCAGGACGATATCCCGATCCCCCGCGCGCCAGGAGGCGATCTGGCCGGTGCGCTTGTCGAAGACCAACCGGGTTCCGGCGGTTTCCACCACCACGTTCTGCCCGGTTTCGGAGAGGCGAACGGATCCGCTGGCCGCCATGGCGGCGGGAGCGGCGGGGCCTTCGTAGCCTTTCACGCGCAAGCGGGCGGCGTAAACGCTGCGGCCATCGGGGTGAATGAACTCCAGGCGGAGGGTGTCCATGCCGGTAGTGGCGGGGAATGCGGCGTCCACCGTGGAGCGGGGCTTGGCGGCGACGTGGCTTTCGCCGTGGGCCAGCTCCTTGTCGCCGGCCAGCGCCTGCCAGCGGCAGGTGAGCTCGGAAAGGTCGGTGAAGGAATAGCGGTTCTGGAGCGGGACCGTGACCTTGCCGGCCGCCGGGGAAACCTCGCGGGCGGCGGTGGTCACCGGGCTGTAAACCATCTTGAGGTTGTAATAGCGATTCGGCTTGATCTGACGATCGGCGGTGACGGCGCCGCCGCCGCCCGAGAGACGGATGCCCTTGGCGTCGATGCCACGCGCGCCGGGGCTGGGTATGGACCAGCGCTCGGGGAACCGGTCGGCCAGGTTCTGTTCCTGCCATTCCCAGATGAAGGCGCCGGTAATGCCATCTGAGCCCCAGATGGGTTCCCAATTGGCGGCCAGGATCTTGCCCCAGGGGTCCTCGATGCCGCCGATTTCGGTATAGATGGCGGGGACTTTCGCGCGGTTGGGGCTCTTGAGCATCTCCTTCATCTGCGCCACGGGCGGATAGTGGTAATCGTCAAAGTCGGTCTTGGGGTTGGGACCGAGGCCTTGCTGGGATATCAAGGCCAGGCGCGTGAAGTCATTGGCCTTCATGTAGTCGAACACCGCCTGCCCATTGGGGCCGTAGCCGCTTTCGTTGCCGCAGCTCCAAACCACCACGCTGGGGCGGTTTTTGTCGCGGGCCAGGGTCTCGCGGGCGCGCAGAAGGAAGGCCCACTGGCGGGTGAGGTCGCGCATCTCGCCCGCTACCCAGCAGAAGGGCGATTCGTCGAGGACGTAGAAACCGGCCTCGTCGCACAGCTCCAGGAAACGGGCCGCGTGGTTGTAGTGGCTGGTGCGAATGGCGTTGATGTTGGCGGCCTTCATGAGCTTGATATCGGTTTGCCAGACCTTTTCGGTAAGGGCGTGACCGAGAGTCAGAAACTCATCGTGGCGGCACGTGCCGGTGAGTTTGACGGGCACGCCGTTGACCAGCATCACGCCGCCCTTCAACTCGACCGTGCGGAAACCGATACGGTCCTGAACGCGCTCCACGGTCTGTTTCCCATCCGACAGGCTGTAGAACACGTAATAGAGGTTCGGCTTCTCGGCCGACCAGAGCTTGGGGGCGGTGACCAGCGTCGTGATGAGCACGGAGGCGAAGCCGTCCGGGCCGATGACGCCGGCCCGGTTCAAGGCGGGGAGCGCAACCTTGGCGCCGGCCAGGGTATACAGTTCGCCGGAAAGGTTGAAGTGCGCGCCGGCCGGGCCGGCGACGCGGACACTAGACCTCAGCGTAGCGTTCCTGTACTGGGCGTCCAAGTCGGTGACCACAGTCACATCATCCACGTGCAGGGGCGGAAGGGCGAGCAGATAATTCTCGCGGTAGATGCCGCCCAGGCACCAGAAATCGCCCTTGTCCAGGCTGACCGAGGAGGTCTTTTTGTAAACCCGGACGGCCATGAGATTGCGCTGGCCGGGCTTGAGGGCTTCGGTGACGTCGATGTCGAAGGCCGTGAAGCCGCTCTCATGGTAGCCGGCGCGGTGGCCGTTGACGAAGACTTCGGCGCCGTCGTAAACGCCATCGAAATGCCAGAGGACGCGCTGGCCGGCAAAGGAGGCCGGGACCTGCACCCAGCGGCGATAGAGGCCGATGTCTTCGGATTGGTTGCCGGTGCGTTCCTGGTAAGTAGGAATGGAAAAGCCTTCGACTTCCCAATTGGCGGGGACGGGGATGTCCTTCCAGTCGGCGTCGGAGGCGGCGGGGGTGGCGAAATCGGGGATGGCGGCCGTGGGAGGCAGCGCGCCGTTGACGGCCGGGCTGACGCCGTGATCGAGCTTGAAGCGCCACGTCCCGGTCATGGGGAAGACGGCGGGATTGCCGACGCGCAGGCGGGCGACGGGGACGGGCGCAGGGCCGGGGACGGGCACGGGGGCCGCGAATACCCACGACGAAAGGGCGAGAACGCAAGGGACAAGAAGTTTTCGAGACATGCGAACCTCTGGTTTGGGATGGGGGAAGAATGCGGGCAAGGATGCCCGCATGGCAGGCCGGAGGCCCGCTCTACGACGGCGGCGCGTCTTTCTAGCGAACCGCCATGGACCCGACAAGAAACCTGCCGGTTTCATAAGCGACTTATTGTAGCTGGAATCCCGGTTAGTCAGTAACCGTCCGAGTGGTTCCCGCGCCGAGGGCCGGGCCGGACATGTCCGGCCCCTACAGGGGCGCGGTATGACGCGGCGCGCCCGGCCCGCGCCGTCCTTCGCAGTAAACTCCCGCTAGTGGTAGCGGTAGAGCTTTATCCGCTGGATGCGGCCGTTGGGGATCACTCCGCCGCCCAGGCGGACGGATTTATCCGAATCGCTTTCGTCGCCGTTGAGCCTGCGCCCGGGAACCCACCGGCCCTCCACGAACTTACCCTCTTCGATGGAATCGATGCCGACGAGCGGATCGCCCGCGGTGTTCGCGGAGAACCTGATGCTCACCGGGCCGCTGGAGGCGGCGACGTACTCATCCGGTCCCACGGCAACGAAAAGAACGCCGGCGCGCTCGGCCAGCTTGGTTGGCGCGGGCGGCGGCGCGGCGGGCGCCGCGGCCGCTCCTTTGGGCGCCGGCATAGGGTCTCTGCCGCTGCGCGCGTAGCTCGCCGTCAGAACGTAATTGCCCAACGCAATCTTCTGCGGCGGCTCGTCGGCGATCACCACCGCGCCGGCCATCGTGCCCTTGCCCTGGTTTTCGAGAATCAGGGGGGTGAGCTGCGAAATAATGTCATAGCTCCGCGCCAGCGGCAAGTCCGGCAGCTCCAGCCTGGTCCTGGGAGTGCCTGTGAAAATCAGATCGTCGACCGAATTGGGGCTGAACCGGCGTTCGAGCTCTTCCATGATGCCGGGTTCCAGAGTGAAGAAAAGCTCGTCGATGGCGAAGGGGCTGAAGCCGATGCCATCGTGCTGCCCCATGACGTAGAAGATGTTGTAGTGGCCGGTGGCGTGAAAGGCCTCCGGGATGAACAAGGGAAACTCCTTGGTGTAGTGATACCAGTCGGCCCACTCGGAGAAATTGGTGGAATGGAGATCCGGCGAGCCAAAATCGATCGCCGGCGCGCCCACTTTCCATAGGTCATGCACGTGAGGCTCGGGGCCGCCGCTGGGATACGTCCCCGGCAGCCGGTCCCCCATGGAGCACCAGGTGTTCACGTACATGGGGACCGGGTATTGGGCCTTGCCCGCGGCCGCCACCCGGCCCACGTAGCGCGCATAACTCCAGGCCATGAAGATCTCATCGGTGTAGGGGGCCTTGCCGAAAACTTCTTCCCAGGTTCCCGACGTCTTGGCCCCGGCCGCCTCCCACGCCTTGCGAAACTCCGGATGGAGAGTCGCCTTGTGACTGGTCATATAGTCCAGCAGCTCTTTGGGCACAGGTTCGGCGAAAGCCTTGTTGGCCGCCTCGGTACGGTCCCGCGTGTCGCCGAGAAGACCCACCTCGTTCTCCACCTGGATCATGATGACGCGGCGGGTAGAGTCCACTTCCTTGACGTGCCGCATGAGGGCGGCGAAGGCGCGGCTATCGGCCTCGACGTTGGCCGCGCCGAATGTGGACAGGGTGTCGGTGCTCGCGCCGTCTTTCCGCTTGGCGCGGGGGAAGCGGTCGGTGTTGCCCTTGACCCAGATGGGAGGATAACTGGAAGCGCCGTTCTTCCAGCTTGCGAACCACAGGAACGCGAGGCGCAGATGGTGGCTTTCGGCGGCGTGGATCTGGGCGTCCACCAAAGTGAAATCGAACTGGCCCTCTTTGGGTTCCAATAACTCCCACTGCACGGCGGCCAGCACGGTGTTGATGTGCAAAGCCACCAGCTTGGACCACACCGGCTTCATGAATTCGAGACTGGAGGTAGTGGAGTTACGCAGTTCTCCCGCCAGCATCAGAAACGGCTTGCCGTCGACGATCATCTGCGTGGCAGTGCCTTGTTTCCGGAGATGGGCAATGTCCGTCGAAGCGCCGGCAGGCGTCTGAGCGCTCGTTGCCATGGCAGCGAACGCGAACACGCTCACGAATCCATAGAACCTTCGCATCTTCCAGCTTGCCTCCCAACCGTGTTTTCCAGGCATTTATATCTATTACTCCTTTTTGGCCTTGCGGCCAAGGCCAGTATATCATCGGCGGCCCGGCCGGCAGTGATATAAGGGCATCTGTTTATCCCCAATGGAAGCCGAATTCGCCCTCTGGGCGCGGTAGCATCCCTCCAGCGATTGTTCTACTCTGGGTTCGAGAAGCTATGCGCTTCACGGACTGGATCGAGTCCACGGCGGCTCCCGGCGTGGGGCGCCGTGGCGCGAGAGAAAGTGGGGTTTCGTATGAGCGAGACGGATCTGCTGTTGCAGGAGCATATTGCAGTAACGCGGCGGTTCTTCGTCGGCATATCTCCCGCGGGAATGATGGCGTGGCGCGGCTCGCCGGCCATGGCCAGTGACGCGGCGAGCGATTCTCTGCTGGAGAAGGCCGCGTCGCAGCTCGAGTTCCTGACACCGCCTTCGCGAATCAAGGTTATGGGCCGTGGGAATCCGCCTCCCTCGCAGCTTTCTCCCGAACAGTTGCGCGCGGCGGGGCTGGCGCCCGAGACGTGGTTCCTGGAGGTGCTGGCGGATGCCGAGAGCACTCCAAAACCGGAGCTTACGCGGCCGCTCGCGAGGGAGAGCGGAGGGGCTCTCACCTGGCAGGGGCTCATGACGCTGGCGGAGAAACACGCTGTCCGCTACATGCATGTATGCACTTGTACGAATGTGGCGGATCCCTTTCATACGTGCCTGTGGGAAGGCGTGCCGCTGCGTGAGGCGATTTGGATGGCGGGGCCCAAGGCCAACATCCGCCGTGCGTACTACTGGGGCTACACTACGCCGGACTCGGCGCGGTTTCAGAGTTCGCTGTCGCTGGACCGCATATTGGAAGACCCGCCCGGCGAACTCCCGGTTATTTTGGCGTACAAAATGAATGGGCGGGAGATCCCCGGTCCGCTGGGAGGTCCGGTGCGCCTGATCGTCCCGGGGGTTTACGGCAACCGCTCCATCAAGTGGCTCCAGCACATTGCGTTGACCAACGATTTCCGCGCCAATGACAGCTATGCCGAGATGAACAACGACGTGGAAAGCGGCTTGAAGACCTTTGCGCGTTTCATCCAAGCTCCGGCCGAGGTTCCGGCCGCCAAACCGTGGGCGCTCACGGGACTCGCGCAGGTAGGAAGCTCGGGACTGAGCCAGGTGCAGTATCGCGTGGCTCAAGCGGGAGCTGTCGAGGAAGCCCCGTGGCGCCAGGCGACCATACTACCGCCTCCGAAGGACTGGGGCGGCGGCGTCACGACGCTTCCGGCCGTGCCGCTGCAGTTCGACCCGTCCACGGGCCAGGCGCGCAGTTGGCCGATGCGCTACGCCATAGCCCACTGGGCCGCCCTGGTTCCCGGATTGCAGCCCGGCAAGTACGCTCTGAGTTGCCGGACGATTGACGCCAACGGCGCGGCGCAGCCCATGCCCCGGCCGCTGCCCAAAACCGGCGTCAACGCCATTCAAAGCGTGCCGCTTGTGGTGCGCGCGTAGACCGGCATAAGGGCCAGGCAGCCCGGCCCCTGCATCGTGCGCCTATTTGGCGGGAGCTTTGGCCGCCGCCGGGGCGCGCGGTTTGCCCCAGAAAATGAACGTGCCCCGGTCGGTCGCGGTGACGATATCCATCGCGCCGTCCTTGTTCAGGTCCACCGCCAGCAGGTTGGAGCCGGCGCCGGAGCGGTTGTGGATCAGCTCGGGAACAAACTCCGCTCCTCCGGGAGCCTTCGGATTCCGCACCGTCCGGTACCAGTACAAGACGGGCGGGCCGTAAGGATCCGGATCGTGATAGTTGTCCTCGTGCGACCAATAGCGCTTGCCCACCACGATGTCCGGCACGCCGTCGCCATCGATATCGGCGAAGGTCAAGCCATGTATTTGCGAGAAGGTCACTCCGCCGGCGTTCTTTTGCGCGGTGGAGTAATCCTTCATGATGATGTGCTCGACAAATGAGATCTTGCCGGCCGCGTCGCGTTTCTGCTCATACCACGCCAGGCCGAAATCGTGCCCTCCCAGGCTGGTCACCACATCGTTGAGACCGTCGCCATTGACGTCGTACACGGCCATCAAGGCGCCGCCCGGACCGCTTCGCGCCCAACGGCCGAAAGCCTGCGGATGGTACGTCCAAGGCTCCTTGCCGCCGGGCCCCGGATTCTCCCACCAGCCGAACACATTGACAATGTCCGGGCGTCCGTCGCCGTTGATGTCGCCAACCCCGATGCCGTGCAGGGTCGCCCGGCCATCGGAGACTTTGTGAATGACCCACGGTCCGGTCGGATTGGCGGGGTCGGGCTTGGCATAAACGATGCTGTCCCGGGTGGTGTACACGATCTCGGGCTTCCCGTCGCCATCGATGTCCTGAAGGTCCCAAACCTCGCATCCGAGCGCCGGGAGCACCTGGAATTTGTCCCAGTGGCGCGCTTCCCCCTTCGGGTTGACATACAGGAAGACGGGGGTGCCCAGGTTGGAGCACAGCACGTCGGGCCAGCCATCGCCGGTGAAATCGGCGGCGGTCTGGATCATGCAATCGTTGGCGTAATCCCGCGACGGGCTATTGGCGTGCGTCGCGAAGATCTCGCGCGACTTCGTATAATCGGGTCCGAAATAGATATAAGGACCGGCCACCACGTCCAGAACGCCGTCGCGGTTGAAATCGGCCGCCGCGGCGGACCAGGCGTAGTAGAACTCGTTGAGGCGCTGCATCCGAAAGCGGCTCGAAACGCGCTCCGGGGGCGCGAGGCGGGTCTGCGCGTCCTTGTACGCGATGTCCTTGTACCGCACTTCGCCGGCGCCGCCCACGTACAGCGCCAAAGGTCCGTAAAGTCCAGCCATATCCTCCGGCACGCCGCCCGGCATGTCGCGGACGTTGACGTCGTTGAGCCACACCTGGATGCTGGCGTTGAGGAAGATCTCGAACTGGTTCCATTCGCCCGGGCGCAAGCCGGGCTTGGGGGGCGCGAAGGGCAGCGGCGTTTGCGGATCGAGGCGAATCCCATCCACATTCGGAACTGCGTTGCCGCCGCCACGGCCTTCGCGGCCTGCCGCGGGCGCATTCGGAGGGCCGCCACGAGCCGCCGCGGCCGGATTCGGAGGGCCGCTCCGGCCGCCCCCGCCGGAAGACCGCAGTGGCTCGCGCGTCAGTTCCTGCCCGTCCGCGCCCAGAGTGACCCGGTACATCGCCAGGTCGCCCTCGTTGAGCGACAAGTAGATCCCCTTCATGCCTTCCGCCGTCTTGGTGGCGCGGAACAGGATGCCGGTCTTCGAGCCGCCGGTGCAGCGGAAACTGGTAAAGAACTCCACGTCCTGATACGAACGGTCGAGCACCAGCCAGCCGCCGCTGCCGCCCGGCTTCACCGTCCCGACTACTTCCCCGTTCTGCGCGCGCCAGTCGGCCTGGCCCAGAACGTGCCACCCGGTGAGGGTGGAACCCTTGAAAGTCACGTCCGGAATGAACGTGGGACCATCATCGGCGAAAACCGGCGCCAGCAACAAGGCGGCCAGCGCAGCGATTCCATAGGCGCGCTTATCCAGCATGATGACTCGATTCCTTTCTCTGATCCTCTGATGATGACTGGCCAGGCCCGAGGCTCCCGCGTCGCGGGCCGCCAATTGAAATACTCGATATCCGACGCTCAAAATCGTAAATCACGGCGCTGCGCGTGTCAAAGGCGGGATAAGAACGCCCGCGGGATGCGGGCATGGCAGGCCGCAGGCCCGCTCCACGGACGGGGCCAGTTTTACGCGGCTTTACCGAAGTTTGGGCGCCGCTGCCTTATCGGCGCCGTTGGCAGGCAAGTGGGCGCTGATCGCATCGGGGCAACTCTGGACTCTATGACTGGCCGCGGTCCCGTCGACGGGGGCTGGAGGGTCGCACTTCCAGTGGCTCGACGCGCGCAGAGCGGCGAGCTCCTCTTCCTTTAGCGCGTAGGTGTATCCCTCATCCGGAAAGCGCCGGTTGCGAACATCCTTGACGTATTCCCGGATGGCCATCTCCGCCAACACCAGCAGACCGTCGCGGCGCTCCGTCCGTCCCAGTTGTTTCAAGTCCGGCGCGCTTTCGATGAACTCGGTAAATCCCCGCGTGACGCTGGGGATGTAGCATTTTGCGAAGAACGGGCGGAAAGGCTCGTAGAATCCCATCAGGTCGTGCATGATGACCAGTTGACCATCGACCTTGGCGCCGGCGCCAATGCCGTAGATCGGCACGCGCAACTGGTGCGCGACCTGGGCCGCGGGTTCCTCCGGCATGGCCTCGAGGAGGATGGCGAAGACGCCGGCTTGCTGCAATTCGAAGGCGTCTTCCATGGTCCTGTCGAAACTCTCGCGAGTCTTTCCCTGGACGCGATAGCCGCCGAAAGTCGCGGTGCTCTGCGGCGTCAAGCCCAAGTGACCCATCACCAAGATGCCCGCATCGACCATGGCCCGGATCTTTCCGGCCACGCGGCGCCCGCCCTCGCATTTCACCGCGTCGCATCCGGCCTCTTTTATAAAGCGCAGGGCGTTCAGCACGGCATCCCGCTCACAGGCCTCATAGGAGCCCTGCGGCATGTCTCCGATGAGAAAGGTGTTGGGAGCCCCGCGATGGGCGGACTTGGCGAGCACGATCATCTCATCCATGGTCACCGGGTTGGTGGTGGGGTGACCCAGTTGGACCATGCCTCCCGAATCGCCCACCAGGATCATATCGACGCCGGCCCGTTCGGCCGCCAGAGCGAAAGGAACGTCGTAAGCCGTCACCCACGCCGCCGGGGCATGCTGCGCCTTCATGCCCAACAGACCCGCTAGTGTTTTTTTCGTTTGTTTCGACATACTCACCTTCTTCCGGCGGGCGGTTAAGCCCCGGCGCGCTCCGGTAGCGGCTTCACAATCATGGGCGAGGTACGGAATCCTTTAACTGGGAACTGCCCGGAGAACTGTTTTTGGCCGGAATTCCCGATTTTGGACTCCCGACTCTCATTCAGTATACACGCTGCCGCCCGTAGTTTGATTTCCGCCGGAAAAACGCCGGCCGGAAGGCCGGCGGCAGGATGAAATCCCGACCCCACACTCCGCCGCCGCAAGCTATGATGAACCTACCCTGTGAAGCGCTTCGCTTTTCTCGACTGGACGCGTGGGCTGGCCGTGCTCATCATGATCCAGTGCCACACCTTCAACTCCTTCACCCGGATGGACCTCCGCGAAGGCGGTCCCTACGTGTATTCCCAGTTCATCGGAGGGATGGCCGCGCCCCTGTTTCTGTTCATGGCGGGCATGACGCTGGCCTTCCAGATGGACAGCCTGGAGCGGCGCGAGGCCAAGAGGACGCGGCGCTGGCTGGGAGCGCTGCGGCGCGCCGGGTATGTGTGGGGCATCGCCTACCTGTTCCGCTTCACGAACTGGCTGGGCAGTTGGCCTTACGCCACCGCGCAGGAGCTCACCAAGGTCGACATCCTCAACTGCATGGGGCTGGGAATGGCCGTGCTGGCCGTGCTGGCGATGGTTCCATCCAGGCGGCGCGCGCATTTCGGAGCGGCGGCCGCGCTGCTCATCGCCGCCGCCGCGCCGGTGGTGACCAACCTCGATTGGAACGGCGTGCCGCAATTCATCCACGAATACCTGGCGCCCGGCCAGGGCAGGGGCCGCTTCGCGTTCTTCCCCTGCGCTTCGTACGTCGGCTTCGGGCTGGCGCTGGGCGCCATCGTGAAGCGTACCGCGGCCGACCGGATCGAGCATCTCCTCGCCTGGTGCGTGCCCATCGGATTCGGCCTGGTGTTCACCGCGCAGTACTTTTCCAACCTGCCTTACTCCATCTATCCGCACTCCAGTTTTTGGACCGATAACCCGGCGCTGATCCTGATCCGCACCGGCATCTGCCTCCTGGCGCTGGCCGGCGCGTACCTGTGGACGGAGTTCGGCGCGGGGGCGGCTTGGAGTTGGATGCAGGCTTTGGGCAAGACCTCGCTGATGGCGTACTGGGTGCACGTCATGCTGGTCTACGGCGGGCTGGCCAAGCCATTCCGGCGCGCGCTGGACATTCCGCAGGCCGCCGCGGCCACCGTGATGGTAACCGCGGCCATGGTGGCGCTGGCCGCCATCAAGCTATGGTGGATGTCGCGCCGCGCGCAAAAGCAGCCCTAGGCGTCATGCCCGCTCAGTTCCATTGAGCGGCGTCGGCCGCCGGTTCCTTGGGCGTGTGGGGCGACTTCTGCGCCAGCTCGCCAACGGTGGCGCTCTTGAGCACCGCGGCCATGGCTTTTTGGGCATCGGCCCAGACCCCGTGGGCCGGGCACCACGCCTGCCGGTTGCAGGAGTGTTCCGAGATCAGGCAGAGATTCAAGCGGATGGGGCCCTCGATGGCTTCCACAACGTCCAGTATCGAGGCGTTGCGGTGGATGCGCGGCAGCTCGAACCCGCCCGTGTTGCCACGGTGGGAAATCACCAAGCCGGCGCGAGTGAGGTTCTGCAAGACCTTGGAGAGAAACTGCTCGGGGCACTCCGCGGCGGAGGCCAGCTCGGCGCGGCTGGCGCGGCTTCCGACCGGCATGCCGGCCAAGTGGATCATGACGCGAACAGCGTAATCGGCGGCTCTTGTTAGTTGCACGGTGTAATTAGAGTCCTTTTGTCTTTGTTTGGGAAACGCATTCTAAGTGCCACATTCCAAATGCTACAATATTTGGACAATGTGGGTAATGATTACGCATGCTGAGCATAATGCCTCACCCAAATGCGCGAAAACACGCGCAAATTGGGGCGCCAGCCTGAGGCTTCAGGCCCCCGGCGGGGGAGGCCAAGAGCGGATCCGCGGGGCAACGGTTTCGGCGCGGCCTGAAGTGCGGACCCTGGTTTGATACACTGGACAAGAAGCGCATCCACCGTACAACATCAAGGGCCGGTAGCTCAGGTGGTAGAGCATGTGCCTTTTAAGCACAGGGTCGCGGGTTCGAGCCCCGCCCGGCTCACCAGAATAATCACGCTTACGAGGAGTTCCTGCCGCAGACGGCCCACTCCCCCCAGAACGCCTTCTCCAGCAGCTTCAAACTGCTCGATCCCGTGCCGCTGTACCTGGCGACGGCCGACCTCGGCCGGTTCTTCCAAGGGGCCCAGCGATTTCTCAGCGGCTTCGCCGTCGTCTTCCTCTTTCAAGGACCTGGACGCCGTGCCGCAGTTCCGGGCGACGGCGAAGCTGGGAATACAAAGCGAGCGCCAAACTTGCGGGAGTAGTCGCATCTTCATCATGGCAAGGGGGCTTTTTCTTCCCCTGAAAGCGCGGCAGCGGTTTTCAAAATAGGCAGCGGCGTTACGCTATGAACCGGATAAAAGCGCTTGGGACGCCGATTGCAGGAAGAAGTCGATGGTGTAGTATTAAACCCGATGGCCATAAATGCCGATAGACCTCAGCAGTGGAAGAAAGACATTGCTGCATCCGTTGATCGGTTCAACCGGTGGTTCATTAGATTCGCCCCGAAAACGTACCGAGACACCCGTGTGAAGACCACGGAATCTGTAGCGGAGGCCCTCAAGCTTACGAACGACCTGCGATCAATCACGCCCGAAGTCCTGGCGGAGCATCCGAAAGTGCTTCCGACGTTGCGGATGTCAACCGCGCCGCCTCTCGCTCGCGACCGGCTTGTCGGTTTGGCCTACACCAGCAAGAATCTCGTTCTCGTCATGGAGGCCGGAGCAATTCCTCCGCGCCTCGATAAGACAATCCTCAAAAAGGAACTCGCCAGCATCTGCTCGACCCTTCGGCAGCTATTGGATAAGGACATCTTCCCCTGGCTTGACGGGGGAGGATCTCCATCCGACACCGAGAGGTATCGCGCCTCAACGATCATCGCGGACCGCCTGTGCGGAGCGATGGCCGACCCTATCGTGCGGAACGCCCAGGAACAGCGGCAACTGGCGTTCATCGAGGCATACCTCAAGGGGAAGGGCTACCAGAAGAAGGCCCCCGCCGGCCCAATCGTGAACATGGAACCGGGGACGTTCGCGTTCCGGGTGAACCTGCCGGTCGGATCCGCGCGGAAGGTGAACATCCCCATCGACGTCGTGATCCAACCCAAGGTCCCCCGGAAGGGGAGAATCCCGATTTTGATCGAGGCGAAATCGGCCGGCGATTTCACCAACACGAACAAACGGCGGAAGGAGGAAGCGACGAAGGTCCATCAGCTCACCGCGACGTACGGCGACGGTGCGAAGCTCGTCCTGTTCTTGTGCGGATATTTCGACAGCGGATACCTCGGCTACGAGGCGGCGGAGGGCATCGACTGGGTGTGGGAGCATCGGATCGATGATGTAATGAAACTGGGCATCTGAACCATGGGGGAACACCTGAACACAAGAGAGGCGCTGCGGGTCGAGGAGCAGGTGCGCCTCGATCTTCTGAAGTCGGCCGCGGAGCGCAACGAGTGGGGCCAGTTCGCGACACCGCCCGCGCTCGCCGTGGAGATGGCCGCGTACACGCGGGAGTTGTGGCGGGGCCGCACCGACAAGGTCCGGTTTCTTGACCCGGCGCTCGGCACGGGCTCCTTCTTTTCGGCACTGCGGAAAGGTGCGAAGCCTGGCTGGCTTGCATCGGCTTCCGGGATAGAGCTCGATTCTCAGTTCGCCGACGCCGCAACTCGGCTCTGGGCCAGCGAGGGCCTGCGGGTGGTCACGGGGGATTTCACAAAGCTCCAGCCGCCGCGCGCCGGTGAGCGCCCGAACCTTATCCTGACGAACCCCCCCTACGTGCGGCATCACCACCTGGACCAGGAGGACAAGGTCCGCCTTAAGACCATCGCTTCCGGAATCGCCGGCACGGAGGTGAGCGGCCTCACCGGACTGTACTGCTATTTCATGATCCTCTCCCACCACTGGCTCGCCGACGGCGGCATCGGCGTCTGGCTCGTGCCGTCGGAGTTCATGGACGTGAACTACGGCAGGTCGCTCCAGCATTACTTGGCGGATCAGGTGACGCTTTTGCACGTGCATCGCTTCGATCCCCGGAACGTCCAATTCGACGACGCCCTCGTTTCGTCGGCCATCGTGGCCTACGAGAAGCGGAAGCCGCCGTCGGATCACAGCGTGAGATTCTCCTATGGCGGGTCCCTCCTCAAACCCGAGATTTCCGAACTCGTGCCGATCCGCGCATTGCGGGAAAGCAGGAAATGGAGCGGATTCGGACGTGATGCGCAGACCGCACGCCGGCGTCACAACGGGTCTCCGACGACGCTTGCCGCGCTTTTCACCGTGAAACGGGGCATTGCGACGGGCGCAAACGGTTTCTTCATCCTGTCCCGCGCCGAGGCGAAGCGCCTGGGCATCGGCGAGAAGTTCCTCAAGCCGGTGCTGCCCAGCCCGCGCGAACTTCGCGAATCCGTCATCGACGCCGACCGATGGGGATACCCTCGGGTCGAGAATCCCCGAGCGGTGATTGACACGGACATGTCGCGAGACGACATACAGGAGCAGTGCCCCGCATTGTGGCGGTATCTTAAGCAGGGCGAGGAGAAGGGAATTCCCGAACTCTACCTGGCCGGCAAGCGAACGCCCTGGTACCGCCAGGAACAACGGCCGCCAGCGCCGTTTCTCTGCACGTACATGGGCCGGGGCGGGAGGGACAAGGCACCGTTCCGTTTCTTTTGGAACCGTTCGCGCGCCACCGCCACGAACGTCTACCTGTTGCTTTATCCGACCGGACCGCTCCAGATTGCGCTCGACGGCGACCCTGCCCTGTACGAGAGAGCATTCGATCTGCTTTGCGGCATCGAATCGCGGGCGCTGCTTAATGAGGGCCGGGTATACGGCGGCGGTCTCCATAAGCTCGAACCCGGCGAACTGGGCAACCTCGACGTTTCCAGTTTCGTCAAACTGCTCGGCGTTCAGATTCCGCACCAAGGGCAACTGTTCGCCTGAGGCGGCCATGCCCGCGTTCGATTCGGCGCGGCCGAATTGCTTCAATGTTTCGGGGAAGGGCCGGCTTGGTTTTCTTCCGGGGCCTGTACGTGTTTTTGTACGATGAGACCGGCAACCCTGCGAAAAGTGCGTACCGTGCCTAACGTAAAATCAGTAACTTACGCGTTTTCAACGCGGCCGTCGGGTTCGAGCCCCGCCCGGCTCACCAGAATAGCCTCAGGAATTGGAATAAGAGGCGGCGTCCAGGGCCTCAGCCTTCCGAAATGGCGTCGGATCGCTTTCTCCGACTGCCAAGGGCAAGTCTTCGCGAGCGCCAAAGGTGGTGGGGCCGCGGGTGGCGCTCCGCCCGGCCGGCGCGATTCGTGCCAGAATGGTTTTTCGAAACAGTTCCGGTCAAACGCGCAGCGAACGCCCGCGACGCTTGCGGAAGCAGAGCGAAGATCGCTAAAATCAACGCGTTCGCAAATCATCCCAGGAGGAATCATGGCAGCCGTAGAGCAGAAGGTTAAGCAGATTATTGTCGAGCAACTGGGGGTCGATGAAAGCCAGGTGGACAGCAACGCGTCGTTCGTTGACGACCTCGGCGCCGATTCGTTGGATATCGTAGAGCTGGTCATGGCTTTCGAGGAGGCCTTTGAGCTGGAAATCCCCGATGAAGACGCGGAGAAGATCACCACGGTGAAGGACGCAGTGGAATATATCGAGAACAAGACGTCCAAGAAATAGCCGTCATTTCTGGTCAGGGAGACTCGTTTTGTCGCGAAGAGTGGTAGTAACCGGCGTGGGGTTGCTCACGCCGCTGGGGATTGGCACGGAAACGTCTTGGGAAGCGATTCGCGGGGGCCGCTCGGGTATTGCGCGCATCACCCAGTTCGACGCCGCGGCCTTCTCCTGCCAGATCGCGGGAGAGGTCAAGGGATTCGACCCGGCGCAGTATATCGAGAAAAAAGAAATCAAGAAGATGGGGCGATTCATCCAGTTCGCCATTGCGGCGGCGGATTTCGCCCTGAAAAGCTCCGGTTTGAAAGTGACGCCGGAAAATGAAGAGCGGGTGGGCGTATATATCGGCAGCGGCATCGGCGGGTTCGAGGTAATCGAGCGGGAGCACAAGACGCTGCTGGAGCACGGACCGCGGCGCATTTCGCCGTTTTTCATTCCCGCCACGATCATTAATCTGGCTTCGGGTCATATTTCGATCCGCAGCGGCGCCAAAGGGCCCAATTCGGCCACGGCCACCGCTTGCACCACCAGCGCGCATTCCATTGGGGATTCCTACCGGATGATCGAGCGGGGCGACGCCGATGCCATGATTTGCGGCGGAGCCGAGGCGCCGGTGACGCCCATGGGGATTGGCGGGTTCGCGGCCATGCGCGCGCTTTCGACGCGGAATGCGGAACCCGAGCGCGCCTCGCGCCCGTGGGACAAAGACCGGGATGGGTTCGTGGTAGGCGAGGGCGCCGGCGTTTTGATACTGGAGGAGATGGAATCGGCGTGGGCGCGGGGCGCGTCCGTGCTGGCGGAGCTGGTGGGCTACGGGATGAGCGCCGACGCATTCCACGTGACCGCGCCGCCGGACAACGGCGACGGCGCATTCCGGGTGATGCGCAATGCCTTGAAGGATGCCGGGATCGAGCCGGCGCAGGTGGATTACATCAACGCGCATGGCACGTCCACGGATGTGGGCGACCGCGCCGAGACGGTGGCCATCAAGCGCGCGTTCGGCGAACATGCCTACCAGGTTGCCGTCAGCTCCACCAAATCGATGACCGGCCACCTGCTGGGCGGGGCCGGGGGGATCGAGGCGGGAATCGCGGTGCTGGCAATCCGGGACCAGGTGGCGCCGCCGACCATCAACTACGAAACGCCCGATCCGGACTGCGATCTGGATTACGTGCCCAACCAGGCGCGTCCCATGAAGATCGAATACGCGCTCTCGAACAGTTTCGGGTTCGGGGGCACCAACGGGTGTTTGATTTTCAAGCGCTATCGGGAGTAGGCGGGGGAAGAAACGGGCCTTCACCGCGGAGCCGCGGAGACGCGGACGTAACGCGGAGAAATTCCAGGTCTTCTTCTCGCGCTTTCTCCGCGTCTCCGCGGTGAAGTTGGGCCAAGCGTTTTCCCCCGCGTCGTCGCGGTGAATGGACAAGCCCATGAAAATCGTGGTTGCGATCAAACAGGTCCCGGCGCGCGACTCGGAACTGCGGATCGCCTCTTCGGGGAAGTGGATCGAAGAGGCGGACCTGGCCTATGAGAGCAACGAGGCGGATGCCTATGCCTTGGAAGAGGGGCTGCGATTAAAGGAGAAGCACGGCGGCGAAGTGATCGCCCTGTGCGCCGGGCCGCCGCGAGCAGTGCAAACCATCCGCGAAGCGCTTGCCAAGGGAGCGGACCGCGCCATCCACATCGAAGCGGAGGACCGGGGCTTCGATCCGCTGGCGACGGCGCGCCTGCTGGCGGCCGCCATCGCCTCCGAAGCGCCCGATCTGGTGGTGGCCGGGCTGCAATCGGACGACTTCGGGCACGGGCAGACGGGCGTGATTCTGGCCGAGCTGCTGGGCCTGCCGCACGCCACCATCGTCATGGAAGTGGAAGTGGGGAACGGCTCCCTGCGCGTGAAGCGGGAAATGGAGAACGGCTGGTTCCAACACGTGGAGATGCCGCTGCCGGCCGTGATCGCCGTGCAATCGGGCATCGGGAAGCTGCGCTACGCCACCCTGATGGGGATCAAGAAGGCCAGAACCAAAGAGGTGCGGCGCATCGCTGCGGCGGATCTGGGAGGCGTGGCCGCCGCTTCCGATGCGGTGGTCGAGCGCGTCACTCTTCCCGAGCGGACCACGAGGGCGCAACTGTTCGGCGGCTCTCCCCGCGAAGCGGCCGCCATGCTGGTGGAAAAGCTGAAGTTCGAGGCGCGCGCGATATGAGCGTTCTGGCGGTTCTGGAACAACGCGCGGGCGAGTGGAACCGGATGTCGTTCGAGACCCTGGCCGCGGCCCAGCAGTTGGCCCTCGAATTGGGCGTCCCGGCCAGCGCGGCGGTTCTGGGCGGGGCCGTACAGGCGCTGGCCGCCGAATTGGCCGGCAAACGCTTCCATACCGTCTACGCCGTGGAGCACGAGCTGCTGGCGGAGTATACGCCGGACGGCTACGTCCTGGCGCTGCGGCAGTTGCTGGAGCGGGTGAAACCCACCCTGGTTTTGTTCCCGCACACCTACCAGGTGCGCGACTTCCTGCCGAAACTGGCCGCGTCCGTGGGCCGCGCGGCGGTGTGCGACGCCATTGCGCACAGGGTGGAAGGCGGGCAGCCGGCGCTGGTGCGGCAGCTTTTTCAGGGCCGGTTGAACGCCGACGTGCGGTTCTCCGGCGACGGCCCGCATTTCGCTTCGTTGCAGGCCGGCGCCTATCGCGCCGACAGCGTGGCAGAGGGCGCCGCGCGGGTGGAAATCTTCACCCCCCGGATGGAAGCGGAGGCCATCCGCACACGGCCGGGCAAACCCTTCCGCGACTCGCAGCGAGCCGTGGACCTGGGAGCGGCGGAATCGATTGTCGCGGTGGGGCGCGGCATCGGGGACGCCGGGAGCATCGAGCTGGTCCGCCGGCTGGCCGATGTCCTCGGCGCCGAGCTGGCCGCCTCACGCCCCGTTTGCGACGCCGGCTGGCTCCCCATGGAGCGGCAGGTGGGTAGCTCGGGCCAGACCGTGGCGCCCAGAATGTATGTGGCGGTGGGAATCTCCGGCGCCATCCAGCACCTGGTGGGAATGAAAGGGTCGCGGACCATAGTGGCCATCAATAAAGACCCCCATGCGCCGATTTTCGAAGTGGCCGGCTACGGAATCGTGGGCGACCTGTTCCAGGTATTGCCGGAGTTGATCGGAGCCATCCGCGAATCCCAGTGATGTAAGTTAGCAATTCCTAACCTGCGGCGCGCCCAGGCGTCCAGGGCGCCAAAGTCAGGTAATTCACATAAGCAACGGGATCTTTTTGACTTTTCGGATAGGCGTTGATACACTTCTTGCATTCGCCCGCAATAGTCCCTTTTTAGGCTGTGGTGTAACTTTTTCAGGGGAATCCACGTCTGAAACTGTTGATCGGCGGGACTGCATTTAGAGAGAAATGAACACGAATATGAAAAACGGGGCCAAACCGAAGTTCGCCGGCTACCGGAAAATGCTGGAGAAGAAAGCGGAAGAGGTCCGCCACAGCATGTCGGCCCAGAAAGCGGCCCAGGTGGTTGCCCGGCTGGACTGTCCTTCCGACGAGGGCGATCTGAGCCAGCAGCATCACGAAGAGTGGATCTTCCTGAACCGCAACACCATCGACATGAAGCTGCTGCGGGAAATCTCGGACGCCCTGCATCGCATCGGCCAGGGCAGCTATGGGGTGTGTATGGAATGCGAGGAGCCGATTTCCCCGAAGCGGCTGGACGCCGTGCCATGGGCGCGCTACTGCGTCACCTGCCAGGAAGCCGTGGCGTTTCGCATCGAATCCGGCGAGTACGCCAACGAGTTCCAGGAAACCCGATGACTTGGGCCGCCCGGCCCCGCGCGGGCGGGTCCGGGTGCGCCTTCCATCTTTAGTTCCCCCAGGGTACGGAAATGCACTAAATCCCGCTTGCCGCCACCAGATCGAAGTGTATGATGATCCCATGCGATTACTCATTTCGATGCTGTTCCTATTGCCGCTGGCCGCCCTACCGCCTCAGGGAGGCCGCGGGGAGCCCAAGAACCTTAAGATTCTGAAGCCCGAGCAGGTTATGCCGATGATGCGCTCCTTCACCACGGGGCTGGGCGTCAAGTGCGATTTCTGCCACGTTTCGGGCGACTTCTCGAGCGACGATAAAAGGCCCAAACTGACGGCTCGCCGGATGATCGAGATGGTCGGCCAGATCAACACCGCGAACTTCAACGGTGAACAACGCGTAACCTGTTACACTTGCCACCACGGGGAGAACGAGCCCAAGAGCGCGCCCCCGGCCCAGTAGCCTTTACGTTTCCAACCGAATCGCGCCCTTGAGTTTCGGGTTTTCACGGGCTCCCCTGTTTCCCGAGGGCTCCTGCGCGATACTATGGCAGGAGCCTCCATGAACTATTATCAGCAGCGACAGCCCGAATTCCTCGAAAGCCTCAAGGCTTTCCTCCGCATCCCGAGCATCAGCGCGCTTTCCGAGAACAAGCCGGATATCCTGCGCGCGGCCGATTTCGCCGTAAACGAGCTGCGCGCGGCGGGGATGACCACCGCCGAGCGGATCGAAGGCGGCGGCAATCCGCTGGTGTACGGCGAATGGCTGGGAGCTCCCGGCAAGCCCACCATCCTCTTCTATGGCCACTACGACGTGCAGCCGCCCGATCCGCTGGACGAGTGGAAATCGCCGCCGTTCGAGCCCGAAATCCGCGGGCGCGACATTTTCGCCCGCGGAGCCTGCGACGACAAAGGGCAAGTCCTGATTCAGATCAAAGCCGTGGAAGGGTTGTTAAAGAGCACGGGGAAGCTCCCGGTGAACGTGAAATTCCTGCTCGAAGGCGAGGAGGAGACCGGCGGCGAACACATCGAAGCCTACGTCCAGAGCAAGCCGCCGCGCCTGAAGGCCGACGCCGCGGTGGTGTGCGACACCGAAATGTTCGCTCCCGAGCTGCCCACCATCTGCGTGGGGTTGCGCGGCTTGATATACTACGAATTGTCGGTCCAGGGGGCCGACCACGACCTGCACTCGGGCGTCTACGGCGGGGCCGCGCCGAACCCCATCATGGCCATCTCCGAGATCCTGTGCGCGTTGAAGGACCGCGACGGCCACATCAAGATTCCCGGGTTCTACGACCGGGTGGTTCCGCCCAGCCACAAGGAGCGCGACGCCTGGGCGCGCCTGCCCTTCGACGAGAAGGAGTACGTCGAAAAGGAAATGGGCGCCAAAGAGCTGGTGGGCGAGCCGGAGATCCCGCTGTTCGAGCGCATCTGGGCGCGGCCCACGGTGGAAGTGCACGGCATCCGCGGCGGCTTCACCGGCGAAGGCGCCAAAACCGTGATTCCGGCCCGCGCGGTGGCCAAGATTTCCACGCGCCTGGTGGCCGACCAGCGAGTGGAGGAATCCATCGACCAGTTCAAAGCCGCCGTGAAGGCAGCCTGCCCCAAAGGCGTCATCGCCGAGGTGAGCGTGCTGAGCTCCGGCGCCCCCTCGCTGACCAACCCGGATAATGCGTTCATCCACGCCTCCGCCGAAGCCATGAAGCAGATCTTCGGCCAGGAAACCGTGTACATCCGCTCGGGCGGCTCCATCCCCATCGTGGGGCTCTTCGACCGCTACCTCGGAATCCCCAGCGTGATGATGGGTTTCGGCCTGCCGGACGACAATCTGCACGCTCCCAACGAGAAGTTCCACCTGCCGAACTTCTTCCGGGGCATCGAAGCCGTGGCCCGATACCTGGAGATTCTGGGGCAGTAGGACAGCGTGAGGGGCAGGCGCTTCGAGGTTGCGGAAGAACCGGTTGGCAGGCGAAAGCGCCTGCCCCACAAGGATCGGTTTCGCTATCGCCAGTGCCCGCGTTCAAGTCGCATTTGCCCGGGGCGCACTTCCACCCACCTGGCGGGGACCCAGACCGCGCGCGGGCGCGGCGGGCGCATCCAGCGGCCTTCCGCCCACACCCAGCGGCCTCCGCGCCAATCCCAGAACCCATCCGTCCAAACCCAACCCGGACCGGGAGCCACGCCGATCACCGCATATCGCGGCGGCGGCGGCGCGGTGCGCACGTATACCGCGCCCGCGCAGCCCGTCAGACACGTTCCCAAAAACACCATTGCAACCAAGAGCCCGCGATTCATGGAGCGCCTCCTATGGTGTGGAACGCGGGCCGCGGACCCGGAGTTGCGGTCCTGAAGGCGAATTAATCTTAAGGCGGTTTCACCGGAGCGTCCGAAGAGCTATTCGCCGGCGGCAGGGTGTTCCGTGCGCTGGCGCACCCAACGGCGGCGTCGCATACCGGCGCGTTGTGCTACACCGGTTCTTTATGCAGAATTCCGATCCGAAATTCCGTAAGCTGGAAGGTCTTGCGCCGTTTCCGGCGGTAGCCACCAAGCTGCTGCGCGTGCTCTCCCGCGACGATGTCAACATCCAGGAGATCGTGGGCCTGGTTCGCGCCGACGCGGCCCTGGCCTCCGAACTCCTGCGGGTGGTGAATTCGGCCGCGTACGCCCATCCCACTCCCATCGGCAGCATCCAGCAGTCGGTGACATTCCTGGGGTTGGAAAAGGTGAAGAACCTTGCCCTGGCGGTTTCCGTCAAGGGTTTTTTGCACGGCATCTTGCGGCTCGATCTGGTTCGCCGGATCTGGCGCCACAGCCTGGCCTGCGGCATGATCTGTCAGGAGTTGTCGTCGGCGTGCTCGTCTTCCCGGGGTTCGGAAGATCGCGCCTACACGGCCGGACTTCTGCACGATATCGGAAGGCTTGGGCTGTTCCTGGCGGATGCCGCCGCCTATGCCGCGCTGCTCTCCGCCGAACAAGGCGCGGTAGACCTGGCGAAGGAGCGCGAGGCCTTCGGCGTGGACCACTGCGAAGCCGGAGCATGGCTGGCGATGACCTGGGGATTCCCCGAAGAGCTCCAGCACGTGGTGGCCACGCACCACGATCCGCCCGGCGCCGCCGCCAGCTTCGAGCTGGCGGACCTGGTGCGCGTGGGCGTGCTGGTGACGGACTTCCTCGGGTTCGACATCGCGCCGCCCACCCAGGCTTACGGCATGGCCCACTTCCGGGCCATGCTGCCCCAGTCGGCGCAGTACCGCTTCGATCCGGATCCCGCCGAGATGAAGTCCAAGCTCACATTTCAGTTGGACGCTTTCGACTAGGTCTTCGACCGCTTGGCTTGTACTTAAACGCGGGCCGCCGCTCAGCGCGCCTCGCCCCTCGCGGTCCCGGCCGAATTCGGCGCCGTGGCGGCTGCTAGATTGGAAAAGTGATCGTCCCCCTTGTTCTGGCGGCGCTGGTTGCCGCGTCGCTGGTCTGCTGCGCGCTCACCCTGATCGCGGCCGCGCGCTACCGCGGCGTGCGCCCGCCGGCGCCGGCGGCGTGGCCGGCTATCAGCGTTCTCAAACCGCTGGCGGGAGTGGACGAGGGGCTGGAAGAGAACCTCGCTTCGTTTTTCGAGCAGGGTTACCCCCAGTTCGAAATCCTGTTCGCGGTACGCAGCGCTTCCGACCCTGCTATCGCGGTGCTGGAGAAGCTGCGGGTGCGCTTCCCGGCGGTTCCCTCGCGCCTCATCGTGACCGGCGAGCCGCCCTACCCCAACGCCAAGGTCTACAGCCTGGACCTCATGCTGGCCGCCGCCGAAAACCGCCTGGTGGTGATGTCCGACAGCGATGTGCGCGTGGGGCCGGACCTGTTGAGCGCGATCGCCGCCGAGTTCGCGGACGAAAAGCTGGGTCTGGCCACCTGCCCCTATCGCGCGGTTCCGGGCCACAGCTTCTGGTCCACTCTCGAGGCCGTGGGGCTCAACACGGAATTCATCGGCGGAGTGCTGGTGGCGCGCCTGCTCGATGGCATGAAGTTCGCGCTCGGCCCCACCATTGCGGCGCGCCGCGCGGCGCTCGAAGCCATTGGCGGATTCGATGCGGTAAAGGATTTTCTGGCCGAGGATTTCGTGATGGGGAGCCGCGTGGCCGCGCGCGGCTTCGGCGTGATTCTCTCCTCTTACGTGATCGAGCACCGCATCGGCGCGCAGCGTTTCGGCGCCAACCTGCGGCACCGGTTGCGCTGGAACCGCAGCACGCGGCGCTCCCGGCCATGGGGCTACCTGGGGCAGATGTTCACCAACCCGCTTCCGCTGGCGCTCATTCTGTGGGCCGTGCGGCCCGGCTGGTGGCCCATGCTGGCGGCCACCGCCGTTTTCCGCGCGGTGGCGGGATGGGCCACGTCGCAGCACGCCCTCCGCGACCCGCTCACGCGCCGGCTGTGGTGGCTGGTTCCCTTGCAGGACATCGCCGGATTCCTGGCCTGGATCGGCGGATTCTTCGGCAACACCATAATCTGGCGCGGCCGCAAATACTACCTGGGCCGCGATGGCCGCTTCGAATTGACAGAAGACAAATAGGGCGATACAGTCGATGCGATATGTTCGATTGTGTGACGAAGGTGGATGCCGACAGGGCCCAGAGCGCAAGAGCGCGGCTCAGCGGGGGCTGTGCTGTGCTTGGGATACTGGCTGGCACGTTCTTGCATCTCTCCGGGAACCCGGCTCTTGGTCTTGCGAACCTCCTCATGGGCGTATCGGCGGGAGTCATCTTCCTGCGCGGAAGAAAGACCCATCGCTAGCCTCCGTCCGGCACGCCTCGGGGTGGGACCGTTCCCAGACGGTCGCGGCTCGCCAGTTGGTTAGTGAGCCCGCGCCGGTCAAGACCGCTCCCTGACGGTCGCGGCTCGTTATCGGTCTGGCGAGCCGGGCCCAGAGGGCGCCTCGTCAGGGAGCGGTTGGAATAGTGGTCGCATGGCAGGGCTAAGGCCAACGCTGTTCACTTAGCACGTCTGCTCCTTCGTGGCGCAGGCTCTCAGCCTGCCGACTCGACACTCGTGTCGAGTCTGGCGCTCGGTCCGCCACCAAGCGTCGAGAAGAGTCTCGACGCGGCAGCCTGAGAGGCTGCGCCACGGAAAAGAGCAGCGATAAAGTGAACAGTATTGGGGCTAAGGCGCCTTTTCGACCCTGTCGGGCCTCACTAGACTGCGACAGGCTGGGTGACGACGAAAACCGATCGCCCGTCCCACCTCCCTCTCAGCTCCGCTTCAGCTCGAACAGCGTGATTTCGGGTGGCGCGCCCAGACGCATGGGGACGAAGATCGTGCCGATTCCGCGGTTGACGTACAACTGCCCGCCGGGCTTTTCGAACCACCCCGCCACATAGGGCGTGATCAGGCGGCTGGGCGCGATTTCCGGGCTTATGAACTCGAGCGCCAATTGTCCGCCATGGGTGTGGCCGGAGAGGGTGAGGTCTATGCCCAACTCGGCCGCGCGGTCGAAGGTATCCGGATTGTGGCTCAGAAGAACGTTCACTTGATCGGGGTCCATCAGCCCGTCGAGCCCGGTGCGGAAGCGGGCCATGAAGCTGCCGCTGTGGGGTCCGAAGGGGCGGCGGCTCGCAAAGTCGACCCCCATCAGGTTGATGGAGTCGCCGCGCAAGCGAATGGGGACGCGCTGGTGGCGCAGGATGGGGATATTGGCCTGGCGGAAAAGCAGCGTGATGGAGTCTTCCACGCCGGCCCAGGCATCATGGTTGCCGAGACAGCCGAACACCCCGAAGGGAGCCCGCAAGCCGGCCAGGGCCTCCACTACGGCGCGCTGGGTGGCCGGATCCCAGGTCACGAAATCGCCGGTGAGGGCGACCAGGTCGGGCTTCATCGCATTCGCGATGGCAACGTATTTCCGGATCTGCTCTTCGGTCATGAACGGGCCGATGTGAATATCGGAAAGCTGGGCGATGCGGAAGCCGTCGAAAGCCGCGGGCAGGCGCTTCAGGCGGATGGGTTGCGTGGGCGTTTCGAGGTTCAGGCGGCCGTAGAACAGCCCGTAGGCTCCCGCCACGAACGGGGCCGCGGCCACCGCCGCGCCGGCGCGTTCGAGGAACACGCGGCGCGATGGAGATGGAAGCTCCGGGGCGCGCCCGCGCGCCGTGAGCCGGCGCCCCACCCATGCCATCCCAATAACGCCATACGCCACGCTCCAGAACACCGCCAGCGCCAGCAGCGCGACGAGCGAGCTGGCCGTCCACCAAGCGAATGGCGCCCCCAGCAGCGCGTCTCCGGCCGTCAGGCGCACCGGCGTGTGGCGTGCGCCGAACCAACTCATGGCGTAGGCCAGCGCGAGCAGGTATGCCAGAGCCGTAGCGCCGCCCAGCGCCATTTTCGTGCGCGCGCTCCAACGCGAGCGCCGTAGCCGACGCCAGCCTTTCCAGAACCAGTAGATCTGGCTCAACAAGAGAAACAAGAGTATGGTGTTGAACATCGAATCAAGAGTCCGGCCTGCCCAGTTCGCGCGCGGAGCGCTTTACTTTCACTGTACCGCGCCGCGGAGAAACGGAGAGCCGTTGGCTCTCCTCGCGCTACAATGACCGTTCATGCAAGTACTCCAGGCCGGGCGTCACAAACTGATTTACCTGGAACTCCAGCCGGAGATGGTTACCAGCATCGCGCGGCAGGCGGGTTTCGACGCGCGCACGCGCGATGGGCAGCGATCCATGAACGTCGAGCTGAGCGCCGTGGAGCGCAACGCCCCGCTGTTGCTTTTCGATGCCGCGGACCCGGCCAACCTGGGCTGGTTCTCGCGCTGCCAGTTCTATGTGGATGGGCGCACCGGCGCGGTCATGCAGACGCCCATCACCCTGGCCAACAAGCGCGACCGCGGCGGAAAGCCGCACCAGAGCTCCGTGCGCGTCGCCATCTCGAAGGAACTCCCCGCCACCTTTCGTCTGCCGGGCAACCAGGCGCTCACCGAGCAGGTGTTCTACCATCTGTTCTTCAACTTTCTCAACGCCCTTACCAAGACCGGCGTGGCCGTCTGCGGCGGCGGATCGGTGCACCCGTTGGCGGGGCGTACGGAAAGCGTGGGCCTGCGCAACTGAAGAGTGGGTTCCCGAACGTTTCGTGAGATTGTTCGCGCAACCCGGCGCGCCGCCTGGCATCCAACAGATGGACTCGATCCGGGGTACGGTTTCGGGGGGAACTGTCCCCAGGCTCGAGCCAAATTCGCCGGCTCTTCGGAGCCGGCTTTTTTGTGCGCCGGCGGCCCGGGTTCTTGTGGCCTGTCGGGCGCGCGGGGCGCCCCGGAGTTGACAGACGACGAAAACCGATCATCCGTCCCACAAGGCGCGCGTGTTCCAACCCAGGCAGGCCGGGAGGCCCGCCCCACCGAGCCCGTTTGGAAGCGGACTTGCCCTTGGAACACCAGCATGGACAATATAGACCGCATCGGCGAATGGGCGATTCCCGGGATGAGTTCGCCCAAAACGTGGATTGGTCCGCAATGCTGGCGGGTTACCAGACGCTGGGGCCGCGGCGAGGCCCGGCAGGGAGGGCGCAGGGCAGGGCGCGATGGCTGTGCGGGGCCTTCACACCTGTGGATCGGGACGCTCGTTGTTGCGCGCCCCGAAGATTCGCTAGAATAATGGGTTACCGAGTTGAGACCGGCCCTAACAAGTGAGACAGTTTCCCGTGTGTCAAAGCCATTACAACAGCGCGGAATGGAAAGGTATGCTTCGATGAGGTTCCTTGGGCGCGTCCGTCTGGCCGCGGTTTCGGCCTGCCTCTCGATACCCTGGGTTCTCCCATCCGTGGCTTGGGCGCAGCAGGCAGCGCCGCCGCCCGTCGATCGGGCTGCCCCGCAGGCGCAGCCGGTGGGGCAGACGCCGGCGCCACAGCAACCGCCGGCGCAGCCGGCGCAACAGCAGCAGCCGCCGAAGCAGCAAAGTCCGTTCGAGGAAGTGCCGCAGTTGCCGGCCGCTCCCACGCGGCCGCCCGCGCCGCCAGCGCCGGCGCCACCGGCCCAGACGACGCCGACGCCGGCGCCGAACCAGACAACGCCTCCCGCTGCGCCGGCGCAGCCTGAGTTGGAAGTCCCCAAGCCTCCCCCCGCGCCCCAGTTGCCGCCGGCCGCCGGCCAATATGTGGAGGCGGTCGAGTTTCGTGGCAACCGCCGGGTCCCCCAGGACATGCTTAAGGCCATGATCGTCACCAAGGCGGGCGACCTTTACAGCGAGGAGGCGCTGCGCCGCGATTTCATGCAGTTATGGAATACCAACCGGTTCGACGACCTGCGGCTGGAGGCGGAGCAGGGCAACACCGGCCTGATCCTTCGCTTTGTGGTCAGCGAACGCCGCACGATTCGCTCCATCGACTACGTTGGCATCCACTCCATCACCGTCTCGGATATTCTGGACCGCTTCAAGGATCACAAAGTGGGGCTCTCCACGGATTCGCCGTACGATCCGGCCAAGATCGCGCGCGCGGTGGTGGAGTTGAAGGATTTTCTGGGCGAACGCGGGCATGAATATGCCGTGGTGACGCCGGTTCTGGAGCAGATCCCACCCGCCACGCTGACCCTCAAGTTCGTGGTGGACGAAGGGCCGACGGTGAAAGTCGGAAACATTATCATTAAGGGCAATGCGTCCCTCAGCAGCAAGTTCGTCATAAGCCAGATGAAGAACTTGAAGCCCACGGGCATCCCCCACTCGATTCTCTTCGAGAACCTTTTCGCCAAGACCTACGACGTCAACAAGCTCGAGGACGATGAAGAGCACATCCGGCAGGGGTACCTGGACCAGGGCTTCTTCAAGGCCCAGCCGCTCGACCCAACCATCCAGGTGGTTCGCCGGGGCGGCCAGGGCTGGCGTCTTCCCATCTTCCACATGAATCTGCCGGGCATCTACGCCGATATTACGATCCCGATTGAAGAGGGCCGGCAGTACCATTTGCGCAACATTGAGTTTCAGGGGGTAAAGCTGTTCCGGATTCCGACGCAACTGATGCAGCCCCTGTTCAAGATGGGGAAGGGCGACGTTTTCTCCGCCGATAAGCTGAAAAAGGGCCTGGAGGCGATGCGTAACCTGTACAGCATGTATGGGTACATCGATTTTGTTCCCGAGCCGAATTTCGAGTTCATTCCCGATACGGACAAGGTGGATCTCACGATCACCGCCGACGAGGGCAAGCAGTTCTTCGTCCGCCGCATCGATTTCTCAGGAAACACCACCACGCGCGACAAGGTCATCCGGCGCGAGCTTCTGGTGGACGAGGGCGACGTGTTCAATAAGAACCTCTGGGACATGAGCGTCCTGCGGCTGAATCAGCTCGGCTATTTCGAAATCCTGAAGAAGGAAGACGCCGCCGTTATCAACCGCAATCCCAATTCCAATACGGTGGATATCACCCTGAAGGTGAAGGAGCGCGGCAAGAACACCATCGGATTGAACGGCGGCGTTTCCGGAATCGCCGGCACCTTCATCGGGTTTAATTACTCCACCAACAACTTCCTGGGCCTGGGCGAGACGCTTTCCCTCCAATCGCAGCTTGGCACGCGCATGAACGATGTGACCCTGAGCTTCACGGAGCCGTACCTGTTCGACCGGCCCATAATGGCCGGCCTCATGGTGTATCTGCGGAAGTTCACCTTCAACCAGGCCCGTGAGGCTTCCCTCCTGGCGGGCCAGGATCTCATTCCGCTGTACAACTCCTTGGGCTCCCAGAACCTGCTGAACTACTCGCAGGACAGCAAGGGTTTTACGTTCTCCACGGGCGCTCACCTCAAGCGCAGCTTCGCGCAGATCGGCCTCACCTATGGGTTCGACATTTCCAATATCGTCACCCTCACCACGGCCGCGCAGACCTACTTCCAGTACATCAATTTCAGCGGCGTTTCGGGGCCCAATGCGCTGAATGGCATCAAGACCAGCCACATCACGCCCTCATACTCGTATAACCGCGTCAACCACCCCATCACGCCCAATGCCGGTCACAGCGTGTTCGCATCGGTCGATTTCGCGGGCAGCGTCCTGGGCGGCAACGTGAACACGATCCGTCCCACGGTGGAGCTCAAGTATTTCAAACAGGCCCCCTGGCATCCGTCGCACGTGCTGGCTTTCCACCTCATGGGGTCGCTCATCACCGGCTACGGCGGGAAATTCGTTCCGCCGTTTTCGCGCACCTTCATCGGGGGCGAGATGGATGTCCGCGGTTTCGAGAACTGGGGCATCAGCCCCATCGCGTTCATCCCGTCGAGTACCTCGGTGAATGTTTTGAACGATGACGGGTCGGCGCGCACCCAGAGGGTCATCGTCAACGGCGTGAGCCAGCAGCAGCCGGTGACGATGACGGTCCCCAGTTACCAGTTGATCACCCCCGGGGGAGACTTTCACACTATCGGCAACTTCGAATACCGTATTCCCATCTTTGGTCCGGTGACCATGGCGCTGTTCGCCGACGCCGGGATCAACAAGATCCTGCGCCCCAACGAGCTCACCATGGACCCGGGCCACGTGAGCGACCTCAACCTGGAGTTTCCCCAGGCCGGTTTTGACGGCAAGGTGAAGATCGTTGCAGGCACGCAGAAATTGCGGACATCGACGGGCCTGGAGCTCCAGGTGTTGCTGCCGGTGGTGCAAGCCCCGTTCCGGTTGTATTTCGCCTACAACCCCACCACGTACCGCGACTACCTCCAGCCGCCTATCGTGGCGGACCGCGCCTCGTTCCCCAACTACGCTACGTTCGCCAACTCCGTGGCGACGTTTGGCGAGGCGCTTCCATTCTTCGAGAAGCGGACGATGTTCCGTTTCACGATCGGCAGGACTTTCTGACAAAGGACTTCCCGACGCACGCGGCGCCGAATCGAATATGATAGTATTCTCACGTTTAGGAGTCTGAAGCTTGAAGAAGAACCTCGCGTTACCCACGATGGTCCTGGGCTTGGCCGCCTTAGCCGCCGCCCAGAACCCCAGCCCGGGCCCCAGCCCCACCCCCGGCCCCGCTCCCACCAAGATCGGGATCATCAACATGATAGGCGCCATTTCGAGCACCAAGGAAGGTCAGGACGCCAGCGCCCGCTTGCAGGCGAAGTACGCTCCCGCCAAGGAGAAGCTCGACAAAAGGTATGCCGACATCCAGGCCAAGTCCGACCAGTTGCGGAAGGGCGCCGCCACCATGAGCCCGGAGGCCCAGGCCAACCTCAAGACGGAGATCGATAGGCTCAACACGAGTTACAACCGCGACATGGAAGATGCCAAGACGGATCTCGACCAGGAGCAGAGCAAGGTCATGAACGAGCTGGGCGTCAAGATGATGGACATTCTGAACAAGTACGGTGCGGACAACGGTTACGCCATCATCCTGGACGTCAGCGATCAGGAAACCCAACCGGTCCGCTACGTCGCCACCGGCGCCGATATCACCACGGCGCTGATCAAGCTGTACGACCAGAAGTACCCGATGACGGCGGCCGCGGCCCCGGCGGCGGCGCCTAGGCCGGCTGCCGCGGGCGGGGCCGCGGTCCAGGCGCCCAAGCCTCCGGCCACACCGCCCGCGCCCGCCACAAAGAAGCAGTAAACGTGGTGGGACAGGCCATCGTCTTTCGTGGTCTGTCGCGCCTTGCCAGCCGCGGTACGAGCTGGGACGGACCACGTAAGTCGATGGTCTGTCTCACCGCGGCGCCCGGCGTCTCCGCCTTTCGCTTACGGCGGTACAATGCGGAAAAGGGGGATCGGCATGAGGGTTCTCGGCAAGGTGTTTCTGGCATTGCTGGTTGCCACCGGGCTCTTCGCGCAGTACCGCGCGGGTTCGAATGGCTTGGCGCCCAGGCTGATCGGAAACTTCGGCGGCGTTGTGTTTCCGGGTGGCCGTCCGGCCTTGTCCGGCGCGCAGCGCGGTTCCGGAATCGTGGTTTTTCCGGCAGACGGCGGCTCCCGGATCGTCAATTCCAGCAGGACCACGGGCACAAGGCTGGTGGGCGGGTTGGGCTCCGGTGTTGTCTATGCCTATCCCGTATTCGTGGGCGGGTGTTATGACATCTCCTGCCTCAATCCGGCTGGACAACCCGCCGAGCCGGCGCCGCCGGGGCAGGACGGCGCCGCGGCGTATCCGCCGGCGGCTGCGCCGATCCTGATCAGCCCGTCGGACAGCGGCGATGCGCAGGCGCCCGGCGAGCAGCTTGGTCCCGGCCTGGACCAGCCGGATCCCAGCGAGCCGGTCGAGGAATCGGCCGCCCCGCCGGCGGAGCCGGCGCAATACCTGCTGGCGTTCAAGGATCGCAGCATCTATGCCACTCCCGCCTACTGGGTGGATGGCGACACCATCCACTACTTCACGGCCGGCAACAAGCATAATCAGGCATCGGTCTCGCTGCTCGACCGCGAGCTGACCGAGCGGCTGAATCGGGAATCCGGCGTCGAGGTGGATTTGCCCGCGGCGAAGTAACTGTGGTTGACAGGCGGAAGCGCCTGTCCCACGCGCCGAAACTGCCATCGCCGCCGGGCGCTACAATGAGGGTGTTCTAAGACCTCGTACACCTTCTATGCCGCGGCGTCTCGCCCGGAAGCTCATGCTCTCGATCACGGTGATCGTGGTCATTGTGGCGGCGGTTTCAGGGTTGGTCAATGTCAGAACCGAAGAGGGGCAGCTCCTGTATACCATGACCCTGGGGGCCGATCAGCTCTCCAAGGCCATTACCAGCGCCACTTGGCACGCCATGCTGGACGATCATCGCGAGGCGGCCTATGAGGTGATGCAGACCATCGCGCTGAAGCAGGGCATCGACCGCATTCGCATGTTCAATCGCACCGGCGAAGCGCGCTTTTCCACCGACCCGAAGGACCTCGAAACCGCCGCCGGGCTCGCCTCCCCGACCTGCGCTCTGTGCCACGCGCCGGGGGCGCCCCTGCTGAATGCGCCGCTGCCTTCGCGCCACCGCATCTTCTACGGCGCGGACGGGCGCCGCCGGTTGCAGATGGTCACCCCCATCTACAACGAAAGATCGTGCGCCGAAGCCGAGTGCCACGCGCATCCCAGCAATTTGAAAGTGCTGGGAGTGCTCGATCTGGCCCTGAACCTGGATGGGGTGGACAAGGAGGTCGCCAGCATGAAGGCCCGCGTGCTGCTGGTGACGGCGGTTGAAATCACGCTTATCGGCCTGTTCATCATCTTCTTCACCCGGCGTTTCGTGGCGCAGCCCATCGGCAAGCTGATCGAGGGTTTTAAGGCCGTCAGCCAGATGGAACTGGACAAGCCGCTCGATATCGCGGACCGCAGCGAGGAGTTGGACGAGCTGGCGCGCTCTTTCGACGTGATGCGCCAGCGGTTGCGCTCGGCCCTGGCCGAGCTGAACCAGTTTACCCAGAACCTGGAAACCAAGGTGCAGGAGCGCACCGAGCAGCTCCAGGCGGCGCAGAAGAAGCTGTTGCACAGCGACCGGCTGGCATCCCTCGGACAACTCTCCGCCAGCGTGGCCCACGAGATCAACAACCCCATCTCGGGCGTGCTGAATCTTTCCATGCTCATGCAGCGCATGCTGAAGGAGGATGGCGTTCCGCCCGGCCGCCTCGAGGAGTTCCGAAAGTACCTGGCGCAGGTGACCAATGAGACGGCGCGGGTGGGGCGCATCGTTTCGGACCTGCTGGCCTTCTCCCGGCGCGGCAAGCCGCAGCGGGCGCCGGCCGATCTGAGCCGGATCGTGCGCGCCACGCTTTCGCTCGCGCAGCACAAGATGAAGCTGAGCAACGTGACGGTGGAAGCCAACCTCGAAGAGAACCTGCCGGCCATACTCTGCGACGCCTCCCAGATCCAGCAGGTGGCCCTCAACCTGGCGCTGAATGCGGCCGAGGCCACCCAGGGCCGGAGCGACCGGCGCGTTTCCGTCTCCACTTCCCGCGGCGAGGGCGTGGTCGCGCTGGCCGTTTCGGATAATGGAGAGGGCATCCCGCCGGAGAATCTGGGCAAGATATTCGATCCCTTTTTCACCACCAAATCGGACGGAAAAGGGGTTGGCCTGGGACTGGCTGTTTCCTACGGGATCATTCAGGCCCATGGTGGAGATATTGAAGTGAAAAGCGCGGTCGGCGAGGGAACCACTTTCACCGTTTCGCTGCCCATCGGGCAGCCCGCCGAGGCCGGCGAGCCGCCTCTGCTGGAACTGGCTCGCAATGGATGAAGCCTCTCTACCTGGGCTCCATGGCGGAGGTGAACCCGGAGGTGATGGCCCATCTGCGCGAACGAATGCCGTTCGCCTTCGGAGTGGAGCTGCGGGGGTTGGCGTTGCCGGGGATCGATTTCGCCTACGACGCGCGGCGCGGCCAATACGGCTCCATCCCGGCGCTCGAAATGCTCCTGGCGCGCTGTCCGACGGATGCCCTGAAACTGCTGGCGGTGACGGAATGCGACCTGTTCATCCCGGCCCTGACGTTCGTTTATGGCCAGGCGCAACTGGGAGGGCGCGTGGCGGCGATTTCGCTCGCCCGTCTGCGCCAGGAGTTTTACGGCCTGCCGCCCAATCGCGAGGTTCTTCTGCAACGCGCCTTGAAGGAGGCGCTGCACGAAACCGGCCATATGTTCGGGCTGGTCCATTGCGCCGACCGCAATTGCGCGATGTCGCTGGCGACCAACATCCGGCACATCGACGCCAAGCGCGCGGAGTTCTGCGCGGCCTGCGCGGCCAGGCTGCTGCGCCGCCCGAGGGAGTAAGAAGATGAAGACCCACTGGCAAATCCTGGTGGTGGACGACGAAGAGGTAATGTGCGAATCGCTGGCCGCCTGGCTGCGCGAGGACGGCTACCTGGTGGACACCGCGCCTTCCGGCCGCGACGCGGTCGAGAAATCGCGCGAGCGCGATTACGCCATCTACTTCGTGGACCTGAAGATGCCGGGCGGCATGGACGGCATCGAAACCATGATGCAGATCCGCGGGCTGCGCCCGGAGGCCTCCATCATCATCATCACCGCCTACGCCACCGTCGACACGGCCATCGCGGCCATGAAGGAAGGGGCCCAGGAGTACATCGTCAAGCCCTGCAACCCGGAGGAGATTTCGCTCCTGGTGAGCCGCATCATCCGGGTGAAGAACCTGCAGCGCGAGAACGCCATCCTGCGCAAGAAGCTCACGCGGCGCTACTCGGTCCACGACGTCATCACCAAGAACCCGCGCATGCAGGAGATCCTGAGCCTGGCCGCGGAAGTGGCCAGCCTGCGCAGCACGGTGCTCATCCAGGGGGAGAGCGGATCGGGCAAGGAGCTCATCGCGCGCGCCATCCACAACTCGGGCGACCGCGCCCAGAAGCCCTTCGTGGCGGTCTCCTGCGCGGCGCTGGCCGAGACGCTGCTCGAATCCGAGTTGTTCGGCCACGAGAAGGGCGCTTTCACCGGCGCCATGCAGCAGAAGCGCGGCAAGTTCGAGCTAGCGGATGGCGGGAGCATATTCCTCGACGAGATCGGCGACATCTCGCCCAAGCTGCAGGTGGACCTCCTGCGGGTGCTCCAGGAGCGCAGCTTCTACCGCGTGGGCGGCTCCGAGGAAGTGCGCGTGGACGTTCGCGTGATCGCCGCCACCCACGTGAACCTGCTTCAGGCGGTGGCGGAAGGCAAGTTCCGCGACGACCTGTTCTATCGCCTGAACGTGATCGAGATCCGCATCCCGTCCCTGCGCGAACGGCGCGAGGACGTGCCCCTGCTGGCCCGCCATTTCGTGGACCGGATCTCGCACGAGCTGGGCCGGGAGGTGAACGACATCTCCGAAGGCGCTCTCAAGCTGCTGATGGACTATAATTGGCCGGGCAACGTGCGCGAGCTGGAGAACGCCGTGGAGCGAGCCATCGTGACGTGCCGCGGACTGACCCTCGCCGAGGAGGATTTCTCCTTCCTGGCGCACAACGGCCTGCCCGGCAGAGCATGGGCGGCGCCCGCCGGCATGACCCTCCAGGAGATGGAAAAGCACCTCATCGCCGCCACCATACAGAGCACCGGTGGGAACATCAAAGAATCGGCGTCGATTCTGGGCATCGACCGCTCCACGCTGTACGAAAAAATCAAAAGGTACGAGATACCGAGGTAGTGGGATAAGCCTTCTGGCTTGTCAGGTGGGATAAGCCTTCTGGCTTGTCAAGTGGGATAAGCCTTCTGGCTTGTCAAGTGGGATAAGCCTCCAGGCTTGTCAAGTGGGATAAGCCTCCTGGCTTGTCAGGTGGGATAAGCCTCCTGGCTTGTCAAGTGGGATAAGCCTTCTGGCTTGTCAAGTGGGATAAGCCTTCTGGCTTGTCAAGTGGGATAAGCCTTCTGGCTTGTCAAGTGGGATAAGCCTCCTGGCTTGTCAAGTGGGATAAGCCTTCTGGCTTGTCAGGTGGGATAAGCCTTCTGGCTTGTCAGGTGGGATAAGCCTTCTGGCTTGTCAGGTGGGATAAGCCTCCTGGCTTGTAAGGGCGAGTCGAAGACTCGCCCGGGCCGCAGCCGCGGAATATGTGCTTCATCTGCCATCCATCGAATTCCGGCAGCGGCCCGCGAAGTCTTGCGACCCGCCTCTGGGGTTCTCACATTTCTATGAGAATATCGAAGCGATCGGGATACTTGACTTCGTGGGGGCAGCCGCTTCCATTACCCGGGCGAGTCTTGCGACTCGCCTTGACAAGCCTGGAGGCTTATCCCACTTGACAAGCCAGGAGGCTTATCGATGAGCTTTTACACACGCAAGTTGCCTCACTGGCAGCCGGATGGAGCGGCGCTTTTCCTTACCTGGCGTCTTGATGGTTCCTTGCCCCGCGAATACTGCACCGCAACCCCGGAGGCGGCTCCCGGCCGCCAGTTTGTCGAGAAGGATCGCATTGTGGATCGGGCCGCATCCGGGCCGACCTGGCTGAAAGATTCGAGAATCGCAGTGCTGGTGGCCGACGCGCTGAGGTACGGTGAAGCCAGTTTGCAACACTCTTGTCCAAAACAGGGTCTTTGGCGGTCGTTGTTTTGGACAGGAAAAATCGCCGGCGCACGATGGTAGCGGCTTGACAAGCTCTCCGAAGGCCGTTAGATAGCCGGTTTGGCGGTGGTTCCAAGCGTTTCCGTCCAAAACAGGCCTGCCGGGCGTTTTGGACAGGATAGTAACGGCCAAGGAGACCTCCTCCGAGACCAAGGGGAAACCGCATTGAAAACGAAGGATTTACCTTGTCCAAAACAGCCGATTCGACCCTGTCTTGGACAGTAGTGAGTTTGCAACTATATGAGCTGGCGGCTTGGGTAATCATGCCGAATCACGCGCATCTGCTGGTCAATCCGCGAGCCTCAATCGCCAAGATCAACCACAGCATTCGGGGCTATACCGGTCACGAGGCGAACCGCGTTCTGGGTCGCACCGGTCCGTTCTGGCAGCATGAGTCCTACGATCATTGGGCCCGGGACGGAGATCAGTTCGGCAGAATCGCCAGCTATATTGAGCGGAACCCAGTCACGGCCGGGTTGGTAGGCACTCCTGAAGGCTGGCGGTGGTCCAGCGCCTACGTGGGATAAGCCTCCAGGCTTGTCAAGGCGAGCCGAAGGCTCGCCCGTGCGGAGGCCGCCGAATGTGCGCATCGCCAACCAGCCCACCGACAAACGGCGGCGCCTGTGGACGAGCCTTGCGAGTGGCTTTGACAAGCCTGGAGGCTTATCCCACTTGACAAGCCTGGAGGCTTATCCCACTTACGGCTCCAGGAACATCTCGCCGCAGACGGCGTCCCAGTCGGCTTCGGGGTAGCTGGCGGCGATGTCGGCTACCGGCGTTCCGCCATCGGCCAGGGTGGGGGCCGCTCCTTCGGCGGCCAGGGCCAGTTGCAGGCGCTCCATTTCGCGCATCAGCCAGGGCCTCACTTCGTGCGGGCGGAGCAGGTGCGTGGTATTCCCGCTGTCCGGCTTCACTTTCAGATACCACCCGCGGCCGGGGCCTCCGGTTTCGAGGACCTCGCCATCCACGGGCGAGAGCACGCGCACGTCGGCGTTGCGTTTGCGGGCGCGCCAGGCCGTTCCATTGGCCGCCACGCGCCGGCCGGGCTCCGGCAGGCTGATGCTGTCCGCTTCGCCCAGCAGGCGGCGGCCCAGGTCGTCGAGCCCCACCGTCACCACGCCATCAGACTCGCGGCGCATCCAGGCGTGGCCGCGATGGTACAGCCGGTCGAGCGGAAACGACATGCCGAAGATCTCTTCCTCGGTTTCCTCGGGGCGAAGGGGCGGGTGTTTGGCGATGAACTTCGCGTGCGTTTCGCACTCGCGGCAATCGAAATCATGCGGGCACAGTCGTCCCGGCATTTCGCCGGTGAGGTTGTGGCGGCACTCGCGTTCGGCGGCGCGCAAATGCCCGAAATCCGAATGCCAGCGCATCTTCTCGGCCTTCCTGGCGCGCAGCAGGCCGCGGGAGCGCAGCACGGCGGTAATCACCGTGGCGCCCACGATCGCCAGCACGGCGTAAAACGCGCCCATAAAAAGGACGGTCGCGGTATTCCAATGAAATCCATAGTTCCAAGGCAACATATTCAATCCACAGGCGGCGTTTTGAGGTAGGCCGCCATGTCTGCGATTTCGGGTTGGCCGATGTGCGGCCAAGCCAGGCTCTTCTTGCTCATGTCGGCCTGCATGGCGGGCCCGTGGTTCCAAAGGGCGGTGATCACGGACACCGGAGAGAGATCGCGGTCGCTCAGCATGGGGGCGCCCTTCCCCCCATCGGCATGGCAGGCGGCGCATTGTTTTTTCGCGAAGAGACGCTGGCCGCGGCGCGGATCGCCTTGAGGCCCGAGCGACCACAAATACGCCACCAGATTGCACATCTCGTCATAGCTCACGGCCGGCCGCGCCTTCAGCCTGGTGGAAGCGTGGTTCCAAATTGCGGCTTGTACATCCGCCATCGAGAGTCGCGCCGCGCGCTTCTCCAGCGAGAGCTTGCCCGCATGGCAGGCGTCGCATTGCAGGGTATGAAACTGCGCGCGGCCCGCGTCGATGTCCGCGAGCTGGAATTGAGGCTCCTTGCCGCGGATTTCACGAAGATTGTCCAAATAGACAAGCAGATCGTTGACCTCCGCGGCGGTCAGCGGCGCATGGTGCACACCCTTGCGCTCGAACGCGCGCTCCATCGCCGCCTGAAGGTTCCACATGTCCTGCGCAAACCCGATCGGGTCGCGCGACGAATGCCAGGCCACCACGGGAGGAGCGTCCGCTGAAAGGCGCTCGCGGATGCCGTGGCAACTCGAACACTGTTTCGCGCTGAAGACCTGCTTGCCGCGTCTGGCATCGCCAGGCGGCTCGAAATACCTGCGCGAAGAGAAGTAAGCGAACAGGTCGGCCGCCTGGCCGGCGCTGATGGCGATGGTTCCCTTCGAAGTGGCGGCGGCTTGCGCCCACGCGGAAGGAGCGTGGTTCCACATCACGACCGCCAAGCCCGCGGGAGTGTAGTTGCGCGACGCCCGTCTGCCCAGATCCGGGGCTCCATTGCCACCTTCTCCGTCCAATTTGTGGCAAGTGATACAACCTCGATCTCGCACCAACTGCTCGCCGCGCGATGCATCGCCTGTGTTGATCTGCGCCAGCAGTCCGCCGCCCCAGGCGGCCACGGCAAGGCTGGCGACGGTGAAGAAATGCGCCATTGTATTCGCCTCCAGGTACCTGTCCCTAACATCCGGGTTTGCGAACGGAAATTGTCATGCGGACTCTCGGGCCATATTATCGGAAACAGGCCCAGCCGCCATTTGTTAACCGGGTTACCATTTGGCCTTTCCGGCCACCAGCGAGTATACACCCAATCGCGCCTCATCAAATCCTTAATAGTGCGGGATCTTCTTCGGTTTGCGCCGCCTGGAATGCCAATTCGCGCTCTTCGGGGAACACCCGGAAATAGCGGAACGAGAACGAATACACCAGAACGCCGTAAGCCACTACCGCCAGGAACGTGCCCGTTTCCTGCCAGCTTGGCGAGTAGGTCATGAATTTGTCGAACGAAAGGGTGGGCACGGAGAGAGTTTGCACGGTCTGTACGAAACGGTTGAGCGCCACGCCCACGGATGCCATGGCGGCCGCCGAGACCAGCCAGCCGGTGCGCGCACGCAGCTTCGGCGTGAGCATTACGATCGCCGGGACGATGCCGAAAAGGCCGATCTCCGCGAACAGGATCCACGTGCCGAACGGTTTCCAGGCGTAGAATTGCTCCGCCGGGAAGCCGCTGCCGGGCGAAGTGCGGTTGATCCAAACGATGGTGTCGACGGTCTTCAGCAAAACGTAAACGGCCAGCAGCAGACCCGAAATGCGCCCCAGGAGCTGCAACGTTCCAGGCCGGACCAGGCGTTTCCCGGCGATCTTCTCGACCATCCAGGTGGTGAGCAGGATGAAGCTCGGGCCCACTGCCGCCGCCGATAGAATGAACAGGAAAAAGGTGGTGGGCCAGATGCCGAGCCCCTCGCGGAAGGCGAACGGGCGGCCGCGCAGCACGCCGTACAGCCCGCCGAGCGAGCCTTGGTGGAAGAAGGAAAGAAACGTCCCCACGCCGGCCAGCACGTACATCACCTTGTGCATCTCGTGCTCGAACACCAGAAAGGACGGCACCTCGCGCAGCTTGCGATTCTTGAGGGCGATGGGCAGGTACTCGATGAACAGCACCATGAGGTAGCAACTGATGCAGAAGGTGACCTCGGTGAGCATGGAGTGCACATTGGGATACCAGAAGGTGAACCAGGCGCGCAACGGCTGGCCCACATCCACCATCAGAATGCAGACCGCGCCGCTGTAGCACACCAGGCCGATGACCACCGCGCTATTGATGACGGATTTCAGCTCCTCCACTTTGAGGATGTACACCAGAAAGCCGGTGAAGAAAGCGCCGGCGCCGAGCGCGATCACCGTGAGGTCCAGGAAAATCCACAGCCCGAAGACGAAGCGGTTGTCCATGTTGGTCTGGTTCAGACCCTTGACCAGGCACAGGCCGGCGCAGTAGAGCCCGAAGAGCAGCATGGCCGCCCAGGGCCCGAGCCACAGCAGGAACTTTCCGGTGGAGCAACGTTTCACGCCGCGCGTGATGAACTGTCTATCCACGGGGGTTCTCCTTTCCCATGGGCGGGCGGGGCGCGTCGCCGATGCGCCGCACCCAGTCGCGTCTGGAGCTGTAGTAGATCTTGGGCTCGGTGTGGAGTTTCTCGAGCAGGCGGAAGCTGGCGGGGTCTTTGGCGCCGCGGGCCACCTCGGCGGCGGGGTCGTTCAGGTCGCCGAAGCGGATGGCAGCCGCCGGGCACGCCTCCACGCAGGCGGGAACGTAATCGCCCGGCTGGATTTCCTTCTTGCCGGCGGCGGCGGCGCGCTGTTTGGCGGCGTGCCAGCGGCCGTGGCAGAAGTTGCACTTCTCCACTACCCCGCGCATGCGCGGCGCCACATCGGGGTTGAGGGTCTTTTCCATGCCCGCCGGCCATTCCGGGTCCCACCAGTTGAAGTAACGCGCGTGGTATGGGCAGGCGGCCATGCAGTAGCGGCAGCCCAGGCAGCGCTCGGGCATCTGGCCCACGATGCCGGTGGCCGGGTCCACATCCACCGCCTGCTGCGGGCAAACGTGCACGCAGGGGGTATCCTCGCCGCACTGCTGGCAGAGCACCGGCAAGAAAACCGTCCGTTTGTCGGGATAGTCTTCGCCGTTATCCACTTTGAAGACGCGAATCCAGGTGATGCCCTTGCGGTCGGTGGCGCCTTCATGCGCCGGCGGGACGTTGTTTTCCACCGCGCAGGCCACCATGCAGGCGCCGCAGCCGGTGCAGCGGTCCACGTCGATGGTCATCCCGTAGCGCTTGGCTTTGTTGTTTCCGTTGGCCGCGATCATGATTGCGCCACCCTGGCGCGGGAAAATGCGCCGCAGATATCGAGAATCTCCGGGCTGGCCCCCACCTCCACCACGCCGGGCGGAACCGAGGCACTGACGGTCACCTGGATGGGGCGCTCGCCCAGCCTGGTCTGGAGCACGGCGTGAGCGCCCTCGCTGACGCCGCAGGCCGCCGCCGAGGCGGGGTTCAGCGCGGCGCGGTTGGGGCCCAGCCGCAGGTTCGATTCCTGATAAAGCTTGGACATCAGCGGCGAGATCAGGCCGGTGGCGCCCGGCAAGTCGGTGAGCGCCACCAGCAGGGGCAGGTCGCTCGCCTCTTGCGGGGCGGGCGTTTTCGCCTGCCAACCGGTCTCTTCCACCGGCGCCGACGGTTTCCCGGCGGCATCCACCCAGCATCCGCCTTCGTTCAGGGCCTTCCAGAAATCTTCCGGCTTCACTTCTTTCACCGGCGTGGATTTGGCGTCGGCGCAGGTAAAGAGGGTTCCGCGGCCGGTCTTGTGGATGGCGTCCGCGCGCTCGCGCAGAGCGCTGGAAGCGTCCATGCCGGCGGCGCCGGCGATAAAGGCGGCGGGATCCACCATGCCGGCGGGGGCCGGGACCAGGGGCGTGGAGATACGGAACGCGGCCGCCGGAGAATCGGTGGCGGCGGGCGCGTCGCCGGTCATCTCGGGATAGACGGCGGTTGGCAGGGTGAACTGCGCGTGGCGTCCGTAGCCGTTCCGCGACCATGCGAAGGCCACCACCACGGGGTTATCGGGAACCAGCTTCGGCGCGATGGCGTTCCAGGGGATGTAATCGCCGGGGACGGACTCGTCGATGAGCAGCGCCCGAATGGATCCATCGGGGACGGAAGCCAAGCCCGCCGGCGGCGCGGCCTTCTTCCACGAATCGGGAACGGGCGCCTCGGCGCGCGCGATAAGCGCCTTTCCCCACGCGCCGGTGAGGCGGTTGAGGGGTGCGACTTCCGGCACATCTTCGCCGGCCAGGACCAGCGCGGGGCCGTTATGGGCGAGATCGGCGGCAAGGTCCGCGATCTGGCTTTCGGTGAGACCGGTTTCGGCGGCGGCCTGGGCCGGCATGGCCTTTCCTTCAAGCTGCGCGGTGAGGCCGAGGGCGAGAGATCTTCCCGAACCGGGATTGATGCGCAGCCAGAGATCGGCCAGCGCCGCGGTCCGCGATTCGAAAGGCTCGGCTTGAATCAGGCGGAAGCCCGCGCGCGCGGCGAGCACGTTTCCAGGCGTGCCCCAACCCTCCAGCAGCGGGACGCCGATGCTCAGCACGGTGCGCGCGGCGGCCAGATTCACAGCGGCGCCGCCCAGCGGGCGCGGCGCGGTAAGGTAGACCCCGTTCTTCACGGCCGCCATGGCGCGGCGATAGGTCCAGGACGCCGTGCGTCCGGGACGCAGGTCAAGCACCGCGATGCGCTCGTTCGGACCGCACTGGGCGATGGCGTTGGCCACGGCGCCGGCCGCTTCGTGTGCGGGGCCCTGCTTCAGCCGTTCGGGATGATAGGGCAGGTGATGCCCCGTTAATCCAAACGGGCACAGCGCGCCCAGGCTGAGCGGATGCGCCGGCACGCCCATCAGGGCCACCGGCTGCTCGCCAACCAGGCGCGCGCGCACCGCACACCCGGCCGGGCACAGTGCGCAGGTGGTGTACCGGGTCTTGATTTCGCCGCGCACGGGGCGTGGAATTCCGGGCCAGTTCTCGCTCCACAGCGCGGTGTCGGTGATCAGCCGCCACGGCGCCGGCGTGAACATGACGCCTACCGCCGAGCCGCCCAGGAATTTGAATAAGTTTCTGCGGGTGGTTTGCATATAGGCCCGTGTCTACTTGTGGCAATCCAGGCAACTGTGCTCGAATCCATGCTTTCGATGGCAATCGACGCAGTCGTCCATCTTCATCCCTTTTGCTGCGGCGGTTCCCCAGATGTCGCGCGAATAGCCGCTGATGCGGTCCTGCTGGTAGGGCCGCAACGTATCCGTGGCGCCCTCGTCGCCGTGACAAACTTCGCACTTCATTCCGCCCAGTTTGACGTGGGTGATGTGCGAGAAGTAGACGTTTTCCGGCTGGCGGGCATACACCGCCCATTGTGGCTGGCGGTTGGGCGTCACGTACCCGTCGATGAAGTTCTTCTCCGCTGGCGTGGTTCCCATGGGCGCGGCGTGGCAACCGGAACACTTGTCCAGGGCCGGGACGCCGGCAAAGGTCCCGTCGTCGCGGAACGAGTGGCAGTCCTCGCATTTCGCGCCGGCCTTCTCGGCGTGGACTTTGTGGCTGAAGTCCACCGGCTGCGGGCGCGATTCATAGATCACATGGGGGAAACCAGCCCAGCCCGCGCCCAAGGCCGCCAGAGTTCCCCCCAGGAAAAACAGGTATCCGGGGATCCTCAAGGTCTATTCATCTCTTCCCACTCGCATAAGGCGAGAAAAATTCGTGGAACAAAGTCAATTTCCGCTCTCTCTCGAGCTCACGCCCGGTTCCGGCGGTGAACAGGCCTCCATCGGCGGCCAGGGGTCCGATGGCGCCCGCTGTCTGCTGCTGCAAGAACTCGTTGACCCGCAGTTGCTCCTGCTCCATCCATTCTTGCGCAGCCGCTCCTTCGAGCAGGTTCGATTTCGTCTCGGGGATCGGGGTTCCCTCGAACAGCCAACCCGCCGAGTACGGCTCCGCGGTGAGCTTGGAAGGATCGGCGCGCAGATACAGGTTGCAGTTCGTCAGCACAAACTCGTTGGGGAACACTACTTCGAGGTCCACCCCCGCCACGGTGAACACGGCGGCCGGCCGGTGGCGGCCTTTGGTCCACACATAGGTGATGCGGTCCACTTTGCCCAGCGCCCGGCTCAGAAACGCATCGATCCCGGCGTGGCACATACCGTCCTGGGTAATATCCAGCCACATGTGGTTGGCCGAATAGCGCAGCCAGCCGGGCATGGAAATGCCGTCCACCTCGTCGACGGACATCTCGGGGTGCGCCATTCCCAGGTACAGATCGCAGTACTGGTGGCTGTCGTTGCCGCAGCGGGAAAGCAGCGATTCGCTATACGGCACGAACTTGGCCACCGGCGCGGCCCCGCAATACTGCATGAGGGACTCGCGCAAGAACGGGCAATGCCCGTTCGATTCCTCCGCCGGCTGCGCCTGGAACACCGCGCAGGAGACATATCCCGCCGAAGAGCACTTCTCATCCCCGCGACCGTTATGGATCTGCGGGATCAGCTTGCGGATAGCCGCCGACTGGCAGTATTTAACCTGGGTTTCCTTCAGGAACGGGCAGGTCATTCAAGCTACCGCTCTTCTTCTTTCTTCCCGGTTTCCTCGCCGCCATCGGCCATGGTCAGGCCCAGTCCCGGGACTTGGAACGCATGCCCGTCGTAGGAGGCGACCAGGTCGGAAACCTCACGGTCGAGCTTGGACACGGAGACGGCCTTCTTGCGCCGCGCCGCCAGTTCCTGCACTACGCCGAAGGCCACGGCGCCGCAGCAGATGACCACCAATACCAGCAACGCGATATTCGTGAAATTCAACCAATAAGTAGCCGGATCGTTCATGGAGTGACTTTTCCCTTCGGGGAAGGGGAGTGCACGTACTGGGCCATGCTGAAAAGAAAAGGGTTAGTGACTTTGCGGAGAGCCGCGTGTAGGATATTGAGACGCTGAAATCTTGAATTAAGACACGGAGGAGAGCGCCGGAGGCCCCAGTTTCAGGTCAAGGCCAACGAGTCAGCCGGCCTCGGACGGGCATGATCGGGCGCTCAGCCCACAGCGCGATGAAGCGCTCTCGATATTCCGGCCAGCGCTGCTGAGGAACGTAGATCACGACGACCGCGAACTCGGGAAAAGTCTTCAGCGCGCGCGAAGCGGACTCGCCGAAGAGCTTGTCGCGCGTGAGGAGGCATTGGAAACCATCTGCCACCGCCGCGGCGACCAAATCGCCATTGGAGAGTGTCTTCCACCCCCGACTCTTCGTGGTCTCGCACGGGATGCCGAGATCCCTCAAGACCTCGGCGAGATGCACATCCATGTTGGCGTCAAGCAGCCACATGAAGGGAATCCGCAAGCTCGGATGCGACCTTTAAGACCTCAGGCATCGCTTCGTGCGGAAAAGCGTGATCGAAGGATTGGTCTATGTCCTCCAGGGACATGCCGGCCGCGAGGCACTCCAGGATGAGAGCAACCGACAGGCGCGTGCCGCGAATGGCCAGTTTCCCTCCAAGGAGTTGGGGATCGGCGACAATCCATCGATAGTCCTTATAAGGCAACGGCTGCCAGTCCGACATCCCGATTCTCCCTCCCTATCATAGGATAGCTTTTCTGGCGGCGTCCGCGGAAGGCGCGTTCCCATGGAGGGTGTGCGATGCAAAAGCGCCGCCGATTACCGGACTCCTGGCGTATCTCGTTCCTTGATCAACTGCCCGGCCAGCGTCACCTGGCTTGGTGTTCCACGCAGCGCCACGGCGCTCTTGGAGGGGCAAGTAAACAGCCGCTGCACATTCAGCCTCGTACGGATCAAGCTGGCGATTTGCTGAAGCTGCTGAGCCGTCTTATTGGGGAAGTGAAGCACCTGCACGATATCCGAGCTGCCGCCCGACATCTGGTATTCGTGGGTGACCGGGTCCTGGCTTTCGGCGGCGGGCGTATCCAGATCGTTCAGCAGCCACTCGGCCAGGGCATCCTGGCTGGCCGTCCCGCGCGACGCCACGGCTTTCGTGTATAAGCTCACCCGTTGAATTTCCGCAATCGTGCGAATCGTGTTGACGATTTCCAGAACGCCCTGGAGCGTCTCGGTGTGCGCCAGGTAGAAGACCCGCGCCACGGTGTCGCCGGCGACCGCCGCCGGGTTCCGGGCGCCCGATGGCAGCAATTGGGGCTCCATGTAACGGTAAGTGACCGATGGCCGGCGCCCGGTGGCGGCCGGCGGCCCGTCCTGGGGCACATCCAGGGCATTCAGCAGCCATTCGAGCAGGGCCACCTGGCCGGCTCTTCCGCGCAGCGCTATGGCTTGCTGCGCTCTGTCTGCGAACACCCATTGCGCATCCCCGAGGGCGCGGATCGTGTTGACCAAATCCTGAAGATCCTGCACCGTGGCGACGTGGGCGGTGTAGTACACCCGCGCCTGGAAACCACTGTCGCCGGCGCCGCGGTATTCGTGCGAGCCGGTGTCATGGGCACCCTCGGGCTTATCCAGCTCGCGGAACAGCCACTCGGCCAGATCGGCCTGGGCGGGCGTTCCGCGCACGGTCAGGGAGCTTGACGCGTCGTCGATCGACACATCTTGCATTCCGGCAACGGTGCGGATGACATAGGCGATTTCATAGCGGGCCTGGAGCGTCCCAGCCTGGGTGAAATGGAGCGTTCGCTCCGGGTGCGTGTCAGCGGGAGGCTGCGCGTGCGCCACGGAGACGGCAATGGCGATCATGGCGAAACGCATGCCCTTGGCGAGCAGGGCTTTTCTCGGAATTGGCACAAATTCCTCCTGTTATCCTGGACGGCGGCGGCTGGGAAAGCGTGCAGTGCTTTGCTCGGGCTTAGGTAGCTTTCAGTAGCTTTGAGTAGCCGCTTCCCATTGCTATTTATCCGCGCTTACTGTATCGTAGAGATGAGCCGAGTATGTCGCTCCCCTCTTCGGGCCGCCTGAACTAAGTCAGACCTCCTGGATCAATTCCCTTAGTACTAATAGCCTCCGGCAATTCCGGGCTTGCGCCCCAAGGAGCATCATCATGAACAGCATCGATCCGAAGCCGAAAACCAGCTTTCGGGCGGGCGACAAGGTTATTCTGGCCTTGGGCACGTATCAGGGGACCGATGGAGTCTTCCTGGGGTTCAGGGAAGACGCCAACTGGGCGAACATCAGGGAGCGCGACGGCAGTGTCCGCAGCCACCCGGTGGCCTGGCTGGCGGAAGCAGCCGCCGCCAATTAGAGAGGCTTCGCCCGGCGTCTGGCGACGGCCCCAAAGAACGCCGGCCAGATAGCCGGCGGCAAGCCGAAAGGCTTGGCCCCACATCGCAAGCGCGCAGTTAGAATAGGAGCGGACATCTCACTCCTATGAGGCTGAGCGTTTTTCTTCTCCTGGCGGCCTTCGCCGCGCAGATTTCCGATCGGCCGGCGGCCGGGCAGGCGGGCGGCCCGCCCCCGGCGCCAACCGTCGCGATCAAGGTGGACCAGGTCGGATACCTCACCGGCGCGCCCAAGGTGGCGCTGGTGGCGGCTGAATCGCCGGCGGGCGATTTCACCGTGCGGCGCGCCGCCGGAGACGCCGTGGTTTTCCGCGGAAAGCTCTCCGCGCAGGCGCCCGACGCCGACACCGGCGACAAGGTGCAGGCGGCCGACTTTTCGGCCCTCAAAACCAACGGCAAGTACTATCTCGATGTGCCTGGCGTGGGCAGGAGCTGGGAATTCTCCATCGGCCCCGACGTCTACTCGCGCGCGTTCTACCTGGCCATGCGGGCCTTTTATGGGCAGCGCTGCGGCATCGCCGTGGACCTGGCGCCCGATTTCCCCGCTTACAAGCACGCCGCCTGTCATCTGGAAGGCGCCTGGCATGTCTCCTCGGGGAAGACCGGCCCGCGCCTATCGGCCAAGGGTTGGCATGACGCCGGCGATTACGGGCGCTACACGGTCAATTCCGGCATCACCACCGGCACTTTGCTGTGGGCGTGGGAGTTGTTCTCCAACCGTGTGAAGGGCGTCAAACTGAACATCCCCGAATCCGGCAACAAGACCCCCGACATTCTCAACGAGATCAAGTGGAACCTGGACTGGATGCTCTCCATGCAGGACGAGGACGGGGGCGTGTGGCACAAGCAGACCAGCGAGCGGTTCTGCGGCTTCATCATGCCGGAAAAGGACTCGCTGGTGAGCTACGTGATCGGCACGGGCAAGGAGCCGTTCAAAAGCTCCTGCGCCACCGGGGACCTGGCCGCCGTGATGGCCATCGCGGCCCGCGCGTACAAGCCCTTTCAGCCGGAATACGCGGCCGAATGCCTGCGCGCGGCGCGCAAGGCGTTCGCCTGGGTGGAGAAGTATCCCAACGTGACTTTCAACAACCCCCCGGGCGTGGGGACCGGCGGGTACAGCGACGGCAACTGCTCCGACGAGCATCTGTGGGCCGCCGCCGAGTTGTGGCGCACCACCGGCGAGAGCGACTACGAGAAGTACTTCCTGGCGCACTACGGCGATTTCAAGAACGCCGGCCGGGGCGCCAGAGGCGGCGGCCAGGCGCCTGCCGCGCCCGCCCTGATCCACGCCACCAACCCGCAGGGCTGGGGCAACGTGGCCAACCTGGGCCTGTGGACTTATGTCCTGGGGAAGGGCAAGGACGCCGCCGCGGTGGCGGCCATTCGCGACGACTCCCTAAAGGCGGCGGACGAGATTGTGCGCCGCACGCCCCTGCTCCCCTACCGCCATAGCATGACCACCGGGGACTACGGCTGGGGCTCCAACAGCGTGGCGGCCAATTACGGGATGCAACTCCTGGTGGCGAACGCCTTCAAGCCCAACCCGCGCTACGTGGAAACCGCGCTGGACAATCTGCACTACCTTCTCGGCCGGAACACGTTCTCGATATCCTGGGTCACCCAGTTGGGCGCCAATCCGTATAAGCACCCGCATCACCGGCCCAGCGGCGCGGACAATATCGACGACCCCTGGCCGGGAATGCTCTCCGGAGGGCCGAACCGCAGCCGCCAGGATCCGGAGATGACAAGACTGTTGCCGGCCACCTACCCCCCGGCCAAGGGTTGGGTGGATGTGCAGGGGGCATACGCGGCCAACGAGATCGCCATCAACTGGCAGGCCCCGCTGGTCTTCCTGCTGGCGGGGGCGTTGAAGTAGGTTCCGATTTCTTGGTGGGACAGACGATCGGTTTTTGCCGTCTGTCAACCGGCCGCATCGAAGGCTTGAGAGGGTTGAAAAAGCACCTTGGGCCCGCCACGCGACCGCTATTCCGACCGCTATTCCGACCGCTCCCTGACGGTCGCGGCTCGCCAGGGAGCGGTCGGGCGACGCCTGGCGATGCTGGCGCCTTCCCACGTCTCGTAGAATGGGAACGGCGTGATCGAGCGGATTATCCGGACCATCGAGCGGGAGCGCATGTTCGGCCCGGGCATGCCCGTGGGCGTGGCCGTGTCGGGCGGGGCGGATTCGGTGTGCCTGCTGCACGTGCTGCTGGAAGTGGGCCCGCGTTGGGACTTGCGGCCGATCGTCTTGCATCTGAACCATCGCCTGCGCGGTGAAGAATCGGACCGGGACGAAGATTTCGTGCGGGAAATGGCCGCGCGGGCGGGACTTCCCATTCTGGTGGAATCCTGGGACCGGCGGGACGCCGGTTTTTCCAACCTGGAGGAGGCGGCGCGCGACGCCCGGCTGGCCTTCTTCGAAAAGACCATGGCGAGCGGCGCGGTGGAACGCGTGGCGGTGGGGCATACCCGCGGCGACCAGGCCGAGACGGTGCTGTTCCGGTTCTTGCGCGGAGCGGGAACGGCCGGGCTGGCGGGCATCCGGCCCGCGACTTCGACGGGCATCGTCAGGCCGCTCCTGGGGATCGATCGGGACGAAATCGAGAGGTTCCTGCGCGCGCGAGGCATCGCCTGGCGGGAGGACTCCACCAACCTCAGCCCGGAGTTCGCGCGCAACCGCATCCGCCACAATTTGCTGCCGCAACTGGAGCGCGACTGGAACCCGGCGATTCGGGAGACGCTGGCCAATACCGCCGATTGGGCCCGGGCCGAAGAGGCGTACTGGGAAGCCGAGATCGACCGGGTGGCAGCCGGCGCGCTGCGGGAAAGCGGCGGGGCGGTGATGCTGCGGGCGGACGCGCTGCTAGCCCCGCCGCTGGCGGTGGCGCGGCGCCTCGCGCGGCGCGCCATGGAGCGGGTGAAGGGCGACCTGCTCGGAATCGAGTTCCACCACGTCGAGGCGCTCCTGGAATTGGCCGCCGGCGGCCAGGGACACGGGCGGCTTCAAGCTCCCGGCCTGGACATCTTCCGCTCGTTCGAATGGCTGCGTATGTCGCGCCCCGGCGTGGAGACCCTGGAGAACCGCAACTACCGCTTTCCGGCCACCATCCCCGGGCGAGTCGAGCTTCCCGGGCAGGGTTCCGCCGTCCTCCTGGAACTCATTGAAACCACGGGAACTATCGGATCTTCGGAATCCGTATATAATAAGGGGGTAAGCGGTTTGGACCGGGAATCGTTGCGCGGCCCCCTGGAAGTACGGAACTGGCGACCCGGCGACCGGCTTCAACCCCTGGGAAAAGCCGGGGAAGAGAAGATTAAGACCCTCTTCCAGGAAGAGCGCATTCCCTTGTGGGAACGGCGCCATTGGCCGGTGGTGGTGTGCGGGTCTTCGGTTGTCTGGACGCGCCGGTTTGGGCCGGATGCCCGGTTCGCGGCGGGCCCCGGGGCTAAGCTGACGGTGGCGATCGCGGAAACCGGCGGCGTGTCCGACCTTCCATGAATTTCGGGAATCGGGATAGAGCTGGCGGCGTCTATAGTAGTGGCAGGGCCGTGGCGGAGGTTGCGTGAACTCGAACGTTAAGAATGGGATTTTCTGGCTGGTCCTCATTTGCGTGGCGCTGTTGCTGCTCATGGTGTACCGCACCGGCCAGACGCCGAAGGAACAGCGGATTACGCTCACCGAGTTCGTGAGCAGGATCAATGAAGGGCAAGTCAAGGAGATTACGGAATCGGCTACCGGCGAGGTCCACGGGACTTATACCAACCAGACCTCCTTCACCACCCAGGTGCCTCCTACCTATGATCCGGTTACCACGCTGCTGCTCCAAAAGAACGTCTCCGTCACCAACAAACCGGAGAGTTCCGGGGGCTGGGTCAACATGCTGGTGCAGGCCTCCCCGTTCATCGTGCTGATCGCCTTCTGGATCTTCATGATGCGGCAGATGCAGAGCGGGGGCAACAAAGCCCTGAGCTTCGGCAAGAGCCGGGCGCGGCTGCATTCCACGCAACAGAAGAAGGTGACCTTCAAGGACGTGGCCGGAGTGGAAGAGGCCAAGGAGGAGTTGCAGGAGATCATCGAATTCCTGCGCGAGCCGCAGAAATTCCAGAAGCTGGGCGGCCGCATTCCGAAGGGCGTGCTGCTGATCGGACCTCCGGGAACGGGCAAGACCCTGCTGGCGCGGGCTATCGCCGGGGAAGCCAGCGTGCCGTTCTTTTCCATTTCGGGCTCGGATTTCGTGGAGATGTTCGTGGGCGTGGGCGCGAGCCGCGTGCGCGACCTGTTCGAGCAGGGCAAGAAGAACGCGCCCTGCATCATCTTCATCGATGAAATCGACGCCGTGGGCCGGCACCGCGGCGCGGGGTTGGGCGGCGGCCACGACGAGCGCGAGCAGACCCTGAACCAGTTGCTGGTGGAGATGGACGGCTTCGAATCGAACGAAGGCGTCATCCTGGTGGCGGCCACCAACCGGCCCGACGTGCTCGACCCGGCGCTGCTGCGGCCCGGGCGTTTCGACCGGCGCGTGGTGGTGGGCCGGCCGGACGTGCAGGGACGCGAAGCGATTCTGCGGGTGCACACCAAGAAGATTCCGCTGGGCGATAACGTGGATCTTTCCGTGCTCGGGCGCGGAACTCCCGGCCTGGCGGGCGCCGACCTGGCGAACCTGGTGAACGAAGCGGCGCTCAATGCCGCGCGCCAGAACCGCAAGGTGGTCATGATGGTGGATTTCGAACTGGCCAAGGACAAGATCCTGATGGGCGCGGAGCGGAAATCGCTGATCCTGAGCGACGAAGAGAAGCGCAACACGGCCTACCACGAAGCGGGCCACGCCCTGGCGGCGGCGGTGATACCGGGCGCCGACCCGCTGCACAAGGTGACCATCATCCCGCGCGGCATGGCGCTGGGCGTGACCATGCAGTTGCCGATTGACGACAAACACTCCTACAGCAAGGACTACCTGCTGGCGCAGCTCGCTATCCTGATGGCCGGGCGCATCGCCGAGGAGCGCTACATGCACCACATGACCACGGGCGCGGGCAATGACATCGAACGCGCCACCGAACTGGCCCGCAAGATGGTTTGCGAATGGGGCATGAGCGAGCTGGGCCCATTGAGCTACGGCAAGAAGGAAGAGCAGATCTTCCTGGGCCGCGAGATCGCCCAGCATCGCGATTACAGCGAAGAGACCGCCATCCGCATCGACGAGCAGGTGAAGCAGATCGTGCAGGGCGCTTACGACACCGCGGCGGCGGTCATCGACAGCCACTCCGAAGCCATGGTCAGTATCGCCGAGGCGCTGCTGGTGCGCGAGATACTGGACGGGGCCGAAGTGATGCAGCTCATCAACGGAGAGACGCTGGCGCCGCTGCCGCCGTCCTCGGACGGCAAGGATTCGGCGGACCATACCCAGCAAGTGCTCCGGCCCGAGGGCGGGCGGCGCGTTCCCGGCCTGAACGAAGGGGAGCGTCCGCAGCCGGCGTGATTCCCCGCTTTCCGGTTTACCTTTTCGATCTGGACGGCACGCTGCTCGATTCCGCCGAGGATATCTGCGGAGCGGTCCAACAGGTGCTGGCCATGCAAGGGCTGCAATCGCCTCCCTTCGACTTCCTGAAGGGATACATCGGCCGGCATCTGATCGATCTGTTCCTCGACGTCTTCCCGGACTACGCGCCCGAACGGGTCGACGCCCTCATCCAGCAATACCGGCTGCTTTATCTGGCGCGGGGCCATAAGTCGACCCGGATGTACCCCGGGGTGATGGAAGCCCTGGCGGCGCTCCCCGGCCGCAAGTCCATCGCCACCACCAAGGGCACCCCCACCACGCGCGCCATTCTGGAGCAGTTCGGCCTGATCGGCTATTTCAACCACGTGCAGGGTACCGACGGCTTTCCGTGCAAGCCGGCGCCGGACGTGATCCTGACTGCCCTGGCGGCGCTCGACGGCGCGCCCGGTGAGTGCCTCATGGTGGGCGATTCGGCGGCCGACATGGAAGCCGGCAGGCGCGCGGGCGTGAAGATCTGCGCGGTGCGCTACGGCTACGGAAAACGCGAAGATCTGGCGCGGTTCGAACCGGATTACTGGGTGGACGATCTGCGGGAGCTGGCGGAGGGGATAAACGATTCGATGGAAGCGGCTTAACTCTTGAAGATTGGAGAGGTACGCTCTTCCAGACGGACAATCCGGTCCTGGTGACTATCTAATTTGTTTTCTATACGATCTAGGCGTCTGATGATGTCATCGAGGCGCTTGGAAAGGTTCGTGTTGGAAACCCAACCGGCAATTACAGCCACGCCGACGGAGACCAGGATCGTCATCATCAACGGAAGCGTATTTTGCCAGAAAACCGGCTGCACGGTTCAATTATGGCACAGGATCACCGGGTCGACAACAATGGTGCAGTGACCCTTTCCCACGGGACTTGGCGCGCTTTGTACTGGGTGGACGATCTGCGGGAACTGGCGGGCGCGGGATAGCTGCACGAGGAACACCCTATCGCTGCCCGCAGCCTTGGAACTCCGGGGGCGGCCCGCCCGCGCACGATGGGCAGAGTCCGTCAATCGAGAGTTCCAGAACTTGATATCGTGGCGCCAGAAAGTCGCGCTCGCCGTAGTCGCCAAGATAGGTCTCAAGGACGCCCGGCTTCAGACCGACAGCGTGGCAACACCAGCACTCGTGAAGAAGCTTCGCTTCGAACGGTCGATTCTTAAGCTTGACTCTGAGCCCGTCGCGCTTCATAAATGCCTAACTACAATTCTAAAGGACCGCTCTCCTTGCCTGGCGCCCCCGCCCCCATGACCCGCGCGATTGCGCCGGCAGCCAACTTTCCGATCCTTCCGGGGCAACGTTTGTGCCGTGTGCGTCGTCATTGAGATATGACGACGTACCGCGGTACAGGCGCGTGTGGCCGAATGGCCGCTCTGTGCGCTTCCTTCACGGCCTTGGCGCTTTGCGCCGATCCCGCGTTAACGATTTACAACCAGAACTTCGCAGTCATTCGCGAGACCTTACCGCTGGATTTGAAGGCGGGTAACAACACCGTGCGCTTTTCCGGCGCCACGGCGCAAGTGGAACCGGACTCAGTAATTCTGCGCGACCCGGCGGGCAAATGGACCGTACAGGTGCTGGAACAGAACTACCGCAACGACCCGGTGTCGCAGGATCTGCTGCTTAACCTGTATGAAGGGAAGTCCATCGAGTTCTCTGTGCGAAATCCGGATGGGACCAACAGCATAGTCAGTGGCAAGATCGTGCGCAGCGGCTACGTTCCGCATTACCAGGCCATGTCCCAATACGGCGCGCAATACCAGGCGAACCAGACAAGAATGGCATCGGGCGGCGCGGGACAGCCCATTATCGAGGTGAACGGGAAGTTGCAGTTCACGCTGCCGGGACAACCGATTTTCCCCGCGCTGGGCGACGACACGATTCTCAAACCCGCCCTCGATTGGATCCTGTACTCCGCTCAACCGGCCAGGTTCGAGGCCGAGCTGAGCTATGTTTCAGGCGGCATGAGCTGGAGCAGCGATTACAACATCGTGGCGCCGGAGACGGGCGACACGCTGGACCTGGTGGGCTGGGTGACGCTGGACAACCAGAGCGGCAAGCAGTTCGATCACGCGCACATTAAGCTGATGGCGGGCAATGTGAATAAGGTGCAGCCGCAAAATCAACAGCAGGTCGCGTTTGCCACTCTCGCTTCGCCTAGCCCGGCTGCGTCGCCCCAAGTGACGCAAAGGGCTTTCGAGGACTACCATCTCTACGCGCTTCCGCAGCCCACCACGATTCACGACCGGGAGACCAAACAGGTAGAGTTTCTGCGCGCCTCCGGCATCCAGTCCAAACGGCTGTATATCTACGATGGCGCGATGTTCGACCGGAACTATTCCAGCTACCAGGACCTTCGCAATATCCAGCAGTACGGCACCCAGTCCAACCCGCACGTCTGGGTGATGCGCGAGTTCGCCAATAGCGACGCGAACCACCTGGGAGTTCCGCTGCCCCAGGGGCGCGTGCGGTTCTATCGCCGCGATGCGGATGGCCAGATGGAGTTCACCGGCGAAAACCAGATCGATCACACGCCCAAGGACGAAATCGTGCGCGTGTACACGGGCAACGCTTTCGATATTATGGGCGAGCGGCGGCAGACGGGGTTTCGATCGCAGATGCAGCCGGGGGGCTGGCTGGACGAGTCGTTCGAGATCAAGCTGCGGAACCACAAGAAAGAGGCGGCGACGGTTCGCGTGGTGGAGCACCTCTACCGGTGGGCGAACTGGGTGATCACGCAGGAGTCGGCCGCGCATCGCCAGGTGGACGGTAAGACCGTCGAATACGAAGTCACGCTACAGCCGGACGAGGAGAGAACGCTGACTTACACCGCTCACTACACCTGGTGATGGAGCCGCGCCGGACGATCCGAGTTATGGCGCCCGTGACCGGTCTTTGCGCCGGCAAACGCGTACGGCTTGCGCTTGCGGCTCCCTATTCCAGCGAGTATCCCTCTCGGGCGCGCACGGTGCGGCCCCGGGCGTTGTTGAGCGTCACCTTGATGGTGTGCCACCCCTCGCCTTCCTCCGGAGGAGTCTGGAACGTGAGCAGATATCCGTGGGACAGGTCTTGCAACACGTTTTCGAAGACCTTGAGGATGTCGTTCGGCTCCCGGATGACGAACGGCAGGCCGCCGGTGGCCTTCGAGATGCCGGCCAGCAGATCGAGAAACTCGGGGCGGCGTAGCGCTTCGCCCTGGGCCATGGTGTAAATGGGGGCCCCCGCCGCCTTGGCGCGCGCGATGGCGATATCGGCGCCGAGAGTGCTCAGGTTATCGTCGCCATCGGTGAAGACCACGATGGCTTTCTTGCCGGCGCGCGCGGACAGGTCATGGTTCACGCGCACCAGGGCGTCGTACAATGCGGTGCCTCCCAAAGCGTGCGCCCGCAGGACGGCGCGCTCGGCGGCCTGCTTATCGGTGGTAAAGGGCTGCAGCTCGGTGACCGCGGAATTGAAGGCGTAGACCGCCACGGCGTCGCTGGGGCGCATGTCGGCGATCAACTTGATGGCCCCGCTCTTCAGGGGCGGAAGGGCGTCTTGCATGCTTCCGGTAGAGTCGAACAGCAAGGCGACGGAAAAAGCCGTGCTCCGGTTTTCAAAGCTGGAGGCGGGCACTGGCTTGCCATCGTCCCACAGGGCGAACTCGGAGGCCGGCACGTCGTCGATGTAGCGTCCGCGGGAGTCGGTCACGGTGGCGTGCACCTCCACCAGCCGCCCGGTCACCCGGAACACCGCCTCGGTCGGCCCTGGGGCGGCGTCCGCGGCGCCGGGCTTGGCGGGAAGCGCGACCGCAACCACGGGCGCAGCGGCCGGTTCCAGGGACGGTTTGTGACGCGCCAGGTCGCGGGTAGCCTCTTCAAAGGTCCCGAATCCCCCGGTCATGTACGATGCCGAGGTTTGGCTGGTGCGCACCAGGGCCGTCGGGAAGAACGTCGAGCGCACTTTCGAGTCGGCGCTCGGGATGAACCGATGCCGCCTCATGACCCCCGGGTCCTCGGAAACCAGCAGGCCGTTGGGGTCGAGCACGGCGGCATAGACCACCCCGCTCAAGGCCGCCACGGTGTTGGCGGGCGTGGGCGCGGCTATGGCGGCGTCGATGGTGGGGGCGGCCTGCAGTTTGCGAACATGATCGAAATCCGCGCGGCGCTGCCCGCTCAGGCGAAGCAGCCGGGTGGCCACGGCTTCATCCACGCTGCCCTGGCCGCCGGCGATCTCCCGCAGAGCCGCCAGGGCTTTAGGCGAAGGATCCGGACCCGCGAGAACGGAGCAGACACGCGCGAAGGCGCGCGCCGCGGTTCCCGCGTCCAACGATCCGGCCTGGGCCCCCAGTACGACCAGCTTCACCAGCGATTGCCACTCGCCCGCCAGAATATTGCGCGCTTCCAGGGATTGACTGGAGGCGAATTCGGAGAAGGCCGCCAGCGCCTGAAACTCGGCGCTGCCCAGCCCCGGGAGTTTCTCGAAGTAGGGGAACAGGGAACGCCACTCGGCGTAGTGGCGCGCCAGGAGCCCGGCCGAAGCCGCGTCGAGCGGGGTCCCCCGCTTTTCTTCCAGGGACGCCACTGGAACCAGGGCCTCCATCAAAGAAGACTTCAGGAGGACGTCTTCATCGGTTCCCGCCGAATTGGACCAGGGTTCCCGCCCTCCGGGAAAGCGCACCCGGCCGGAGTCGTCGAGCGGAAGTTTTCCGAAGAGGTCCTGGCGCCAGGTCTGCGGCAGGCGGTCGGTGATGATCCGCATCTCGGCCGAATCCCGGTACCATTCGTAAAATCGCTGCGCGCGGCCGGCGTCGGCGGTGAAGAACCGCTGATGCTTCTCGTCGGCCTGCGACAGAGTGGCATAGAACACGGCGAGCCTACCCCCATCCTTGGTGAGCAGGGCGCGGAACAGATCGGCGGGCTTGGCCGGGTCGACGCCGGCGAGCTTCGCCCAGACGGGCAGCGCCTCCGGCCCGCCGGGCGTGGCCACGCGTCCGCCGGAGACGGTGAACGCGCCGGAGCACAGCGCCAAAACGTCCGCATACTTGGTCACCAGGTCGACCACGCCGACGGTCGAAATCAGGCCCAGCGCGGTATCCACGCTCATAGCCCCCAGGCCGGCGTATGCCTTGGCGAACCGCAGATCTATCAAAAACACGTCCACCATCCCGCCCGGGAACGGCGGAATGTCCTTGAGCGAGGCGGCCCAACGGATGCCGCCAACCAGCCGCGCAGTCTCGGAGCGGATTTCGAACTCGAAGCTCCGACCAGCTTCCAGCGCCTCGCGCATGGCGATCTCGTCGATGCCCAGCGCGGCGCCTATGCGGTGGCGCAGGCCGTCGGCCGGCTGGTCGCCGAGCTCGATTTCGGGAGATCCGCCGGTCTCATCGAGCGTCCATCCGAGCTGGCGCAAAAGGCGCGCGGTCCTCTTGCGCGCATCCGCGGTGTCCATCGACAGCCTGACGACGACCGTGTCGTCGGGGCGCCTCTGGCCGGACGCCACCAGTTCTTCCACCGAGGCCGTGTAAGCCTGGATTTGCTTGTGAAACGCCGGAATGTGGTCCTCGGTATAAGGCGAAGCGTCCAGCAAGATCCGCCGGCAATACTCCACCAGAAAGTTCTCGTAGGTGAGCTCGCCATCCATATGGGCGATGACGCCGAAGGCTTTCAGCCCGCCGGGGATGGTGGTCTCCCCGGGAGAACCGGCGGTCAGATTCGGCGCGTCGATTTCGCTCTCCGGCGCGGTCGCCTGCGCCTTGCCCAGGTTCTCAATGCGGGCCCGCGCGGTCGCCGCGTCGGGGGCCCTCGGATCCATCGCGAGGTAGTTCTGCATGTGTTCGCGCGCGGAGTCGATGTCCTTCCGGTATTCGAGAATCAGGCCCAGAACATACTCGGCGCGAGGAAGCTGGTGGGCCCTGTCCAGTTGCAAAAGCGTCTTAACGGGGGCCTCCGCCCCATCCATGTCCCGCAAATGGTAGCGGGCAATGGCTGCGTCGAGATAGGCTTCGAGGTACCGATGCCTGGCGTCGGCGGCGATCAGTGCGCCGGCTGTCCGGGAGGCTTCCGCCCAGTCCTGGCATGCCAAATTCGCCCTGACCAGCATAAGCTGCGCCGAAAGCTGCTTGGGGTCGAGATCCACGGCGTGCCGGTACGCATCGCGGGCTTCGGTGGCCTTGCGCTGGTTGTTATACACCAGCCCCAAAGCCACCCAGCCCATCCGAAACTTGGGTTCGGTGGCGGTCACGGTTTGCAATTGACGCTCCGCTTCAGCCCAGTTCTCGGCGAACATGGCCTTCTGGGCGGCATCCCACGCCTTGCGGACAGGGTGCGGAATGGACACCGTATCGTCGACATCCACATTCGCGCCGGGGTTACTGCGGGTGAGCACCAGGGCCGGCAGGCGTGGCTCGCGCAACAAGCTCGGGTCCGAAATCTCTATGCTGCTGGAGCGGTATCCGGAGAGCTCGGCCCGCAACACGCAGTTCGCGACGCCGAACCCGGAGCTTCTGAGGTAGTCGGTGCCGCCGGCGTTGTTGCTGAGGTTGCCGGCGGAGAGAAGGACGTCGGCGCTTTCCGCTCCGCCGAACCCGCTGCCAACCGCGCCAACCCCCAACTCAGTGGCCTCCGTCCGCCAGAGATAGTCTCCCGTCTTGCCGGCGGTGGCGATGATTTTGGGATTGTTGCCGGCGCAGATCCGCGAAATGGCAACCATCTTGCCGGGAGGGCCGCCGTCCTCCATCTGTACCTTGCCGCGCAAGAACAAAGCCTGGGCGCTTGCCGGCGGCGCCATCGAGATGCCCACCGCAATGGCGGCCAGCGCTGTTACGACTTTCCTCATGGAACGACGCTCCTCTCTTCGACGGAATCAACCATCGAGTCCAACCTTACCTGGCATGGCCCAGCCCCTCTCCGGCATATTGTACCCCCGTGGAGGCATCAGGGGTTGAAACTCGGTTTGCGGCAAGCGCAGCGCAAAGCCGCAAACCGACTTGGTGACATCCATCGAACGCTTCTTGGGCGTCCGCCCGCTGCTATTATGGCGGGTTGGAGGTCTTCCATGGCGAACGAGTTGAACCGGCGCGATTTTTTCAAGGCGGCTGCCATCGCCGCCGGCCCGGCCGTGATCACGGCGCGGGGCGCCAACGAGAAAATCAATATCGGCTGGATCGGCGTGGGGACGCGCGGCGACTACGGCATCCGCTGGCTGTACACCGCGGCCTCGGATGACGTCCACCTGGCGGCCATTTGCGACACCTGCGGGCCTTACATCGACCGCGGCATCGCCAACGTCAAGAAGACCTGGGGGAACACGCCCACCGTCTACAAGGATTACCGCGATCTGCTGGCCGACAAGAGCATCGACGCGGTGTACATCATGACCCCGGAGCACCTGCACCACGACATGGCCATCGCCGCCCTCAACGCCGGCAAGCACGTCTATCTTGAGAAACCGCTGGCCCACACCATTGAAGAAGGTTGGGACATTGTCCAGGCGTGGGAGAAATCCGGCAAGATCTGCCAGGTGGGGACGCAGAATCGCAGCTCGGAACTCTACAAGACAGCCAAGAAGTGGATCGAGCAGGGGATGATCGGCGAAGTGCACTACGCGCGCGCCTTCTGGTACCGCAACGCGCAGCCCAACGGCAAGCCGTCATGGCGGTACGACTTTCCCGGCACAGGCCAGTACAGTTCGCTCGCGGAGGCCACGCCCGAAAACACCGACTTCAACCGGTTCCTCGGACCCGCCCCGAAGCGCCCTTGGGATCCGCGCCGCTACTTCCAGTGGCGCCTCTATTGGGACTATTCGGGCGGCATCTCGACCGACCTTCTGGTCCACCAGACCGACATCATCAACTTCATGGTCGGCAAGACAACCCCGAACTCCGTGATGGCGTCGGGCGGCATTTACCGCTGGACGAAAGACGACGACCGCGACGTGCCCGACACCATCAGCGCCGTATACGAGTACCCCGGCAATTTCCAGATCAATTACAGCAGCCACCTCGGCAATGCCCGCGAAGGGTACGGCGAGCACATCTTCGGCAGCGAGGGAACGATCGTGGTGGAGAACCGCTGGGAACTACACTTCTACCCCGAGACCTACAGCGGCGTTCCGGCCAATGTGAAATCCCGCAGGGAGATTCACATGTACAACGACAGCGCCCCGCAGGTGAAAGCGGGCACGATTAAGTCGGACTTCCAGGAAGTGGACGGCGTACAGGGCCACTTCAAGAACTTCATCGCGTCCATCAAGGGCACGGAGAAGCCCATTGCGCCGCCGCCAGTGGGGCAGGAAGCGGCCATCGGCGGCCACATGGCGACCCTCTCCTATCGCAACAAGAAGATGGTTCTCTGGGAAGAGGCGGCCAGGAAGTACCGCTTCGTGTAGGACGCCCGTTTTTCGCGCCTCAGCGAGAGGTCCGCTGTTTCGTATAAGATAGAAGATTACAGGAAATTTTCATGCAGAACGCGCTGTTGACCAAGTTTATTCAGAAGAACAAGCGGACCGACATCCCCAAGTTCCGGCCCGGCGACACCATCCGGGTCCACGTGAAGATCAAGGAAGGCGACAAGGAGCGGTTACAGGCATTCGAAGGCGTGGTGATCGCCCGGAACAATAGCGGGATGGGTGAGAGCATCACCGTGCGGAAGATCAGCTTCAGCCATGGCGTGGAGCGCATTTTCCCGGTGAACGCGCGGGTGATCGACCATATCGACGTGGTCCGCACGGGCCGCGTGCGGCGCGCCAAGCTATACTACCTGCGCGGGTTGAAGGGTAAAGCGGCCCGGCTTAGAGAGCGCCAGTAGCGCTGGTTTTCATGCGTTCCGATCCGGCGGTGGGTGGAAAACCCGCGCCGGGCGCAAGCCCGGCGGCAGACCTCGCGGCCCGTCCCCCCCAGGCCCATTTCCGATGCGAGGCCACGCTGGAGCGAGAATTGCGCGCGCGCGGCTTTGAGGCTGTGGCGGGCGTGGATGAAGTGGGGCGCGGCGCGCTGTTCGGTCCGGTGGCGGCCGCCGCGGTGGTGTTGCGCCCGGAGCGGCCGGTGCGCGGATTGAACGACAGCAAGCTGCTCGATCCGGAGCGCAGGGAAACGCTGGCCCAGCGCATACGGGAACGCGCGGCGGCCTGGGCCGTGGCAGCCGTGGACGCCGCTACCATCGACCGCATCAACATCTATCAGGCCTCGCGCCTGGCCATGCGCCTGGCGGTGAGCCGCCTGAGCCCGGCTCCCGATTTCCTGCTGGTGGATGCCGTCGCCATCGACCTGCCGCTGCCCCAGCAGTCCCTGATCAAAGGCGATGCGCGCTGCCACGCCATCGCGGCGGCTTCCATTATCGCCAAGGTCTACCGCGATGCCTGCATGCGCGTGTGGGACGAAGTGTTCCCCCAATATGGCCTGGCTTCTCACAAGGGCTACGGCGCCCCGGAGCATTTGAAGGCGCTCGAGAAATTCGGCCTCACCCCCCTGCACCGGCTCAGCTTTGCGCCGGTGCGCGCGCGGTCGCTGTTCCCGCTGGAGTGCAATCCGCAGATGAACCTGTTCGCCACGGTGGACGCCGCATGACGCCGGCCGAGCCTCAGCCCCCGGCGCCGGCCGGCCCGGAACCCGGCTCCGCGAGCGGCGCGCCCTACGCTTGGAGCCGGAAGCTGTTGGCCGTGCTGTTCGCCACTTTCTGCCTGGAGATCGGGTTCTTTCTGCTCCTATTCCCGTGGACCCCCTATGCCGACGATTTCGGGCTTTTCCGGCCGGAGTGGCGGGCGTACTGGGACAACCACTTCGTGCGCGGCGCAATCAGCGGGCTAGGGGTGGTCAACCTGTACGTCTCCTTCGTGGAAATCGCCGGTCTGCGCCGCTTCGCCAAGCGGTAGGAGTTGGACAGACCATCGGGTTTCGTGGTCTGTCTTACCGGTAACCCGCACCGCCCGCCCCGCGTTAGCATGGATTAGGAGGTTTCCCGCCATGCGACCCGTCCTACTGGTCCTTTCGCTTTCCCTGGTTTCCGCGGCGGCCGAAATACCGCAGGGCAGCCACGCGCTTCTGCGGCTGGTGAACTCAATCTCCACGCGCACCGCGCGGGAAGGCGACTATGTGTACATGCGCACCGCTGCCCCCATTGTGGTGGGTGGACAGGTGGTAGTTCCCACGGGGAGCTACGTCCAGGGCATAGTATCGCGCGCCAAGCGCAGCGGGCGCGTGAGCGGGCGCGCGGAGCTGGGCATCCGCGTCGAGAATCTTACCCTGGCGAGCGGCAAGGTGATTCAGCTCTCTCCTCGGCTGGGCTCGGTGGATTCGGGGGGCTCCGAGCAGAAGGTGGACAAGGAAGACGGAATCGCCCAAGGCAGCTCGAACGGGGCCGACGCCGCCAGGGTAGCCACGCTTGGCGGAACCGGCGCGGCCATAGGCGGGATGGTCGATCGAAGCTGGACCGGCGCTGGAATCGGAGCCGGAGCCGGCGGCGCGGTGGGCCTGGCGAGCGTGCTTCTCACCCGCGGGCGCGAAGTGGAATTGCGGCAGGGCTCGACCATCGACGTGATCTTCGACCGCCCGGTGCCCGTGGACTGAGCTGCCGTCGAGCCGCAACGGTTGGCAGGCAAAAGCGCCTGCCCCACAAGATGGAAGCCCTGGTGGGACAGACGCTTTCGTCTGTCAACCCGACAGTCCACCCGATTACTGGTAGACCCCCGCCTTCTTGAAATCGCCCGCCTTCACCGTCACCAGCGCGGCCGGATCGATTCGGCGAAAAGCCGCGGACACCTGCTCGGGGGTGAGCGCCGTCACCTTGGCCTCCAGCGCCTGGTCGAACATCATGGTGCGATTGAAATACTCGCGGTTGGCCAGGGTGGCCACCAGCGTGCCATCGTCGGAGCGGGCCACGGCGCGCTCCTGGAGCCAGGCTTTCTTGGCGTCGGCCAACTCCGCCGCCGTGAAGCCGTCCTTCAAGGCGCGCGCCAGCTCTTCCTTGAAGCTGGCCTCCACCTTGGGCGCGTTCTGCGGCGCGCATCGCGCGCTGGCCACGAACATGGCGCCATCGTCCTTGGCCGGAACCTGAACGCTCGAAGATATCCCGTAGCTCATGCCTTCCTTGTCGCGAATGCGCCTCTCCAGGCGCGAAGAGAAAGCCCCGCCGAATATGTAGTTCGCGAGCGACATGGCCGGATAATCGGGGTCCTCGTCCGACATCTTCAAGCGCATGCCGTCCACCAGAAACGCCATCTCTTTATCGGGCGTCTCGATCTTCAAATCCGCCGGCGCGTTCTTCTGGTACAGGTTGACGATGCGCTGGAACGGGAGCGGGCTGTTCCATCCGCCATACAGCTCCGCGGCGAGCTTCTGGATCTGCGCGGCATCGAACTGGCCGGCCGCCACGAACTGGGAATTGGACGCGCCGTAGAACTGCGCGTAGAACTGGCGGACGTCGTCCAGGGTGAGCTTCTTGAGGTCCTCGATATCTTCTTCGGCGGTGGCCACATAGCGCACATCGCCGCGCGGATAGGGGGTCAGCCGCCGCCTCAAGTCGGTAACCGCCAGGGATTGCGGATCGGTGCGGGTCTTTTCGACCGAGGCGATGTATTCCTGGCGCATCTGGTCGAATTCCGATTGCGGGAACGACGGCTCGCGCAGCATCTCGGCAACCAGGCGCAGCGCGCCGGCGAAATTCGCCTCCACCGTCTGCAACTCGGCGTTGACGCTGTTCGGGCCGGCGTTTATGGATATCTGCGCCTTGAGTTTATCCATCTCGTCTTCGATCTGCTGGCGCGTCTTGTTCTTGGTTCCCCGCATGAGCATAGGGCCCGTCAGACCCGCCGCCGCGGACTTTCCGAACAGGGACTTTTCGTCGCCGAAACGCATGGTTATCTGCGCCACCACCGTGCCGCCGCGTGTCTGCTTCCGCAGCAGGACCACGTTCATGCCATTGGCTAGTTTGGACCGCACTACGCGCTTTTCGACATTGGCGGGCGTGGGATCGAAAACCTCTCCCGCGGAAATGGTCGCGCCGCCCTTGAAATCCTTGAACAGGGCCGTCAGATCGGGGGTCTTGGGAATCGCGGCGCGGTCCGGGCTCTTGTCCGGCTGGAACTCGGCGACGGTGCGGTTAGAGGGCTTGAAATACAGACTGGCCACGCGCGCCACGTCCTGTTCGGTGACGTTCTTGATACGATCGCGGCTGAGGAACAGCAGGCGCCAGTCTCCGTCTCCCAGCGCCTCGCTGAGGGCCAGTGCGATCCCCTCCGTGTCGGTCATTTCCAGATCGATGTCTTTCAACAGCCGCGTCTTTTCGCGCTCGACCTCCTCCTTGGTGGGAGGAGCGGCGGCCATGCCTTCCATGGTTCGAATCAGGATGGCGCGGGCTTCGTCCAGATCCTGATCCTGGCGAAGAGTGGCGGAAGCCATCAGGATTCCGGGGTCGTGCAGCGAAAGGGTATCCACGCTCTCCGAAACGGCCTTCTTGCTTTCCACCAGGGCCTTGTAGAGGCGGCCCGCGGGTTCATCGCCCAGCACTCCGGCCAGCACCTCCAGCGCGTCCGCGTCGGGGTGCGCGGCGGCCGGAATATGGTACGCCGCCATGACCTCCTGGACGTCTCCCACGCGCCGCAAGGTGACCGTGCGTTCGCCGTCCTGAACGGGTTCCACGGTGTAGGTGGGCGCCAGTTTGCGCAGGGGGCGCGGAATGGGTCCGAACAACTGCACGATCCAGGCGAGCGTTTTAGCTTGGTCGAACTTGCCCGCGATGGTCAGCACGGCGTTATCGGGCTGGTAGTACTTGCGGTAGAAAGCCGCCAGCCGGTCGATGGGCACGTTTTCGATGTCGGAGCGCGAGCCGATCGGCAAATGGCCGTAGTTGTGCCAGGTGTAAGCGGTTTCGAGCGTGCGCTGGAACAAGGTGCGCGATGGGCTATTCTCGCCCATTTCGAACTCGTTGCGCACCACCGTCATTTCCTTATCCAGGATGCTCTTTTCCATCCTGGTGTTAACCATGCGGTCGGCTTCGAGGCCCAGCGCCCAACGCAGGTTCTCATCGCTGGCGGTGAGCGTTTCGAAGTAGTTGGTGCGGTCGAACGAGGTAGTGCCGTTCATGTCCGCCCCGTGGTCGGTGAGCTCCTTCTTGATATCGGTCCGCGTCCTGGTTTGGAGGAACATGAGGTGTTCCAGCAGGTGCGCCATGCCGGTTTCCCCGTACCCTTCGAATCGGGAACCCACCAGGTAGGTCATGTTCACCGTAATCTTGGGCTTGGACGGGTCGGGGAACAACAGGGCGTGCAGGCCATTGGGAAAAGCATATTCCGTGATGCCTTCGACAGAGGTCACTTTCCGGAAGGCGGGGGCCGGAGCCTGGGAAAACGCCGCGATGGAAATGAGAGCGGCAACGGGTATCGCAACTAGCACGTTTCGGCGCATAGAGTCTCTCTCTGGGACTGCTTGAACCGATTGTATCAGGGGCGGCGGCGCAAGGCTTCGACGATCGTCATGGATTAACCCCTCCGACCGCTCCCTGACGGTCGCGGCTCGTTAAGACGCTGGCGAGCCGCGACCGTCAGGGAGCGGTCGCCGAGGCTATCGACTGGCCACGACCCTTAGAATAAGGTATAGATAAAAGGCGCGACGGCGGAGCTTTGCGCCAGCAGGAGCAGGGCCCCGAAGACCAGCGTCATCACCACGATCGGCAACAGCCAGAACTTCTTACGGACCCGCAGGAAAGCCCATAGCTCACGCGCCAGCGACATTCGTCCTCCCCATGGAATTCTAGCGCACGGCGGCGGAGGGCTCTGGGCGTGCGCCATCACCGATTCGGCTTCGCATCGAGGCGCGGCCGGCGATTCGGGTGCGTCCCGGGGGCTGCCGGTGGGCGCACGACATCAAAGTGGGGTCAGGAATTTCATCCTGCCGCCGGGCTTCTGCCCGGCGTCCGGCGCCGGCCCGGAGAACGCCGGCCAAAAGGCCGGCGGCAGGATGAAATCCCGACCCCACATCGGGAGCCGGCCTGGCGTACAGGTACGCTCAGATTCCGGCAATCTTGCTGGCCTATCTACGAGGCTTTTCCGCTTCCGAAAGCCAGTTAAAAACTTGACACTTTCAAATAGAACGTGGTTAGATTGGACGGCTAGATAGCAATGCGGGGCTGATTCAGCCGGCCGGCCAAAGCGGCGTAACGCGGCGCGCTCTTGGCCACTGATATGCCAACTCGTACGGAGGCCTCTTTGAGACATCGAATCGTTTTGGCCACCCTCGGCGGAGCGGCCGGGCTTTTCTCCATTTGCGGCGCCTTTGGGCAGCCGGCGCCGCAGGCGCCCCCCCGTCCGGGCTTTGAAGTGGCTTCCATCAAGCTAGCGGCTGACTGCGCGCGGCCCGCCGGAAGCATGTCCCCCGGCAGGATCTTGATGCCTTGTGTGACTGTGCGATCTCTCATCGAATCTGCCTACGGTCGCGTCTTCACAGGCAACAGTTTTACCCCGCAAGGAATTCGGTCCTTGGGCGGACCTGCCTGGATCGATAAGGACCGCTTCACCATTGCCGCCAAAGCGGCGGGGAACGCGTCCGTCCCCGAAATGATTGGCCCGATGCTCCAGACGTTACTGGAGGACCGATTCAATCTAAAGGTTCACTCCGAGTCCCAGGACACGACTGTTTTTTGGGCTGACAGCAGCGAAGGGCGCCGCTAAGCTGCAGCCCGCCAAAGAGGGAACGTGCACGCCGCTCAATGTCTCGCAGGCGCCGCGCGACCCGGCAGTACGGATCTGCGGGCTCGACAAGAGTGTAGTCGCGGACGGCATCCAAACACTAAGTTTTATAGGCGTCACAATGGATGAGTTCTGTTCCATGTATCTTTCCCGTTTTGTTCGTGGCCCTCGTGTCGTGAATATGACTGGACTGGCGGGCAGATTCGATATCCGCCTGGAATTCGCGCCTGAACCGGGACCTGCGGGCGCCATGCTCAACGGGGCGCCCGCTCCGGCGAAGCCGGACGACCCGACAGATTCGACTCCCCCAGGCGCACCGTCGATCTTCACCGCATTGCGTCAACTTGGCTTACAACTCTCCCAGCAGAAACAGCCCGTTGAAGTAATCGTGATCGACCGGATAGAAAAACCGCTGGTCGACTGACAGCAGTAGGTAGAGTCGCGGAGCGCTCCATTAAAATGGGGACAGCGCCGAATTACACATTTCTTTGGGCTCTCGGCAACGGGCCATTCGGCGCTGTGCCTGGTTTTCCCCACCGGTTTCCCCTCCGCGGACAGCGGCGGAACGGCTGGTCCGCGCCGTTGCACAACAGTAAGAGATGTGTTTAGGATCAGTTGATTAGCCTTGGCTGCGTATGGTAAGGGTCAAATGGGAGGTCCGACTACGCTACTCTGGCAAACGAAGACGACGTCGCGAGCGAACTGCGTAGTATACCTGCTGTTCCTGCTGTTCGCGGGCCGTGAGCGACCGGAGACTACCGTAGTCGATAGCCACGGTCTAAACGGTGACCGCAATGCGGGGTTCCTGCAGGGAAACCTCTTTGACCGCCACGGAATCTTCCGGGCCTTCGGGCAGCGGTTTTCCGTCCTCGATGAACTCCTGAACGATCATGCGAACAACTTCATTGATGTGGCGCAGCGCTTCTTCTTTGGTGCGCCCGGAAGTCGCGCCGCCAATACTCTCCAGCGCGGGACAGTGCGCGAACCACGCCGGATTGCCCTGGGCGTCTTCGTCCGGCTCCACCACGACTTTGAAGCTGTAGGTTTTCATAGACGTCACTACGGACTGGGCTTGCTCTCGCTTTCAATGTAGGCCGAGGATTCTATCGCGTCAAATCAGCGCCTGGCATGCCGGGCGCCCGCAGACCCGGTTTTGGCGTTGGCCAAAATCCAGGCTTCCATCTGGGCCGCAATTAGAGCGTTGGCCTTGCCGTTGGGATGCGGGTCGGCCGGCGTCACCCACAGCGAGCTTTCGGGGCCGTGCCCGCGCAGCCCTTCGATCAGGTCGACCACGGGGATTCCGTCGGCCGCCAGCACATCCTCAATCTTGCGCTGCTCGCGGGCGAAGCGGTATGAGATCCCCTCGATCTGGTGCAGTTCGGGCAGCATGGCCGCCAGCAGCGCCGCGCCGTCCGCGCGCGTGAGCGCGGCCAGCTCGCCCAGCGCATCTTCGGCGGGGCGCAGCCCCGGCTGCCCCTCGTCATAGAGCCGCGCGTAGTATTCGTACCAGGGCGGGCGCCGGCCCACGAAACGCAGCAGCGCATCGTAGCGCGAAACGGTGAAAGCCAGCAGGTAGGACCGGCCCAGAAGACCCGGGCTGCGCTCCACGGGCACCGGCTCGGGATCGTTGATGAAGTACACCAGCACCACCAGGTTCGGATGGAAGATTCGGTCGAACGTGCGGTAGTGCGCCACCTCCTGCACGGTTCCGTAATTTCCCACGCCGGCGTTCAGGACTTCCACGCGGGCGTATCCGGGAATGCCCGTCCGGTTCAGATCGCGTTCCAGGATCTTGGCCGCGGTTTCTTCGAGCGGCACTCCCCAGCCGAAGGTAGTGGAATCGCCCAGCATCACGATCCGATAGACATCGGCGGGTTTTTGCTCCGAGTATTCGTGGTCGCGCAGGCCGTGGGAATTGATGGCGACCGGCACTCCCATCAACACGGCGGAGCGATTCGGCGCATGGGCGAAGCTCAGCTTCGGGTCCGCCACCGGACGCTTCAGTTGCACGGCGTACTTCCACATCTCCATGGAGAAATCCAGGCTGCGCGCGAAAATCACGCGCAGCGCCAGTTCCATGGCGCCGCAAAAGAAAAGGACCACCGCCGCGAGGAGGGCCAGATTGACGGTAGACTGGCGGAAATTCACTTTCCCCTCTCCGCGCCGGCCAAAGGCTCGCGCGCCACGGTGGCGAGCGCGTCTTCGACGGCGGGCCGGATAGCCGGGAAAATTTTCGCGGCGATGGTCGTATTGGCTTCGTCGTAGACGTGCGCCAAATCCCAGAAGTACTTCTCGGCCGGTTGGAGATCGTTGGTCATGTTCAGAAAAACCGCATCCGGCAGGGCGGAGCGCAGCTCGTCGATCTGGCGCGCGGCTTCGCCGTACAGAACTTCAAACGCGCGGATCCATTCGAGCGCCGTCTCGCGGGTGAGGTGGAAAGACTTCATCATGCGCGGCAGGGCGAACGGCTCCTCCAGCCCCCCGGAGGCCGGCGTGAGGATGCAGACCGGTTTGTAGTGGTACGCCCGCGACAATTCCACCACCTTCCGCCAGTTGGAGAGATACGCCGCGATGTGGGTCTGAACGAAGGCCCGATCGGAGATCATTTGCGATGCCGGCACGGCATTGGTTCCGGCGTACGGGTCGTCGGCCGTGGGCACCAGCTTTCTCCGGCCGGGGCTGAACCGTTCCCGAATCGCGCGCGCCAGGTAACTGCGCTCCCAGGCGATGCGCAACAGGGACGCGCGCCGCTCCTGGCGGTAGGTATCCCAGGCTTCCTCCATGGTCTGGAAATTATACGGGAAGTTGGGTCGCGATTCGTAGGTGAACGGCAGGCCGATGTCGTTGCCGCCGTCGTACAGAATCACGATGTCCGGGTGATAATCCACCACCGTGGTCACCAGTTGCACTACCGACTGGCGCGACACCGAGGATTGAATCCCGGCATTGATGACTTCGATATCGCGCCCGGGATAGCGGCGCTGGAGCAGGAGCTTGAGGGCCCCGGGCATGGTGGCATCGAAGGTGCTGGCAAGCTGGGTGAGCGAACCGCCCAGCACCGCGATGCGCAACTGGCGCGCCGGCTTGCTCTTGGGCAGCTTATACCCGGGGGCCGGGATGCGGAACCCGTCCTCGTTGGTGTATACGAACACGCGGCTCTTGAAGTGAGACATCTCGTAGGTCTCGGGCGGTTCGTACGTGTAGCTCTCCATGGGCCGGAACATCACGTAGGGATACAGACGGTTGTAGAACGGCAGGGGAAGGCGCGGCTCCATGGTGTGGGCCAGATACATCTCGGCCCCCACCATCCCCGCCAGCGCCGCGGCAAAGACGATGCCGCAGTATAGGAGCGCGGCCCTCCACCAACGGATGAGACTCTTCGGCAAGTTCCACCTTTCGTGGGGCAGGCCTCCTGGCCTGCCTCTTTCGTCACTCGGGCAGGCCAAAGGGCCTGCCCCACTGCTACTGTCCCCGCGCGCCCGCCGCCACCAGCCTTCCTGGCATGTCGGCCAGCACGTAACCCATTACGGCCATGGCCGCCAGACTCTTGCGGAAGTCCCCGGAGTCCACTTTGTCCAGGGTATCCGCTTCGGTGTGGTGCCAGTCGAAGTAATGCGTGCCCGCGGCGCGTTCGGCCAAGCCGGGAACGCCCTCGCGAAGCAGGGGCGAGATGTCCTCCCCGCCCCCGCCGAACGTGATTTCGCCGGCGCCGATAGGCTCCAGGAGTTCGCCGATCTGCTTCAGCGTTTCCATCGAGCTCTGATCCACGCCGGCCCCAAATCCGCGCGGGGTTTCCGCGCCGCCATCCATTTCGATGGCCGCCGCGTGGTTGCCGATCTGGTCCCCCACCCAGGCGCGGTACGCCTGTCCGCCGCGGCTGCCGTTCTCTTCGTTCACCCAAAACGCCACCCTCAGGGTGCGGCGCGGCTGAAGCCCCAGTTTCTTGACCAGAACCAGGGCTTGCAGGCTCGCCATGATGGCCGCGCCATCGTCCTGCGCGCCCTGCCCCACGTCCCAGGAGTCGATGTGGCCGCCCATGACCACAATCTCTTCCGGGCGCTCGCGTCCCGGAATCTCACCGATCACGTCGCCGCTATCGGCCTCGGGTTCCATGCGCGCCGCCATCGCCAGGCGGACCTTGACGCGAACGCCGCCGGCGCACAGGCGCGCGATCATCATGGCGTCTTCGGGAGAAACCGCGGCCGCCGGAATCCTGGGCTGGCCTTCCTCGTAGCGCAGGGTCCCGGTATGGGGAATCTCGAGGGCCAGCGGCGTGACCGAGCGCACCAGCGCCGCCACCGCCCCCAACGCCGCCGCGCGCGAAGGGCCCGCCGTGCGGTACGGCACGGTCTCGCCGTATCCGCGATACGCCTGGTTGTAGAGCACGATTTTGCCCCGTACCCGGTCGCGGCCCAAAGCAGCTAGTTCCTCGAAACTGGATACGGTCACCACCTCCGCCGCGATTCCTCCGGGCGGCGTGGCGACGCTCATCCCCAGCCCCAGCATGTGGAGGGGCTTGTCCACCGGCTCCAGCATACGCGCCGATTCGGCCCCCCGCACCCAGTGCGGAACCTTGACCGGGATCACCCGCACGTTGCTCAGGCCGGCGGCCTTCATCTGCTCCGCCGACCAGGCGATGGCGCGCTCCAGGGAAGGCGAGCCGCTGAGCCGGGCGCCGATGCGGTAACACAGGTACGCCAGACGTTCGTATCCCTCGGTATCGGCCATCGCGGCGGCGGTCAGCTTGTCCGCCGCGGCGCGGTACCGATCCGTCAGATTCGGACCATCCGCGCCCAGGCACAGCCCAGCCACAGCCAGCAGAACGGGAACAGATATAAAGCGCCCCATGGATAAAACTCTAGCAGCTACTAGCCGAGGAAACTGGCAGGCAAAGCGGGTCGGGAGGGTTGGGGCTCTCCTTCACAGCATCTCGAGCGACCGCTTTCGCGTGGGCGGGGGGAAGGCGCGGTCCAGTTCCTTGAGGTCCTCGGCGGTCAGGGTCACCTCCAGAGCGGCGCGGTTTTCGCGCACATGTTGCGGGGTGGCGGCTTTGGGAATCACCATCAGGTCCGGATGGCGCAGCAACCAGGCGAGGGCGATCTGCGCGGGAGTGGCCGCATGGCGGGCGGCGATGGTCCGCAACTCCGGGCGGCGCAGGATGCGGCCCTGCTCGATGGGGGAATAGGCCATCAAGGGGATGGATCGCCGGCGGCACCAGGGCAGCAGGTCCCATTCGACGCCCCGGCGCGAGAGGTTGTAGAGAACCTGGTCGGTGGCGATGGCGCCGCCACCGGGGAGCGCGCACATTTCCTCCATGTCGTCCTGGTCGAGGTTGCTCACGCCGTACTCCCGGATCTTGCCGGACGCTTGCAGCGCCAGCAGGGCCTCGAGGGTCTCGCGAAAGGGGACGGAGCCGCGCCAGTGGAGCAGGTAGAGATCGAGACGATCAGTCCGCAGCCGCCGCAGGCTGGCCTCGCAGGCCTGGGCGACGCCCTTCCGGGAGGCGTGGTGCGGGTAAAACTTGCTCACCAGGAAGACAGCCTCGCGGCGGCCGGCGATGGCATCGGCCACCACCTCTTCGGCCCCGCCTTCGCCGTACATCTCGGCGGTGTCGATGAGGGTGAGGCCCAGGTCGAGCCCCAGGCGGAGGGCGGCGGCCTCGTCACGGCGGGCGGCGGGGTTCTCGCCCATATACCAGGTTCCTTGTCCCAGCGCCGGGACGGGAACTCCGGAGGGCAGGTTCAGAGTACGTGGGGTCATGGAATTCCCATAATAATAGGAAGCGCTACAGTTTCGGACCCGGTACGCTAAAATACAGATACCATGCCGGGCGAGCCCATCCTGATCGTCGATGACACTCCGGTGAATTTGAAACTCACGCGGATCCTGCTAGTCAATGAGGGTTACAAAGCGTTGACCGCGGCGAGCGCGGAAGAAGCTCTGGAACTGCTGCGCAGCTATCACCCGCACCTGATTCTGGCGGACATCCAACTGCCCGGGATGGACGGTCTGGAGATGACGCGCCGCGTCAAGCAGGACGAAAAGACGCGGGACATCATGGTGGTGGCCCTAACCGCGTTCGCCAATCCCGGCGACGAACAGAAAGCCATCGCGGCCGGGTGCGACGGTTATATCACCAAGCCGATCGACACGCGCTCCCTGGGCGCGCGCATCCGCGGCTTTCTGGACCGGAGGGCGGCCACCGGATCGGCCCCCGTGGCGGCGCCGGCGGGATCGGGCGGGTCCGCCCTGCCGGCCTCGGAGATGCACGCCCTGCGGCAGCGCTTCCTCAATGAAGGACTGGAGCGCGCCCGCCAACTGCTGCTCGACCTGGACGGCCACTTTCAGCCGGCCGAGGCCGCCCGCGCCGTGCACCAGTGGGTGGGAACCGGAGGACTGCTGGGTTATTCGGCCATCTCGCGCCTGGCCCGTGAAGTGGAGGCGGTGCTGACCGATCCTCCGTCCGACAACTCGGCGCTAAGGGAAGCGCTGGCCAACCTGGTGATGGCCTTCAGCAGCCCGCGGGAGGCGCGCGACATGCCGGTGCCGCAATCCATCATGGAGGCGCTGGCCGGCAAACGGGTGGCGCTGGTGGGTCTGCCGCCGGTGGAGGCGCAACGGCTGTGCGCCGCCCTGGAGCGCGCGCGCGGCGTGCCGTCGTTCTTCGAACACTCCCAGGCGCCGGATGCGGAGGGTCCGCTGGCTTGCAGCCTGGCGGTGGTGCATGTGGGTCCGGATACGGCGGGTTCGCGGTGGTTCGATCCTGCGTCGGCGGTCCCCGGCCGCCCGTTGGTGTTTGTGGGCAGCCGGGACCACGTGCTGGCGCTGGACCCGGCCGTGCAATCCCTGGCCGACGAGGTTCTGCTGGGTTCTTGGGAGCCGGACGAGGCGCTGGTGCGGCTCAGCCTGGCGCTCTCCCGGCCGGCGGAAGCCGGCCCGCCGAAGCCGGCCGACGCGGCGGCCAAGCCCCGGCGGAGCGCGGTGGTTATCGCGGACGACGATTCCACGGTGGTCGCCCTGGTGGCCGCCACGCTGCGCAATTTCGGCATGGATTGCCAAGGCGCCGCCAATGGGCCGGAAGCGCTCGAACAGATTCGCGCGAGCCAGCCGCAAGCCGCGGTCCTGGACGTCAACATGCCTGGCATGGACGGCTACCAAGTGCTGGCCGCCATCCGGGCGGATAAGCTGCCGGTGCGGGTGGTGCTGCTCACCGCCCGCCAGCAGGAAACCGATATCATTCGCGGCTTCACGCTGGGGGCCGACGACTACATCGTGAAGCCGTTCAACCCGCTGGAACTGGCGGCGCGTCTCAAGCGCCTGCTGCGGAAATGACGCGGGTCGCGTTTTCGGTGGGGGCTCTGCTGATGGGCTCCTACGTCCTGTTGCTCACCTCGCTGTTCGCGACGGCGTGGTGGCGCGGGCTGGCATGGCGGCGGCGGAAGAAAGCGGCGGATGCGGTGCGGCCGGCCATGAGCGAGGCCCTGGTGCTGTATCTGGCCGGAAGCAACGAGACGGCGGAGCTTCGCCGGATGGCCCGCACCCACCGCCAGGACCTCACCGAGGCCGTGATCGCCTTCCAGAACACGGTGGGCGGAGAGACCCGCGACCGGCTTTGCAACCTGGCCCTCGACCTGGCTCTGGTGCACGACTGGTGCGAGGAGACGCGATCGTACGACCCCATCCGCCGCCGCACGGCCTACGCGCGCCTAGCGTTTGCCTGCGGCTACGAGCCATGCTACAGAGTGGCCGGCGAACTGCTGTCGCTGGGGCTCCAGGATTCGGACCGTGAAGTACGCCTGGCGGCTTGCCGGGCGCTGCTACAGGCGGGCGAGATGCCCAACGTGGAAAAGGTGTTCGAGTTCGCCGTCACTCACAGCCTGCTGGTGCGCATCCTGCTGGCGGAAGACCTGCGCCGTCACGCCATCCCGCTGTGCCGGCGCGCCATACCGAAAGCGCTACAGTCCCCCGATCCGCGCCGCACGCTGGCCACGCTCGAGATGTTGGTGGCCTGGGAAAGGGCCATGCCCCTGGGCGATCTGGACGAGCTGTTGCTTCACCGCGACCGAAGAATTCGCATTTGCGCGCTGCGCCTGGCCGCAGTGACGCCAGCCACGGCCGCCAACCGGGCGGCCATCGTCCGGCTGCTGGGGGAGGATGACACGGAACTGTGCACCGGGGCGGCGTTCGCGGCCGGCCTGCTCAAGATCGAAGAAGCGACGCCGCTGCTGGCGGTGTGCGTGCGCCGCGGTCCGGCGGAACTGGCGCGAACCGCCGCCGACGCCCTGGCGGGAATCGTCCCCGGCGGCTGGGAAGTGTTGCGGGATTTGAGCCGCGGCGCGGAGCCGGCGGCGGCCGGCGCGGCGGCGGAGGCCCTGGCTCGCGTTCAAGCGCAAGGAGACATGTTCTGACCTACCGGGACGCACTGGCGGTGGTATTGACGCTGCTGGCGCTGGCGCTTTTCGCGCTGGGCGGAGCGGCTTTCGCGGCTCTGTTGACGGGCTGCTTCGCGCTGCGGCGCATGGCGCGCGAGAACTGGCGCAACCTCAGCCGGGCCCTGCTGAAATCGCCTTTGGTTCCGGCGGTGGCGGTGATCGTGGCGCCGCCCGACTCCTCGGCCGAGTCCCGCCGCCTGGCCCGCCATCTGCTGGACCTCGAATTCGGAAAGCACGAGTTGATCGTGGCGCTCGACGGCCCTTCCGAAGAGGATCTGGAGAGCTGGGCCGGCGAGTTCCGCCTGTACCGCTCCGGACGCGCGCCGGGCGAAGCTTTGGCCACCGCGGCGGTGCGCGGGATCTACGAATCGCGCGACCCCATCCGCATGGCCGTGGTGGACAAGGAGCGCGGCGGCGAAGACGATTCGCTCAACGCCGCCATCAACGTAGCCTCGGCGCCGTTGATCGCCTGGTTCGATCCGCGGGCCGAGTTCACCACCGACGCGCTGCTGCGCCTGGTGGCCCCCATGCTGGAAGAAGGCCAACCGACGCTGGCCGCGTGCGCTTTCGCTCCGCCTCCCGCCGCGGGCGGCCTGGCGGGCCACATAGGCGGCTTGGAATCGCTGCGGCTTTGGCTGGGCCGTTGCGCCGCGTTCGCCAAATGGAATTGTCTGGTCCCGGTTCCCGGCGCGGCCACCATTCTCGATCGGGAGGCGGCGGTGTCGGCCGGGGGCTTCCGGGCGGGGATACTGGAGATGGTGGTCAGGCTCCATGAGCGGGCGCGCGCGGCCGGAGAACCGTACCGCGTGGCGCTGGTCCGCCAGGTCATCAGCCAGCCGAGGGCGGCGCGGTCTTTGGCCGATTTGCGCCAGAGCGCGCTGGGCGACCAGTGGGAAATCGCGCGCGCGGCCCGGTTCGGCTGGTCGAGTCCCATAGCCGACCTGATCGCGCAACGGGTGGCGAGGCCGATCATGGAAACCGCGGCCCTGGTTCTGACGGCCGTGGGCGCGGCGCTGGGATGGGTGGATCCGGCGCTGGCCGGCCTCACGCTTCTGGCCGCGGTGGCCATGGGGATCGTGATTTCCATGGCGGCGGTGGCGCTGCGGGAATTGGCCGAGCAGGATGGGTCCGACCCCGGCCGGCTGGCGGGCTCCTTCTTCGCGGCGATTCCGGAAAACCTGGGGTACCGGCAGTTGCGGAATCTGTGGTTGATCGCGGGGTACTTCAGGAGGTGAGAGGAGGGTGGCCCTCTTGGGAGAGTGGAGTGGGTTCGTGGGCCTTTTTGAGAGAGTGGAGGGGGTTCGGGGGCCTTCTTGAGGGAGTGGAGTCGGTTCGAGGGCCTTCTTGACGCGGAGACGCTGAGACGCGGAGAAATTCAAGACCAATTAAGAGAAAACTCCACTATTTGTCCTCTGGTCCGGATTGTTCTCTGGTCCGAACCAATTGATCGGAAAAAGACCCGATCATCCTCTTCTTCTCCTCCGATTCTTCTCCTCCGATTCTTCTCCTCCGAGTTTCTCCGCGTCTCAGCGTCTCCGCGTCAAGAAGGTCCCCGAACCCCCTCCACTCCCTCAAGAAGGTCCCCGAACCCCCTCCATTCCCTCAAGAAGGTCTCCGAGCCCCCTCCACTCTCCCGAAAGGCGCGTCAAAAAGGGCCTGCGAGATCCACTTCACCCAATTACCAACGTTATATTGACTTCTCATTTATTCAGGCGCATATTGATCTTGGAGACGGGATGAAAGGCCGTCTGCCGAGCCCCTCTTCGAGGAGGTAAGTAGTTGCTAGTCGATCCCCTCTTGCGGGGGAGCCACTTCAAGGAGGCAGTGCAATAGAACCAGTCCACTACGAGGGCGGTTTCCGACTTCCTCGGCTGACCGGTGGCGAGTCTCGACGCGCCGTGAGCGACAACGCATTGGCGCCGCGGTTTTGACCGCAATCCTAACGGCTCGCGACTTGGCAAAGACGGGAGGAACCGGTGGCCGCCCTTTTCATTTCCCGTCTCCCGCGGGTTGCCGGGTTTAGCGCTCCTCCATCTCATTCCTACTTCCGTTACACTGGTTTTTCCTTTAAACCGTGACCGTTGTCGAGTTCCAGGCGGTTTCCAAGAGTTACGCGATCTATGACGCGCCGGGCGACCGGCTGACGGAGCTGCTGTCGCTCAACCGCATCAAGCGGAGGCGCGATTTCCTGGCTTTGGAGGACGTCAGCTTCACCGTGGAGCGCGGGCAGACCTTCTGCATCGTGGGCCAGAACGGGTCGGGCAAGAGCACGCTGCTGCAGATGGTGGCGGGTATTTTGCAGCCCAGCGCGGGGGTTGTGACGGTGAACGGCCGGGTGTCGGCCTTGCTGGAGCTGGGGGCCGGGTTCAATCCGGAATTCAGCGGGCGGGACAACGTCTATCTGAACGGCTCCATCCTGGGGCTCACCACGCGGCAGATCGACGAGCGCTATCGCGAGATCGAGAACTTCGCGGAGATCGGCGAGTTCATCGACCAGCCGGTGAAGACGTACTCGAGCGGGATGGTGGTGCGCCTGGCCTTCGCGGTGGCGATCAACGTGGACCCGGAGATTCTGCTGGTGGATGAAGCGCTGGCGGTGGGCGACATCTACTTCCGGCAGCGCTGCATGCGCAAGGTGCACGAGCTGCGCTCGCGCGGCGTCACCATCCTGTTCGTATCGCACGCGGTGTCCGACGTGAAGGCCATCGGCGACCGCGCGCTGTGGCTGGATCATGGCAGGGTGGTGGACTTGGGCGACCCGGACCGCGTGGTGGCCAAATACCTGGCCGCCATGGTGGAGAAGGATTCGAGCTACCTGATCCGCCGCGCGGGCGCCAAGGAGCGGCGTGAAGGGGTGGGCGCGGTGCACGCGCCCGAGGTGATGGACACGATTCCCAACATCGACCATCGTTACGGCGATGGACGCGCCGAGGTGCTGGGCCTGGGGGTCTTCGACGAACAGGGCCGGCCGTTGCACCTGCTGGAACCCTGCTCGCGCATCCTGCTGCGCATCAGCGTGCGGGCCAGGGAAGAGGTGCCGCTGCCCATCGTGGGCTTTATGCTGCGCAACCAGTTGGGAATCGATTTCTCGGGGACCAACACGGCGCGCGAAGGCTACCAACTGGCGCCCATGTCCCCCGGCGACGTGTATACGGTGGATTTCTACATCGACTTGCCGGAGCTTTACCCCGCGGCGTTCGCGTTCTCGCCGGCCATTGCGGACGGCACGCTGATGGGCTACGTTATGTGCGACTGGATCGATAACGCCCTGGCGCTGCAAATGGGCCGCTCCGAGGGGCAGATCTACGGGTATATCCACCTGCCGTGCCGGGTGGAAGTGAATGCGCGGGTGCGGGGCGAGCGGGACAAGGCCGCGACCCTGGTGGAGAAACCAATTGGCTGAGTTCACGGGGGAACGGGTGATACCCGGGCGGGTGGACGTCGATCTGCTGAACGAACACCTGGCGCGTTACGCGTTTGCAACCCGCCTGGCGCGCGGCAAGCGCGTGCTGGACGCCGGTTGCGGCGCCGGCTACGGGTCCGCCGAGCTGGCGCAGGCGGCGTTTTTGGTGGTGGGCGTGGACCGCGCGGCCGAGGCCATCGATTTCGCGCGCGCCGCCTACCGGTTTCCCAATCTCGGTTTCGAGCGGGCCTCCTGCGCGGCCCTGCCCCATCCGGCGGGGGCTTTCGACCTGGTGGTGGCCTTCGAGGTAATCGAGCACCTGGAGAACTGGCGCGAGTTTCTCGGGGAAGCGCGGCGCGTGCTCGCGCCCAACGGCCAGTTCATAGTTTCCACTCCCAACCGCCTGTACTATACCGAGTCGCGCGGACCCAGCGGCACCAACCCGTTCCACGTTCACGAGTTCGGTTTTGAGGAGTTCCGCGCCGAGCTGCAGTCCGTCTTCCCGCACGTTTCCCTGTTCCTCGAGAACCACGTGGAAGGCGTGACGTTCCAGCCGCACGAGCCCGGCCACACGGTGGAGGCGCGGATCGACGCGGGCGAGCCCGCGCCCGACGAATCGCATTTCTTCGTGGCGGTTTGCGCGCACCGCAGGCAGATGGGCAACCCCACGTTTGTTTATGTGCCGCGCACGGCCAACGTGCTGCGCGAGCGCGAAAAGCACATAGCCCTGCTGGAGGGCGAGCTGGCCGCCAAGGACGGCTGGCTGGAAAAAGCCCAGGCGGAACTGGCGGAGTTCGACCGCCAGCACCAGAAGCTGCTGGCGATGTTTCGCGACCAGACCGAGGAGCTGGAAAGCCGCAACCAGTGGGCGGAGGCTCTGGATCGGGAGCTCGCCCAAAGGAGCGCGCGCGTGGCGGAGCTGCAGGAAGAGCTGGAGCGGGAGCAGGAGAACGCGCGCCGCATGGCCGGAGGTTATGCGGCCAAGGTGGCCTCTCTCGAAGAAGAAAACCGCAAGAAGACATGGTGGGCGCTCGATGTCGAAACGCGGCTCACGGCCGAAATAGAAACCTTGTCGGATCGTCTGGCGCGCGTCCTGGAAGAGCTGCGCCGCACGGAGAAAGAGCTGGAAGAGCGAAGCGCATGGGCGCGGCGGTTGCAGGAAGATATCGCCGATCTGGAAGCGCTGCTGGCCGTAATCCGGGCCTCGCGATGGGTCAAGCTGGGCCGCAAGGTGGGCCTGGGGCCGGCCGTCTGATATGGCCCTGCTGAAGCGAATCCTGCGGGCGCTTCCCTTGCTGGCGGCGTCGCCGTTCCTGGTGGCCCTGGCGGCGATGGCGCTGGCCGCCACGGACCTGGCGTGGCTGCTGTTGGGCCGGCGCAAGGCGCTCGCGGCGGAGGCGCGCCCGCTTCCCACGGCCGCCTCCATAGTCATCCCCAACTGGAACGGCAAAGACCTGCTCGAAAAGTATTTGCCCTCGGTGGCCGAAGCCCTGGCCGCCAATCCCGCCAATGAGATCGTGGTGGTGGATAACGGCTCGACCGACGGCAGCGCCGAGTTCGTACGGTCGGCATTCCCCCAGGCGACCGTGCTGGCGCTGCCGGTGAACCTGGGCTTCGGCGGCGGTTCCAACGCCGGCGTCCGAGCGGCGCGGAACGATGTGGTGGTCCTGCTGAACAGCGACATGCGAGTGGCCCCGGACTTCCTGGCGCCGCTGCTCGAAGGCTTCGCCGACGCGGGCGTGTTCGCGGTATCGTGCCAGATATTCCTCGGCGACCCCCGCCGCGTGCGCGAGGAAACCGGGCTGACGCAGGGCTGGTGGCAGGACGGCTGCCTGAGGGTGCGCCACCGCGCGGACCCGGCGGTGGACGATCTCTATCCCTGCTTCTACGGCGGAGGCGGGTCATGCGCCTTCGACCGCGCGAAGTTCCTCGAGTTGGGCGGTTTCGACGGGCTGTTCGCGCCGTTCTACCTGGAGGACACGGATCTCGGTTTCCGGGCGTGGAAGCGCGGGTGGAAGACGCTCTATCAGCCGCGCAGCGTGGTCTATCACGAGCACCGCGGCACCATCCGCAAGCGCTTCGGCGAAGAGCGCATCGAGGCGGTTCTGAAGAAGAACTACCTGCTGTTCGCGTGGAAGAACATCCATGAGTGGCGGCGGCTTTGCGAGCACTTTCTGTTCGTCTGGGCCGGCGCCGTGCTGGCCGTGATCTTCGGCGACGTTCCGTTGCGTCCCAACCTGGCGGCCCTCGGGCGCGCCTTCCGCCAGTTGCCGGGCGCGGCGCGTTCGCGCTGGCGCGCTCGCAGCCTGGCGCGCTTCTCCGATACGGAGGCCTTCCGGCGCCCCATGGGCGGCTATTTTCGAGACCGCTTCGCGGCCATGGAGCCGGCGCCCGAGCGGCTGCGCGTGCTGTTCGTTTCGCCCTACCCGATCTGCCCCCCCGTGCACGGCGGCGGCGTGTTCATGTTCCAGGCCCTGCGCGAGATGGCCAAGCTGGCCGAGACGCACGTGGTGGAGCTGCTCGACTGGCCCTGGCAGGCGGAAGCCAACCGGGAGCTGCGCGAGTTCTGCGCCTCGGCCGAATGGACGGTGCGCCCCAGCGGCCCCACCAGGGGCATGGGATCGATTGTTCCGCACGCGGTGCGCGAGGTGGCCAACGAGGATCTGGAGTGGCTGATTCACCGGCAGATTTACCTTAAGCGAATCGACGCGCTGCAACTCGAGTACACGCACATGGCGCAGTACCGCGGCGAGTACCGGCGCATCGTCACCGCGCTGTTCGAGCACGACGTCTATTTCCAATCGATAGGCCGGGGCCTGGGGAGATCGCCGGGATTTGTCGACGGTCTGAAGGCCCGCTTCGAATACCTGCGGGCGCTGCGCTACGAGCTGCGCGCGCTGCCGCGTTTCGACCAGGTGCAGGCCTGCACGCCGGCCAATCGCGATTACCTGCTCTCATTCCTGCCCGGCCTGGCGCCCAAACTGAAGACCGGGTTGCGGGCCGGCATCGATACGTCGCACTACCAGTTCCGCCCCGCCGGCCGGGAGCCGTACACCATGCTGTTTTTGGGCAGCTTCCGTCACGAGCCCAACCGCGTGGCCCTGGATTGGCTCATCCGCCAGGCCCTGCCGCGCATCATCGAACGGGCGCCGCGGGCGCGGCTGGTGGTGGCCGGCTCGGACCCGCCTCCGGCTCACGCCTATGCCGATTACGCGGCCCACGTGGAGATGCTCGGCTATGTGGAGGATGCGCGCGAGCCGCTGGCGCGGTGCGCCGTCTTCGTGTGCCCGATCCTGAGCGGATCGGGCGTCAGGGTCAAGCTGCTGGAGGCGTTCGCGGCGGGGATCCCGGTGGTCTCGACGTTGGTGGGAGCCGAAGGGCTGGCGCGCAAGGATGGCGAATTCTGCGCCCTGGCGGACGATCCGGCGGGGTTCGCGGAGCGCGTGGCGTTTCTGTTCGAGAACCCCGAGGAGGCCGCCCGAATGGCCGTCCGCGCGCGCGCCGAGGTGGAGGCCCACTGGGACATGGCGGCCATCACCCGCAAGCTGGTGGAAAGCTACCGGGAGTTGGTGAAGGAGAAGCGGAAGTGAGAAGATCCGGGTGCAGGGTCGAAAAAGCACCTGAGACCCACGGTGGGCAGGCGAAACCGCCTGCCCCACCCCTACTTCTGCCCCATGTCCTTCTTGAGCTGGAGTACAATGTCGGTCGCCGTGCGATCCAACTCCTTGGGATTGGAGCCCACGGATGGCTCGAAAGTGGACCACACCACCGCGCGCGACTTGGCGTTCACCAGGAAGAAGGTGCCCTTGCCACGGCCGAATGCGGAGTTCAGAGCGGGATTGCCCCGCTCTTCCTCGGACTTGGCTTTCTTGTCGTCTCTGTCCGCTTCCGCTTTGGCGTCCGCGTCCTTGGCCTCGGCGGGGGGCTTGGGAGTGGGTGAGATTTTCTCGAGCGCCACCTGGAAGGCATCGCCGATTCGATCGGTGAAGATGCTGTCCGCCAGTTTGGGGTCGGCCACCACCTGGAACAGCCCGCTGCCGGTCAGCCGGTTGGCCAGGAACTGGTCCACGCCGTGGGACATAGGCATGACATACACCGCGCGCACGCTGGCAAGCTCCGCCCCGCACAGCAGGGCGGCGGAAAATGCAAGGAGGAAAGATAGCCGCTTCATCGGTTTCATGATAGCAACGGTGGCGTACCATGGGATGACGCCGCGGGGCGGAGAAAAGTCTGAATGTATGTGGCGCCCATTGATTTCTTCGCCAGCCGCATCGATTCTCAACCCCGAAGGGGTGAAAGATAGTAGCCCACGGCGCAAGCCGTGGGTTGGGCCGAGACCACACAAGCCCCGTCAGGGGCGGAAGGTTCGGTCGCGGAACGCCCGCGTGTCGGTTACTCTTACGCCCCTTCGGGGCGGGGCGGGAATGCCGCCTGTTTCCCACGGCTTACGCCGTGGGCTACTATCTTTCACCCCTTCGGGGTTGAAATCGTCGCGCCTCGCGAGGGAATTGATGGACAGTAGTGCGAGGCTGGCGGATGTATAAGAACCAGTCCATCACGGTGATTATTCCGTGCCTGAACGAGGAGCAGGGCATCGAAAAGGTCCTGCGGGCCATGCCGGAGTTCGTCGATGAGGTGGTGGTGGTGGACAACAACTCGACGGACCACACCTCCGAGGTAGCCCGCTCCCTGGGCGCCAAAGTGGTGCGCGAGGAGGTACGCGGCTACGGCCGCAGCTACCGGCGGGGCTTCCACGACGCCACCAGCGACCTGATCGTCACCCTGGACGGCGACCACAGCTATCCGGTGGATGCGCTCTCCTACCTGCTGGAGGCCTTTCTGCACCTGGATGTGGATTTCCTCAACGCCTCGCGGTTTCCCGTGCGCAACCAGCAGGCCATGACGTTCAAGCACAAGGTCGGGAACCTGGTTCTGTCGCTGGCCATGTCGGTGTTTTTTTTCCGCTGGGTGCGCGATTCGCAATCCGGCATGTGGGTACTGCGGCGGTCGATTCTCGACGAGATGAAACTCGAATCGGACGGCATGTCGTTTTCCGAGGAGATCAAGATCGAGGCCATCCGCAACCCGCGCATCCGCTTCGGCGAGATCTCCATCCAGTACTCCTCGCGGCTGGGAGAGAAGAAGCTGAACGCCTGGCGGGACGGGCTCCAGAACCTGCTTTTCCTGGCCAAGAAGCGGTTTCTCCGATGATCAGCGCCATCGTACCGGTATGGAACGGCCGCCATCTTCTGGGGCGGCTGCTGGCCACGCTGGAGACCCAGAGCGAGCCCGCCGCGGAAGTGTTGGCGGTGGACAACGGCTCCACGGACGGGGCCCCCGAGGTGGCCCGCGCGTACGGCGCGCGCGTGATCCCCATGGGGCGCAACGCCGGTTTCGCGCCGGCCGTGAACCGCGGCATTCGCGAGAGCCGCGGCGATTGGATCGCCGTGCTCAATACCGACGTGGAGCTGGCCCCGGACTACTTCGCCACGCTGCTGGCCTCGGCCCAGGCCAACCACGCGTGGTTCGCCACGGGCAAGATCCTGGCCGCTGGCCGGAAGGGCGTGGTGGACGGCGCGTTCGACGCCGTGTGCCGCGGCGGCGCGGCGTGGCGCGCGGGCCACGGGCGCGCGGATGGGCCGCTGTATTCCAATGAGCGGCGCATCTGGTCCGCCCCCTGGACCGCGGCCCTGTTTCGCGCCCAGTTGTTTCAGCGCATCGGGCTGCTGGAGGAGAGTTTCGAATCGTACCTGGAAGACGTGGATTTCGGGTTGCGCTGCGCACTGGCGGAATATTCGGGCCTTTATGTCCCGCGGGCGGTAGCGTGGCATCGGGGCAGCGCCGCCCTGGGGCGCTGGAGCGCGGAAACGGTTCGCCGCATGGCCCGCAACCAGGTCTGGCTGCTGGCGCGGCACTATCCGGGTCCCATGCTGCGGAGGAACTGGCGCCCGGTGCTGGCGGCGCACGGTTTGTGGGGCGCGCTGGCCCTGCGGCACGGCGCCCCCATCGCCTGGCTGCGCGGCCAATGGCAGGGGTGGCGCGGCTGGCGGCGGGCCCGCGCGGCGCAAGTCCCCTGGACCGAGGGGCGCCTGGATGCCCTCTTGCGCGAAAATGAACGCGCCATTTGCGAATTGCAGGCGCCGGAAGGCTTCGACCGGTACTGGAAAATGTACTTTCTTCTGGCCGGCGCTGGGGCAAGGTGACACATGGCCGGGACTGGAATCGTCATCGTCACCTATTTTTCGGAAGCGGAAATCGGCCCGTGCCTGGACGCCGTTTTGCGCGAGAACGCGGAAATCGTGGTGGTGGATAACGGCTCTTCAGACGGCGCCATCGCGGAGGTGGCCCGTCGCGGCGTGCGGCTGATTGCCAATTCGTCCAATCGCGGTTTCGCGGCGGCCGTGAATCAGGGGTTCGCCGCTATCGATGCAACGTATGTGCTGGTGTTGAACCCGGACGCCGTGCTCCGCCAGGGATTGGACGCGCTGCGGGCCGCCTGCGACCTGCCGGGCGCGGCCGGGGCGGGCGGCCTGCTGCTCGGCGCCGATGGCCGTCCGCAGGTGGGCTTCATGGTCCGTTCGCTGCCCACGCCGGCCGCGCTGATTTTGGAAGTATTATTGCTGAACCGTATTTGGCCCGCGAATCCGGTGAACCGGCGCTATCGCGGATGGGGGCTGGACTACGCGCATCGTATGAGGGTGGAACAGCCGGCGGGGGCGTTCCTGATGATTCGCCGGCCGGTGTGGGAAGAGCTGGGCGGGTTCGACGAGCGCTTTTACCCGCTGTGGTTCGAGGATGTGGATTTCTGCCGCCGGGCGACCGACAAGGGCTATTCCTGGTACTATGAGCCCCAGGCCCTCGCGATGCACACGGGCGCGCATTCCATCGCCAAGATAACAGTGGAGATGCGTCGCGTTTATTGGTATCGTAGTTTACTTAGGTATTCAGCCGCGCATTTTCGACCAGCCGCATTCCGGGTGGTGTGTCTGGCGGTGTTGGCGGGCTCCTGGGTGAGGATGCTTGCCGAATCAGCCTCCAATCGCAGCCTGGGGCCGGTGAAGGCTTACGCCAAGATTGCAAGGCTCGCCGGCCGATGCCTGCTGTTCGGTTGGAAAGACGAAGTGGGTGTTTCGGGCCCCGCAAGCTAGGTTGTTCGGGTGTTGATGGAATACGGTTCTCGGGTTTGGGTTCATGGCGCAAAACGACTTCGTCTCGGTCACGATCGTCACGTATAACAGCGGGCGCTTCATCAAGCGTTGCCTGGAATCGGTGCTTGCCCAACGGTACCGGCTCAAGGAGATCGTGGTGGTGGATAACGCATCCACCGACGGCACCATCGACATCCTGGAACAGTTCGAGGACCGCTGCCAGGTCTACTACAACGACGAGAACGTGGGTTTCGCCGCGGCGCAGAATCAGGCTATCAAGCTCTCGAATGGGGATTGGGCGCTCACGCTGAACCCGGACGTGCTGCTGCTGCCGAACTTCATCCAGTCTTTGGTGGACGCCGGCCAGTTCGATTCTTCCATCGGGGCGGTGTGCGGCAAGCTGTTGACCATGTCGCAGCACTTCGAGATTCCCGAGCGTCCGGTGGTGGATTCCACCGGCATTTTCTTCAATCCGATGCTGCGGCACCTGGACCGCGGGAGCCAGGAAGTGGATAACGGCCACTACCTGAAATACGAGTACGTGTTTGGGGCCACCGCAGCCGCGGCGCTGTATCGCCGCACGATGATCGAGGACGTCTCCATCGACGGAGAGTTCTTCGACAGCGATTTCTTCGCCTACCGGGAAGACGCCGATGTGGCGTGGCGGGCGCAGTTGATGGGCTGGAAGTGCCTTTACGTCCCCTACGCGCGCGGATACCACGTGCGCAAGGCCTTGCCTGGAAACCGGCGCGCCCTGCCCGCCGAGATCAACATGCACTCGGTGAAGAACCGGTTCCTGATGCGCATCAAGAACATCTCGCCGAACCTGTACCGGCGGAACTGGTTCTCCATCACGGCGCGGGATGCGCTGGTGGTGGCGTGTTGCCTGCTGTGGGAGCACACCTCGCTCAAGGCCTTCTGGTACCTGGCCCGGAACCTGGGGCGGGTGGTGAACAAGCGGCGCCAGATCCAGGCCCGCCGGCGCGTGGACGACAACTACATGGCCGCATGGTTCCAGTACGCGCCGGTGAGCCATAAGGCATCCCGCAAGATGGTGCGCCTGCTTTCGCGTTCCGAGACCGCGAAGACGTAGGCTGCGCGGCGCCTATGCGCATCGCCATTCTGGGCACGCGCGGCATTCCAGCCCACTACGGCGGATTCGAGACCTTCGCCGAGGAACTTTCGACTCGCCTGGCGGCGCGGGGGCACGAAGTCACCGTCTACTGCCGCGAGGGGCATTCGGAAAGCCGCTACCGCGGAGTACGGCTGCGGTATCTCCCCACCATCCGGCGCAAGTACTTCGACACCCTGGCGCACGCCTTCCTTTCCACCCTGAGCGTGCTGGCGCATCGCGTGGATGCGGCGCTCTACTGCAATGGCGCCAACGCCATATTCACGCTCTGGCCGCGCCTGTTCGGAATGCCCGTGGCGCTGAACGTGGACGGCCTGGAGCGCAAACGGAAGAAGTGGAACCGCTTGGCTCGGGCGTGGTATCTGGTCTCGGAGCGCCTGGCCACCTTCTGCCCCACCATCGTGATTACCGATGCGCTGGCGATCCAGAGCTACTACCGCGAGCGCTACCACAAGGAGACCGTCTTCATTCCCTACGGGGCGGAGACCGGCAGGACGGCCGGCGCGGGCGCGCTCCGGGAGTTGGGCCTCGAGGCGGGCGCCTACTTCCTCTACGTCAGCCGCATGGAGCCGGAGAACCATCCGCTCGAAGTGCGGCAGGCCTTCGAGCGGGTAGACACAGCGATGAAGCTGGCGCTCATCGGCGACGCGCCCTACGCGCCGCGGTATATCCGCCGCGTGCGCGATACGCGCGACGCGCGCGTGGTGATGCCGGGGGCGATCTATGGCGAGCGGTATGGCGAGCTGGGCTCGCACTGCTTCGCCTACATCCATGCCACCGAGGTGGGCGGCACGCACCCCGCGCTGATCGAGGCCATGGGCCGCGGCGCGCTGACGCTGTATCGCAACACGCCGGAAAACGCGGAGGTGGCCGCCGGCGCCGGCATCCCCTTCGAGCCGGAGGAACTGAGCGCGAAGATCGAGCTGGCCCTGGCCATGCCCGAAGAAGAGCGCGCCCGCTTGCGCGAGGCGGCCATGGCCCGCGTGAGGGAGCGCTATTCGTGGGAAGCGGTGACGGACGCGTATGAGGGGCTGCTGAAGAGAATCGCGGAGCGGCGAGGGTAAGAGAGCGCGAATCGGCGGGCGCAAACGCCTGTCCCGCGCGGCGACAAGCCCGAAGGCTCGACCCCGCGCTAGCGCGCCGGCTCGAAAGGGCTAACCGCGGATGGCCCGAATGGGGTGTAACCATCGCGCCTCCCGGAGCCCCCTCATATTAGAATAGTCGAAGAACCCGCCGATTTCGGATGGACTATCGCTTTTGAGGACATCGCGAAATCCGCGAACACATTCAGCAAGTGGCGACATGGAAGAACACATTCCCACGACGATGGAGCAGGGCGCACCGGCTGCGTCTCCCGCGACGAAGTCATCGAAACCGCGGCGCTCGGGCCGGCGATGGCTGTGGCTGCCTGTAATCGCCTTGTTGGGCGCCGGCGCCTGGTATCTCTGGTCGAAGGCCGTCTCTACGCCCTCGGCTTCAACCAGCGCGCCCTCGAAGGGCGGCAAGAAGGGCGCATCGGGCCTCGTCCCGGTGGTGGCGGCCAAGGCCCGGAGGGGAGACATCGGGGTCTACATCACCGGTCTCGGCTCGGTGACCCCCATTTACACGGTGACGGTGAAGAGCCGCGTGGACGGGCAGTTGATGAAGGTCCACTACCACGAAGGCGACGTGGTGCATGAGGGCGACCTGTTGGTGGAAATCGACCCGCGGCCCTACCAGGTGATGTTGGAGCAGGCCGAGGGGCAATTGGCGCGCGACCAGGCCACCCTCGATAATGCGCGCGTGGATGTCGATCGCTACCAGAAGCTGCTGGCGCAGAACGCCGTTCCCGAGCAGCAACTGGCCACCCAGAAGGCCACCGTGGCGCAGCTTGAAGGAGCGGTGAAGACCGACCAGGCGCAGATCGACAGCGCCAAGCTGAACCTGGTTTACTGCGACATCACGGCGCCCATTACCGGCAAGGTTGGCCTGCGGCTGGTGGATCCGGGAAACATCGTACATGCCACCGACGCCAACGGCCTGGTGGTGATCACGCAGATCCAGCCCATCAGCGTGGTTTTCACGGTTGCCGAGGACGATCTTCCGGTAGTGCTCCGCAAGATGGCCGCCGGGGAGCATTTGAGCGCCGTGGCTTACGACCGGGCGAACACCACCAAGATCGGCGCCGGGACGCTGGCGACGGTGGACAACGAGATCGATCCGACCACGGGATCGTTGCGCCTGCGCGCCAACTTCGATAACAGCGCCAACCAGCTCTTCCCCAACCAGTTCGTCAACGTGCGCTTGCTGGTGGAGGAAAAGCATGGAGTTACGCTGGCGCCCAGCGCGGTAATCCAGCGCACCACCAATTCCACCTACGTCTGGGTGGTCAATGACAACCACACCGTCAGCGTCCGGCAGATCTCGGAGGGAGTCGTCGAAGGCGACAACACCGAAATCACCAGCGGAATCGCCCCCGGAGACGAGCTGGTCATGACGGGCGTCGACAAGCTGTCGGAAGGCAGCCAGGTCGCCGTTCAAATGGCCGACGATCAGTCCGGCGGCAAGTCCGGAGGCAAGCGGAAGTGAGTCCCTCCCGGACGTTTATTCTCCGGCCGGTGGCGACATCGCTCCTCATGATCGGCATCCTGCTGGCGGGCGGCGTGGCCTATAAGCAGTTGCCGGTTTCCGCATTGCCGGAGGTGGACTATCCGACCATCCAGGTAATCACCTTCTATCCCGGCGCCAGCCCGGACGTGATGGCGACTTCGGTCACCGCGCCTCTGGAGCGGCAGTTCGGCCAGGTGCCCGGCCTGCAGCAGATGACCTCGACCAGCTCCGATGGAAGCTCGGTCATCACCCTGCAATTCAATCTCAGCCTGAGCATCGACGTGGCGGAGCAGGAAGTGCAGCAGGCCATCAACGCTTCCGGGACGTATCTTCCCTCGGACCTTCCGGTTCCGCCGATCTACGCCAAGACCAACCCGGCCGACACGCCGATTCTGACGCTGGCCCTGACTTCCAAGACCGAACAGCTTTCGCACGTCGAGGACCTGGCCGACACCCGCCTGGCCCCCAAGATCTCGCAACTGCCCGGCGTGGGCCTGGTCAGCATCAGCGGCGGACAGAAGCCGGCTGTCCGCATCCAGGCGAACCCCACCGCGCTGGCCTCCTACGGCCTCAACCTGGAGGACGTTCGCAGCGCCATCGTGGCCGCCAATGTGAACCAGGCGAAGGGGAACTTCGATGGGGCGCACCAGGCCTACCAGATCGGCGCCAACGACCAGTTGCTCTCGTCGAGCGATTATCGCCCGCTCATCGTGGCGTACCGCAACGGCGCTCCGGTCAAGCTCACCGACGTTGCCGGCGTGATCGACGATATCGAAAACGTCCGGCAGGCCGCCTGGATGAACGAGGCGCCGGCCGTGATCATGAACATCCAGCGGCAGCCCGGGGCCAACATCATCCAGGTGGTGGACCGCATCAAACTGCTGCTGCCGACGCTCACCTCCACGCTGCCGAAATCGATTCAGGTGAGCATTCTCACCGACCGGACCAGCACCATCCGCGCATCGGTCGAAGACGTCCAGTTCGAGCTGATGCTGACGGTGGGGCTGGTGGTCATGGTGATCTTCCTGTTTCTGCGCAACTTTTCGGCGACCATCATACCGAGCGTGGCGGTTCCCCTGTCGCTGGTGGGCACGTTCGGGGTGATGTACGTGCTCGGCTACAGCCTCAACAACCTCACGTTGATGGCGCTGACCATCTCCACCGGTTTCGTGGTGGACGACGCCATCGTGATGATCGAGAACATCGCGCGCTATATCGAACAGGGAGAGGCGCCCCTGCGGGCGGCGCTGCGGGGCGCCGAGCAAATCGGCTTCACCATCATCTCCCTGACGGTGTCGCTGACGGCGACGCTCATTCCGCTGCTGTTCATGGGCGACATCGTCGGCCGGCTCTTCCGCGAATTCGCGGTCACCCTGGCCGTCACCATTCTGGTCTCCGCGGTGGTGTCGCTGACCCTGACGCCGATGATGTGCGCGAGGCTGCTGAAGCACAAACCCGAGGCCGCCCAGGGACGCCTGTTCCGCGCCTCGGAGCGCGCCTTCGAGGCGGTGATCGCGCTGTACGGAAAGATGTTGCGGTTCGTGCTGCGCTGGCAGACCGTCACCCTGCTGGTGGCGGCCGGCACGCTGGCCCTGACGTGCTACCAGTTCTACACCATTCCCAAGGGTTTTTTCCCCATCCAGGATACGGGCGTCATCCAGGGCGTTTCGGAGGCGGCGCAGACGGTGTCGTTTCCCGAAATGGCGTCGCTCCAGCAGCGGCTCGCCAACGTGATTCTGAACGACCCCGCGGTGCGGAATCTCTCCTCCTTCATCGGCATCGATGGAACCAACACCACCCTGAACAGCGGCCGCATTCTGATCAATCTGAAACCGCTCGCCGAGCGCAAAATCGGCGCCGCGGACGTGATTCGCCGCCTTCAGCCGCGCTTGGAGAAAGTGGCCGGCGCCACATTGTTCATGCAGCCGGTACAGGACCTGACGGTGGAGGACCGCGTCAGCCGCACTCAGTTCCAATACACCCTGGAAGACCCCAGCGCGGACGAGTTGAACGTCTATGCGCCGAAAATGCTGGCCCGCCTGCGGGAACTGCCGGAACTGAACGACGTGGCCACCGACCAGCAGGTGCAGGGTCTGCGCGCCAGGCTGGTATTCGACCGCGACACCGCGGCGCGCCTGGGAATCACCCCCTCCACCATCGACCAGACCCTCTACGACGCCTACGGCCAGCGGGAAGTATCCACCATCTTCACGCAACTCAACCAGTACCACGTGGTGCTCGAAGTGAATCCCTCGTTCCGGCATAATCCAGGCGATCTGCGCAATCTGTTCATCCGCACGGGCGCGGGATCCTCCACCGCCTCCGCGGGCCTGGTGGCGGGCGGTTCGGCCGCCGCGGGAGTTACGCAAGGGCCGGTCAACTCGAGCTCCGCCGCCACCTCGGCCGCTAACGCCGCCGGTACGGCCCTCGCCACCACTCCGTTGGGAGGCGGGACCATCGCGTCCTCGACGCCGTTCCCCACGGGAGGCCAGGTTCCGCTCAGCGCCTTCACCCGCGTGGAGACCGTGGCTGTCCCAATCACCGTCAACCATCAGGGACAGTTCCCGGTGGTGACGCTATCCTTCAATCTCGCTCCCGGCGCTTCGCTGGGCGATGCCGTGAATGCCGTGGACAAGATCAAGGACGACCTCGGATTGCCGCCCAGCATTCAAGCGGCGTTTCAGGGTACGGCCAGGGCCTTTCAGACGTCGCTGGCCAACGAATGGCTGCTGATTCTGGCGGCGCTGTCGACCGAATACATCGTCCTCGGCGTGCTCTACGAGAGCTACATCCATCCCATTACCATTTTGTCCACGCTTCCCTCGGCCGGCGTGGGCGCGCTGCTGGCCCTCAAGGTCACCGGCTCGGATTTCAGCGTGATCTCGCTGATCGGCATTGTCCTGCTTATCGGAATTGTGAACAAGAACGGCGTCATGATGATCGATTTTGCTTTGGATTCCGAGCGAAAGGAGGGGAAGCAGCCCATCGACGCCATCTACCAGGCCTGTCTGTTGCGCTTCCGCCCCATCATGATGACCACCATGGCCGCGTTGTTGGGGGCCGTGCCGCTGGCTCTCGGAACCGGCACGGGGTCGGAGCTGCGGCGGCCGCTGGGCATCACCATGATCGGCGGCCTGATCATCAGCCAGATGCTGACCCTGTTCACCACGCCGGTGATCTATCTGTTCTTCGACCGGCTGGCCAGGCGCCTCTCGGGGCGCAGGCAATCGAATCCCGGGCTGACGCCCGTTCCCGCGGAGTGATGGCATGAATATTTCCGCTCCGTTCGTTCACCGGCCGGTCGCCACCACGCTTCTCACCATCGCCATTGCGCTGGCGGGCGCGGTGGCCTTCCGCATTCTCCCGGTATCTCCTCTGCCGCAGGTGGACTTTCCCACCATCTCGGTGAGCGCCGCCTTGCCGGGCGCCAGCCCGGAGACCATGGCATCGTCGGTGGCCACTCCCCTCGAGCGCCAATTCGGACGCATCGCCGCGGTCACCGAGATGACGTCTTCGAGCACGCTCGGAACGTGCAGCATCACCCTGCAGTTCGATCTGAACCGCAACATCGACGCCGCCGCGCGCGACGTGCAGGCGGCCATCGCCGCCGCCCGCGGCTACCTGCCGACCAATCTCCCCAACAACCCCACGTACCGCAAGGTGAATCCGGCCGATTCCCCCATTTTCATGATCGCCCTGACCTCGGACGTGCTGGGCAAAGGCAAAATGTACGACGCCGCGTCCACCATCATGGCGCAGAAACTGGCTCAGGTTCAGGGCGTGGGGCAAGTGGGCGTCGGAGGCAGCGCCCTTCCCGGCGTTCGCGTCGAGCTGAATCCATCCGCGTTGAACAAATACGGCATCGGCCTGGAGCAGGTCCGCACGGCCCTGGCCAACGCCAACGCCAACACTCCCAAAGGACATTTCTCCGACGGGCGCCAGATGTGGGAGGTGGGCGCCAACGACCAGTTGTTCAACGCCATCGACTATAAGCCCCTGCTTATCGCCTATCACAACGGCGCCGCCGTGCGCGTCTCCGACGTGGGCGACGTGGTCGATTCCGTGGAAGACCTGCGCAACGCCGGCTACGCCAACGGCAAGCCTGGCGTGCTGGTCATCATCTTTCGCCAGCCGGGCGCCAACATCATCGAAACCGTGGACCGCATCCGCGCCGTGCTGCCGCAAATCCACGCCGCCATTCCCGCATCCATCGACTTGAAAGTCGCCATGGATCAGACCCAGACCATCCGCGCTTCGGTCCACGATGTGGAGCGAACCCTGCTCATCTCGATAGGGCTGGTGGTGCTGGTGGTCTTCGTGTTTCTCAAGAACATCCGAAGCACGTTCATTCCCAGCATCGCGGTTCCGGTATCGCTATTGGGAACCTTCGGCGTCATGTACCTGCTCGGCTACAGCCTCGACAACCTCTCGCTGATGGCCCTGACCATTTCCACCGGCTTCGTGGTGGACGACGCCATCGTGGTGATCGAGAATATCACGCGCTACCTCGAAGCCGGCCTGGGCCCGTTCGCCGCCGCCCTGAAGGGGGCCAAGGAAATCGGGTCGACGGTGATCACCATGAGCGTTTCGCTGACGGCGGTGTTCATCCCGCTGCTGCTGATGGGAGGGATTGTGGGCCGCTTGCTCCGCGAATTCGCCGTCACGCTTTCGGTGGCCATCCTGGTCTCCATGGTGATTTCGCTCACGGCCACGCCCATGATGTGCGCCCACCTGTTGAAGGAGCACGAGTCCCACGGGTGGCTCTACCGGGTGGTCGAGAGCGCCTTCAACTGGGTCGTGGGTCTATATGGCAAGGCGCTCTCGCTGGTGCTCCGCCATTCGTTTGCGACCCTGCTGGTCCTGCTGACCACCATTGGCCTGAATGTATACCTGTTCATTCACGTGCCTAAGGGGTTCTTTCCGCAGCAGGACACGGGACGCATGAGCGGCCAGATTCTCGCCGACCAGGACAGCTCGTTTCAATCCATGGACAAGACCCTGTTGCGGATGGTGAACATCGTCGTCGCCGACCCCGCGGTGGACACCGTCATAGGCTATACCGGAGGAAGCGGCGGCGGCGGAGGAGGCGCGTCTACCTTGAATCAGGGACGCATGTTCGTGGCGCTCAAGCCGCTCGGGCAGCGTAAGATCACGGTCGATTACATCATGCAGCGCCTGCGGCCGAAACTGGCCCGCATCCCGGGCGCGACTTTGTACCTGCAGGCCGCGCAAGACCTGCGGGTCGGGGGAAGGAACAGCGCCGCGCTGTATCAGTTCACCATGCGGGGCGACAACGTGCAGGACCTGATCGCATACGCTCCCCGCATGTTCCAGCAGTTGAAGTCCATCCCCATCATCGTCGACGTCAACAGCGACCAGCAGAACCGCGGCCTTCAGTCCCTGGTGACCTACGACCGCCAGACCGCGGCGCGCTTCGGCATCTCGCCGCAGTTGATCGATAACACGCTGTACGACGCGTTCGGCCAGCGCCAGGTATCGACCATGTACAAAACGCTGAACCAGTATCACGTGGTGATGGAAGCCGCTCCGCAGTACTGGCAAAACCCGCAGACATTGCGGGATATCTTTGTGCGCGCGCCCAGCGGCCAGCAGGTTCCCCTGAGCGCCATCGCCCATTACGGTCCGGCGGTGGCGCCGCTCTCGGTGAACCACCAGGGTCTGTTCCCGTCGGTTACCATCTCCTTCAACCTGCAGCCCGGCGTGGCGCTGGGCGATGCCGAAGAGGCCGTGGACGGGGCGGCCCGCAAGGTGGGTCTTCCGCCCACCATCCAGACCATGTTCACCGGAACCGCGGCGGCTTACCAGACTTCGCTCAACAGCGAGCCTTACCTGATCGCGGCGGCCCTGACGGCGGTTTATCTCATGCTCGGCATCCTTTACGAAAGCTGCATCCATCCCGTCACTATTCTCTCCACGCTCCCCTCGGCGGGCGTGGGCGCGTTGCTGGCGCTCATGCTCACACACACCGATCTAAGCGTGATCGCCATGATCGGCATCATTCTGCTGATCGGCCTGGTGAAGAAGAACGGCATCCTGATCGTCGATTTCGCCCTAGCCGCCGAGCGCAACGAGGGCAAGAGCCCTCGAGACGCCATCTTCGAAGCCAGCCTGTTGCGTTTCCGCCCCATTCTGATGACCACCTTCGCCGCCATGCTGGGCGCCTTGCCCCTCGCGCTCGGCACGGGCACCGGATCGGAGCTGCGCCGCCCGCTGGGCATCACCATCATCGGCGGGCTGCTGATGAGCCAGGCGCTGACCTTGTTCACCACCCCCGTGGTCTACCTTTACTTCGACCGTTTTCAGCATTGGTGGGCGCGTGTACGCGGCGTCGAGCGCAGCCGGCTCGATCCGATAGGATCGGAAGGATAAAACACCATGCGCCAGACCAGAACCGCCCTATCAGCGCCGCCATCGTTCGATCTGCGCCCCGGCGCTTTGTGGGGCAGGCGCTTCCGCCTGCCAACCCTCGGAGCCCCGCCGCGGTTGACGGGCGGGGCGCCCTCTGGGCACGCCTGCCCCACATTGGCCGCCGTGCTCGCTCTGGCGTTGCTTTGCTCCGGCTGCCTCAAAGTCGCCCCGTATGAGCGCCCCTCGGCTCCCGTGCCGCCGAGCTACAAGGAAGATCCGCCCCAGGGCTGGAAGGAAGCGCAGCCCAGCGACGGCATGCTCCGCGGCAAGTGGTGGGAGATCTTTGGCGACCCCGCGCTCAACGCCCTCGAGGAGCAGGTGAGCCTGTCCAACCAGAACGTGTTGCAGGCCGAGGCGCAGTTCCGCGAAGCCCAGGCTGCGGTGCGGGTGGCGCGCACGGCCCTGTCCCCCCTGGTCACCGGCTCGGCTTCGATTACCGGTTCCCAGGGCTCCTCGCGGCTGGCGAGTCCTCCCTCCGGCCCGCTGGGGACCTATGACATCCCGGTAAGCGCTTCCTACACCGCCGATGTGTGGGGAAGCATCCACCGGAGCATCGCCGCCAGCGCCAACACCGCTCAATCCATGGCGGCGCTGCTCGAAAACGCCCGCCTGCTCTATCAGTCCGAGCTGGCCGAAGACTATTTCCAATTGCACGGGCTCGATGGCGACGCCGCGCTGCTCCAGCAGACCGTCCAGTCTTACCAGGAGTATCTGACGCTCACCCGGAACCGCTTCGCCGGCGGCGTGGCTTCCGATTCCGACGTGGCGCAGGCCGAAACCCAGTTGTACACTACCCAGGCGCAATTGACCGACGTGGGAGTCCAGCGCACCCAGTTGGAACATGCCATCGCGATTCTGATCGGCAAACCGCCCATGGGCTTCTCCATCCCGCCCGTGCCCATCCAGGTCCCTCCTCCGCGAATTCCCGTAGGATTGCCTTCGGCTCTCCTGGAACGCCGCCCCGACATCGCCGAAGCCGAGCGTCAGGCCGCGGCCGCCAACCAGCAGATCGGCATCGCCAGGGCGGCATTTTATCCGTCCCTGACCTTCGCCGCCTCGGCCGGACTCCAAACCAACACTTTCCTCGACTGGATCACCTGGCCCAGCCGCTTCTGGACTATCGGACCGCAACTGGCGCAAATTTTGTTTGACGCCGGCAAGCGCACCGCCGTGGTGGAGCAGGCGCAAGCCAGCTATGACGCCACTGCGGCCAACTACCGCCAGACCGTGCTGACCGCTTTCCAGCAAGTGGAAGACAACCTGGCCGCGCTTCGCATTCTGGCCGACGAAGTCGCCGTCCTGGAACAGGCGGTGAAATCGGCGGAACGCTCGGTTGCGGTTTCCACCGCGCAATACAAAGGAGGAACCGCCGATTACCTGCAGGTGATCACGGTGCAAACGATCGAGTTGCAGGACCGGCGGTCGGCCATCGATGTGCAGACCCGGCGGATGGCTGCCAGCGTGCTCCTGATCGAAGCGCTGGGTGGCGGATGGGATGCGTCGCAACTGCCCACCCCCCAGGACGTGGCGCGGAAGTAGGGGCGGCTAAGCGCTGGTCGTGAAATAACCATCCCAACTCTCTGACGGTCGCGGCTCGCCAGGCTCTAAACGAGCCGCGACCGTCAGGGAGCGGTTGCCGGCAATTGGACTGGTTATTTCCTGTCAGGCCCTAAGTCTAGCGGCGCACTTCCTTGTGCGTTTCGCGAGGCATGGCCTTGCCTTGCCGTGGCGCGGCTCGCTCCGCCTCCGAGCGTGGCTGAAGCGCGTGCGCCTCGGGGGGACGCACGGCGCCCGGCGCCGGCCGCCGGATGGCGGCGTAGGGATGAACGTAGGTGGCCCGGTTGACCCAGGTCCTGCCCCAGCGTGCATTGTTCAGGAATACGGCGTGCCCGCCCCAATCGAAGCGAATCCCTCCCGCTGTCCAGCCCCACGGCGAGAAGAATCCGCCGATGGTCACGCCGAAGCCGAAGCGGATGGCGCCGCCGACGACGAAGCCACGCCGCGGGGCGAAGAACACGATCGCCGGATCGTACCAGGGGACCACAATATATCCCCAATTCACGGGAACAATGGTGATGTAAGGCCCGCCGCTCACCACGACCTGGCCGTTGCTCCTCAGGTAGCCGTAGCGTTGCGCGATGGCGCGCTGCCGCTGCACGGCGTCCATCACGTCCTGTTGCTGGGCCAGGAATGCGTTTCCGAGCTGGGTAGTCCAGTTCATGTCCGAATTCATCGTGTCCAGCACGGAGGGAAATGGGAGCAGCGCTTGCACGCTGGGATCCCAGGGCAGTTGATCCGCGGTGATGGCGTTGGCCAGCGCCTGCCCGGTGAGGTAATGGTGCTGATCCGCCCACTGGGCGGCAGCGGGAATGTCGTTGGGGTAAGTCGCCGCGGCCAGGACTTGCGCTAGCAGCGGGTCCGGATAAAGCGCGATGCGCGCCACCAGTTGGTCCAACTGTCCGGGAGCAAACGAAGGGGGCGCCTGGGCAAAAGCAGGGGCGGCTAAAATCCCCGCCAGAATCGCCAGTGCTGCTGGGATGGTTCTCATTCTCTGCATTTTCATCTCCTTACAAAGCCGAAGACGGGGCTGCGGCGGCGGGCGTTTCCACGACTCTTCAGCTCCGCCGCGGGTGCGAAAGGGAACAGCCATCCCCGGTGGACACCCGATATCGGTACTCTATTACGGGCTTCGGCGAATTGGTCCCGTTACCCAGTATATTCCCTTGCGGGTGAAGCTCTCACCGTCGTATGTCATATGTATGACGTCGCGTGGCCAATCGGGCAATGGGGAGATCGGAAAGCTCCTTTTGGAGGAGTTTCTGCAGGCGGAAGCCATCCTCGCACGGGCTGGCGCGGAGGATCGCGTGGCGGCCGAGGAGCGCTTTGCGGACACGAGGCGCAGAATCAGCGAGTACGTCGTGTCCGGGGCCATCCCGCGCAAGCCGGCCGGTTCAGCGGCAAATTCACCTTCCATCCTGGCGCTGGGGCTGCCGGCCGCCTGAGCTTGCGCCGCCAAGCCATTCCGCCTCCCAGGTTCCCGGTTTGCTCGCCGGGCGCATTGGCTCCGCCCGCGCGCTGGTATAGACTAGCGGTTGGCGCGCTTGGGCCGCGCCTGGCAGGGAGAGACTCTCGGAACCCATGAGCGCCGCACAGACCAACGTCCTCGCGTTCGACCTGGGAGCTACCAGCGGACGCGCCATTTTCGGCAGCCTGGCCGGCGGGAAACTCAATATCCAGGAGATTCACCGTTTCCCTAACGAAGCCGTGCGGGCCAATGGCGAGTTGCACTGGGACATCCTGAGGCTTTGGCACGAGATGCAGGCGGGCCTGCGCCTGGCCGGGAGCCAGGGCGGACGGCCGGTAGCGAGCATCGGGGTGGATACCTGGGGCGTGGATTACGCGCTGCTGGGCGAGCGCGGCGCGCTGCTCGAAAACCCCTACCACTACCGGGACGCGCGCACCGAGGGCATGGTGGAGAAGGCCTGCGGCGTGGTGGGGGCGGACCGCATCTACGACGCGACGGGCATCCAGTTCATGGCCCTCAACACCCTGTACCAGCTCTACGCCGCGTCGCTCCGGACCCCGCGCCTGCTGGCCGCCGCGGAGGCTCTAGTCACCGTGCCGGACCTCTTGAACTACTGGCTCACGGGGGCGATTCGGTGCGAGTACACGGAAGCCACCACCACCCAGTTCCTGGACCGGCGCACCGGCGCGTGGGCCGCCGGCCTGCTGACCGAGCTGGGCGTTCCCACCCATTTTCTGCGGCCCATCGTGCAGCCCGGCGCGGCGCTGGGCGGGCTGCGTCCCGAGCTCGTCTTCGGGGAAGGCTTGAAGGGCGCGACGGTGATTGCGCCCGCTTGCCACGATACCGGCTCCGCTGTGGCGGCCGTGAAAACCGGCGGCGCCACCGCGTTCCTAAGCTCGGGAACGTGGTCCTTGCTGGGAACCGAGATTCCCCAGGCGATTGTGAACGCCCATAGCCGGCGCCTGAATTTCACCAACGAAGGCGGCGTGGGCGGAACCTTCCGCCTGCTCAAGAATATTACCGGGTTGTGGCTCCTGGAAGGCTGCATCAGGGCCTGGGAGATGGAGGGCCGGAAGTATTCGTACGGCGAGCTGCTGGAGACGGCGCAGACAAGGGAGCCGTTGCGCACCCTGATCGACCCGGACGATGCGCTCTTCGGCGCGCCGGAGCACATGCCGCGCGCCATCGACGCGTTTTGCGCGCGAACCGGACAGCCCGTTCCCGCGACTCCCGGCGATACTGCGCGCACGATTCTCGAAAGTCTGGCCTTGAAGTACCGCTACGTGCTGGAACAGCTCGGCGCGATAGCGGGCGTGCGCTTCGAGCGGATTCGCGTGATCGGCGGCGGGTGCCGCAATCGCCTGTTGAACCAATTCACCGCCGACGCCACCGGATGCCGGGTGCTTGCGGGCCCGGCCGAAGCCACGGCGCTGGGCAATATGGCCATGCAGCTTGTGGGCATCGGCGCGGTGGCGTCCATCGAAGAGGCCCGCGCGCTGATTGAAACTTCGTTCCCGGCGGAAATATACTCGCCGGAGGGAAGCGCCGCCTGGGACCGGGCCTACGCCGCTTTCCAATCGCTTGTGAAGAAACCGCTGTAGGGGCCGGGCATACCCGGCCCGCCAGACTTAGGAAGGCAGGCCAGGAGGCCTGCCCCACCGAGACAGGAGAACGCAATGAAGGAAGCAAACATCCTAAAGGCGTACGAGATCGCCAAGGAGCAATTCGCGGGCATCGGAGTGGACACCGAGGCCGCCATGAAGACGCTGGAGACCGTTCCCATTTCCCTGCACTGCTGGCAGGGAGACGACGTAGGCGGCTTCGAAAGGCCCGGAGCGGAGCTTTCCGGAGGCGGCATTCAGGCCACCGGCAATTATCCGGGGAAGGCGCGCACCATCGGCGAGCTGCGCGCGGATTTCGAAAAAACCGTGAGCGTGGTTCCCGGCAAGCACCGCATCGCCCTGCACGCCTCCTACCTGGATAACGGCGGCAAATACGTGGAGCGCGACGCCATTGAGCCGCGCCACTTTCAGAGCTGGATCGATTGGGCCAAGGCCAACCAGTTGGGAATCGATTTCAATTCCACGTACTTCTCCCACCCCAAGGCCGCCGACGGCTTCACCCTGAGCCATCCCGACCGGGCCATTCGCGATTTCTGGATCGCGCATGGCGCATTGTGCCGCCAGATCGGCGCCGAAATAGGGCGCCAGCTTGGCTCGCCGGTGGTGACCAACGTCTGGATTCCGGACGGCTATAAGGATATTCCGGTGGACCGCACCGGCCCGCGCGAGAGGCTCACGGATTCGCTCGACAAGATGTTCGCCGAGCCGATTGATCCGCGGTATCACCTGGACGCCGTGGAGGCCAAACTGTTCGGGCTGGGCGCGGAGAGCTACACCACCGGCTCGGCCGAATACTACCTGGGCTATGCGATTACGCGCCAGAAGCTGCTGACGCTCGACGCCGGGCACTTCCATCCCACGGAGGTGATCTCGGAGAAAATCTCCTCCGTGCTGCTATTCTGCCCGGGGCTGATGCTGCACGTGAGCCGGCCGGTGCGCTGGGACAGCGACCACGTGGTGATTCTGGATGACGAGCTGCAGGCCATCGCCAGGGAACTGGTGCGCAGCGGCCATTTGCACGACAAGATCCACATCGGCCTCGACTACTTCGACGCCAGCATCAACCGGGTGGCCGCGTGGGTAATCGGCGTGCGCAACATGATCAAGGCCCTGCTAATAGCGCTGCTCGAGCCCACCGCCACCATGAAGGAAGCCGAGCTGAAGATGGACTTCACGCAACGGCTGGTGATGCTCGAAGAGCAGAAGAGCCTGCCGTGGACGGCCGTGTGGGACTACTACTGCGAGAAGATGGGCGTGCCGGTGGGAACGGCGTGGTTCGACGAAATCCGGCGCTACGAAGCGCAGACGCTCTTGCGGCGCGGCGCGGCGGCAGCGGCGTAGAGGCCGTGCCCGGCCGGCCCGGAGCGGTCGCGGCCCTCAGCCCTCCACCGTCAGTTCCACCCACCCCGGGAGCGTGGCCGGGCGATTGTTCAGGAACACGATGCGGCGCGTCTTGGGGAACGGCAGGTTGCCGGCCAAGGCGTTGTTGTACTGGGCGAACTGGTGCAGAATCTGGCGGTAATCCGCGTTGGTCGAGTCCAGCCAGGCGCTCTTGGTGGGCAGTCCCCCACCCCATCCAAGAGAAAGCAGGCAGGCGCCTTTTTCGCGCGCTGCGGCCAGGCGCTGCTCCAACTCGTCCAGGTTCTTGTCGAGCAGGCCCATGCCGGCCCAACTGGCGTACTGCCTTTGCAGCGTCAGCAGTCCCGCGGCGTAGACATTGGCGGCTTCGAAGACGCGGGCGCGGCTCATCGATTCCGGCCAGCGTATCGAGCGCCGCACCTCGGGCTGGAGAAAGAACGTCTTCTCGTTCCAATCGCCCTCGAAAGTGGCCCCGGGGACGGCCATTTCGGCGAACGAGGGAGTGCTGTCGTCGACCCGCGCTCCATCCACGGCGCCGCGCGGGCTGAGCTTCCAGCCCAGCGAAAAAGCGGCCCCGCGGGGCAGCAGCGTCGAGGTGCGCAGCAGGTACACCTTGAACTGGCCGGTTCCCACCGGCGCCGAATCGCCGGCGCCAACGAAGCGCATGCGGTTTGACCCGGCCGGGCCAAGGGCCTGTTCCTCCGCCTCTTCCGCGAACCGCCGCGGCGGGCGCTCGCCCTTGGTACGCTCCAAAATACCCTGCAGCATGCCGTCGCGCCAGTGGGCGAACATCATGCCCGTCCGCAGCGCGCCTTTGAGGGCCGTGGCGGGCAGGTAGGGTCCGGAAGCCCCCACGGCGAACGTCGGAATATGCAGGCTCTCGCCCGCGGCGCGGTTCCAGTAGACCGAGGAAGCCGCGTTCTCAAACGGTATGCGGCGCCCGGCGAAATTCTGCGCGAATCCACCCCAGGAGGCGAAATCCAGCTTATCCGCCTTCTTGAGCTGGGACAGGTATCCTTCCAGGCGGGGGCCCTTGGCCAGCAGGCGGAAGATGCGCCACTGGTCGAGCACGTTCACATGATCCTTCCAGACCATGTAGTCGATGGGGCTGAGCTTGCGGCCATCGCCGACAAGCAGCGGGGTCAGGCATGTAAGGCGGTAGCGCATCAGCTCCCCTTCGGCAGCGGAACGGCGACGGCGAAACCGGCGCGGTACACCGGGTGGGCGAAGCCATCGGGCGCGACGTCGGGGGCCAAGCCGCGCGGGGCCGACACGGCGAACAGCACCGAGCCTTCGGCCAGCATGTGGACCTGCTTTTTGAGCTCGCCGGAGCCGGCCGGGCTCTCCACCCGCCCGCCGCGCGACAGTACCACGTAATCGCCCCGCTTCCAGTCCACGGCATCGGCCGGGGCGGGGGTAAACAATGAAAGCAGCCAGTGCGGCTGGGCGTTCTCGAAACCCGGAGCCGGGACGGGTTGCTCAGGGGCTGCGGCCGGCTGCGGTGGGGCAGGCGCTTCCGCCTGCCCGTCGGCTTTCTCGCGGATTCCGAGATCGGAGACTGGGGATTCCAGCTCCGGCGCCGTCTCCATGGCTTCCGCGGGTTCGGACAGGAGCGGCGCCACCGGCTGTTCGGGGACCGGGAGGGAATTGGAGTCCACGGGAACGGGTTGGCAGGCGAGAGCCTCTGCCTCACCAGCCCGCGCGTCTTCCGAAGGACTTTCGTCTGTCGGGCCGGCTGGGGATTCCTGCTCAGGCACTCCCGCGGTATCAGGGGCCGGAATCGCCGACGGCGCCGGTTGTTCGAGAACCGGTACTGAATCGGTGGGCTCGGGCGCCACTTGGCAGGCGGAACCGCCTGCCCCACCGTCCTCGAATTCGACCAGGAGCGGCGCAATCTCCGACGGCGCCTGAACGGATGCTTCCGCTGCGGCGGGCTCAGCCGCCGGCTCGACTTGTGGGGCAGGCGCTTCCGCCTGCCCACCCGAGCCCGCGGGTTCAGGCGTCGGCGCCGGCGCCTCGATTGCTTCCGCCGCGGCGGGCTCAGCCGCCAGTTCTTCCGAAGGCGGCTCGTCCTGCGGGGCAGGCGCTTCCGCCTGCCAACCCGAGCCCGCGGGTTCAGGCGTCGGCGCCGGCGCCTCGATTGCTTCCGCCGCGGCGGGCTCAGCCGCCAGCTCTTCCGAAGGCGGCTCGACTTGTGGGGCAGGCGCTTCCGCCTGCCCACCGGCGGCCTCTTCCACCGGCGCCCGTGCCACCGTTTCCCGAGTCGCGGGCAAGATCATCTCCGGCAGCGCGCCTTCCACGAACTCCGGCGCTTCCGAACGGCCCCACCCGCGGGAGCGCTCCCCACCGAAACCGGTGTCGGCCAGCAGGCGGAAGGCCGCCTTGATGGGTTCCCGCCATCGGTCGCGCGCCGCTTCGCCGGCGAAAGACGCCACCGTCCACAAACCACAACCGGGGCGGAACTCCAGGCAGGCCGTGGCGTGCCGTTCGGCGGCCCCGGTGAGCCGGTCCACCGCCGCGCTCCAACGCACCGCGGTACGAAACGGACCGGGAGCGCCGGCCGGCGCGAGGCATTCGCTGGGGCCGTCAATGGTCCAATGATTCTCGTCCAGCTTGCGTCCCGCCAGAATCGCCTGTACCACGCTCAGGGGCACGAAGCGCGCGCTCTTCCAACGCACCCGCGCCGAACTTGCCTGAGACGCCGGCGGCCAGACCGTGCGCGGCGGGACCACGTAAGCGATATCGTTCAGGAACGGGAAGCACGAACTGAAGCACACGGCGGGCTCCGGCGACCGCCCGGTGGCGTCCAGCCACTCTTCGATGGAACCGAGGCGCGCCATGGCGGACGTCACCGCCGAGTACAGGGAGTCGCTGTGATAGACGGCGTCCACGCGGTTGCGCGCCCCCGAATCGGGGCCCATGCGCCACGGACCGGAGGGACGGAGTTTGACAACCAGGCCCGGATGCATTACTCCTCGCGCAAGAAAGCGAAAGCCGAACCCGCCACCGCGCTCTGGACGGCCGCCAGCGTGGCGCCCGCGCCGATTTCTTTTTCCGGAGCGCCGGCCGCGTAGTGATTGCGTCCGCGCCACACCAGGCGCAGGCCGGAGAAGCGCACCCGGCCGCTGCCGCGCGACCCGCCGCCGCCCAAAGAATCGTCTTCGAGCAGGCGCAAGCCTTCGAGCACCCGCAGGAACAGTGGAGCGTCTTCCTCGCAAAGCACGTCCATCACCAGCCGGGCGCGGAAGCGGGCCCCGGCGGGCACGCGCTCCAGGGTGCGCGGGTTGGCCTGCGACGTAATGCGGTCGATGGCGTTTTCGCTCTTGACCTCGGTCAGCTCGTCGTCCAGGTTCTCGCGCATTTGCGGGGTGATGCTCTCAGCATCGAGGGGCGCGTCGAACACCGCCAGGCGCGCCGGCGTGGCTTGCGTGGTCTCCAGGGTTTCGCCCTGCACGCGCTCCATGCGCCCGGGGTTGCGGCCGAACAGCAGGCAGATTTCGTCATCCGGCCGGTCGCTCTGGTGGATGCGCACTTCCTGCCCTTTGCGGCGCGAGAGATACACCAGCTCGCCCGGCGCCGCCATGCCGGAGGATTGCTCCAGCAGGGAGCGGATCTTGCCGCGCAGCGAGCTGCCGGGCACGTACGGCCGGCCGAACGCGTCCTTGACCACGGGGTTATCGGAGCCGCCGATCTCGAGCGATCCCTTGCCGGCGCCCACGTGCAGGCCGGTTTCACAAGTCATATCGCCTTCCAGGATCAGTTTGCCGATCAGTTTCAACTCGGTTTGAGAGGTATGTGCGCTCATGCTCTTCACTCGTTGTAGGCCACGATGGCCTCGAAAAGGTCCTTGAACCGTTCGTAACCGCGGATGTCGTTCCGGCGCGTAACTTGCAGCAGCAGCCGCTCGAGCTGGTCGAGGCTGCGCAGCCCATGTCGCGCGATGGTGTACGCCAGGCGCGCGCGCAGCATCACGAACTCATGCTGGCGCTCGCTTTCCGGCGCGCGCACGGCGCGGCGCACGGCGCTGTAAAGGCGGCGCAACTGCGTCTTGGTTCCGGAATCCATGTCGCGCATGCGGCTGACCACGGCGTGCGCCTGGTTGTCCAAGTACAGGCTGTCGGAGACCAGCTTTTCGAGTTCGATCTCGGGCGGCCCTTCCATGCGGCGGTCGCGGTCGCGGTCGCCGCCGCGAGCCCCATAAGGCGGGCCGCTGCGTTCGCCGCCATGCCCTCCGCGCTCGCCGCGCTCGCCGGGCCCATGCGGCCCTCCTTCGCGCGGGCCGCGGCCTTCGCGCGGAGGCCGGGTTTCCTTCCGTTGCTCCTGCTCTTGCGCCATATGTTAAACCTCAGTCACCAATCTGGCCCATTCCAGGGCCACCAGACCCGCGGGCCGCAGCTTCACTTCCGCCGACTTGCGCCCCACCAGCTCGCTGATAAGGTGCGTGCGCAGTTTCTGGAATTCGCGGTCGCGCGTACCGCTCAGAATGCGGTTGAAGCGGCGCTCAAAGCGCCACGTTCGCTGGGTCTCGCCCGGCCCGCCGTCGGTATACGCTTCGCGCCGGTAGAAACTCCGCAACTGATAGAGAAACTGGCGCGACATGCGGAAATCGTGCACCAGCCGCACCACCGTATCTTTCAGCTCCGAAGCGTCCGTCAGCCGGCGCCATTCCAGAATGCGGCCCAGAAGGTAGATGCAATCCTTATCCGCCGACTTGGCCAGGTCCAGGCTTCTGCCGGCTTCCTCGTAAACCGCCGCCAGCGGGTAGTGGGTCTCCGGGGCCAGCGCAATGGCCATCGAAATAGTCTTGCCCTCGGCCCCCGGGTACTCCTTCAAATTCTCCTCGGTAAACCGGTGGAACAGCCGCTGCACTTCGCGCGCCAGGGCGATCAGAGCGTCCCAGGAACCGTACACCGCGAAATCGTCGCCGCCCGAATAGATGATGCTCACCTTGCGCCAGAACTCGGGCATGGAGCACAGCACTTCCAGCTCGCCCGCGAAGAACTGCTTGTAGAGCACGGAGAGCGGCACGTGTTCCTCGATGCTGTGGATGCGCCGCAGACGCAGGCCGAAGTTGTCCACGTCGCCCCGCAGCACGCCCCAGATGGAGCGGCCTTGCGCACGGCGCGCCAGGGTCTGCACCGGCGCCATGGATTTGGAGTCGTCGGAAGGCGCCGCGTGACGCGCCACCATGATGCCGTCGGGCGAGAGGTTGGAGGTCAGCGGCCAGGAGTACTTTCCATCGCCGGGCGTCACTTTTCCGGGCGCCTCGGGCGACCATGCGATGCGCGACGCCTCCCGCACCTTGGCCCCCAGCTCGCGCGCGAAGTAGGCGTCGGCTTCCGGGTTGGAGGTCCGGGTAAAGGGCTGGAAGAACCCCGCGCCAGAGACTCCCGAGCCATCCGCCAGCGGCGCGGTCCGCTTGCTCCGCAGCTCGTCGTTCAGGCGCTTGCGGATCACGGCCCAGTCGCCCAGGTTGTCGGTCACGGCCCAGATAAGCTTCACCAGCCCGGAGCTCAACTCGGCAACCTGGCGGGCGGCCGCCTCCAGAAAGTCCCCGGCGGCCTGCCGGGCTTCGCCGGGAAGCACCACCAGGAACTGCCCGCCGCCGCTCGAACCAAGCAGGATGCGGGCCAGGCCCAGCTCGGCCAGCAGGGCGCGCGGGAGCGCTTCGCACAACAAAGCGATCCACTGCGACCGCCCGGCAAGCAGTTCTTCGCCGGCGGAGCGCGTGGACCGGCCATCGGCCGGACCGGCCAGAAGGAATTCCTCTGTGCCCAGGATTTTGCCTTGCAACAGGATCTGTTCGGGCATGCGAACCAGAAAAGCCTTGGGAATCCCTCACTTTAGCACAGAATCCTGAGAGCAACAGGTAAGTGGAGCAACTGTATTGTCATGCGAAGATCCGGTACGGCCATGTTTGTGTGTCTGACGGTGGCGGCGCTGGCGGCGCGGGGCGCGGGGGCGCAAAGCATGCCTGCGCAGAGCTTGCCCGTGAAGGCAGCCCCGAAGCAGGTCCAGGCGCCCCTCAGACTCCCAAGGCCGTCCGCGCAATCCGACGCGGCCGTCGAAGCGGCCATCCGCGCCAAGTTCGCCAAGTCGAAGATTCATGAGGACAAATTCCAGGTCCACGTACAAGGCGGCGTGGCTACTATCGAAGGCCGGACGAACGTCATCCAGCACAAGGGCGTAGCCACGCGCCTGGCCAAAACCGGCGGCGCGATGGCGGTGAACAATCGCATCCAGATCGGCGAGGCGGCGCTGGCCAAAGCCGCCGCCAATCTGGAACAGGGAAGGCGGCGGGTGCAAATCAAGCGCGGAGACGATCGCTCCCAGACCCGCCCCAGCACGTCCGGGCAGCACTGAGGTGGGGCAGTCCTCCCGGCCTGCCGCACAGCCCATGTTACACTGAACCAAAAGCCGAGAATTGCCTTATGAAGACCTTTGCCTTTCTAGCATTTTCATGCCTGGCGGCCGCTTGGGCGCAGAACCCGCAGCCGGCTGCCCCTCCGCCCGCGCTGCCCGATATCCCCGACGCCACCGTGGTGGCCAAGTTCGACGATGGGACCGCATTCACCATGGGGGACTTCAAACGGATCCTGCAGGTGCTGCCGCCGCAGAACCAGCCGTTGGCGCAGCGCAACCGGCGCTTGTTCGTGGAGGAGTGGGGTTTCATGCGCCGCCTGGCCAGGATGGCGGAGCAGAAAGGGCTCGACAAGCAGAGCCCGGCGCGGGAGCAGATGGATTATAACCGCATGATGATCCTCAGCCAGGCGGAGTTGAGCGACGCGCTGAATAGCTTGGTGGTGGATAGCGCCGAGATTCCCAAGTATTACGAGGCCCACAAGGACGAATACAAGCAGGTGAGGGTCAAAGCTCTGTATGTCGCCTTTGGAGGCTTGGCGCCGGCGGGAAAAACGCCGCTGACCGAGGAACAGGCCCAGGCCAAAGCCGCCCGGCTGCTGGCGCAAATCCGCGGCGGAGCCGATTTCGTCAAGCTGGTGAAAGAGAATTCGGACGACGAAACCTCGCGCGACAAAGACGGCGACTTCGCCACCCTGCGTCCCAAGGACAACGTTCCCGACGCCATCCGCGCGGCGGTGTTTTCCTTGAAGGCCGGGGAGGTCACCGAACCGGTGCGCCAGCCCAGCGGCTTTTACCTGCTGCGCGCCGAGGAGGTCGGCTACCGGCCGCTCCAACAGGCGCAGGACGAGATCTACCAGGCGATCAAGCAAGTGCACTACAAGGAGTGGCTGGATCGGGAAAACCAGGCCTCCCAGGTGAACTTCGTCAATGGCGAGTTCACCGGCGACGCCGTGACCGTCCCGCTTCACCTGCCGCCTCCGCCGCCGCCCACGCCGCCGGCGAAGTAGGCGAGGCGCCCAAGACTTTGGCCCTTTTCCACTCAGGGCAACGCCTAGCCGCAATGCTGTTCACTTAGCACGTCGGCTCCTCCGTGGCGCAGGCTCTCAGCCTGCCGACTCGACACTCGTGTCGAGTCTGGCGCTCGTTCCGCCACCAAGCGTCGAGAAGAGTCTCGACGCGGCAGCCTGAGAGGCTGCGCCACGGAAGCGAGCAGCGATTAAGTGAACAGTATTGCGCCTAGCCGGACCTTCTCACAGACACTCGGCCGCGACAACGTGGCGCACGCACTGGTGCCTCGCACGAGTGCGTGCGCCACATCTTCGGGCACCTGCGAGAAATGCACGCTAAACTCTTATCAGGATGGGCCACAAAATCCTGGTTTCGGCGGGCGAGGCTTCGGGCGACCTCTACGCCTCGCTGGTGGTGGACCAGTTGCGGGCGCTCTGGCCCGGCGCCGAGTTCTTCGGCTGCGCCGGTCCCCGCCTGCAAGCGGCAGGCGTACGGGCCGTGGTGGATGCGGCCAGCCTGGCGGTGGCCGGGCTGGTGGAAGTGGTGGCCCACATCCCGCGAATTTACGGCGAATACCGCAAGCTGCTGCGCGCGGCGCGAGCCGAAAAGCCGGACCTGGCCATTCTCACCGATTCGCCCGATTTTCACCTGCGCGTGGCCCGCGAACTGCACCGCGACGGCGTTCCGGTGGTCTACCTGGTTGCGCCCCAGGCGTGGGCCTGGCGCAAAGGCAGGGTCCGGCGGATGCGCCGCTCGCTCGAGCGCGTGCTGTGCATTTTCCCCTTCGAGGAGGAATTCTTCCGCCGGGAGGGCGTGCGGGCCACCTACATCGGCCATCCTTTGGCCGGACTGGTTTGCGCATCCCTCACCCGCGAGGCTTTTTTTTGGAAACATGGTTTGGATTCGGCCCGTCCATTGATAGCAGTGCTGCCGGGCAGCCGGCGCGGGGAAGCAGCGCGCCATATTGCCCCTCTTCTGGACGCCGTGGAGCGCGTGGAACGAATCCAGCCGGCCAACTGGGTTTTGCCGGCTTCGGCTATCGCGGGGGCGGGTTTTTTCCGCGACCGCACGCACGGGTCGGCCATCCGGGTAATAGAAGGGGAGAGCTGGGACGCGATGGCGCACGCCGAGCTGGCGCTGGCCGCCAGCGGAACCGTGACGGTGGAGGCGGCGCTCCTGGGAACCCCCATGGTGACGTACTACAAAGTGACGACTCCGAGCTGGCTGGCCGGAAAACTGCTGGTCGACGTACCGTTCTATTCCATGGTGAACCTCATCGCCGGGCGCGCCGTGGTTCCCGAGTTGATGCAGAGCCGGATGACCGGGGAGAATATCGCCACCGAGGCCCTGCGCCTTTTGACCGACCCGGCCGCGCGAGCGGAAATGCAAGCTGGCCTGGCCGAGGTTCGCGCCCGGCTCTGCGGGGAAACCGACGCCCCCCGGCGGGCCGCGGCCATCATTCACGACATTCTGGAAGGACAAGTCGCTCATGTATCGTAGTCTCCGCACCCGCGCGGCCGCGCCGTTGGCGGCGGGCCTCTGTTTATTCGCCGCGGCGCCTGGCGCGCCCGCCCAGGAGCGCCGCTCCCGCATCGAGGTCGAACAGGTCGTCATTGAAGCGGACATCTCGCCCAGCACGCACGCCATCTCGGCCAAGGCCGACATTCGCTTCACGCCGCCCGACGATGCCGTCTCGTCCGTGGTCTTCGAGCTGAACAACGCCCTCAACATCGCGCGCGTGGTAAACGAAAAGGGCGAACAGATTCTGGTATCCCGCAATCAGCAGGATTCCACCGCACGGCTCACCTTCGATCCACCACTGCCCAAGGGGCAGCCCGCCACGGTGACCTTCGTTTACGACGGGAAACTCACCGGGCAGGAAGATTCGCCGGTGTACGGCCTCAAGTTCGCGGCCATCGGGCCGGATCTCACATATCTCATGTACCCTTCCCGCTGGTTTCCGGTGGCCGGGTACAGCACCGCCCGTTTTGCCTCCGACATCCGCGTCTCCGTGCCCGCCGGGTATTCCGTGGTGGGCAGCGGAATCGATTCGCACCAGAGCGCGGCCGATAAGAACACCTTCGAATTCAAATTCGCCCGCCCCTCGTTCCCCGGAAGCATCGCAGTGATAAAGGGCGACCCGGTGAAGGTCCCATCCGAAGGCGTCACCACCACCCTGTATTTCCGCGGGCCGGAAGCGGAGCTGGCCCAGGCCTATGGCCAGGAAGTGGGCAAGCAGATGTCCTGGTTCACCGCAACCTTCGGTCTTCCCCCCTACGCCGACCTGACCGTGGTGGAGACGGAGGAAGGCGCTCCCAACGGCTACGCCGCTCCCGGCCTTATCTTTCTTTCGCCGCGCGGCATCGGCAAGCAGCCCAATTCCCGCCTGCTGGCCAACCAGATCTCCCGCCAGTGGTGGGAGGAGCAGGTTTCCGCCGCCACGCGCAACCACCTCTGGCTCACCAACGGGCTGGCGGCCTATTCCGAGCTGCTGTGGACCGAGCACGCCTCCGGCGCCGGCGCCATGGACCCCCAGGTGCGCGACCTGATGGTGGAATCGCTGACCGTCGACAACGTGCCCATCATCCAGTCGGCGCGGCTCGACGATTACTCGCCGGAGCTGTGGGCGCTCACCGGAAGCAAGGGCGCGGCCGTGTTGCACATGCTGCGCCACGTCGTGGGCGACGACAAGTTCTTTGCGATCCTGAAGGCCTATTCCAAACAGAACACCTGGAAGGCGGTCACCACCGACGATTTCCGCAAGGTGGCGGAAGCCGCGGCCGGCCAGGACCTGGGCTATTTCTTCACCCAGTGGATCGAATCGAGCGGCGCGCCGGAATTCAAGCTGGAATACACCATCCTCCGGACCACGAAGGGCTTCCGCGTGATGGGGAAGGTGGCGCAGGATCTCGACACGTTCCGCATGCCCGTCGATCTGAAGATCGAGACCGAGGGGAATCCGGAGGAACAGCGCGTGGAGGTGGAAGGAACCTCGTCGGAGTTCTCGGTGGATACGTTCGGCAAACCCAAGAACGTGGTCATCGACCCCAACAACCAGGTGCTGCGGTACAGCCCCGATTTGCGCGTGGCGGTGGCCATCCGCCGCGGCGAGCAGAACGCCGAGTTGAGCCAGTTCACGGAAGCGCTGAACGAGTACAACAAGGCGCTGGAAACCAACCGCAACAGCTCGCTGGCCCATTACCGGAAGGGTGAGGTTTTCTTCCTCCAGGCCAACTGGCAGTCCGCCGCCAACGAGTTCCGCGAAGTGCAGAATGGCGACCTGGAACCCAAGTGGACGGAAGTCTGGGGGCATATCAACATGGGCAAGATCTATGACATCTCCGGGCAGAGGGACCGGGCCGTCAACGAGTACAACCTGGCGATACGCACCAAGGACAACACGCAAGGCGCTCAGGAAGAAGCCGCCAAGTACCTCAAGGCGCCTTACGAAAAGCAAAAGCGCGCCGAGTAATAGGGAGAGTCTTGTTGCGAAGGCGCGCATAGGATAGGCGCAATGCACGGTGATGGCGGGAGAGAGCAGGGTGCGAATATGGAATGCCGTAGCGGCGGTCTACGACTCCGAGGATTGGGAGGCCGGGCGAATCACACTCCCGGCGGGGGCCCGCATTCCTCCAGAATCCGCTCTAGCATATCGGGGATCTCGAATACGGCGCGGTTGTGCAGACGCCGCGCGGCCGTCCGGAAGCGCGTGTAGGCCTCCGGCTCCAGCAGCTCGGCCACCGCGCGCGCCACGTTGCGGAAATTGGGCAGAACCACGCCCACGCCGTGCTCGCGGACCCAGTCGGCGTTGTAGCGCTCCTGCGGCAGCGTCCAGGCGTTGCGCTCCACAATCGCCGGCAGCCCCATGAAGACCGCCTCGCTGATGCTGCCGGGACCCGGCTTGCCAATGAAATAGTCCGCCAGTTGCATGTAGCGCGGCACTTCCTTCGTGAAGCCCTCGATGAAGCGCGGCGCGCCCCGCGGCAGCGCTTCGAGTTTCTCGCGGAGCTTCCGGTTGTGGCCGCAGATCAGCGCGAGCTGCCGGTCCGCCAGGCTGCGCGCAATCTCCAGCATGACCGCGGCCCCCTGGCCCCCGAACAATACCAGGCCCACGGGCAGGCTGGGGTCGAACCCCAGCGCCGCGCGGGCTTCGTCGCGCCGCGCCGGCGAGAGCGGAGAAAGATCGTAAAAGCGCGGGCTCAGAATCATGCCCGAGGCGCGCAGCACCTTCTCCGCCGGGTGTCCCATCTCCCGCGCCTGCTCCACGGCTTTGTCCGACCCGCAGATGAAATACTGCTCCTGCCGCTCGATCCAGAAATGCGGCGGATAGTCCGCGATGTCGGTGAGGATGGTCACCAGCGGCACGCCCGGCAAGGCGCGCCGCAGGCTCTCGCCCAGCGCGCGGTCGAAGTTCGGGACCAGCGAGACCACCATGTCCGGGCGGCTCTCGCGCCAGAATTTCTCCAAAGCGCGCACCTGCGGCCCATGGAACAAGCGGATCAGCAGATGCATGCAGGCGGTCAACTGTCCCGACCCCAGCGTCCATCCTCTGTTGAGCATCAGGTTGTAGACGTCCTGCAAGCGAAGCCCGATGGCCTGGCGGAAGATGTCGATCGAATCGAGCACCTCCTGCAGGTTCACTAGGCGGACGTCCCATGGGCGCGCCTGCCGGTCGATGACCTGTTTGAGGGCGCTGGCCGCCGCGCGGTGCCCCCCTCCGGCGTCGAAGAAGATGAGGTCGAGCTTTTTCACCACTCCGATTGTGCCACGGATGCCGGACGGCCCAGGCTTCTTAACGCACACTTCTCGCCGCTGTAACGCTTCCGTAGCCGCCGCGAAGCTACAAGTGGATTATGCAGGCCGCGCAAGGCCGCCTCATTCCGCGCAGCCATCGCCTGCGCAGCACGCTCGATTTCGTCGCGCGCCGCGACCATGGGCTCATGCGGCGCGTTCACCATTGGCGTGCGCCGCGCTGGATCCGCGTCTGGATGCTGTGCGCCACCCGCGGAGGCGACGGCTGGTTGTGGTACGCCATGGGCGCGATTCTGGTTCTGTTCGGAGGGGCCCACCGCTTCCGCGCGGTGGCAACCGCGGCGCTGGCCGCTGGAACCGGAATCGCGCTCTTCTTGCGGCTCAAGAAGGCCGCCGGCCGCCGCCGCCCCTGCGCCCTCGAGCCGCACTGCTGGTCTACCCTGTTGCCGCCCGATCAGTTCTCTTTCCCGTCGGGCCACACCATCACCGCCTTCGCCGTGGCCCTATCGCTCGGGACTTTTTATCCCGCGCTGGCCCTGGGATTGGTCTTCTGCGCGGTCAGCGTGGCCGCCTCGCGCATTCTGTTGGGCATGCATTTCCTGAGCGATGTGCTGGCGGGCGCGGTCATCGGATCGGCCTTGGCCTGTGCATTCGCGACCCTGTTTGCAGCTTGATCGCGCTGAATCTAGTACTATAGTACTATAACGAGCACATATGTAGGTATCAACATTACCCGCAAAATAGCCCGAGATTATTTGAGAGCGCCGAACGCCTTTCCACACTTAGTCTCACAAATGCAACCGGCCAGGGTTACGCGGTCGCTCAGAAGCCTGCTGGCGCTCGAAGATAGCGTCGGCAGGGCGCAACTGGCGCTGCAACGGATCAGCGACTGGGATCCCGCCATCGAGAAACGAATCAAGAAACTGATGCGACTGGTGGAGGCGCGCGACAAAGCCATGGCCTCGCCCGGCCGTTAGGAACATGTGGGGCCCTGGCCGCCGGCCTTCCGTCCGGCGGCGCGCGGCAGCGCGAAGAACGCCGGCCAGAAGGCCGGCGGCAGGATGAAACCCCGACCCCACATGGGCTCGGCCTGGCGTACGGGTACGCTCGGATTTCGTGCCTTTTGCGGGGCAATCACGCCGCCGTCCACTCTCGTTTCGCGCACCCGGCTTGACCGCATCGGCAACCGCCGCGTGGGCCGGATGGTAAACTAGCGGTTTGTCTCCACATCTCGCTCGCGCCGGCCAGTGGTTCCTGCGCTCGGGCATCCAGGAACCCAACGGCGGCGTGGCCCGCTACTATCGCACGGATCTTCAGAGTAACTACCCTGTTTCCACCGAGATCACGGGCTATTCCATTTCCGCGCTGGTGTATCTGCACACTCTCACCAAGGACGAGCGGTGGCTCCAGGCGGCCCTCCGCGCGGCGCGCTTTCTCACCCGCCAGGCATGGGATGCCGACTTGCGCACCATGCCGTTCGAAGTCGATCCTCCCGCCTCGGCCTACTTCTTTGACAGCGGCATCGTCGTCCGCGGGTTGCTCGCGGTATGGCGCGCCACCGGCGAGCAGGAGTTTCTGGACGTGGCGGCCTCGCTGGGCGAATCCATGGCCGCCGATTTCGCATGTGAAGATGGCAGCTTCCACCCCGTCATCTCGCTGCCCGGAAAGATCCCCGCGCCGCGCGACGCTTTCCGCTGGTCCGCATCGCCCGGCTGCTACCAGTTGAAAGCCGCCATGGCGTGGTGGGACCTGGCGGAGGCCACCGGCGAGGAGCGTTTTCGCGAACCCTACCAGCGAGCCCTGGAGCGCGCCCTGCGAACGTGCAACGGCTTTCTGCCCGGCCATTCGGACCGCCTCACGGTGATGGACCGCCTGCACCCGTTCGCCTACTTTCTGGAAGGTTTGCTGCCCCGCGTCGCCGAAGCGCGCTGCGCGGCGGCGCTGCAGGAAGGCATCCGCCGCATGACGCAGCTTCTGCGCGAGATCGCGCCCCGGTTCGAGCGCGCCGACGTCTACGCTCAGTTGTTGCGCATCCGGCTGTACGCCGACTGGGCCGGCGCCGCGCCGCTCGACCGCGAGGCGGCGCAAATCGAGGCCGAGAAGCTGGCTAGTTTCCAGGCCTCCGGCTCCGATCCGCGCATTGACGGTGGGTACTTTTTCGGCCGCAAGGGCGCCGCCTGGCTGCCCTACGTGAACCCCGTATCCACGGCTTTCGCCCTTCAGGCGCTCGGGCTATGGGAGCATTGCCGCTCGGGCGGCGCCCAGCCCCATCGCCACCTTCTTATCTGACTTTGAAGCCGCAAATAAAGCTCGCCTTCACCTCCGGCGCCGACGACCTGAATCGCCAGCTTGTCCAGCGGATGCGCCAGATCTTTCCGGATCTGCCGCTCTGGGTGGTCTCCGATTTCCCGCCCGAAGACGGCGAGCTGAAATGGATCCGCTGGCGGATGGGACGCGGTTTCCGCGAGAACTTCGCGCGCTGCCGGGCGGAGCTTCGCGGCTACCGCGTCCGCCTGGCCGGCGTCATGTTGGTTCCCAACGTCCCGTTCCGGCGCATGCGCCTGGCGGCCCTCCTGCTGTCGCCGGCGGGCTTCCTGGCCTTCAACGAGAATCTCAACCACTTCATGCTCCGCCCGCGGTGCCTTCCCGCCATCCTGCGCCATGCCGCGTGGCGCGTCAAGAATCTTCTGCGCTGGAGCGTTGGCGCCGCCCGAGGCGCCGATTGGCCGGCCCTCTTCTGGTACGCGGCCGCGCGCGCTTCCGGCTTCCTACGGCTTCAGGCCGGCCGCGCTTCCGCCCTGCCCGCCGTAGCCGCGCCGCCGGGCATCTCGGTGGTCATCCCGTCCCGCAACGGAAGAGAGCTTCTGGCCGCCCAGATGGAGGGAATTGCCCGCGACCTCGCGCCGGTTCCCTCGGAGATCATCGTGGTCGACAACGGCTCCCAGGATGGAACGGCCGAATGGCTGAGAAGCTGGGACTGGCAACACGTGCTGATCGAAGTCTCCTCCGAGCCTCTTTCTTTCGCCCGGGCCGTGAACCGCGGCGTCGCCCGCGCCCGCTATTCGCACATTTGCCTCCTCAATAACGACATGCGCATCGAGCCAGGTTTCTTCGCCTCCTTGCGCGAGGCATTCCACCGCGTCCCAGACCTCTTTTGCGCCAGCGCGCAGATTCTTTTTCCCACTGGCGTGCGCCGCGAGGAGACCGGCAAGACTGTCATGGCCCGGCAGGGGCCGCTCGATTTCCCCATCCGTTGCGACCAGCCGTTCCCGTCGGAAGACTATACCTACGTCCTCTATGGCAGCGGCGGTTGTTCCCTTTACGATGCCTCGAAACTGCGCGCCTTGGGCGGGGTGGACGAGGCCTATCAGCCGGCCTACGTGGAAGACCTGGACCTGGGGTATCGGGCATGGCGGCGCGGCTGGCCCAGCGTGTACGTCTCGGGCGCGGTGGTGGAGCACCGGCACCGCGCCACCACCTCGCACTACTTCACCGCGGACGAGCTGGAGCGGACCCTCGAGATCAACTATCTGAAGTTCCTGGCGCGATCCGTGGGCGACGGCGCGCTGTTCCGCCGCTTGTGGGCCCAGGCCATCCTTCGCTTGCGGGTGCTGGCCCGGCGGCCAGCCGCGCGAGCCGCCTTGCGGGCGGCCCCGGCGCTGGCTCTGGCGGGAGCCGTGCGGCAGCCGTCCGCCGCCCCCGGCGCCGAGTCCGAGCCATCCTTCCTGGCCCTCACCGATGGGTCCGTGGCCCGCTTCCCCGGCCGCCCGGCTTCCGGCAAACCGCGCGTGCTCGTCCTCAGCCCCTATCTGCCATTCCCGCTATCCCACGGCGGCGCCGTCCGTATGCACAACCTGATGCGGCGCGCGGCCGCCGATTTCGACCAGGCGCTGGTGGCGTTTTCCGAGAGTCTGGCCGAGCCTCCCCGAGAGACCCTCGATATGTGCGCGGAAATCGTTCTAGTGCGCCGGGCGGGCAGCCACGCCCCACCCATCACCGGCCGTCCCGAAGTGGTGGAGGAGTTCGATTCGCCGGCCTTCCACGCCGCTGTGCGCCTCGCCGTGCGCCAGTGGCGCCCCGCCCTGGCGCAGCTCGAATTCACCCAACTGGCTCAGTACGCGGCCGATTGCGGCCCCGCGCCCACCATCCTTGTGGAGCACGATATTACCTTCGACCTCTACCAGCAACTGCTGCGCACCGGGGACGGCCCCGAGCTGCGCCGCCAGGCCGCCCTCTGGCGCAGCTTCGAAACCGACGCCTGGCGCCGGGTCACCCGCGTAGCCGTCATGTCCGGGAAGGATTCCAGCCTGGTGACCGGGGCCTCCGCGGTGGTCCTGCCGAACGGCGTGGATCTCGATCGCTTCCGCCCCGCGCCGCGCGAACCCGAGCCCCGCCGCCTGCTCTTCATCGGCTCCTTCGCGCACCTCCCCAACCTGCTGGCGCTCGATTTCTTCCTGGCCGGCGTATGGCCCCTGCTCCAGGGCGCGGCGCTGCACATCATCGCCGGCGCCCGCCCGGAGTACTTTCTGGCCCGTTATCGCGAACGTGTCAAGCTCCCGCTTTCCCTCCCTGGTATCGAGCTCGAAGCTTTCGTGGAGGACGTACGGCCCGCTTATGAGCGCGCCGCCGTAGTGGTGGCGCCCCTGGTCGCATCGGCCGGAACCAATATCAAGATCCTGGAAGCCATGGCCATGGGCAAAGCCGTCGTCAGCACCCCAGCCGGCGTCAACGGCCTCGACCTCGCCCCCGGGGACGACTTCCTTCTCGCCGACAGCGCGGCGGAGATGGCTGCCCACATCGAGACCCTCTTCACTGATCCGCCCGCCCGCCGCCGCATTGAATGCGCCGCCCGCCGCCGCGTGGAGCGGGATTTCGGCTGGGACGCCATAGCCCGCCGCCAGTCGGCGCTCTATCGCCAGCTCATCCGCGGCGCACGAGCGGCGTCCGTGATTTCGCCGTCGCAATCCGAGCGCCCTACCTTGTAGGCGCGTTGGGCTTGCGACATCAAAGTGGAAGCCCGCCGGGGCGAAAAAGAATAACCCATGGCGCGACCCATGGCCACAGGGCGGGATCAACCAGCCGGGCCCAGGGGGCTTACCGGGGGCGAAAGATCCGTTCCGGTTGGGGCCCGGCGGTTTTGCGGAGGAATCGAGCGGCCGTCCACTCCTAAGTCGTAGACCCAGGCGCGTTTGAACTGGCGTTTGACATTTTCCGCAACGGGGCCTATAATCATACAAACGTGCCTTATTGTCTCAAATAGAGCCCCTAATCACCTCCAGGCGCGTTGTGGGCACTATCGCAATCTGTTCTTTGGAGGTGGTCTTTGTCCTCGATTCAACGCCGTTTGCAACGGCCCTCGAGCCTTTCCTTCGGTTCGTCTTTCCGAATGGGAGTCCTCCTCTGGCTGGCCTTTGCGCCGGCGTCTCAAGCGCAGCTCAATGTCAGCGTAACTGCTTTTGGCGCGCTAGCCGATGGCGTCTTGCGGACGGATGGCGCCATGAACGTGGGATCGTCGGTGCTGACGTCCGCCTCCGCTTCATTCACAGGGGCCGACGCCGGCAAGTACATCCAGGTGATTGGCGCGGGTCCCGGCGGCAGTTCGCACGCCGACGGCATGATGGTGGAAGGCTCCGCAGTCCTCACCTCGCCTTCAGGCAGCTTTAACTCAGCCGATGTAGGACGCGGAATCATCGTACTTGGGGCCGGCGCCGCTGGCGGCAACCTGATTACCACGATCGCCGGCTATACTTCCAATACTTCAGTGACGCTGAACGCGCCTGCTATGACAGCCACGAGCGGCGTTCCCTACTATTATGGCGCGATGACGCTGGAGGGAACCATTACCTCCGTACTCAGCCCAACCTCGGTTCAGCTCAGCGCCGTCGCAGCCGCCACAATTACGTCAGCCACTTACGCCTATGGCACCGATAATCACGCGGCCTTTCAGACGGCCCTCGATACGGTGGGCGAGGCCGGCGGCGGGACGGTGACCGTGCCCGAGGCGGCCTCCTGTCCGAGCGGCGCGGTGTGTGGTTACGTCGCCACCACCACGGACCAGATGACTGCCGTACAGCCGGGCGCCATAAAAATACGCTTTAATAATGTCTCCCTGATCGGCAGCGGTCCTCAAACCAACGTGTTCTGCCGTGGCGCCTGGGCCGCATACTACAACAGTGTAAAGTACCCGGGCCAAACCGGCACGATCCGGGGCTTCTGCGTCGCCGTTGGCGACGACGGAGGGCCGCTCGGCGCCGCGGGCGAAGCCATCAACAACGTGACGGTCTCCAACCTGCACTTATATGGGATGACGAACGGCAATACCTATAGTTACAGCTTCAGCCCCACGGATCCCCCTTTGACGACCACGGGCGACGGATGGGATGAGACCCACAAGGCTGTCTATATTTGGGAAAATGCCCCCCATTCCAATATCGTCGTCGATACCGTTTCCATCCAGGATTTCAAGGGCGAGAACATCTATAGCGGCGGCGGCGCCATGACCGGCATCATAATCCGCAACTGCACGATGACGAACTTCAATGGGGATGGCATTTCGATGCTGGCGGCGGACCTCCAGGTGTTGAACAACACAATTAGCAACGGCTCCAACGCGGGAATCGAGGACTCCACGGTGTCCAGCACCAGCGCAGCCCTGATCCGCCAGCTCTATCAAGGGAACACGATCAGCGATTTTCCCCGGGAAGGTCTCGTGGTGGTGGGCGTCGATTCGGGAATCACCACCGGCGCAATCCAGATTCTGAATAACTATTTCGACACCATCGCCCAGACAAACGCCAGTGGAGCGGAGAGCGCTATCTATCTGGGCGCGCAATGCTGCGGAGTGGACGTGCCGCCTTCGAACGTCACCATTTCCGGCAACACCTGCCATGACTGTTTTGCCTTCGGCAATATCGAAACCGCGGGCACTACCGTGGTTTCGAACAACACCATCATCGTCGACCAGATGAATGGGGATGCCTTTCTCTACTTCACGTATCCGATGACCAATTTCACGATTTCGAATAACATCGGTTATCGGACCGCGGCCGGGGCCGCAGCCGGGCGCGGGTTGAACAGCGTTTATAACCTGAATCCGGGATACCAGACGGGGGACTTCGCCTGGAATAACGTGCTGGTTCAAAATGATTCATGGAACCTGCCCGGAACGCCGAATTACACCTTCGTCATCAATTCCGGCCCTGGCTGGGGCCTGGTGATCGCCAGGAACGTGATCTGGCAGGGCGAAACATGCACCGGCTGCACGTATCCGGATACCAATCACGGCGTAGTGAACCTGGCTGCAACAACTACCATCGAACCCTATGGGCCGGTCGTTTACGTCACTGGCAACGCCTCGGCTGTGACCGCCACACTCGATGCCAGCAAAGAACTGGACGGGTCACAAGTGCGGATCGTCAATAGCGGCACGGCCCCGGTGACCTTTCACACGGATCAAAACCTGACGCTCTCTTCTCCAGTCACGCTGAATCCCGGCGGCGGGTCCGTTACATTCTACTATAGCGGCGCAACGGGGACCTATTCGACAGGTTCGGCGAATTCGACGGTTTCGGTGACCGTGACGCCCCCGGCAGCGTCTCTGGGCGCCGGACAAACCGCGCAGTTCTCGGCGACGGTCGGCGGAACATCCAACCAGCAAGTGACTTGGGGCATATCCCCCACGGGCGCGGGCGGCATCTCTTCTTCCGGGCTCTACACTGCCCCGGCGTCGATCAGTTCGCTTCAGACCGTCACCGTGCAGGCGACAAGCGTCGCAAACTCGACAGCGGTCGGAACCGCCACTGTTACTCTGACCCCGGTGGCAGTTACCGTGACGCCTCCAACCGGGTCGCTGACCGCCAACCTGACGCTGCAATTGAGCGCGACGGTGACGGGAAGCAGCAATACCGCAGTCACCTGGAGCATTCTCAACAGCGGGCCGGGCACGGTCTCGGCTTCGGGCCTGTATACGGCGCCGGCTTCGATTCCGGCGCAACAGACGGTGACCGTGCAGGCGACCAGCGCGGCGGATGCCACCAAGACGGCGACGGCCACCATCACGTTGAACCCGACGGTGGCGATCGCGGTGACGCCTCCAACTGGGTCGCTGACCGCCAACCTGACGTTGCAATTGAGCGCGACGGTGACGGGAAGCAGCAATACCGCAGTCACCTGGAGCATTCTCAACAGCGGGCCGGGCACGGTCTCGGCTTCGGGCCTGTATACGGCGCCGGCTTCGATTGCGGCGCAACAGACGGTAACCGTGCAGGCCACCAGCGCGGCGGACAGCACCAAGACCGCGACGGCCACAATTACGCTGTACCCAGCGGTGGCGATCGCGGTGACGCCTCCGACCGGGTCGCTGACCGCCAACCTGACGCTGCAATTGAGCGCGACGGTGACGGGAAGCGGCAATACCGCAGTCACCTGGAGCATTCTCAATAGCGGGCCGGGCACGGTCTCGGCTTCGGGCCTGTATACGGCGCCGGCTTCGATTCCGGCGCAACAGACGGTGACCGTGCAGGCGACCAGCGCGGCGGATGCCACCAAGACGGCGACGGCCACCATCACGCTGAACCCGACGGTGGCGATCGCGGTGACGCCTCCAACCGGGTCGCTGACGGCCAACCTGACGTTGCAATTGACCGCGACCGTGACGGGGAGCGGCAACACCGCCGTCACTTGGAGCATTCTCAACAGCGGGCCGGGCACGGTTTCGGCTTCGGGCCTGTATACGGCGCCGGCTTCGATTCCGGCGCAGCAGACGGTAACCGTGCAGGCCACCAGCGCGGCGGACAGCACCAAGACCGCGACGGCCTCCATCACGCTGTACCCAGCGGTGGCGATCGCGGTGACGCCTCCAACCGGGTCGCTGACCGCCAACCTGACGCTGCAATTGACCGCGACGGTGACGGGAAGCAGCAATACCGCGGTCACCTGGAGCATTCTCAATAGCGGGCCGGGAACGGTCTCGGCTTCGGGCCTGTATACGGCGCCGGCTTCGATTGCGGCGCAGCAGACGGTCACGGTGCAGGCCACCAGCGCGGCGGACAGCACCAAGACCGCGACGGCCACCATCACGCTGTACCCAGCGGTGGCGATCGCGGTGACGCCTCCAACCGGGTCGCTGACCGCCAACCTGACGTTGCAATTGAGCGCGACGGTGACGGGAAGCGGCAACACGGCGGTCACTTGGAGTATTCTCAACAGCGGGCCGGGAACGGTCTCGGCTTCGGGCCTGTATACGGCGCCGGCTTTGATTGCGGCGCAACAGATGGTGACCGTGCAAGCCACCAGCGCGGCGGATGCCACCAAGACGGCGACGGCCACCATCACGCTGTACCCGACTACTTCGGGCGGTACGGGCTCCATTTACGTGGGCGACTTTGGCAACGGCCGCGTCGAGCAGTTCAGCGGCAGCGGCTCATTGGCGCAGCTCTTTGGAACCGGCGGAGGGCCCTACGCCCTGGCGCTGGATGCGAGTAATAACATCTGGATCGCGGACCGAATGAATAACCGTGTCGAGGCGTTAAGTCCCACAGGCGCGCTACTGCTGCAGTTTGGGCAGCAGGGCGGCAATAATGGCCAGTTCAGCAACCCAACCGGTATTGCGATCGATCCGAAGGGCAACGTGTGGGTGCTCGACAGCAGCAACGCCAGGGTACAGGAGTTCAATGATAGCGGCTCGTACATGGGCCAGTTCGGGAGTTACGGTAATGGCGCCGGGCAATTCTCGCAACCGGAAGCTATCGCATTCGATGGGAGTGGAAATCTGTGGGTGGCGGACAGCGGTAACAACCGCGTGCAAGAGTTCGGGAGCAACGGGGCGCTCCTGCAAGCTTTCAGCGTGGGCGGAGCGGCTTATGGGATTACCTTCGACCCTAGCGGAAACCTCTACATCGCAGACCGCGGTCACAACCGGGTCGCCAAGTTCACCGCCGACGGCGCGCCGTTGTTGCAATTCGGCTCACAAGGCGGCGGCAATGGCCAGTTCAGTAATCCAAGTGGCGTTGCCGCCGATTCCAGCGGCAACGTGTGGGTGGTGGATACCAGCAATGGGCGCGTCGAGGAATTCAGTGGGTCAGGCGTATATTTGGGCCAATTCGGGACCTGCGGCAGGGACAATGGCCAGCTCTCGGAACCCGAAGCGATTGCAATCAACACCGGCGGGCAGACTCCGACGGTGGCAATCACGGTGACGCCTCCGACCGGGTCGCTGACCGCCAACCTGACGTTGCAATTGACCGCGACGGTGACGGGGAGCAGCAACACCGCGGTCACCTGGAGCATTCTTAATAGCGGGCCGGGCTCGGTCTCGGCTTCGGGCCTGTATACGGCGCCGGCTTCGATTGCGGCGCAACAAACGGTAACCGTGCAAGCCACCAGCGCGGCGGACGCCACCAAGACGGCGACGGCCATCATCACGCTGAACCCAACTGCGGCCGGGCCGAGTTCGGTCTTCGTGGGCGACTTCGGAAACAACCGGATCGAGCAGTTCAGCGGTAACGGAACGTTCACGCAAGCCCTTAATGTGGGTGAAGGGCCTTACGCCATCGCCTTCGATTCAGGCGGTAACATCTGGATGGTGGACCGAACGAAGGACCGGGTTCAGGAGTTCAGTGCAGCCGGCGCTTTGGTGCTGCAGTTCGGCCAGTCGGGCAGAGGCAACGGCCAGTTTAGTAACCCGTCCGGCATACTTATCGATTCCAGCGGTAGCGTGTGGGTGCTCGATACCAGCAACGCGCGGGTGCAGGAGTTCAATCAGTCCGGCGCGTACATGGGTCAATTCGGATCGTATGGCAGTGGCAACGGCCAGTTCTCGCAACCAGCCGCCATCGCCTTGGACGCGAGCGGGAACATCTGGGTCGCCGATGGCGGCAACAGCCGCGTGGAGGAGTTCAGCGGCAACGGAAGCTTCATTAAGGCGTTCGCGGTTGGAGGCTCCCCTTACGCACTCACATTCGACCCGAGCGGCGACCTTTATGTGTTGGACCGGACCTATAATCGGATCACGAAGCTAAGCTCAAGCGGGGCAGTCCTGCTCCAGTTCGGCTCGCAAGGCGGAGGCAACGGCCAACTGAACAACCCGAGCGGCATTGCAGCCGATGCGAGTGGCGACTTGTGGGTGGTGGACACCAGCAACGCAAGGATCGAAGAGTTCAGCAGCGCCGGCGTCTATCTAAGCCAATTCGGAAGCTATGGTTCCGGCAACGGCCAATTCGTGCAGCCGCAATCCATTGCGATATATCCATCTAATCTCTGACCCACGGCGCGTGCCAGGCGATCTGCCGGACGTTCGGCCGTTCCAACGAGAGTACTACTAGCACTAAGAACCTCACGCGGACAAACCCGACGGGTTAAACTGAATAAACGTCCCCCGGCGCCCGGGGGAAAGGGGTATGGGAAACACGTCCGTTAGCGGCATGGGGAATCCGGCGATCTCGGGATCGCGAATACCTCGGGAGAACCTCGAACAGTGGGCTGTCCGGGCGGCGCAGGCATTTCTCGCCGTATGGGTACTGGCGTATCTGGTCCAGGCGCTGAAGGCCGCACTCTGGTTTGACGGCGTCCCGGACAACGGAGCTTTCCAGATCTTCGATCCCCTTCGCAGGATCGCAGCCGGGCAGGTTGGAGGCCGGGATTTCATCTTTTTCCATGGGATAGGCGTACCATACCTTCACTATCCCCTCTTCGCGCTGTTCGGCAAGTCTCTCATTGCGTCCGAATTGTCGCGGCATCTCATCTCGATTGGTCTGTTCGTTCTTTCCTTGGCCGCATTTGTGCGAGTCACGATGCGGCGCGCTTCTCACCGGTGGATCGGCGCGGCGTTGGCGGTACTGTTCATGGAAACGCTCTTTCCGTGGGGCGCCGCTCCCGGCCATAGCCTGGTTCCCGCCAGATCGACCATGCCCGTTTTCGCGTTCGCGGCGCTTCAACTGCCGATCCGGGACTGGACAAAGGCCATCCTGACCGGTCTTTGCGCCGCCATCGGCTTTGCGTGCGGGACCGAACACGGGATCAGCCTGGTTGTCGCGCTCGGACTGGTGACTGGGCTTACCCTGGCGCAGGCCCTTTTCGGCAATCGGACACTGGGCCGAATTGCCTTACTGAATGCCAGGTTCGCCACTATCGCGCTGGCCACGGCGGCGACGGCCGCGGCTCTTGTTTTCTGGCTGCTTTGCGGCGCGGATGGCGCCAAGAAGGCGATCCTCTATAACCTGGTGGACCTGCCTGCGGATCAGTTCTGGTTCTTCGGCAGTCCACCGCTGCCATACTGGAGCCATTGGCGTGAATTGATTTCCAATCACCACGTCATAATGTGCCTGCTCCCCTACTGTTTCGCCCTGGCGATCCTCGGATATATCGTGCTTCAATCTTGGAATCACCCGCTGAACCTCGGGCGGGACTGGCAGGCGCTCACGATCCTCATGCTGGTATACGGCGTGCTGACGGGTATCCCGATGCTGGGAGCCCTGAGCAGGCATTACGCTTTTCCACTGGCTCGAACCCTGGCGCTTACAGGCCTCCTTGTGTTCGCAAACGCGCCGCCTCCAAACGTATTCCGCAAATGGGTTTCGACGCGCCTGCAAGAATGGCCGATAACCGGCCTGTCGTTCATGGCCGCGTGTGTCATCGCGGCCGGCGCACTTGCTCTTAACTCCGCGGTCTTGACAACGGGATTGATTCGGCACCTGCGGCGCGATACTTTCGCCTACAGTCGATTCCTCGATCGCAAGTGGGATTCGTTTATGGCGGACGCAACCTCCCTAATCGACTCCAGGCGCAAGAGAGGCGCGGTTTCGCTTTGGTCCGTTTACTCCTCAATGCTGGAATCGCACTACGGGATCTTCCACCCCGCGGAAGATTATCTCATCCACGCCGTGGGGCCGCGGAGGTGGCGGAACTATCTCGCCACGTTCGAGAGAACCAATCCGGAATTTGTTCAGACGCGGACTCAGAGCTTCGACTTCCAGGAGTGGCAGCAGAACGAAAGGTGGGAGTTTTTCGAGGCGGTGCTGGACAACTATACTCCGCTCAAGGTGGTGGGCCACGCGCTGATCTGGCAGCGCGCCGATGCCCCGTGGCGCCAGCCCGCCGCGGGCTTTCAAACACTGGCGATCGACGGGAAAAGTCATTCCGCAGCGCTTCCGCCCGTGAGCGGGCCCGATCGCATTGGCGTCGTGCGGATTCGATATCGGGTTTCGAATCGATGGGCCTGGATACCTTTATTGGGAAGGACGCCCCGCTACCTGGCGACCATTGAAGGGAGCCCGCGAAACTTACCGATTTCGTTTCCGCCGTACCGATCCGAGTTCCAGTTTCCAGTTCAACTCGAATCCGGCAAGGCCTTGACGCTTCGATTCAGGACGGATAGCTTGCTGCCCGGCGCGGCGTTCGAGCCCTACGAGGCGCAAGTCAAGATTTTGGCGTGGCAATCGTCTCAGTGGACGGTTTATGCGCGTGGAGGTTTGCCACATGCGCAATAGCATGAGGCGAGGGTTGGAAACAAACCGCTTCCGGTTGCTATTGACGACGCTCGGACTCGGCCGCTACCTTTTGCGGCGACGTGCGATCGCCAAACCCGCCAGACCAATGAGCATCAATGCGACGGAGGACGGTTCCGGGGCCGACTCCGCGGGAAACACCACGACATCCTTCATGCCGCCTGGGACCGCCACACTCTGGGCCACATCCGAGGCGGAGAGAATATTGCCGGTTGCGCTATAGTCGATGTAATAGAGGTTGCCACAGCCCGCGACGTACGCGTGGCCGGCCCCGTCAACCGTCCCCGCATCCAGTTGCGCGAACTGCCCACCTGCGCAAGTCGTACCGGCAATGGCGCCGGGAAGGGTAACCGCTGTGCCTAGCGTATTGGTGCTTGGGTCGAACGTGTCCACCTCACCGTCGCCGAAAAGCACGATCAGGCCGGTGAATGGGTCGTAGACCGCGTCCTGAGCTGTGGCTATACCGGCGAATAGTCGGGTTGTAACGTATGTGGACAAGTCGATAGTGCCCAAATCGCCAGTGGTGCCCGTGGTTCCAGTCAGGTAGTAAGCCGTGTTGCTGGGACTCCAGAACAGATCCGATACATTGGTATCCGAACCGCTCGGGACCTGTAAAGCTCCGTTTGTAATCAAACCGCCGACCACCGGAAGGACCGCGATTGAGCCCGCGTTGTTAAATGTGTAAACGTTGCTAGGGTTGTTCTGATCGATGGAAAGGAAGTACGAACTCGAAGTGCCCGCGCCGAAAGCCAGTTCCGTGCCGGTTTGCGTGTATTGGTACACTCCGTTGCTCGTTTCTCCCCCGAAGAGCAGCGTGCTGTTTGGCCCGATCAGAATGCCATCCGCGCCCTGTTGTGTATAGGCGATGGTTAATGCCGCCGCAAGAGCATTTGTCGTCGTGTTGTAAGACGCAGAGAAGACATCCGGTGAGCCGTTCTGGGTGTAGAAAATCATTACACTAGTACTAGCTTGAACTGACGAAGCGCACCCTAACGAAACAACTAGAGCCAACAACGAACGACACATTCGATGCTCCTATCTCCAGAAGGTTCTCTTTGCCTCCCATGTACACGATTCCAAAGTGGAGATTTCGGATTCGACACAACTTGGCGATTGTATGCCGGATCGACCGTATTTGGTGCTTTTGTTAATAGTTCTTGCCCCGAGAGGGACGTCGTCTTCCATTCGCAGAGCAGTAAGCGGCACAGTGACACAGGACCCGCGGCGGTTGGAGACCGAGTGGGCCAAACCGGCCGCGCTTTACCCAGCGAGGCATTTCCAACAGGATTGGCCGTTGGCTGACGAATCGCTTGGTTTGCGAGCGCTGCTCACAAATGGTCTAGATTGGATCGCCGAACAAGTGGTGACTGGCTACTCAGGCCAGCAACAGAGTAGGGAGGATCCCTTGGCGATCGCGTACCTACGTGTTAACCCGGACTCGCCTGTACTCGCCTATACCGCGACCCACCCGCCATTGGCGCTGTGCTATAGTTTGGATGGAACGAGCTTGGGAGAGTAAAATGGACGTGATGGACTGGGCCACAGCCCAACAAGTCCAGTGGATTCAGAGAGATAGATGGTTTTGCAGGGCGCGGGAGTAATTCAGTGGTAGAATGCCAGCTTCCCAAGCTGGACGTCGCGGGTTCGAGCCCCGTCTCCCGCTCCATGTTTTCAATAAGTTACGAGCCCCACCCAAAATCATCTACCTCGATTAACCTTGTTTGTGTAGCACACCGCTAAAATCAGCGTACAGTTTTGCCGCCTCCGCCTTCCGCTCGGCGACCCCGCTTTGGACGTATTTGTCCAGGTGCGTCCGCATTCCGTGGCCCTGCTGATCCGCAATGATCTTCAGATCCGAGTTGCGCTGCTTGTGCAGCGTGGAATGCGACCGCCGGAGCACGGCGAAATTGATCCATCCCAGTTCCGCAGGGCGGAGTTTCGGACGAACGTAGTTGCGTAGGACGCTCTCCGGCCAGATGGGCGTGACCAACGTCGTGGACGGAAAAACGCAGTCCGTTGGCCCATGGACAGGCAGCCTGGCGATCCAGGAATTCAGCCGCTCCATGATCTCGTCGGGCACTCCGACGGTCCTCTGGCTCTTCTCCGTTTTCGGCGGTTCGTAACGGCCCTTATACCAGGACCGCTCGATCTCGATTCCCTCCTCTCCGATGTTGCCGCACCACAGCGCGAAAACCTCCGACTCGCGCATTCCGGCAAACATCACCAAATCGAAACACAGCCGCTCGCGCTCGTCGAGCAGTTGCCATGCCGCGGCGTATTGCTCCAGACCGACGGTCAACTTCTCCGCCGACGGTCTTGCCAGCTTCACCGGCGCCTTGAGACCCTCGCTGATATTGTTCTGCAGGTAGCCTTCGGCGACGGCGCGCTTGCTGATTTCCGTCAGGTACCCCTTCAGGTGATTGAGCGTCTCTCGGCGGAGGCCCTGTTCGGCTTTCTTCTTGAGCAGCGCCCGAAGAAGCGCCGGCGTCAGTTCGCAGAACTGCACGTCGCCCAATTCCGGGATAAGATGAAGGCGGATTTCACGGCTGCTTTCTTTCTCCGTGTTCTCGCGCCACTCCCCGGACTCCCGTTTCATCGGGAGGAACACGTCCTCGACAAAACTCTGGAACGTGTCGTCTCCCAAGCTCCGGAAGGGACTCTGGTTCAGCGGCTTGACCAACTCTTCCCGCATCATTTCAGCTTGCTTGCGGTTAATCTGCGATTTCGATCCGAGCGTCTTCGTGGTCTGCTTGCCGGGGGCGTAGTAGAACTTGACGATCCACCGCTTCCCGTCTGGCGACTCGCATAACGAGCCATGTTGAAACCTCCGTGATCTTCGTTTTCTGACCATTGGCGCACTCCTGTGGTGCGCCTCTGGTGCGCTTTCTCGACTCAAATCGAAGATACCATTAGGCGGCTGAGGCTTGCTCATTCTCGTGTTGCCAGCGCTCCAGAGTTTCCTTCAACACAACCCACTTCCGCTTTCCGACCTGCACGGCCGGAAGCCGCGGAACACCGTCGATCTCTCCCCTCCGCAATCTGCGAATGGTGGCCGGGCTGCATCCAATTCGTATCGCCGCTTCCACGAGCAACAGCCAGGAACGTTGCTCGGGTGGGGGGAGAGGTTTGCGAGGTCGCTTTGTTCTCATGCATTCGCTCCAAATCGGTACGGATAGTCAGATTGGCTCGGACGGCGTCAGTGCGCGGGCCGCAACGGCGCGTAGGGCGCATCGAACAGGATGTCGCGGTTCACGCGCACGTTGAACTTGTAGCCGACCGGGATTTTGATGGTGGGTTGCACGTTGAGATTGCGGCGGGTGATCTGTTCGCCAAGCTGGGAGACTTCTTGGCCGACGGCGGTACCGGCCACTTGGCCGACACTGGGGTACTGGGTGGTCGACTGCCCGCGACTTTGCGACAACTCGAACGCGGCGGAGAAGACGCTGGTGAGCACGGCAAACCCGACCAGCCGTTTGTAGTGGTGATCGACATCGTACCGCAGCCCGGCGTTGCCGTGAGAATCCAGGCCCATCATGCCGTTGAGGTCGAGCGACGAGCCGTCGGGATAGATGATACGGTTCCAGACGACCTGCACACCGTCTTGGCCGTATCCGACGTGGGAATCATAGAGGCCGATCAGACGCGAACCTTGCGGGATGAGCAGAAAGCGGCCGGTGGGGGTGTCGTAGACGTTTGACATGACCAGCGCCTTGAGTTCTCCGGGCAGATCCGAGTTGATGGCCTGTTCGAGCACCGCTGGGATTTCCCAGCCCGCTTGGATTGCGTACTGCGATAGCGGAGCGGTTCGCGTGGACGGCAGGTAGTCGCCAGATTGAGGATTGCGGGCGCCCGACAGGAAAGATTCCTTGTGGGCCTGCATGTTCTGTTCCTCGTAATCCGACTGTGGTTTGCCAGCGTTCTGGGACGGGGCGGCAGAGTTGTGGCCGGCGACGGAATTCGCGAGGGCGGCCAGAGCGCCCGCTGTATCCGAGCCCGGGGCTGGAGTCGCAGCCTGGGAGTTTGAAGTCCAGCCTGCAGCGGCACTCTGCCCGGTGGAGGTCGGAGCGACCAGTGCCTGTTGTTCGCGGGCGTAGGCCGCGGTGCGCTCCTGTTCCGCAGGCGATGCCGTGCGGGGTTGCTCATACGGCGCGCCGTATGCAGGAGCGCCATATGGCATGGCGGGTTGACGAACGATCACGTGCTCACCGGTAGGTGGCATGGGCATGTTCGCGAGGGCCTTTACCTCCTCGGGTGGCACGAGGCCATTTCCCGCCGCCGGAGTCGCAGCCCCGGAACTGCGGGATAAAGGCACGCTTCCTGAGGGGATCTCCTTCGCAATCTCGGCGCCGGCGGAGGTTGCAGGAGCAACGCTCTTCGATCCGAAATCGGCGACCGCGCTTTTTTGGAGCTTCTGCCGAAGGAAGGCGCCGAGCACAAACAGTCCCAGGACCACGATCCCGATGATGAAGATGAGCGCGCCCGCTCGCTTGCTGACGCGTACCGGGTTCGGCGGCTTCGGATGCAGATCGACGCCGGAAGGGGACTCGATTGGGGTAGCGCTCTTATTTTCGCTCACGGGTAATCTCCACTTTCTGGGCCTTCTTTCCGGCACCGAGAATGAGCTGCGCGCGATCGAACAGCCGGTCCACGACGTACAACTGATCCTTCACGCGGTAGTTGACCATCTCGCCCTTGCCGTCCTGGCCGACGACAACGAGCGCAGGCGCCTGGCGATTCTGCACGCCGGGCGGCATTTGGATGTACGTCTTTGCGCCGTCATCGAAGACACGCACAGGGCGAAGATTCTCGTCGCCGCCCTTCACCGCGTAGTCGAAGCACAGGTTCCCAACGGCGACGGCGGCCGGTGTCAGTTCGCGGTTGTGGTTGGCTTCCTTCTCCTCGGCCTGCTGTTGGGCCAGATGGACCTGCCACTTTCGCTCATCGCCGTCCGGATAGGCGAAGGCTGCGCGCGCCACGTAGTCTTCGGGCTTGGAGATCAGACGGAGGTAGTACGCGCGCCGATCCGTGGTGATGAGAAGATTCGTGTCGAGACCGGCCGACTGCGGCTTCAATACGATGACCGAGGTTGCCTCATCGCCCTTGCCGTACAGAGCTGGCGCCAGATTCCAACGAACGGAATCGCCGATCTGCGGCTCTCCGATGATCTTCTCTCCCGACTGCAATTCGATGATGCAGACGCGCAGCGGCGCGCAGACCACCGTCGGTAGCCCGGCACCATACGAGAAGACGACCTTGCCGTCGGGACCGGCGGCGGGTGCGTTCTTCGAGGCCATCCATTGCTCGCTCACGCGGACGGCTTCCTCCGCATTGGGCGTCAACGGCACGTCGCCTTTGCTTTGAACGCCCTTCGACCCGCCTTTCGAATCGTTTTCGGAAGCGGATTGCTTTTGCGCGGTCTGTTTCACTGGTGCGGGGTTGCCAATGGTCGCCGCTTTTGGCTTGGCCTGACTCGGGCCGTCCTGCGCGAACACCGCCCCGGCCAGCGCCAGGGCAACTACGAAGAATCGATCATGTCTCATGGTTTTCTCTCCTGTCTTCAAAGCACTTTGGTCCAGCTCGCGTTCGTGATGTAGACGCCTAGCGGATTCATTCGCGCCAGGCGCTCGTCACTGGGCGGGCTCACCGTGATGGTGAACGCGCCTTTCCATCGCTCCTGGCTTTGGACGGCACCGTAGAGATCGCGCGTGGTTTCGATCCACTCAACTTCGACGGTGCGATCACTGGTCGCCAAGACGGACTTCACGTCCACGCTCGTGGTCCCGGTCTGCGCGCGCTTCTGCGGCGGATCGTTGCGAAAGAACTCACTCACGAACGGCTGGGCTTCGCTGCCGCTGGCGATATGCGCGTAGACGCGGTCAATGGCGCGGCGTTGCGCCATCCCGTCCGTCGTGACCGTGCGGAGATCCTCAATCCAACTGAGAACCGTGGCCCGCTTCAGACGGTCATCCGCCGAGGTTGCCTGTTCGGCGAGTCCCGTCGCAACCGGCCGGCCGAGAGAATCGATGGCAACGACGAACGGTATGATCCGGGAGCGGCTGGACAGGAATGCCATGCCAGCAACGGCGGCGAGCGCCACGAGCGAACTGGAGAGCGCCATCAGCCGCCAGTTCCGGGCGCGTGTAATCAGGTCGCCGTATCGCTCATCCCATTCGCGGCGCGCGGCCAGATAGGGATTGTACGGCTTCGAATCGGATACGGGTGTGGCTTGTGAAACGTCAGCAGAACTCAAGTTAGTTCCCTCCTATTCGTGGTGATCGAGGTTCATGCGCGGCGGCGGCGTGTGCGGAGCCGCGTCGGATGGGATAGCGCCGCCGAGCCGACGCCCCATGTCCTTGAGGCTTCGGGCGGCGTCCATAACTGGCGATACCGAGCTTTGGCTGGGCGGATCGGGCTGGCTCGCGGCGCTGGCTCCGCCTCCGCTGCTTGCGGCAGAAGGCGGCGGCACACTTGCACCAGAACCCGCCGACATCATGCTCATCCCGGAACCGCCACCAGCTCCCGCTCCGGCGCTAGCACCGCCGCCTCCACCCGCGCCCGCGCCTGCACCGGCTCCAGCGGCCCCGGCAACTGCGCCCGCAGCCGCTACGGCTGCCGTGCCGAGAACGATTGCCCCGGTCGCGACCGTCCCTCCGGCTGCGACCAGGTCGCCCCCAGAAAGCGCCGGCGAGCCGCCGAGGACCGCGGCGAACAGCTTCGGGATCTGCCAGCACAGCATCATGAAAATCAGCGACGCGCCCATGATTTCGAATGCCGACATGGCAGGCTTGGAAGACGTCCCCACGGCCTGTGCGGCATCTGCCCAGTCGAGAGACAGACTCATGCCGCTTCCGATCAGCAGATACAGCAGCATGATCTTTACGCCGATGGCTACGCCGAGTCCGATGTACCGCTCGACGTACGGGGCCGTCCAACGCGACCCCCCGAAGCCGACGAAAATGATGCCCGCGGCAACGACGATGTAGCTCTCCACCATTGCGACGACGAACTGGATGGTGATCGCGGTGAAAGACAGAACCGTCAATGCAGCGGCAAAGACGAGTGACAGACAGACTCCGGTGTTCGTGAAAAACGCCGAGGAACTGGCGGAATCCATCAACGCGCCGGCGACGTTGAGACCGCGGACAAAGACATCGCTCGGAGCCAATGGCCCGGTGCCAGACGCGGTCTGGCCGATTTGCTCGAAGCTGCTGACAATGGCCGGAATCCACCAGCGGCCATAGATCAGTAGCGCGTAGAATGCGCCGAGCCACATGATCTTGCGGATGAGCGCAGCCGTCCAAGACTGCATATCCGCCTTTTCGAGCAGCATCACCGCGGCGCTCCAGGCGAATTCGATGATGGCGAGGAGGCCGAAGAGCGTATTGGCAAACGGCCAGACGTTGGTGAACCAGGTGGTGCGCTGGTTGCGGTACTGATCGAGGATCTGGCTCGGTGCGCTCACTGTCTGCGCGTACGTAATGCCCGCCAGACAGAGCAGAATCACAGCCAGCTTCAGCACGCCGGTTCGTCTCGCCATGCTACTTCCACCCCGATTCGTAGGTGTTGTGGTCGGACTCCAGCGGTTTGAAGGTGGACATCGCCACATTTCGAGCCGCTGTGCAAAGGCGGCCTTCAGTGGAGTCTGCCCATTTCGCGGGCGCGTTCGCGCGAACGGGCGTGCACATCCGATCGACATCGGCGGCAATATCGCGGCGCGATTCGAGCCACGATTGCATGGCCAAGGCGGAGGCCGCGGAGAGATCGCCCGCACCGGCCGCCTCGGCCCTCTTGACGATGGCGCTGGGCCGCTCGGATACCGAGCAGCCCGCCATCACGATCACCAGTAAGACAAGCAGAGTTCGCATGGTGTCCTCAATTCCACCCCGCCATGTAAGTCTTCCCGTCGGACACCTCGGGCGTCCACGTGAAGAACCACTGCGTTGCCGCTACGCTGTTAGCGTCGCGTTGAATTATGTAGCCCTGATAGGCGGCCTTGCTGGTCATGTCTTCGAGCTGGAGTTCGCGCAACTTCTGAAGTTGAGAGACTTGCTCGCCAGCGAGTTGGCTGTTGAGGTTGATCGCATCGTTCCTGTTCAGCAGGTTGGATGCGCTGATCGTTCGCAGTATTCCCAGCACACCTTGTTCGGTTGCCAGCAACTTTCCTTGAAACCCGGCGCCCCGGAGGATGCCCTGTGTCGTAGCAAGGCTCGTTTGAGCCCACATGGCGTACTTACTGGCATACGTGCCGGCTGGGGGGGCATAGCCACCGGGTCCCAGAGGTTGATATCCAGGATAAGTCTGGTGAAAGAGGACGTCCTGGTTTCCCAGCGAATACGCCAGCGCCTGGCCGCCCTGCACCACGTTGGCAAGCATGCCGAGGTCCGCCGCGACGTTGGTCAGGGTGGCCGGACCGCCGTGGGTTGTGTTCTTGATGGCATCGGCCAGTTGCTCCACTTGGATGGCGTACTGCAGGAGCTGCTTGGCGTATTCCAGATCGTGCATGAGCTTGATCGACCACTGTGTCGGCTCCGTTGAACAGTTGGTGCACCAGACCGTGCCGGCTCCAATCTGCGCGGCGGCCGGAGCCGCCCCGATGCCCGCGGCCAAAACGGTGGCCGCAATTCCGCAACACCAGTTCAAACGCATGATTATTCTCCCTTCGGTTGTTCCAACGACTTCTCCATGCGGTCGAGGAAGTCTGCCCACTTGGGCAGCCCTCGCAGCCGCAACCATTCCGAGCGCCACTCACTCGGAAACTCCTCGATGACGCTCTCGACAAGCTGCCGCTCCTCGCGGCCGTTGACGCCGACCCACGACAGAGCGACTCTGCCGATGCCCAGATCCACGAGCCGGCGACCGAGCGAACTGACCACGTAGTAATGCTGCTTCGGCACGCTGACCTGCAGGATTTCGAGTTCCCGCTCGTTCAGGCCGACCCGCTGATAGAACTCCCGTGAGCCCGGACTCCGGGACTCCGCGTTGGGAAGCAGGATCTTGGTCGGGCAGTTCTCGAGGACGACGTCGGCAATTTCCGAATTGCAGATGTCGCTCAGTTGCTGCGTCGCCATGACTACCACGCCGTTCATCCGGCGGAGTGTCTTCAGCCAATCACGCATCCGCTCGCGGAACAGTCCGTGACGGAGATAGACCCACGCTTCGTCGAGCAACACCAGCGTCGGTGAGCCATCGAGTCGCTTCTCAATCCGGCGGAACAGGTAGAGCAGCACGGGCAGGACGCTCTTGTCGTCGAGTTGGAGTAGGTTCTCGGTCTCGAAGGTCAGGAAGCGTCCCGAGCCGAGCACATCTTCGTCGGCATCGAGCAGCGAGCCCAGCGGGCCCGCGAGGGTGAAGTGCTGGAGTGCGTCCCGCACGTCCATGTCTTGGACATTGGCGCTCAGTTCGGTCAGAGTGCGCGACGGCGATAGACGCAGGTGCTGCACAGCTTCCGTCAGAGCGTTGCGGTGCTTGGGCGTCACCTTGAGGTTGTTCAGCACGCAGAGCGCTTCGAGCCATCCAACGGCCCAGGTGACATCGGCGTCGGTATCGAGTTCCCGCAAGGGACAGAACGCGAGCCGCGTCTTCGGGCCGGCCAGATCGTAGAACTCGCCGTTCGCGGCCTTGTTGAGGACGTAGAGCGAGTAACCCTTGTCGAAGGCGAACACTTGGGCGCGCTCGTAGCGAAACCACTGGGCCGCGATCAGGCCGAGCAGCGTCGATTTACCGGCGCCGGACGGCCCGCAGACGAGCGTGTGCCCGAGGTCGGAGACGTGCAGATTGAAACGGAACGGTGTGGCGCCCGTGGTCGCGGCATAGAGCAACGGCGGGCTGTGCTTCGGCATCAGACTCGAAGGGTTCTCACGCTGCCCTGCCCAGACCGAGCTGATCGGCAGGAGATCGGCGACATTCAGAGTGTGCACCAGCGTCCGGCGCACGTTGCGATAGCCATCACCAGGAAGACTGCCGCGCCAGGCCTCAATCGCATTGATCGTTTCCAGACGGCACGCGAAGCCGAGATGCTGGATCGTCTTCATGACGAGCCGGGTGCTCTCGCGAAGGCGCTCTGCGTCATCATCGAGCAGCACGACGTTCGATGAGTACTGCGCGAACTGGACGTCACCGGCGCTGGCGATGCCCATGGCCGCCTCCGCATCCGCCGCCATTTCGTGCGCGAACAGGTTTACCGGGCCGCTCTGCGTGCGGAAGACCTGGTCCTTCCAGCCGCGGATTTTCGAACGCCATTTCCGCCGAGTGTTGTCCAGTAGGGCGCGTGCTTCCTCGGGGTCGATCAGGAGCGCCCGCGTGTTCCAGCGGTATTCGATGGGAATCGAATCCAGATCGCGGAGCAGGCCCGGAGAGCTGGTTCGCGGCAGTCCGTCGATGGCAACGACGTGAATACGCTTGCCGCCAATGCGAGGGGCGATGCCGCCGCAGAAGTCCTCGGACGATAAGAGGTCATTCAGGTGAACCGGGATCTCCTGCGCCGCAATTGGATGATCGTTGCCCGTCAAGCAGCGGTGAATGTACCGGAGTAGACGGTCTTGCGTGCGAGTGGAAACGCCGTCCTCCTCCGTTGTTAGGCGCAGCCGCTCGATTTTGAATAGCTGGCCGAAGACGTTCTCGAAGGCTTCAAGGCGCGACTTGAAGCGGTCGAGAATCAACTGGGCGGGTTCCGAGCGATGGGCGTGGCCTTCGAACATCCAACCCTTGACCTTCTCCTCCGCTTCGACCGGAGGCAAATAGGTGAGAGTCAAGAAGTACTCGCTTTCGTAGTGAGCGCCTTCCGCCGTGAACTGCTGCCGGCGCTCGTCGTCAATCACGCGCGTGACCGTATCGGGAAATGCCCCGGCTGCCGGATAGCCGGGCGCCTGCGAGCGAATGGCGTCACATTGGACCATCCAGCCGCTTCCCAGCCGCAGCACACTATTCAGGCGGGCGCTGAGCGCGGCCATTTCGGCGTCCGATGCGGACATGGTGTCAGGCCCCCGGTAAGACCACGCCGCGAGCAGCGAGCCATCCTGCTGAAGCAGGATGCCGTCGTCAACCAGCGCGTGATACAAGAGCAGATCGGCGAGGCCGCGGGCGTGCGTGCGATGTTCGGTGACTTGCATTCTCATCTCCAGTTGAGCGGCGTCGAGAGCGTCTGCGAATGCAGCCCGCTCTTCGCCGGATAGAAGTTGCGGTAACGGATGTGGTACAGATACGCATGACGGAGTAGCGGGTCGGCCTTGCCCATCCGCTGCAAGGCCGCCATCGCCGCCACCCAGAACGCCACGCTCAAGCCAATCCCCCACCAGGAAGCCAGGCTGAAACCCAGGCTGAAGCTCACCATGATGGTGACCAGGACCAATTCGCGGTCGCCGCCCAGCACCAGGTTCGGCCGGTTGACCGACTGGTGAATCGCGACCTCTCTTGGCTTGTTCGCGTTCTCCATCGGCTACACCACCGCCGCGGAAACGCCGAAGGCGCTGGACAACATCGGCGCCGCGAACACGAGCACCGACACCACCAGGCCGATCATGCAGGCGCGGCGCCCGAACTCCGTGAGTTCGCCGCCCCAGAGCATGGTGCCGCCGGCAATGGCAATGCCGATGAGTCCCACCGCGTAAGCGACCGGGCCGGTGAGCGAAGTAGCAATCGTCGTCATGGGGCGCTCCCACGGCAGCGTCCCCGAGGATGCAGCGTGCGCCTGCGTGCAGCACGCTACGGCGAGCGTGCCCAGTGCAAGTGCGTGATGAGTGAGTCCGCGCATAGCGCGGAGAGTGGTACGTTTCGATTTCATCAATGACCTCCAACGGTTTGGTTTAGACATACTCGACCTCGTACCGCCCGTCGCGGTACCCGGTAACCAGCACTAACTCCCGAACCTTGCGGCCAGCGGCCAAGTCCGGTTCTTCATCGACGAAGATGACTAAGTCCACAGCTTCGGCGATAAGACTCTGTTGCGGCGCGGCGGTGGCTTCGGCGACCAGGCTTTCGAGCCGGATCAGGCCGCTCAGCGCATCATTGGCGTGGACGGTCGCAGCCCCGCCCGGATGACCCGTGTTCCACGCCTTCAGCATCGTGTGGGCCTCACCGCCGCGCACTTCACCGACGACGATCCGGGTGGGCTTCAACCGCATGCACGCGCGAAGGCAATCCATCATGGTGACCGCTCCGACAGCGCGCAGGTCAACGCAGTTCTTCACGGCGCATTGCAGCTCAGTCGTGTCCTCAATCGAGATCACGCGGTCGTTGGGAGCGATTTGCACTTGTGCGTCGAGGATGGCGTTGACAAGTGTCGTCTTGCCCGAGCCTGTCGATCCGACGACGAGGATGTTCTTTTTCGCACGCACAGCGGCGCGGATGATCTCGGCGTGGGTCAGACCTTTGATGGCCTCGTGGAACCGATCCTTGCCGCGCTGCCGGTTGAGCGGGTCACCGTGACGCGTGAGTATGCCTTGCTCTTCATACTCATCGAGGGTGAATATGCGGCGTGGGCGAAGGCGAATGGCGAAGATCGGCTGACGGACCACGGGGGAAATGATTCCTTCGAACCGGCTCCCGTCCAGCGGCAATTCTGTCTCGATGATTGGCCGGTCATGGTTCATCACCGTGCCCTTCCACGCGGCAATGGTGTTCATCGCGCTGGCCGCCTGGGCGGGGAGGATCTGGCCGATAGCCACGAAGCCTTCACCCATCCGCTTGGCCCACAGCACGGAATCGGGATTCAGGAGGATGTCTTCGGCGCGGGGATCGTTCAGCAATCCCAGCACAACGTCGCCCAGTTCGCGGCGAAGCTTTGCCTCGAATCGCTGTCGCTGCTCGTCTTGAATACTCACTCTTGAAAGCTCACTAAGGTTGGTATTGGTTGTCTTACCGGTCGTGCTAACATTTCAGAAAAACGTGGAGGCCAAACCGGCCCTCTACATCCAAGGGCGTGTGGTCGGCAAATTGAGACAGTCGCGGCCACACATAATTCGCTTTCGAAGAAAAACATGGCAATCGTCACCATCCCTTTCGACTACGACCGACTGCCGGATCCCAGCGGCATCATCCCGATTTGCATCGACGACACTGACCGCTATGGTTGCCCGATCAATCCAGGCTGGTTTACAGCTGTGGAGCCAATCGCGGATCGACTTCGGCGTCTGTCCAGGAGAGCCCTTGATGACGTTTGGTGTGTGTCGGAACTCACAGAGGCATCGGTTCACGCGCTGTGGGGCAAGCACCGCCACAATCTGGGGCGCAGCCCCAGCGCCCGGATCTACAAACACGCCAGATGGAAGGCCCAGGACTTGCGCGCTGGTGGCCGCAACGCCCGCCGCGGGGTTGACGTCGAACTCCTCGACAGCATCCGCCGCAAGCTGCGTTCGGCCCATGACGTACAACGCGAGGTGGAGTATGACGAGATCAGGGGCTTACTGGCGCGCCATTTCGAAGCGAACGGCGTGCCGCGCATCGATGAGATGATGCGCATGTGGGTCTCAGGCTACGAGTGGAATGAGATCGCGGATCACGTTGGGAAGAAACCCAAGGCCGCAACGCAGGACTTCTGGCGATGGGTCAGGCGCGGGCTGCGCGATCTGAACTTGCGGTAACGCGGATGCGCAAGTTCTGACGGCTGCATCGGGAAGGCTTTGCTGTCCTCAGCAAGGTGTTCGTCCGGTCGGTGCCCACGTCCTCTGGCATTACCAGGACTGCGCGCCTTCATCGCCGACGATGTCTCGGTGCTGACTTTCGGCGTTTTCCAGTGCGCATGTGCAGCCCGGCCCTTTCCGAGTCGCGACACGGACGGGGCATCCGATTGAAGACGCTGTGCGAACAGCGTGATCTATTCAATCTCCGCAGCCCTTCGGAGACCTGTCATCTCTGAGGTCACCGGAGCGCGGGGCGATTTCAGGAACACCCGCTGCGGCGGCATATAGCCAGAGCGTTTGAGCGTTTGCCACGCGACCTTCTCTGATCTGAGAGGGCCCCGCCATGTACATGGTCGGCCCGATTGACGGGCCGGAACAGGTGGCCGTCCACCACGCTGGCATGGCCGGTCCACGCATCGAGTGCCACCCTGACCGACGTCGGCATCGGAACGGCACGCACCCGCCCGTGCTTTCCGAACAGGTTCACGATACACCACCTACCATCCCGCTGCCGGATGTAGCCTATCGTGAGTGCCGCAACCTCGTACCAAGCCGCAGCCCACGAGCACGGCGATGATTGCGCGGTCGCGCAGGCCCTTCAACTTCGTGATCTTCGGCGCATTGAGCAGCGCCTGGGCCCGCCGAAGTCTAGCCATCCTCTGAGCCGCTACAGCCGATCGAGGTTGGCAGAAGGCCGCTGCGGGGACGGGTGCTCCGGTTGCGGTAGAATCGCCTGGCGCTGAGGAGCGGGATGCTCTCCGGGCTCGTTCGTCGGTCCAGGGGAGCCGAGATCTTGGACAACCCGCCTTACGCTAGGTGGTACGGCTTGAACTCGCAGCCAACGTCGAGACATGATTCATTCTCCCAGATTCCTTATCGGCGTAACAAGCCGACTTGTGATCAACTCATTGGCGATTCTGCTGGCTTCATGCGCATCTCCGCTTTCGGGATCGGCGCAGATGCGCATGGCCAGTTCGTCGCGGGTGAAGCGCCCGCCCGCTTGCTGAAGGGCCTTCCAGCCGGAACGGTCCGCCAGTTCGAACATTTCGTCAAACACGAGATCATAGACCAGATTCATCCTGCGAACACCCTTGTGGTCTCCTACAACTCCATCCAAGAGGTCGTCGCGAGCAGCCGTGCAAAACCCCAGCGCACTTCTCACAGTGAACAACTCCCGAGATGCCAGTTCTCCAGTGCCGAGAGACCCCCTTGATCGGGGGGCCCCATCGACCTCCGGGCGGTGGAAACAATGCCGCATCGTCAAGTAGTGGACGATGTTCTCCGGGTACCAGGTCCCCTCCTGCATTTCGTCAAGCGCAGCCTCAAGTCCGGCGCGCTCGGAGCCATAGTCCTCTTTGCGTTCGGTGCCTCCGCCAACCTCGAAGGAGTATAGGTATTCCAGGCCGGATTCCTCGCAGGCCTCTCGAATCGAACTTATGTTGAATCGATCCGGGTGCTCGAAAACATACGTACATGGCTTCAACTGGAAGACGCTGATATAGAACGTGAATGCCTCACGAGGGGCTATTTGCGCCAGTTCCAGAATGGCCCGTTTCGATTCGGCCAATGCCGCGGCCGTCTCGGTTGGGAACCCCAGCAGGACGAACAGGTGCACCGGAAGGCCAAGGTCGCTGCAGTCTTGCAGGATTCTCCTGGCTTGACCGAGCGAGATCCCCTTCCGCATCGCGTTCAGCACTTCCTGGGAACCGCTCTCCAGGCCAAAATAGAGTTTCCGACAACCACTGCGCTTCAGGAGCACCAGACGCTCCCTGCTCAATTCGGCCTCGAAGCGCGCGCCGGCGTACCACTCCAGATCCAGGCCCGCGTCCAGGATGGCTTCCGCGTAATCTGTCAGTAGCTTCGGGTGGATCGACTCGTTGACCAGTGTGAAGTGCTTCGCGCCATAGGCTGTCTGCAACTGCCGTAGCTCTTGCGCCACTGCCCCAGGGGCTTTCGATCTAGCCCCAGCAACGTGGATTGCGAACTGGTTACAGAACGCACACCTTGACCAGTAGCAGCCGCGGACCGGCTGGTAGGGAAGAACGGGACGAGGTGCAAGATATCGAGCGAGATCCAGATCGGAAAAATCGGGGGGCGGGAGCTGAGCGACATCCTCGCGATGGCGGCTTCGGCTTCGTGTGGGCTTCCCGGTGACCGGGTCCCGGTACAGAAGGTTGGGAACATCTTCGATTGCCGTGTCGCCAGAGATATACTCCAGCAGACGAAGCAGCGCAGTCTCCCCCTCGTTCAAGATGAAAAAATCCACAAACTCGAAGAGCTCCGGCAGGAGGAGCACCCGATCGACCAGTCGGTTGAAAATCTGCCCACCGACGACGATTCGCGTCTGCGGCAAGCGGCGACGAACTAGCCGGGCCAGCGTGATCGCTGGGATAATCTGCGACATGGCCGTCACTGACAGTCCCAAGACAGCGGCTGCGGTTGCCTCCAGGCGAGGGAGCACTTCTTCTTCGAAATACGGCAAATACGGATTCTCTCGAGAGGCCGTGGCCTGGAAGATGGCCGTCGCGTTTTCACGAGAGAACCTCATGGTAAAGTCGTGCAAAGAGACCTCTGTCGGGTAGTGAGCTGCGGACACGATGTCCAAAGCCGCCGAAAACATGCGTGTCGCAAACGCGTAATCTTCCGCGGTGCTGTTGTCCGGAGGGTTGAGGAAGTAGGCGGCAGCTTCCTCGATGTGATCGAGCACGAGCGCCGCGGCAGCCTCTGCGCGGCACAAGGACCAGAAGGCCGACCGAGTGCTAACATCCACGACCGCACCGCCTGACTCCAGGCGCATCCGTTCTTCCCTGACCTTGGCCACCATCCTCAATAGGTTCTCGGGCTTAAGGAAGTACCAGAAAGACTCCAGGTTGCAGTCCCAGTGCTGAACGTTCGCTACTCCACGAGAACGCAAGAATGCCACCAGAGCAGGCAGCGCCAAGTACGGCTGGTCAACAACGAAGTGCGGTGGAAAAACCAGAACTATGCCCATGGTTCACCCGGCATCCACCAATCTCCCGCTCCAGACAACTCGCGCTCTAGTAGTGCTCCAGTTCCCGTCATCCGCACCTGACTAACTCTACAGACAGAGTCCTCACTGCGGGCGTAAAACCAGTCGCACCAAATCCGCGATAGTGTCGTACGCTCCTCTAGCCGTCACGCGAACTCCAAATATCTCTATAATTTGCCAACCCATACCTTACGATCCTTATAGTTGTTGGCAACTGAGGCGAAGTTGTGCCAACTGTTCTGTAGTGTGGATCCTCTAACCGCCGTCAAGAACATCGTCTCCGAGCCTGGACTCATCGACGCCAGAAATCCGAGCGCCCACTGTGGCCTGAGGTCGTCAAACCACAGACCATCCCCTTCGCCCTTGTTGCCGCTGCAAGTACCAACGAAAACGATATCAAACGCCCCCCCAAAGCCCGAAGAGCAGCTGTTTAGCTCTTCATTACTCAAAGGAATATACCACGTAGCGCCGCCGGTTCCACCGTTGTGCATTTCATCGGTATAAAGTTCGGAGGCTTGGCGGCACTCCCCGTTTGGTACAGTTGTTGACTTCTCATACAATGGATACACCGTCGTTCTCTTGTCGATCATGTCATCGTCGGCAACCTTGGCAACGACTGGAATACAGCCTGCCTGCCACTGGTCCTTGACGTCCACTCCAATACTCCGACGCGCCAAATCCGCCGATTTCCTGATGGCTACAAACAGTTTCTCAGCACCGGCGGCGAAAGCCCTCGTCCATAACGGGCCGACACGTTCCCTGCCTTCATCTTCACTAGCGACCAGGACAAGTCGGTCGATACGCGCCCCACTCTTTACTGCCTCCCGCTGCGCATCACGATATTTCTCAATCGGTTTGTAGACGTGCCAATACCGCTCCATCGGCCAATCCCACCAGTGAACCGGCAAGACATTGGTGATAATTGCCAGGCATACTCGCTCGTCTTTGCTAACCCTGTCGGATAAGCCATGAACAAGTTTAGATAACACAGTTGCATAAAAACCAACGTTCGTCGCAAAATAGCTCACGTCAGCATCTCGATATTGGCCGCGTTCTATTATCGAGCTAAGATCCACAGATTTCGGAATTGAGGGTCTCGTCGCCGACCCGCCGTCGCCATCCCCTCCAGTAATGTCTTTGTGCTCTTCTTCAAGATAGCTCCGAAGCAGGATGCGCGCCGCCACCGAGGCACCACTTTCATCAGGTGACGCGGGAGCCAAGCGCACATAGCTATGTATCAGCTCTAACAGAGGGCCTGAAACATCGTTGTGAAGACGAACCAAGTCCGTAGTGACCTTCATGGCCAACTGGGCCGATTCGAGGTCGGACATCGTGGCGCGGACATCCTGTTTCAAACGGTTCAAGTACTCAAAAATGAAAGCTGCCATTTCTGCCAACACGAACAACACTAAAATAGACGCCATTTCTTTAGTGCGCTTGAACACGTCGCCATCGGTGCCTTTTTCTGGCACACCAGTACTGTACAGCGCTAGCACCAAGATGACATAGGTCAGAATATGGATAACAGCTTCCCCTCTAATACTCTGCTGCTGAGTATCGGCCCTCTTCAGAAAACGAATGATGGGCGGCATAAACAATGCGGCTAACAGAAGGCCGGCGGCAATGAGCGCGTGGCGATCTGCGAGATCCGCGATCCGAAAGCCGCGATCATAAAGAATTAGGAAGATCAGACAAAGGGCGAGGAGAGCCGTGAGCACCAATGGCCATTGAGATGTAAAGAAGTCATGGAGTTTGCGCATTTAGTTGATCCTCGGCTATGTGGCCGGCGGAAATGGTGAATTGCCGCGTGGCCCACGTCGCGGCAATCTCAGAGTGCTGTTCGGTAAAGATCACAGCCGCAGCGGCGTGATATTGGGCGGCGAGCGCGTAGATCGTTGGAACCAGATCGGCCGCCACTCCAGCAGTGGGCTCGTCAAGAATCAAAAGCAGGGGTTGCCGTACCAGCATCCTAACAAAGGCGGCGAGTTGGCGCTGGCCGGCACTGGCTTGCTTCGGCAGGCTGTCAATAACATCGGTGAGTTCCGGTAAGCTTACCTGGATGGCCTTGAGTCTGGATTGAGTGGAAACCGGATCGGTGTGGCAACCAAGCAGGATGTTCTCGCGAAGAGTGAGGGATGGAAAGATGTTGCAATACTGCGGCAGATAGGCGATTAGTCCGCCAGTAAAGAGCGACTCACGGGCCGTTGCCAGTGGCCGACCGCGCCAGAGCAGATCCCCAGTTTTGCGCGGGTGAATTCCTATCAGAGTCTGGAGCAGAGTCGACTTTCCGGAGCCGTTCTCTCCACGAACATAGATTCTGTCTCCAACGCTTACATCGAGATCCAGACCCGAGAAAACGGTTCGCCAGGATCGTTTCGCTGAGAGGCATCGAGCCGTCAAGATTGAGGCTGGAGAGGTCACTCGCACGGCAACTCCTGCAGATTCCCGTTCTCGAGTTCGTAAGCCGCGTCTGCCATAGGAAGGAGATCGGACCAGACGTGTTCAATCACCAGCATGGCACAGCCGGCGTCCCGGAGACTGCGAATGGTGTCCACCATCGCGACCCTCTTCTCCCCGTGCAGGCTTGCGAGGGGTTCGTCGAGCAGGAGGATTCTGGCTCCAGTCGCAATGGCCCGTGCTGTATTGACAAGCTTCATCTCCCCGAATGACAGTTCAGCGCCGCGCTTCGTGTATAAATCTGCCACGCCGGCAACAGTTGTTCGCCGTTCTGCCTGCGCGCTCCGCCAGCGCTGCCGGAAGTACGATCGAAATGCAGGCGATGAAGCCAGAAGGCTGAGTGTCAAGTGATCTCTGACGGAGAAATCGTCGAACAGATGAGGGTACTGAAACGTTCGAACGATGCCAAGCCGGGCTCGCTCCGACGGCCCCACAGGGTCGACGCGCCGTTCGCCAAGGAAAACCTCTCCACTGTAGCTCCTGTCAAAACCGGCCAGACAGTTCACAAGTGTCGTCTTCCCACTTCCATTCCTGCCCGTCAGCAGGGTGACCGTACCGCTTCGAAGGCCAATCGAAACACGGTTCAGGATTGGGCCCGAGCCATAGTGGCGACTCAGGTCAATCGCCTGCAGCAGTGGAACCGCACCGTCGCTACCCATCGAATTTGGGCCGCCTACGCAAGCGTATCAGAACCAGCACCATGCCGACAACCACCGCAACGAGGATCTCAGAAACAGGGCCGGCGGTTGTAGGGTCTTGGCCTATGAAACGCACAGCTTGAAAGAACAGCACGATGGCGAACAGACCGCCCACAACTCCCAGCGGAGTTCTGCCGCACGCGAGAATCGTAGCCGCCAGCGGCACGAGCAGGTTAGTGGGACGAAAATCACGCGGTTCAATGAAGCCTGTCGCCGCCGCAGCGTAGATCCCACTGGCGCCTGCAAGGGCACCCGCAAATGCGCCGGTGAGCCTCTGGTGGCCTTCCACTCTCGCCCCGATTGACAGAGCGCCCCACTCGTCCTGCTGCACGCACCTCACGATCGCCCCCCCAAGGGATCGTCGCCACAAGGCCGTGGCGCCAATTCCGACCAGAAGGACGACCGCTCCGGTTGCCAAGATTGGCACAGGCGCAGCGACGCCGAGTTGCGGCACGCCTGCAAGCCCGAACACACCGCCCGTAATCCGGACAAAACGCAATGCTTCAAACGTCCCCACGCCGATCCCGAAAGTAGCTAATGCCAACCCGTCGCCGCGCAGGGTTCGCACGCATTCCGAGCACAACCAACCGCAGACGACCCCTAGGAGGATGCCGATACTGAGCGCCAGTGGAACGCTCCACCCGCACGCGACGGTCAGAAGAGCGTAGGAGTAGGCACTCACGCCTGACACTCCAAGCAGATGAAAAACAGTGTAACCGATTCCATCGACATAGACCGAGAGGGCGAGGGCCATGAGTGCACTGCCCACGGCGATCTGCGTCAGGTATGAGAGGAAGTCGAGCATGACATGGATTCCACTAGCCCGTTTCAGGAAGGAGCCTGCGCCGGTACGTCACCAGCACTACGACCAACAGGCAGAAGTAGACTGCGGTGTCTCGAAGACCTGGATCCACAAGATACAGGACGAGAGACTCCAGCAGACCAAATGCAAACGCGCCGAGAACAGCTCCGGCGGGTCCGAGCCGGATGCCGGCCAGCGTGGCGACTATGGCGACAATTGAAAAGCGCATCCCGAGCGTTGGATCAAGCCGGTCCTGGTAGCTAAAGAGCACGCCAGCTCCGGCAGTGAGAAGCGCGGCTGCGGCAGCGTTCAAGCCCACTACCCGCTTGACGTTTACGCCGCAGATCGAAGCCAGCAGAGGATTGTCACCGACAGCCGTGATTTCGCGCCCAGAGACCGAGAAACGTGCCATTAGGAAGAACCCAAGCCCGGCAGCGAGGGAAGCGCTAACAGTGAAAAGTTGGAGTGGCGTGATCCGTGCGCCCAGCAGCGCCCAACCAGGCACCACATTGGCGCTGCCCATGTAGATCGAAGTGCTCGAGAAAATGATGATAAGCACGTCCTGCAGGACGACCAGCATCAACCATGACAAGACCATGATGTCCACGGGTTTCAAACCCGCCCTCTTGGCCAGCGGGATTCCCCCACCTTCAATGGCAAAGCCTATCAAGCTGACCAGCAGGATTGACGCAGGAATTGAGAGCCACGGGGGGATCCCGAGAAGCGTGCCAAGCCCATAGTTCGCATATCCAGCCGCCACTAGGAGTATCCCATGGGCGAGGTTAAAGACACCGGAAATTCGGAAGGCAAGAGCGAAGCCCAAGGAGATTAGCGCATAAATGCTGCCGCTGACAACAGCGGCCCCAAGTATCGCGCCCATGCCAATCTACTTCGCCTCTACCGGCTGCGGCTGGTCAGTAAAGACAAACTGGCCATTCCGGACGGCTTTTAGGCGCACGGTCTTGCGGACGTCGCCGTTCGCATCGAAGCTCATCCTACCCGTCGCGCCGTCGTAGGCCCTGGTACTTGCCAGGAAAGTGCGAATGCCTGCACTGTCGGGCCCGACCGCCTCTACCGCGGCAATCAACAGGTTGGCGCAGTCATACCCCAGCGCGGTGACCAAGCCTGGATCCTTCTTAAATTTGGCAGTGAAAGCCTGCCTGAACTTCGTAACAGCAGCGTCGCTGCTTGCGGCGTCATAGCCCGTCGAGAACGGGTAGATGAAGCCCTCGGCGGAGTCCCCCGCGATCTTCAAAAGGCGGGGATCTTCGTGTGTCGTCGAACCCAGGAATCGGGCGGCCAAGCCAAGCTCCCGTGCTTGTTTCAGGATCGATCCGCCGTCTTGATAGTAGCCGGCCAGATAAACTCCTTCGGGATGGACAGCCTTCACCCGGGCGAGGTAGGGGCGGAAGTCAGTTTCATCCTCGTTGTAGCCCAACGTGATTGGTATAGTCCCTCCCTGACTCGTGAACGTCGTGGTGAAGACACCACGTAAGCCAGCTCCGAAGTCGTTGTTGATGAACAGGATAGCGACACTCCTCAGATGGAACTGAGTTGACGCGACACCAGCCATGAAAGCTCCTTCGGCGGAATCGGACGGATACACACGAAAGAAGTACTTGCTCATGCCGCTCAGCTTTGGCGAGGACGCTGATGGAGAGATCATGGGCACCCTGGCGGCGTCCAGGGTCGGAATCATCGCGATCGTCGGGCCACTGATGTTGTCGCCGATCACCGCGACGGCTTTGTCCACGCTCAAGACCTTCTTCAGCGAAGCGACTGCCTGCGCGCTGTTCCCTTTGCTGTCTTCGAACACCACACGGTACGCGTACTTGTTTGAAGCCCGATTAGCAGAATCCAATGCTAGCTCAATACCCTTAGAGCTATCGTCACCCCAACTGGAAACGTCCCCAGTCAACGAGAGAACCGCGCCGAAGGTCACGGGCGTCTTGCCCCCTGGCCCAACGCGACACCCAATTAGCGCGCACAAGATGATTCCAGTCACAATGTGAACGCCAAGACGAAACGATCGATTTCCCAGCACGTCCTAGTCCTCCTCACTGCGCCGCCCGAGGCCGGCACGATCACGCATCGAGTGATTGTATTCTCCTGGCGGACTCGCCAGGCTCCAGATATTCTTGGGATCATCACCAAGACAGCCCCTGGCGCGCCCGCAACAAGACATCGCCACACGGGCGTCGTGCTTGTTCGCCTTGCTCTAGTATCGCAGCCAACGGTCTGCCGGAATCAACCGTCTTGACGGATTCCTCACTAAACCCTGAACTATAACACACCGCGTCGAGCAGCGTCCCCGCAATCAATGGCGATCACTTCCACAAAACTCTTCGCGTCCCATCGGACGAACCCGATCCGTCCGAGCCTTTCCGCAATCTGCTCGGCGGCCGACGGGCCAGAGGGAGCAGGCGCCGGAGGTGCAAATCTCTCGTCGAGATATTGTGGCAACCGCACGGCGGCGCTACATCAGGAATGAAACGCAGTGCACTCGCTTAGCCCTCAGGCGTGAAGCTTGGCCCGGTTGAGCCGATTGACTAGGCACAGAGCGGCTACCACGAGCACGGGTCCGGCGGTAGTAAGGTATGAGGATGTCATCGTCTCCGGCACCCAACTAGATGGAATCAACGCCCATGATCACCTCATCCATGTCATTCATCGAGGCGGCGCTCTCTGTAACGGGCTCGTTTTCTCGCCGTTCTCGCTGTCGGGCAGATTGGACGCGGGAACACATTTCTCGGCGGATGCTGGGTCGCCGGTGTTCGACGGTTCCGGCTGGAAACGCGGTTGCTCTTCGATGGCCCGCCCACCACGCTCTGGCTTGACGGCTGCATCGAGAAACATCCGGGAGAGCGACTATTTTTGCAGAGGCTCCTGAGCAGGGTGCTGAGACGCGGGAGGCATCAGAAGCAGAGGAGGACCGACCGGCACCCTGTTTGAGACCCTCTGCGGTATCCGTGCGCACAGCATGCCCAAGAAGGCCGCGTCGGGCGAGCCTGCTCGGAGAATTTGCGTGGACCGGTCAGCGCCATCCTGTGCCGTAGGGCCAGGAGGGGCCTGGCGTAGGCAGCGTCGCGGATTTAGGCTTGTCCTCGCCTACCAGAGACGGCGCGTTCCCCGCTGCGCTCGTTGGCGTCGGCACTGGGCGCCCGGCCCGCTGTCCAAGGGCCTCGGCTGAGGGGTGTTCCATCATGCGCCGAGGTGATACAGGGCGACGACGATGACCAGCGCGGGTACCACAAGCAGCCAACGCTCCAGGAGGGACGGTTTCTCCTGGACCGCCGGCCGCGCATCGGGAATCGGGTCCTTCATTGAGGGCTCGGTGGGTCTCACTCGGCTCGGTCCTTTGCCTTTGCCTCCGCATCCGTCTGCCACTGAAACTTGGCATGTTGCAGCGATAACAGAACTCGCGTTTCCCATTGCGAAGGGCGTTGGCGAACCCGATGTAGATCCAACCGCAGCAGGAACACTTCATCAAGCCACGAAGCAGATACGGAATCGTTGGGAGCGAGTTTACGGTTTCAAGCAGGCCGAGCGGATGGTCGGCGACTCGGAGAATACCCCGAGAGGACGTACCTGGCTATTGCTCCCGCGAAGTCCCTGCAAGAGCGGGCGACAACGCGCCAGCGCTCGCCGTTCCTCGTGAACGCCGGCGCCTTGCAGTGGCATCCACAGGGCGCGAGCGCCGTTCTCGGTCGAAATGTCGCGCGATTCGCCGGATGCAAGAGCCCAGTTCTGCCATGCCCGGACGGTGAAGACCAGGAGTTCGACTTCAAGACTCCAAGCGTAAACTCCTTGGTGACGCTCCCTCGCCAACCCCGGCTCGGTGATGCCATAATGACTTGAGCCGATGTCGGAATCGCCGGAACAGATCTCGAACGAAATCCAGGACCTCCTGCAGCAGTCGGTCCTGAACAACTTTCCCAATCCCGACAGGCGGGGGTGCCTGGGCGAACAGACGGTTCGGGAGGTCGCGGGGCGCCCGTTGCCGGTTCAAGACGCCGCCTGGGAGCACATCACGCATTGTTCGCCGTGCTTTCGGGAGTTCCTTGGCTTCCGGCGCGAGCTGACCGACGCCCGGAGGAGGCTTGTCCGGCGTAACCGGATCGTGCTGGTTTCGGCGCTGGCCGCAGCCGGGATTGCTGGCGTGGCGATCTGGACGGGCGGGCTCCACGGCACTCGAACGCCGACGACAGTCGCGGCGGTTGTCAGAGTGGACCTCCGGCCTTTCGCTCCCGTGCGTAGCGAGGTCCAGAACCCGCCGCAGAGCGCACCGATTGCGGCGACGTTGAGCCGCCAAGCCACCCGGTTGGAGATCTCGTTGCCGGTTGGTTCGGATGAGGGCAGGTACGATGTGCGGCTCATGGACAGCGAACTCCGATCCCTCATGTCGAGCAGCGCGGCTACGGCGTTCACGGACCATGTCGTGAGCATCTCCGTGGCCTTTGACCTGTCCCGACTCGCGCCCGGCGCGTATGTGCTGGGGGTCCACGGGCCGGACAGCAACTGGCGCACCTACCCGGTCGCCATCCGGTAGTTCTCGCTGCCCGACAGGGCGGCCACTGCGGCGTTCAACTGTTCGTCCACGCAGTTGCGCAGAGCTTCGGGGTCGAATGGCACAGCGACGTGCGGCTCGACGCCTCTTCCCTCCAGGCGCGTTTCCCTCCAGGTCCGATACTCAACGACAGGGATCGCCAGGCGATAGCCATGACCCACACCGAACGAGTCGCTCCCTAGTAGCCTGCCCGCAGTGCGAGTGCCGACGATTGTTGCCAGGCCGTTTTCGGCGGCGAAGGCGGTGACCATCTCGCTGGAACTCGCGGTGTGTTCATTCACCAGCAGCACGACGTTGCCGTGGAATCGCTGTGGTCCCTTACGCTCAGTGAACACTGCCACCGACCGGCCGCGAATCGCGAATCGAAACAGCAGCGGGATCAGCCCGATCTTCCAGTCCGGGATGCGATTGAACCGCGGCAGGCGCGACTTATCGAAATCGGGGCGATCCAGATCCTTCCGGGTCACGCTGTAGCCCACTGGCAGGCCGCCGGGCGTCAGGTAGCTCATCACGCGAAGGCTCCCCATTCCGCCGCCCGCGTTGCCGCGCAGATCGATAATCAGACGATCACAATTCAACTCGTGGACCGCCCGATCAATGTCGTGCGCGAGGTCGATGCCGACAATGCCCGGAAACATGGCGATTTTGAGGTGTCCGATGCCATCCTGCATTCGGTTCCAACTGGGAGGGTCGAGATTGACGATGGGGTGCTTTTTCTTCTTCGAAACCGGAATGTGGACATGGACGCGTTCTCGAGAGCGGTTGCGCCGCTCAATATCAACTGCGACCGACTCTCCCAGGGCGAACGACGGCATCTCCGGCGGAAGCGACTCCTTGCCGGCGACGGCGAGGAGCGTGTCGCCGGGTTGTATGCCTGCCACGTGAGCCGGTCCGCCGGCATGGACATCCTGGAAAACCCATTGGCCCGCGTGGGCGTGGAAGGTGGCGCCGATGGCGATCTTGGCGGCGGCGCGGGGCCGTTCCTCGGAGAAGAAGCCGGCATGGCTGACGTGCAGTTCTCGGATCAACTCGTTCATTCGCGCTTCGAAATCCGCCGGGGTGTCGCTCATGACGATGGCGTTCCGGCGTTCGTCCGCGATCCGATTCCAATCGACACCGTTCAGCGCGGGATCATACAGCTTCCCCGCCACCGTGTCCACCACCTTGGTGAAGACCTGCCCGCGAACCTCATGGTTGAATGCTCTTGTCGTCATGGGAAAACCTGTCCGTTCAGTCCTGTAAGAGTGAAACCCGCCCACATTCGGGGCGGCGCTTGGGAACCGTACCGCTCTTGCATTTCGAGCTTCGCGCGGCGGAGCGCTTCCGCGGCCGGAAGTTTCTGGGCGAGATGTTTGTAGAAGCTTCCCATCAAGGCCCGCGTGAAGGTGTCGTCCGAGTCCCAGAGATTGGCCACCACGGATTTGGCGCCGGCCGCGAGGAATGCCGTCGTCAGATTGGCAACTCCGGCGGTTCCGATTACCTTGCCGCTTCCGGCGCGACAAGCCGACAATGTCACCAGGTCGGCCTGAAGCCTGCTTCGCGCGATGTCGCGGAGCTGCCATAGGCCATCCTGGTTGGTGGAATCGTCCGGGAAGAACACCAGTCCTGCCCGTTCCGGCCGCTCCGGACTCGTCAGTCCGTGAACGGCAAAATGCAGCACGCGGTAGCTGGCGAGTGGTTGTTTCTTGACGGCAGTCCCGGTGGCGGCGGGGCCGGCGATGACCACGCTCCCTGGCCCCATGATCTCGCCGACCAGCCGCGCCTCACTATTGGCCGCGGGCAGCGGAGGGAGACTGCTGCCGCCGATGTCGAACATGTTCCGTTGCACAGGCCCGCTGGGCCGCTCGACATCATCAACACCAGCGGCGACCGCCAGCAGTGGGAGCGTCGGAGGCGAAGTGGTTTGCCGGTGCGCTAGGAGATGAAGCACGGTGCCCGACGGCGCGTACCAGACGGTGTGCGTCGCGATCAGCAGCTTGCCATTCTCATCCACGACCGTATCGAAGGGCAGCCGATGAAGCGGGCCATCGGGCACGACGATCAGGTTGGGAACGGCAGTGGCGCCCGGTGGCAGGAGGGCGTCAAAGAGCTTTCGGCCAGGTTGGCTGAGGTCTGAGCCGTGCTCAATCGCGCTGAGGTGAGCATCCACCGCTTTTGAGATCTCGGCCTTTCCTGGCATCTCGATGATCGCTGAGCGGTCGCGCGTCACTAACAGGCAGTAGGATCGCGGCTCCGCGAGGAAGTACTCCAGGACTGCGCGCCCCGCCGACAGATCGCGCTGAAGTTCGGCAAGAGTGACGGGCTGGCTTGGCCTCGCGGTGGCTTTGCCGTCATGCGCTACGAGGGCCGGGAACACCTCTTCTTCCGATCGCTCCAGGGCCGCAAGCAAGCGCTGCCTCTCGGCTTTGTCATGGGAGCGCATCAACTGGAACTGGAGCTGCGCGATTCGCTTTTCCGGCCCTGTCATCCGCGCCGTTAGTGGCCGTAGCCCGGATCCACCGCTCCGCAACGCATCCGCCACAACTCGTCCTCTCGCCTGTTCGAGAACGCGGAAGGCCCCAGCGGTGTCGCGCAGTTTGGCGTGAAGCCGGAAGTGGTCCAGATAGAGCCCGTCCAGGGAAGCAATGAACTCGTCCTTGGCAGTCATGGTCGGGACCGATGCAATGATGCCGCTGGCGATGTCCGTTGCTTCCTCGAAGAATTGATCGGCGGCGGGGAGCCTGCCCATCGCGACGTTGATCCTGCCCGCTTCCGCCAGTGCTGCTGGCAGCAACAACCGGTCGCCAGCAACACGAGCGTTGTCGATGCTGCGAAGGATGGCTTGCCGCGCGCCGGGAAGATCGCCGCCGGCTTCAAGGCATTGTGCCAGTGTGAGCGCCCCCTGCCCGGAGATTCGCTGGGCGTCAACCGAATCCGCGAGCCGGATGGCCTCTCGCAGCTCGTCGATGGCCAGTGACCGCGCCCCGCGTTTGGATTCCAGGAGTCCGTAGCGGAGGTGAAGTTCAGCCTGGTAGCCGATGGCCGACTTGGCCTTCGCTTCGGCCAACGCGACATCGAGGAGTTTCTTCGCCTCTTGGGTTCGACCGAGCGAGATCAAGGCTTCGATCTTTCCCGAATAGACGAGCAGCGGTTGTTGGATGTCCGGCTGCTTGCTGGCAATGCTCAGCGCGTCGTCGAAGAACTTGAGCGCACGCTCGTACTGCTTCCATTGCAACAGCCCGTCCCCGGCGAGGGCTTCGTACCGGACGAGCGACCCGACATCATCCAGTTCCCGCGCTTTCTTTACGGCGCTGACCATACCCGCTACGGCGGCCGTGAAGTCTCCGGAGAGATACGAGACTATTGACAGTTCTGCGTCGGCTCGGTTCACCCACGCTTTCTCGCCGAGCGTCTCGGCGACCGACCGCGCCTCGGACCAGTCGCGGCGTGCCAGGTCTGTCTCGCGTTCGAGATCCAGGTCGCCTTTTACGACAAGGCAGCGCAATCGGAGGGTGAGGTCGGTTTGGACGAGCGGGTCGTCCAGCAGTGCGGCCAAGTATTCCGAGGTTTCGAGATACGGGTGAGAGTCGGCATCGGCACGGAGACGGCTGATTCGGACAAAGAGGGCATTTCGCTTGTCACCCGCAGCCTCGAATTGGCGCTCGGCTTCGACGTAGTAGGGCAGCGCGGCCGTCCAATTCCGCAGCCACGCCAGTCGTTCTGCCGATTGCAGCGCGGTCGCAGCCCCTCCCGACTCGCCGCTTGCGAAGCAGCACCCAACGGATAGGACGACCACCAGATAACGTAAGTTAAGATACATGAGCAAGTTGTCGGCCTCCCCTGGTGTGGGAGCCGAGGCAAAAGGACATTCTACACAATATGTACCGGGACTCTCAGTACCATAACTAGTTTCCATCCGGGTTTCTGGCGCCCTTCTGTGTGGAATGATCCCTTCAAACGGTACACGCTTCCCCACATCGTTGGAAATCACTACAGATGCGGTGCGAACGCAGATCGCGGCGATGGGTGCCGAGGTCTTCGAGTTCGGACTGTTCAAGCTGGAGCCGGATGAACCCAATCGCGAACCACCGATGCTGCCGCGGACGTGGGACGTCTCAGGGCTCATGCGGTCAATCCCATGGTTGCGGCTTCAGAATTCACGAGGCCGGAACATCTACGTCCGACCGCAGGGCGAGCACGGCCTGAGCCTGGTTGACGACCTGACTCGCGCCGCTGTCGAACAGATGAAACGTGCTGGCTTCCAGCCGGCCGCCGTTATCGAGACGTCGCCGGGAAACTACCAGGCATGGCTGAAGCACCCGGAGCGACTGTCGAAGGATCTGGGTACCGCCGTCGCCAGAGCGTTGGCGCGGCAGTTTGGCGGCGATATGGGAGCCGCCGACTGGCGCCACTTTGGGCGGCTTGCCGGCTTCACGAATCGGAAGCCGAAGTACCAGGGGCCGGACGGCTTGTTTCCGTTCGTGCGTGTCATCGAGGCGACGGGCAGCGCCTATCCCGAAGCGGAGCGGTTCCTCTCCGGCGTTGGGCGAGAGATGGAAAAAGCAACGCGGCTGAAGACCGAAAGATCGCGGTCGGCATTCGCCGCACCGCGAGTCGATTCGCCGCTTAAATCCATCGACGCCTTTCGAGACAATTCCGTCTATGGCGGCGACGACACTAGGGTGGACCTCGCGTATGCCCTGTATGCTCTTTCGCATGGGATGTCCGAGGCAGACCTCAGGACTGCCCTGGCCAGCCGAGATCTCTCACACAAGGGCAACGAGCGCAGGCAGGAGGATTACATCGAGCGGACGGTCAGGAAGGCCACCCTGCTTGTCGGAAAGCAGTACGGTCGCGGGCTGGGCCGCTAGACTAGAGCCCTCGTGGCGGGGCGGCTAACGACAGGCTTCGAATTGAGGCTCGCTTCCGTGGCGTCGCATCCGAGCGCCTCCCGCCAAGATTGAGCCCGGGTTGCGCCCAGAAGACGATTGAGGTTCGATTCTTCCTTACCCACCCCAGGGCGGCCAGTTGACTAGGACCAGCCGCCAACCTCGGCCCATACTTCTTGGGCGAGGTCATTGACCCAATCTGGGTACTTCTCCTCAATAACGTCTAGGATGTCCCTGCCGATTTGCTCTTGCATATCAATGGCCTCCTTCGACCGGCGGGCGACGGAAGCCGTTGTTGCTGGCCGTCCCTCAGGACCACACCGTGATGCAAGGTCTCGCACAACGCCCTGCAGGGAACGACACGCCCAGGGGGCAAGGTCAATGATTGCTTCTTCGTCGGCGCGACTTAAACTGCTGCCGAAACCACGCGTCCAGGCTTCATAGAGAAATGGCAGAACCAGTCGGCCCGGCTCAACCACCGTTATTCCCCACTGAATCGCAAACAGGCGACAATCGTCGCGGATGTTCCTGCCGGATAGCAGGAACCTAAGCAATGGAGCACTTCTTAGGAGCGGCCCAGCATTGTATAGAAAGTCGAGCCCCTTCCCGTTAAAGACCAACAACTCGTTCTTCTCCAGAGGCGATGAGAGGTGCTTCAATTCCCAATAAGTGGTGGCGCTTGCGGCTCTTGTAGCGCCATCAACTTCGTGGGCAAAGCCCGATGCGCTCCGCTGCCCGGCCAGCGAGCGGCTGCCTGCCCTCTCAGCAAGGTGCACACCCAAACTGTCACAGATCTTGTAGAACAATCGTTCGAAGTTCCGGCCACGCTCAGGTCCCGTGCCCGCAACACCGCCGACCTCGACAACAGCGTAGGCTCGGACAAGCACGTCCAGAACGTTGGACGGCATAAGCGCACTCGTGCGGGCTAGTCTCGGACGTTTCCACCACATTTCCCTTCCTCAAACCAGGCGGTCGTCGCCGCGGTCGTCCTCTTCGGATGGGACATTTCGTGCAGCAGCACTTAGTCCTTCAAGACTCGGCTTGATGAAAACCTCATCGATCAGATCCGCGCGCTTATCCTTTCCTATCTGTAGAAGGTCGTAGAGCACCCGAAGGAACCATCTCGGTCGTGGCTTTGTGGCCTCCCAAACTAGCCTGAGCGCTCCTTCGGTGAAAGGGTTGATCCCAGGCTTGCGGTTCCCGGCGACGACCGACGGGTGATTAAGGCATTTCTCCGCGAGCAACCTAGCTGACTCAAAAGTCTGTAAGCCCCTAAGTACTATGACATAAGGCGCATTCAACGGTTCATCCCATGCCAATGAACGTAAATCCTCGTGCAGCCAAGCGTCTCGCAGTCTCTCATATGCGTCCGGGTGGAATTGGAACACAAACGACACGCGCGATGCAAATGGTTCTGTCTCAATAAGGGCGTCGCGGATGATCTTAACGTTCTTCTGGAGCTTGGCAGCTCCGGCACTAGAAGTGAAGTCTTCGACCTGATCGACGAAGAATGTCATATGCTCGATGCCGGCCAGTTCTGCGAACGCCACGAAGATCTGGAGGTACTTCAGCCCATTGCGATCATGATGCCAAGTGCCGACCTCATCCGCCAGAAACCGCTGAAGACCCTCCGTATCTGGTGAAGCCAAATGCTGGAGATAATCCTCCAGGAGATTGCGAAAGTCAATCGTGCCCGCCAGTTTCCTGAAACGTTCGCGGACAGCTTCGATGATCGAATCTGTTTCAGCGCCGGGAGATGCCTTGCCCAGTTCCAGCAGTTTCGCTGCAGCTAGTTCACGCAACGCTGTATGAATGCTGGTGCCTTCCGAAGTCGATTGGCGAAGGATGAAACGAGTCAGGTGAAATGCAGCGGCATCGATGTTCGCGATACCACCCTGTGCTTTCGTATTAAACGACACGTAACTGCAAAGGATCGGGTTTGCCCGTGCCTCCTCCTCGGATACCTCCAAGTAGGCCAATGTCGACTTGCCGAAGTCTTGGTTGATTAGCTTTGCTTCCTCGCCCATCAGTGTTGACTTGCCAAAGCCACGCGCCTCTGGATCGCCTGGGACGACTGACCACACAGCACCGATCAGCGGTTGACCGTTCTCAAGTGGCGCCAAAATGAACTTTCGAAGGAACTCCTTCCTCTGATCACCGAACATCTCCGGAACGTATACGACTTGGCTATCCTCGCCATACGTCGCATTGCCGGGGAACGGATTCTTCAACAGGCCATACTTCGTTTCAAGATGGGATTTGATCGCCACATCTAACCTCCAGGTTTTTGAATAACTTTGAGCCGACCGATGCGCCGCTTACCCACTTCAACGTAGCTCTCACCTTGTGGCGGGGGCTCAAAGGGCAGTTCTGTATAGATGGCAAGCTCCGCTTGCGAGCCTGCCGAGATCAGAGACTCAAGGGATCGTGCGAACACGACGAGCGGTATCCGCAAGTCAACGCATACGATCGCACGAACGCCGTAGGCGCTAACATAAGCGGACGTACTACCAGCGGCGGCGACGTATGCCTGCGTAATGGCCTTCGCAAAGATAGGCTCGGCATAAGACACACCGTGATGCACAACCTCGCTCGGCGCAGTACGGGTGTCGCTGTCAAAAGGAACGTCGTATTCGCAAGTCGCGAAGACAATTCGACCGTTGAATCGAGGATGTGAAGTCGTCCAAGCGGCGCAGAAAAACTCCTGGGCACATTTGAGCATATGTTGAAAGGTGACGGGATCAAACGGCAGCCCCTCAGCTTCCAAGAATGCGGGCAGCACAATACCGTCCTGCACAACATCGACCAGGCGTTTAGCGTCAATGTGTCCTGAACTAAAAGCCTCCGCCTGTTCCATTGCCCGTCGCTCAATTCCTGACCGTAATGCGGCCAGTTTGTTCGGCGACCACTCGGCCGCCTCCATGCGCGAGCTGCAGTTCGCAACCAAGTTCGCTGAGACTGCTGGTGCCGACATCCCCTTTGCCCCATCGAGTCCGAGTTGCCTCAGGTTTGTCACATCGGGGATTAGCAGCGGCGATTCGAGCAGTCTTGCCATTAGCCGGCGAAAATAGGGATGCTCGGCTAACCATCGAATCAGAAGAGCATCATAGGCGCGTCCCGCCTTCTCGGTATACAACCGCGCAAATTCGGCCCCAGCTTTCGAAATCTTGCTCGGCGACTCTTTGAGCCTCTCGACATCGGACAGTTTGCGTGGCAGAATCCCCACTTCCGCCAATTTCAGCTTCTCCAACTCAGTAAGAATGTCCCTCGCCACGGTCCACATTGCGGTTGCCGTGTTTGGCGCCTTTCGCCGAGATGCTCCGAGCAAATGAATTCGAAGGGCGTCAAACGTGGACGCGCCATCCTGCTCCGCGAAATAACGCAGAGCGCTGAAGAATTGGTCGATGGAGGCGCGCGGGATGGTGTCGGTCACTTTGATACCAAGACTCTCGTGCATTGAGTCGCACTCTAAAGCCGGAAACATCTTCATGGTATCATCCAATGGGAGCGTTTGTCTAGAACGGTTTTCTCTGAGGGCTAGGCATTTGAGGGGCTTCATGGGCGCGCCTACCGCTGACCGCTGGCGGCGCACGCTCCTGGTGACATCTTCCCGACCGATATCTACAATCAAGTGGCTGCCCGTCGCCATCCTGTTCCCATTTGAGGACGTTCTGCCAGCATGCCCTCGGCTCGTTGAGCAGCCTCGGCGCACCGACTCCGCCCGACCGCGTCATAGGAGCATCGAACTCGGACTGATCGGTTTGTCGCGGATTGCCAAGCCCGGCCGTCCCTCTCATGGACGGCCCACCTCAGCCGGCGGACTGATTGCGCCCGACACATCGCCCCGATCACCATAGCCAGTGCACCAAAAAACCTGCTGCCAATCCGGAGGCAAATGGTACCAGCCAGTGCATGCCCGCGCTGGCGAACGCTCGTACCAGGACTGGCTGCCCAAGTTCTGAGACCGGAGCGCTCACGTGAGAGTGCAGTTCGCCAGCGAACTGCCGGAGGTCCTTGGCTAGTGCGGCCCCGGCACGCACTTGAACCCGCTCGAATGCCGATTCGAAATCCGCTGTCGCCGCGCGAATCTCGGCGGCAAGACCTTTGATCCCGTCCTCCAGCACCAACTGGTTCAGCGTTACCAACGCAAAGGCTGCATCGTCTGGCTTCAGCAACACGCCGTGTCGCGCCGCGACCTCGGCAATCAATCGATCAATCTTCGGTGCGTCCAATGGCTTGGGCATATTCAGGCCAGGGCCAAGCTGTCGAGTTGCTCAAACAGATCTCGACGAACGATGGCCAAGCGCTGCTTTGATACGAGCGAGAAGCTCTCGTTCTGGATCGCCGCGTCGAAAGTCAGCCTCCGCTGCAGCATTTCCTTCACGTCGTCGCCAAAGGTGTGATGGTTGCGTTCCCGAATCGTGACGGCGCCGAGTACCCGCTCCACTTGGTCCTGGGCCACCTTCAGTTCGTCGAACTGGCGGCCATCCTTCCCCTGGACCTCCCCAAAATACTCGTTGAGCCACACGATGATGTTCTTTCCCCCGCTGGTGGCCGCGATCTTGGCGAAGCCGTTCAGCGTGTCGCTCATCGCTTGGCCACCGGTCACCACCGAGTGAATATAGGCGCGGCGGTTGTGTGCGGCCAGGAAGCCGACGATTTCGTTTTCAAGCATGTAGTTCCACAACGGGACGAACGTGGTGGCGCCGGTATCGACCACGCACGCGCCGGGCTTGTTGCACAGGTGCTCCACCAGGGAGTCGAACTGCTTCTCGTTGATCGCTCCCCGTTTGAGCACGTTGATGTGTTCGGCCTCAAGTCCTTCGTACTGGGCGAAGGTCGCGTTGACCGGGTCGGTATCAAAACAGTGGACGGGTTTCCCGCCCCGGCGGAAATACTGGGCGAGGATTGCGGCCACGAAGCTCTTTCCTACTCCGCCTTTGCCCTGGAGCACGAAATGCACCCCGCCTTCGATTTTGGTCGCTTCAGAATTGCTCATACGCCTTCCTTTCATTCAAGTAGATCCTTGTCGCTGGAGAATGGGTCATATTCAAAGCCGGATTGCTGTTTCAGCCGTCGCTGCGCCCGGACCGCGGAATATGGGTCTGCGGGCGCCGGCGGCGGCGCTGCGGCCATGGCCGATTCAGAGCCTCGGTCCGCAATGTGCCCGGAACTCGCTTGAGCTTCGGTCGGAGCCTGGGCCGCCGGCGGCGGCATTGACGACCGCGCCATCCGCCGCCGGATGCGGGACACATAGACTCGAAAATGGTCGTACGGCACCTCGATACCGTCTTCGCGCAGTGCCGACCAGACGTCGAACATGCGCCAGCCACGCTGAAGAGCGGCCCATATCTGCGGCCACGCCCAAAGGACTTTCCCCGCCGTCGTCGCGGGCGGTATTCCAGGCAGTGCCCCCAGGTGGCGAAGGGATTTGGACGAGCGCTTGTCGCTTCCATCGGGATTCATTCCGCTTCTGTGAGGAAGGGCGTGAAAGCCCGCCTTGGAGACAGCCCTGAAACAGCTTGAAACCGTTTGTGTACCGTTTGAAACAGGCAATGGGGTCCGACTGCCGAAACCGGAGCGCCTGAAACAGCTTGAAACAGCCTGAAACAGCCAGCCAGCATCATCCCACCCAAAACACCCGGTAGTGGAACATAAAGGGGAGCGTACGCTCCCCCCTGAAACTGGCGCCAAGGTGCAGCCAGTCAGTTTGTTAGCCGGTATGCGCCTGCGCGGTCGGCGTATTACAAGCGAATGCGGGGTGTTTTGGTGTCTCAATCGCCGCCAACTGCGGCCTTACTGGTAGAGGAGAGCAACACCATGAACCCACGCACGATCCGGTGCAGCGCCGACTTGGACACACGAATAGCGAAGGCCACGAAGGAGGCGGGTTTCGGCTCCGAAAGCGCGTTCATTCGAGCGGCGATTGAGAACGAACTCCGGCGGCGTGGTGCAGACGCGCCGCACGATGGCAGCGCCGCCGCGGCCAGCTTCGAGCGCGTTTCCATCGCTATCCGCCGGTTGGCAACGGGGCAACAGGCCCTATTCGCGTTCGTCGATGCGCTCGCGAAGACAGTACTGACTTGCGTCCCCGAGCCTTCGGGAGAGGCGTACCAGCAGGCGGTGGCACGGGCGAAGGCGCGGTACGACCGCTTTCTCAAGAGCGTGGGCAGCGGTTTGAGTGGTGAGTCCGGCAAGGCGTTCACGGAGTTGGCCGAACATGCCGGCAGATGAACGGGAGTTTCGACTTCGGCCGCAGGCCCCGAAGACCAAGAAACACGTAAGCGGCGGTAGAGGCTGGTCAACCGCGTTCAAAACCGTGATGCACTATGCCCGCATGTCGCGGCGTCTTGGATCTGGCGGGGCTTCCGGCGGCGGGCGCGCAGCTAGCCGCTTCCGCCAGCGATGCGCAGTACGGGTGACCTACTCGCCAAATCGCGTTTCAGGCCAGTGGCGAGCCCACGGGAAGTACATCTCGCGCGACAGCGCCGTGAAGACATCCGGGACTGAGCCAGGATTCTCCGCAACGGCGGAGTCCGTCGATGTCGCCGACACGCTGGACACTTGGCAGTCCGCTCGCGATGAACGCGTCTTCAAGTTGATCGTGTCCCCGGAATTCGGTGACCGTGTGGACTTGCAGCGCCTCACGCGCGACATGATGAGCCGGATGGAGACCGAGCTTTCGAGAAAGCTGGAGTGGTGTGCGGTTGCCCACTTCAACACGGAACATCCGCACGTGCATGTCGCGCTTCGCGGCCGGGCGGATGGTCGCGCACTACGGCTCGACCGGGCGTACATCAAGTTCGGCATCAGGCTGGCGGCCGAAGACCTGTGTACAGCCCAACTCGGATACCGCACGGAGTTGGATGCCGTCGAGGCGGAACGGCGGGAGGTCGGTGAGCAGCGGTTCACGTCGCTGGATCGAATTATCAGCCGCGCCAGCGAAAACGCCACGGCTGCGGCGATCCCGGCCGCAGCGGCGCAGTTCGTTTTTGCCCTCACGGTGCCGGATCTGGAAGCACCGGATTTCGTGCACGTCCGGCAGCGCCACCTGGCTGCACGGCTGGTCCGTCTTCAGAAGATGGGGCTGGCGGAGGCGTCAGGACCGAACGCTTGGAATGTCCGAACCGATTTTGGCGCAGTACTTCGCGCCATGCAGAGGGCGCACGACCGGCAGCGGCTGCTCCAAGTTCACGGCGCCCTTCTTTCCGACGAACGGCTTCCGCTCGTAGTGACCAATCCGCGGCGGATGCCGACACTCGATGGCAGGGTACTCACCCACGGGGAAGACGACTCCGGCCGCCAATACCTGCTGCTGGAAGGGACCGATGCGAGAATCCACTTCATCTATCACACACCCGAGGTGTCCGACGCCTGGGGAAAGGGCAAGCTGCGACCGAATTCATTCGTTCGATTTCGCCGTTTCTCTGGCGCCGACGGCCGGCCGGTCGTGGAGATCTCGGATCTTGGCGACGCCGAGGGATTGCTAAAGAACAAGGGGCATCTCCGAAGCATCATCAACGCCGTGAAGCTGGATACTAGGCCTCCGTCCGAACAGCTCTGGGCGGGATGGCTTGGGAGATACAACGCTGCAATCGAGGGAGTGCGCGCCGCGACAAGCAGCCGTCAGCGCAGCGCCTCATTTGGACGCGAGCAGTAATCGGCGCGAACTTCACCCAGTCGGACGTCGGTTCTGGGCGACTCCTCCAGAATTGACGATGTAATGTCCCAACCCAGTCGAGTCGGATTTCCGGAGTTTTCCTGGAGCGCGTTCCCTTGTTCTGGCGGACGAACATCACGAAGTTCTCGCCAACTCAGTCCGGTGTCGCAATAGCATCCGCAAGGCAGCACAGTGATGGCGTACCCTAAAGAGTTGGCAACATTCGCCGCGTGTGTTGTTTTCCTTTATGGACCGGATTAGCCCAGAGCATCGGAGTTGGAACATGAGTCGCATCCGGGGCCGTGATACGGGACCGGAAAGGTTGGTGCGGTCATTGCTGCACCGCCTGGGCCTGCGATTCTCATTGCGACGCAAAGGACTGCCGGGGAAGCCGGACATCGTCCTTCCATCGCGGAGAACTGTCGTGTTCGTGCATGGATGCTTTTGGCACCAGCACGGGGCGTGTCGCCTCGCGGCGACTCCCCAGACGCGGCCGGAGTTCTGGGCGGCGAAGCTTGGTCGCAACGTAGTGCGCGATCAGGAGAACGAGCGGGCCTTGCGCTCCCTTGGCTGGCGCGTCGTGACGGTCTGGGAGTGTGAACTCGAGAATCAGAAGAAGACTACGCGTCGATTCTGCCGCTTGTTCGGCATCGCGAAAGGATCGGGCGCGACGTCATGACGGGTCCGATTCCTGTGGTTGATCTCTTTGCGGGGCCTGGTGGGCTCGGCGAGGGATTCGTCGCGCATCGGCGCGCCGACGGGAGCCCGGCGTTTCGCGTGCGCTTGTCCATCGAAATGGATGCCCACGCGCACGAGACGCTGGAATTGCGCAGCTTCTTCCACGCGTTCGAGCAAAATGGGGTCCCGGATGCTTATTACGAGCATCTCCAAGGAAAGCGATCACGCGCGTCGCTCTTTGCGGCCTTCCCGGAAGCAGCAGGGATTGCTCGTTCACGCGCATGGCACGCGGAGCTTGGCAAGACGCCCACCGATGAGGTACACCGTCGCATCGAGGCGGTCATCGCTGACCAGAAACGCTGGGTCCTCTGCGGAGGACCCCCGTGTCAGGCGTACTCGATCGTTGGGCGCTCGCGCAACGGTGGCATCAATCTGAAAGACCACCGGCTCTACCTGTATCGCGAATACCTCAAGATCCTCGCCGTGCACCAGCCACCGGTCTTCATTATGGAGAACGTGAAGGGGCTGTTGTCCTCGACGGTCGAGGGGAGTGCGATTTTCACGCAGATGGTCGAAGACCTCCAGGCCCCTGCCGCTTCCGTCGGCAAGAAGGGCGGTGCCACATACCGGATCTGCCCGCTCGTCAGCGTGACACCAACGGGCAACGGTGCCACGCCTCGGGAGTTCTCCCCGAACGATTACGTGATTCCGTGCGAGGAGTATGGGGTTCCCCAATCACGACACCGCGTCATCCTGCTCGGCATCAGGGAAGACATCGCGTCGGACGCTACGCCGACGCTACCGCCGGCGCAGCGAGAGATTCCTGTGTCTTGGGTCTTGCACGGCCTCCCGCCGCTGCGCAGTGGCCTCAGCCGCGAGCCCGACAGCAAGGAAGCGTGGCAGGAAACCGTGGCATCGTTCCTCAACTCGGACGTACTCGCACACCTCCCGAACGGGTCCCAGCTTGCGATGGTGGACGCGGTCTGCAAGGCGATCGAGGGCATGCGGAATTTTCGCGCGGACCGTGGCGCAGAATTTGTCCCGTGGCAGGTCGGCATACAGTATCGGCCGGACTGGTTTGTGGACGAACGACTAATGGGAGCGTGCAATCACGCCTCACGACCCCACATGGCATCCGACCTACATCGGTATCTGTTTGTCGCGTGTTATGCGAAGGTGATGAAGCGTTCGCCCGAGCTTGGGGACTTCCCGAAGCCATTGCTGCCGAAACATAAGAATGTGCTGATCGAGGATAAGGCGAAGTACTTCGACGACCGGTTTCGTGTCCAGCTCGCTCATCGCCCGGCAATGACTGTCACGTGCCATATCGCCAAGGATGGGCATTACTACATTCACCCGGATCCGAGTCAGTGCCGCAGCTTCACGGTCCGCGAGGCGGCGCGCGTCCAGACCTTCCCGGACAACTACTACTTCTGCGGCACCCGTACCGCGCAGTATCGCCAGGTCGGAAACGCTGTCCCACCGCTCCTCGCCGAGCAGATAGCGCGCGTCGTGCTGAAAGTACTGACACCAGCCCGTTAGCCTCTCAGGAAGTCAGAGGTGCTTGAGACGCCTCCGCGCTCCGAGGCGGCGGCATGCGTGCGCGGGAGCACGCATTCGGCATACGATAATGTGTGTCCGACTTTGTCGCAACCCCGTCGGTGACCGAGGACAGTTCAGAGATTTGCCTGCCACCCTCAGCAGTGGATTTGCTTGAATCCATGCGGGCCATCGGGTACTCGTTTGAGGCGGCGCTCGCGGACATCATTGACAACAGCATCTCGGCGGACGCGAAGTCCGTAGAGGTGCGCTTTAGCCCGCACGACAATCCGTACGTGGCCATCCTGGACAACGGCACGGGCATGGTGCCGGACGACCTCACGGCAGCCATGCGCCATGGGAGCAAAGACCCCAACACTGCGCGAGCCGCAGGCGACCTAGGACGATTCGGGTTAGGACTCAAGACCGCATCCCTGTCCCAATGCCGACAGCTCACGGTCGCAAGCAAACGCGACGGCAAGTTGAGCGCTCGGTGTTGGGACCTCGACCATGTCGCTCTGCGGCAAGACTGGATGCTCCTCCAACGATCCTTTGCCGAGATCGCCCGCCTACCCTTGATCGAGGAATTGCACCGCCAACCGAGTGGGACCTTGGTGGTCTGGCAAGGTTTTGACCGGTTGGCAGCTGGCGAGACGAGTATCGAGCGCGCGCTCGGGAATCGGATGGACCTCGCAAGGGAGCACTTGGCGCTTGTCTTCCATCGTGTCCTCACCCACACCCCTGCGGACCCTGCCGTCACTATCGCGATCAACAAGAACCCGGTGCGTCCCGTGGACCCATTCCTCACCACGAACAAAGCCACACAGGCGCTGCCGCCGGAAGACTTCACGGTCCAAGAGGAACGCGTGCGCGTCTCTCCCTTCATCCTCCCGCACATCTCCAAACTTTCCGCCGCAGACCTCGCGCTCGCGGGCGGCGAGGAGGGATTACGCCGCAACCAGGGGTTCTACGTGTACCGCAACCGGCGGCTCATCTCGTGGGGGTCCTGGTTCCGCCTCGTGCGGCAGGAAGAGCTCACCAAGCTCGCGCGCGTCCAAGTCGATATCTCAAACCGCCTCGACCACCTCTGGAAGCTCGACATCAAGAAGTCAGCCACGTACCCACCCGAGGCATTGCGGGAGGGGCTCCGGCAGATCATCAGCCGGATCACCGACAGCAGCAAACGCGTGTACACGTACCGAGGAACGAAATCCACGACTGAAAAAGTCGTGCACGCGTGGGACCGCACCATCGTCCGCGACGGCGTCACCTACCGCATCAACAGGACCCACCCCGTCATCGAAGCGCTGCGAGCAAGCGTGGAAAACGACCAGCAAGGAATCGTGGACGAAGTCCTGCGCGTCCTTGAGGAGGCCGTCCCCTTTGACGCGATCTATCTCGACATGGCATCCGAAGTCCGGCCAGCGACAACACCACCCGATGACGAGTGCGCCGCATTACGAACGCTCGCCCTGCAAATCCTCAACTCGCTCGGCAGGAACAGCACAGCGGGGCAGCGATTCCTCGCATCCCTTTCCGCCATCGAGCCCTTCAGCCTCAACCCCGACGTCGCACAAGACATCGCACAGGAACTCAGCCATGGATAACGAGAACATCGGGCGCCTTGAGCGCGCACTCACCGTCCTGCTCCCTGGAGATCGATCACCCACTGAGGAAGAGGTGCGATTGCTCGCCACGCAACTGCGCGCGGCATTCCCATTGTCTGACGACGAGTTCACCGCGCTCCTGCGACGCGTGCACGCAAGAGTCTCCATCTCGATGGACCTTGGGGTCGCGCTCGTCGCGGAACACAAGCCGTGGCTGCACGCTCGCAAACCGACCATTGACCCATTCTACTGGCAACGATTCCAACAACTCCTCGGCAAGAAGGACTGGCCGCCACAGGTCATCGCGACCCTCGACCGCGTCACGGACGAAATCCTCGACCTGATCGGAGACCCAGCGCAGACCGAGCACTGGAAGAGGCGCGGCCTCGTCGTCGGCGACGTCCAGTCCGGGAAAACCGCGACATACACCGCCTTGTGCTGCAAAGCAGGAGACGCCGGATACCGGCTCATCATCCTCCTCACCGGGACATTGGAAAGCCTGCGGCGACAGACGCAAGAACGCCTCGATGAAGGCTTTGTCGGGCTGGACAGCTCGGGCGAATTGACGCAGATCCGCACGAGCCGCGCCGTCGGCGTCGGTCTCATCGACGGGAAGAAAGCTGCGGGCGTGTTCACGTCGCGAGTCAAGGACTTCAGCAAGACCTTGCTCAATGCGCTTGGGTTTCGGCTTGATAGCTTCCAGATACCGGTGCTCGTCGTCGTGAAGAAGAACAAGCGAATTCTGGAGAACTTGGAGAAGTGGCTCACGGAATTCAACGCCACCAGTGGCGGCAAGATCAGTACCCCGGTCCTCGTCATAGACGACGAAGCGGACAGCGCATCCGTCAACACAAGAAAAGCGTCGGAAGACCCGACGGAGATTAACCGGCGCATCCGCTCGCTGCTCCAATTGTTCACGCACTCCAGTTACGTCGGGTTCACCGCGACGCCGTTTGCGAACGTGTTCATCGATCCGGACACGGATGACGACATGCTCGGAAGCGATCTGTTCCCGCGCGACTTCATCTACAGCCTCGAAGCGCCATCGAACTATTTCGGCCCATCGCTCATTTTCGGTGATGACGCGCGGACCAACGTGTTGCGCGAAATCGCTGATGCCGAGATCGTCTTCCCCGACAAACACAAAGCGACCTTGGTCATCAACACGCTCCCCGAGAGCCTGCTGGAGGCACTCCGGACGTTCCTTTTGACGACGACACTGCGTGATCTGCGCGGCGAGGGGCCGACGCACCGTTCGATGCTCGTCAACGTGAGCCGCTTCACGGCAGTGCAGGACCAGGTCGCGACGCTCGTGCACACGTGGCTCTCCCAGGTCCAACAGGACATCAGGAACTACAGCCAGCTCGACGAGGACGAAGCACTGCGGAACGAGAGCATCGCCGCGTTGCACAAGGCCTGGGAGAAAGAATTCCCAACGCTCGGCGTCCAGTGGCATGAATTGCAGGTCGGGCTCGTGACAGGCGTGCTCCCTGTCGTCGTGAAAGCCGTCAACCAGCGCACCGGGGCGGCGAGCCTGGACTATGCGCAGCACCGAGAGCATGGATTGCGCGTGATCGCCATCGGCGGGAATAGCCTCTCGCGCGGACTCACGCTTGAGGGACTGAGCACGAGCTACTTCTATCGGAACTCCCAGATGTACGACACGCTCCTGCAGATGGGGCGATGGTTCGGATACCGGGACGGGTACGACGACCTGTGCCGTTTGTGGCTGACCATGGACGCATCACATTGGTACGCGCACATCACAATGGCCACCGAAGAACTCCGCGGGGAGTTCAAGAAGATGCGCGCGTTACGCGCAACTCCGGCCGAGTTCGGCCTGAAGGTCCGCGCACATCCGGACTCGCTCATCGTGACGGCGCAGAACAAGATGCGACAGTCAAAACTCGTCGAGCGGGTCATCTCGATCAGCGGCGAGAGCCTTGAGACGCCACGCTTGAAGAGCAATGAGCATGTGGTGCGGGCGAACTGGACCGTCGTAGAACGCTTCGTGGAAGCACTCGGTGCGGCAGGGCACATGCCGATGCGCTCAGCGCTGGACAACCCGTTCTGGCGCGGCATACCCAAGCAGTTCGTTGTTGACCTCCTGCGGGGTTTTGACGTGCATCCGCTGAACATCTCCTTCCAATCGAATGACCTTGCGTCGTTTCTCGAAGCGACGCCAGAGGTGCGACTTCAGAATTGGGATGTTGTGTTCCCCCAAGGAAACGGGAGTGATGCCACCATCGGTGGCACACTGGTGCACCAGAACATCCGCATGGTGCGCGTGGACCCCACCAGCATCCTCGTCTCGGGACGCAGCGCGCGCGTCGCGTCTCGTGGCATCGAGCGCGAAGGACTCCCCGCCGAAGTGATCGCCGAGATCACAGCGGACTACCGTCGCGCGAAGCCTGGCAAGAGCGTCCCGGATTCGGAGTTCCGCAAGCGGCGCACGTCACCCTTGCTGCTCGTGCACGCGATACAAGCCACGAAGGACGGAGACAAGACCGCCCCCGAGCACCTCGTCGCACTCGGCTTGAGCTTCCCGGTCTTTGACGATAGCGACGTCGCCCGGCGCGTCAATTACCGGGTGAACCTCATTGAGTGGAACGCGCTCCTCGAAAGCGAGATCGACGAGCAACTGGCTGAGGAGGCCGATGAAGACGCGGATTGAGGAACTCTGGGACGCGGTGCGTTCCCAGACGAGCGAACACAACGTGTTCCGTCGTGTCGACGAGCAGCACCCGCTCGACCTGTACGCGGGCACCGATGATGATGGTGACCGCGTGCTCCTCCTGGTCACGAAGATCGTCCCCGTCCTGGCGCCGAGCAGTGGGGCGGTCGAGGTCAGCGTCTCGCAGCGCGAGGACAGCGAGTGGGCAGTCATCGTCCGGCTCTCGCGTCCTGAACTCGCGGAGATCTTTGGACGACTCTGCCAGGATCTCGTGGACACCACGAGAACAGCGACCAAGGACGAGGGCGCAGTGGTCTTGCTGCGCCGCCTGCAACGCTGGCGGCGATTGCTGGAACCGCGTCAGGAGCGCTCGCTCTCCGAGCGAGAACTGCGCGGGCTGCTCGGCGAGCTCTGGGTGCTCGACACCCTGGTGCTCCCACGGCTCGGTCCGTCGCAGGGCGTGCAGACATGGCTTGGACCGCTGGATGCCCCACAAGACTTCCTCGTCGATGGGACCCTCATCGAGGTGAAGACCGCGCAGCCAGGTGCACAGACCATTCCGGTATCCTCAGTCGCTCAGCTTGACGCGAGCACGCCACTCTTTGTGGGTGTCGTCACGCTCTCCCCGGCAACGGAGAGCACGACGGGAGCGTTCACGCCCGCCCTGCTCCTGCAGCGTGTGCGCGCGGCCATCGAGACGAGTGATACAGCAACGAATGAGTTCGCGCTGCGCCTCGCAGAGACCGGGTACGACGAGAACGCGGCTTACACGAAGCAATGGTACGCCGTGCTCCACACGACGTACTACCGGGTCGACCAATCCTTCCCGCGACTCACGAACAAGGACATCCCCGCCGGGGTGATGAACGTTGCGTACGAGGTCAGCCTGGACAGCGTCAGGCACTGCGAGGCAAGCATATGACAATGGAGCGACGACGATGCAAGTGATGGAGTATCGACAGGATCTCCTGGAGCAGGCCAAGGTACGCGCAAGCGCCGCAGCGAACTTCACGCACGCCGAGTTCGTCGAACTCTGCGCGGAACTCCTCGGGGAGGCCGAAGAGATTGCGGACTTCGAAGCGTGCTACTTCCGCGGCAACGGATACCGGAACCGCTCACTGGGAGTGGACGGTTTCGCCCAAGACGAGGTCGACGGGTCCTTGCGTCTAGTCATCGCGGAGTACGGTGGCGAGGCCGAGCCCGTTACGCTCACGCAGACGTCCGCGAAGGCGAGCTTCTCCAAGCTCTTAGGGTTCTGCGAGGACGCCATCGCCGGCCGGTTGCACCTTGATCTTGAAGAGAGCGCGCCAGCATACGGGCTCTCCATGACCCTGTATGAGCAGCGCAAGAAGCTCTCACGATTGCGCCTGTATCTCTTGACGGATGGCGTGTTGAGCACGCGCATCCGCGACTGGCCGGAAGGAGCCGTGGGTGGTATCCCGACGGAGTTCCACATCTGGGACATCAACCGGTTTCACCAAGTGTACGAGTCAAAGACGGGACGCGACGAGCTCGAAGTGGATTTCACCCAGGTCGTGCCCGGCGGCCTGCCGTGCCTGCCCGCAAGCGTCGAGTCAGACAATTACCGCGCGTACCTGTGCGTTATTCCCGGCAAGGTCCTCGCGGACATCTACGAACAGTACGGCAGCCGGTTGCTCGAAGGCAACGTACGCTCGTTTCTCGGAGCGCGCGGGCGAATCAACAAGATGATTCGCAAGACCGTGAACACCGAGCCCGCGATGTTCTTTGCGTACAACAACGGCATTGCATCAACCGCCTCGCTTGCCGAGGTAGTGGAGAGCACAACCGGGTTGCGCCTCACGAAGGTCACTGACTTACAGATCGTCAACGGCGGACAGACGACCGCGACGCTCGCCAGCGCACTCGTCGAAAAGGACACCGGGCTTGCGCAGACGTTCGTCCAGATGAAACTGAGCGTCATCCCTGCGGAGACGAGCGGAAAGTTCATCCCGCTCATCGCGAGGTACGCGAACAGCCAGAATAAGGTGAGTGACGCAGACTTCTTCAGCAACCACGAGTTCCATCGCCGCGTCGAGTTGCACGCGCGCAAGCTCCGTGCCCCGGCCGTGGGTGGCGCGCAGTATGGGACGCACTGGTGGTACGAGCGGGCGCGCGGCACGTACATGAACGAGCAAGCCGGGCTGAGCGCTGCCCAGCGTAAGGCGTTCCAGTTGGAGAATCCGCGCAAGCAGCTCATCACGAAGACTGACCTTGCGAAGTACGAGAATGTGTGGCGCTTCCTGCCGCACGTCGTGAGCATGGGCGCCCAGAAGAACTTCCTCGCGTTTAGCAACTACGCGTCCGAGGAGTGGGAGAAGGACCCGGACCAGTTCAATGAGGAGTACTACAAGCGCGTCGTCGTCAAAGCGATGATCTTCCGGCGCGCTGAAGAACTCGTGTCCGGACAGCAGTGGTACCAGGGCGGTTATCGCGCGAACATCGTCGCGTACGCTGTCGCCAAGCTCTCGCACCTCATCATGTTCGAGAGCATTGGGAAGCTCATCGACTTCAAGGCGGCGTGGAACCGTCAAGGTCTCAGCCCGGCGCTCGAACGGCAACTCATCGTCATCGCCGAGAGGGTGTTCGGGGTCATCGTCAACCCACAGGGTGGGTTTCAGAACGTGACGGAGTGGTGCAAGAAGGAGATCTGCTGGCAACGCGTCCGGGACCTCACCGTCCCGTTCATCGACGACTTGGGAGAGGACCTTATCGGGCGAGAAGAAGAGACCTTTGTGAAGAAGACCGCCGCCAAGGACCAGGCGATCATGACGAGCATCCAAATCCAGGCGATGGTCGTTGAGCTTGGACCATCCTACTGGCAGGCAGCACAAGCGTTCGGACGACAGAAAGGACTCCTCAGTCCCGACGAGAACAGCATCATGAGCGTCGCCGCGGCAATGCCGAGAAAACTCCCCACGGAAAAACAGTGCGCACGACTCGCCGCAATCAAAGCAAAGCTCGAAGAAGAAGGATTGTCGCGCCCTACCACTTGAATTCACGTGAACGCCGCTCCATCCCACCCGCGCCTTGCGGAGAATCATAGCAATACGAACAACGGGCGCAATCGGTTTCTGATGAGAGCTTCTGAGATCGGCCCGAAATACCGGCTGTCAAAGCTGCGCGGATGGTAATCGGATACCACCCAGACGGTGCCCGGCTGAACGCGATACGTCCCGACCGGCCATGACGTGAGCGGCCGGCCAGCAGTGTCCTTGAGCAGTGGCGCTGAGTGCTGGATGGCCCTCCCGTTCACCGATAGCCCTCTCGCGGAAACCTGGACCCAATCGCCCGCCCGCGCCACGACTGGTTTCATCAGCGGCGCGCCGCCGTCTGGGCAGGTGCCGGCCTGGCGGTATCCGCGGGCGTTTGCAACAGAGGCAAACGGTTCAGCGGGGCAGAACTCAACAAGCGTGGCGTCGGGGCCGGACGCCACCCGGTACAGACCAATCGGCAACGATGACGAAGAATTGACGCGAATGCCGAGGGCGCTGGCTCCCCAGGACAGGATGCCCACGACCAGCGCCGAGAGCGCCGCCGCGCGCCCAAGCCTTAACCGCCTACACCGGCCAAGTCGCATCGCGCGTCGCTCCTTCCTGGGGTTCCACCAACTCTGGTGGTACCTTGTCCGCCCCGGGTGGTGCGCCACCCGCCAAGGGCCGGTCAATGCGGGGCGATTCAACCAAGTGACAGCTCCGGACGACGACTTCGTGCACCGTGCGCGTGCTCCCGTCCTTCGGCGTGAACTTGCGCTGCTGCAGCGTGCCCTCGACCCACAGATTCTCGCCTTGCTCGTAGGTCAGGGCGATTTCCGCGAGGTCGTCGTAGAACGTCAGGCTGTGCCAGTTCGTGTGAGACTGCGCCTGGCCCTCGTGATCGCGGTAGCGGTAGCTCTCGCCCATTCTGGCGTTGGCGACCTTGGTGCCAGACGGCAAGTACCGGAGCTCCGGTTTCGCTGCCAAATATCCGGCAAGCTCGATTCGGTTTTTCTGCATTCTTCAGGCCTCCTTGTGTCGTCTCGTTTCTTCGAGGTAGCCCCGTTCCGTCGCGGACAGATCGGATTCATCCGGCGCCGCTACTTCCGGCTTGCTGATGGTGTGGGCAGTCCTGTCGGGCGCGCGTTGCGGCACGACTTTGCCCTTCTCCAGGGCGGAGAAATCGGTTGGCGGCGCAAGCTCGGCGCGCTTTGCAAGGACCGGATCAGCGAAGTAGAGCATCTGCGTGCCGAGGATCGGAAAGTGCCCAGCAACAAAGATCAGCATGAGGCCGGGCTCGACGATCTTTTCCGAAACGCCGTCGCGTGCTTTGCGGGGCGGTTTGATGCGCATGATTTCGTCCGGCGTCATCAAGGGCCGCTCGATGTGGTCCACGCTGGCGTTCACATGGCCCATCACCGGCGAGAACCGCGAGCCCGAGAAGTTGTAGCTAGCCTTCTGCACCGTCTTCGTGCCGGTCATTTTGGAAAGCAGCTCGGCGGTTTCGAACTGGTTCGGCGCGAAGGCGATACGGATGTGGCAATTGGAAACGATGCTTTCGTTTTGGCCGTAGGCATCCACAATCTGCCGGATATCCTGCGTGATGAGGTACGCCTTGAGCCCGTACCCGGCCATGTAGGAAAGCGCGTCGGCGAAGACCTCCATGCGATTCAGGCTGGGGAATTCGTCGATCAATAGTAGCAGCCGGTGCCGGTTCCGTTTTTGCTCAGCCCCCTCAAACGCCATGCGTTCGCTCAGCCGGTTCACGACCATGGTGAACATGAGCCGGATGAGCGGGCGGAGGCGGATCTTGTCGGATGGCGGCACGACCAAGTACAGCGACGCTGGCTGGTCGTGGTTGACCAGGTTGTCGATCGTGAAATCGCTGGCGGACGTGTTACTGGCGACGACCGGGTCGCTGTAGAGCGTCAGCGCCGTCTTGGCGGTCGAGAGAACGCCGCCGAAATCGCGGTCTTCCTTGTCGAGCATCTCCTGGACCTTCTCGCGAACGGTGGGATGCGTGGCGGTCCGGTCACCGTTGGGCATTCGCCAGCAATATTTGTATTCGGGGTCGTGCGGATAGTTGAGGAGTTCACCTTCCAGCGTTTCCCGAAAGCTGGAGCCGGGCCGGGTGAAGGCGTTGGCCAGGTCCGCAAGGCAGGCGACGCGTCTCTCAGCGGCGGCGGCATAGCAGGCGTGCAGAATCATGCCTGTGGTGATGGACACGGCGGCATCCTGCCAGTATCGCTCCTGTGGACTGTCTTCGCCGGTGCGCACAATCATGTTGGCAATGTTCTGCGCGTCGGCCACATCGCGCTTGGTGAACAGGCGGACTTCGGAAAGCGGATTGAAGCGAGAGGAGCCACCCTCCTCTACCGGCGAGAACTTGAAACAGAGATGCCCCTGCTTGCTGCGGAAGCCGGCCGTCTTCGCCCAGTTCTCGCCCTTGATATCGTAGACGACGGCGCTCTCCTCCCAGGCCAGCAGGGTTGGAATGACTAGGCCGACGCCTTTGCCGCTACGCGTCGGTGCGAAGGCTAGCACGTGCTCGGGGCCGTTGTGCCGGAGGTAGTGCAAGTGCCCGGTGCGCTCGTCATGCCAGCCGCCGACGTAGACGCCGCGGTTTGCGTCGAGCAGCCCGGTGGCGCGAATGTCGGCCTCCGCGGCCCACCTTGCCGATCCATGGAGGTCTTCAGCGTCCTTCGAGAGCCGCCTGGCGCGGCGGCCGGCAAAAACGAAGAAGAGCGCAACCGAGAGGATTGAACCGCCGAACACGATCATTTCGCCCTCGAAGAGGGGCTGGCGGACGCGGGAGTCTTTCGACATGCAGTACTCCCAACCCCAGATGGCCCACGCGAACGGCTGGTAGACGGCGTAGGTTCGAGTCCGAACCAGCGGGCTTCCGAGCGCTGGCTGATAGGCGAATCGAGCGGCGATGTACTGAGTGGAGAGGGTGCTGAACAGGACGAGGATCACGAGTCCGAAGATCGTGGCGACCCAATTGTAGGAACCCATGAATCCGGGCGTTCGCGGGGTTCTGTAGAGACTTGGCTGCGGGGCGTTCATAGCTGCACCTCTTGAAGCTCAGGGATGACGGCGCAGTGGAATTGAGCGCCACGCCACTCGATTACCAGCGCCCGGCCACAGTCCGGGCATTGGATCTCGTGGGGATCTTCGGTCTGGAAGTTCCGGCCGCAGATGCAGGTGAATTCATAGACGGAGTGTACTGGCATGATAGGCTCTCAGGGCGCCGTTCAGCGGCCCATTTCGCGCGCCTTCCCGCGCTGTTGAAACTCCTTGACCGTGCCTCTCGAGTTCGAGTAGGCGACGACAACGCTGTCGCCGACGGCGGGCATCGGCTCCAACAGATGCTTCATGTGAGCCACCGCCGATCCCGGCGATAGGCGTTGAATCACGTGGAGGTCGGTTTCGCCGATGATCTCGCCGCGGTAGGTTCCGCTGCCGGTCAGGGCGGTGTGCGTCTTCGCGTTCACCCCGAGGGCTTGTTCGGCTACTGTCCTGGCAGCCGCGAATGACTTCTGAAGCTCGTCATGGCCGACGGTGCCCGGAGCCTGCGGCGCGGCTTCCACCGGTGTCCGTCGATCATTGCCGCTCCGCTTGTCGTGTACCAGCACCGTCCCGGTGCTGGGCTCGTATCGAGCGGTCTGGCTCGAAAATTCGAATGCCGCCGCCGCGGCGATCTGTTCGCCGTCGTCTCTCAACTGGCGCGATTCGTCGTCGAGTTCCGTTCTTTGTTGCTCAGGTCCGACCGAATCCGGGCTGGCCTCCAGCGCCTCCGCCCTGGCTTTGTCGCGGTCCAAGGCGAGCAGGAAATCGGCGGCTCCCGACGCGTCGCGCGCCGCCCGAAAGATCTCATTCTTGTCCTCCCGTAGCGCTTTGATCCACGACCCGACGTAGGCAGCGTGACTTGCCGGGTCATGCGGGATTCCGCGCTCGGCTGCCAGAAAGACGCTGGCCAGTTCGGCGCGCAACTCTTCGCGGGCGTAATTGACATCGCCGAACCGGTACGTATCCGTGAGCGTGGAGCGATTCAGACGGCTCTGGTGGCCCGTCCAATGGGCAAGTTCGTGAAGGGCCGTCCCGTAGTATCCCGGCGCATCCTTGAATGCTTCCTTTGGTGGCAGGTGAATGCTGTCTGTGCTGGGGCGGTAGAACGCTCGGTCCGCCTGGTCGTGGCTGATTTTCGCTCCCGAGTTTGCCAGGATGCGCTCGCCGGCCTGGACGACTTCGAAGCTGGTCCGCTCGCGCGGCGCGTAGGCCGGGATGCCGTCGATCTGCTTCGCGTTGAACACGGTGTAGACGCGGTGGACCGGTCGGGACCGGTCTTTGTCGGCCACCTGCTCACCAGTCGGGTCTTCGCTCCGCTGTTTCGGCGCGTTCTCCCAGAATTCGATTTGGGCGCCCTTCTCGCCTTTGCGGACTTGCCAGCCTTGTTCCGCAGCCTGCCGGTACGTCATCCAGCGGGGATCTTCAAAGGCACGCCGGATGCCGGTGGCCATCAGGTGGATGGCGTTGCCGCCGCGATAGGACTTGCCGGTCGTGGGATTCAGAGGAACCCCGGTCGCCTCCCACGGCTTCTGCCATGGAGCGACGCCTTCCTCCAGCATTCGAACGATGGAATCCGTGACTTCCTGCCGAAAGTCGCGTTTCTCGTGGGGTTTCGATTGAGCCGCAGAGGTCACTGGTGATCCTCCTCCTCTGGCTGGGGCTCCGCCGACAGCTCCGTATCGAAGTCGGGTTCCCCCGTCTCATTCTCGAAGCCTGAACCCACCAGGGGCTCGGCTCCGAATAGATCGACATCAGGCTTGGTGGACTTCGTCTTGGGGTGTTGCACATGCCCTCACCTTCCGTGGGCGTAGCTTCCGAGGCCAGATGCCACAGATCGAGGCGCTCACAGAGAATTCAAGTGGTAGGGCGTGAGCGGCGGCAAATGAGACAAAGGCGAGGTTCCCAGATGCTTGTGGGCGGTACCGGAGGTGCCCACAGCACAATTTTTCGCGGCTCGTCCGCAATTGCTCGCCAAAAACAGCACCGGCTGCCCGCGCCTTTCTCTCTATCGCCGTCGCGAAGCCGACTTGCGGAAGCAATCCGGCGAAGCTTCCTCGATCACCGAGGGTTCCCGTGGCGTGAATCCTCCGTCAAAACGTGTTACTTTAGGGCTGGACGATCCAAACAATTCGGGGCATGAATGTATCGGTAGTGCCGATCGAAGCGATCAGACGCGTCACGTTGGTGGAAGGGCCACGGCTTTGGTCATAGCGTTTGATTCTCTGTGGCTTCGAGCGGTCTGCGAAGGCGCCGACAAAGCCGATTCGGAGCTGGGCGCTGTTGTTGCTCGAATGTTGAGGAATCGCTTGGCGGACTTGAGTGCCGCAAGTTCTCCAATGGACCTCGTCGCAGGTGGCCCGCGTGTGATAAAGGACGGAGACCTGGAGTATATGGTGATAAGCCTGCAAAACGGCTTCAGGATTGAGCTTGTCCCGAATCACGTAAACAACCCCCGCGACCGTGCGGATCGCATCGACTGGGCAAGAGTGAGTAGGATCAAGATCATCGGAATCCGCCATGTCAACTGAAATGAGTGAGTTTCGCCCCAACTGGGCCTCTGCACCAGGTGACACGATGTCCGACATCCTCGGTGAAAAAGGTCTTTCGGTCGGGGAGTTTGCAGAGCATATTGGAAAGACACTTGAGCGCACACGCGACCTCCTTCAAGGGAGGGCCACCATTACCATCAGAACAGCACGGGCACTCGAAACAGTCCTTGGCGGGAGTGTGGAGTTCTGGATTTCCCGCGACTATCAGTACCGAGAGCATGTGGCCAGGGTTCATGCTGCGGATCAGGAGTGGCTAAACGAGTTGCCGCTCGGCGACATGATAAAGTTCGGTTGGCTCCAGCCTGCGCCGCGGCCGCCAGAAGAACTAGAAGCATGCCTCCGCTTCTTTGGCGTCGTCTCGGTCGGGGCGTGGCGGCACGCTTACGACGACCTTGCGACTCTCGTCGCGTTCCGAACGTCGCCCTCTTTCGATTCGCGTCCGGCAGCCGTCGCGGCGTGGATTCGGAAAGCAGAAATCGAGGCTGCCAAGATTGAGTGTGCTCCTTGGAGCGCCCGTCGCTTCAGAGATTCGCTCCCCGACATCCGCCGCTTGACCCTGGAAAGGGACCCGAGTAACTTTCTGCCCGCGTTGCAGAGGATATGTTCGGCTTCCGGCGTGGCAGCAGTAATCGTGCGCGCCCCGAGCGGTTGCCGCGCAAGCGGCGCTACGAGGTTTGTCTCCAGCGGCAAAGCGCTGCTCCTGCTCAGCTTCCGTTACCTCTCGGATGATCAATTCTGGTTTACCTTCTTCCATGAGGCGGGCCATCTGCTTCTCCATGGCGCCGAGAGCACCTTCCTGGAGGGACTCGACGGCGATTCCTCAAATCAGGAATCGGAGGCGAACGAGTTCGCCGAGAGGGTCCTCATTCCCTCCGAATTCGAGCGGGCGCTGCTCACGGTGCCGTCGGATATGCGTGCGATAGTTCGGTTCGCGAATAAGATTGGGGTCTCGCCAGGAATCGTGGTGGGGCAGCTACAACATCACGGCAGGGTTCGCCGCAACCATTTCAACGGCCTGAAGCGGCGTTTCCAGTGGAGCAACACGTAGCGGTAATTTGCGTCACCGCCGAAGCGGCATCGCTATCCACGGAACGGCACAAACTTGCTTGGGCTTTTTTGCCAGTTGCAGATTGCATCCTCAAGCACCTGCATGCCCACATTCAGTTCGCGGTCCAGCTCGACAAGCCAGTGATCCAATTCCCGTGCGGCGTATTTGCCGCCGAACAGTTGTCGCGCGCCGCGGAGGGGACCCGTAGAACCATGCACGTATGTCGATCCTGGTTCTATCTCAGCCAAGCCGAGCTTGGATAGCATGGTGAGGTAATCGAAGCGGGCGAGCCTCCCGAAACGGAGGACGCTGGCTGCCATCGACTTGTACAGCCGGTCGAATGCTCCCTGTCGATTCCCGCCCGCCTCCGCAATTGCGTTCTGCGCGAGGGCCGTGTGGCTCCCAGCCGTTAGAACCCAGTTGACGTAACTCCCGACTACAGCGCCGGTACCGTTGACGGAATGCCCGCTAAGGCTTTCGTACTTACGGTGGTTGCCGAAGCCGCCCGGCACTCCTTTGCGCCTCAGTTCAGGCTCGTGAGTATCCAGCCATACTCGGAACGCAGAAGGATCAGAGCTTGTGCTCACCCAATCCCAAAGCCGGCCGGAGCCAAGACGACCGTAGACCTCACGCAGATATCTCCAGCCACCGGTAGCGTGCTTTCCGAAATGGACGAATAGGAACACCAGCCAAAATGCCTCCTCAGTGTTTCCGCGCCTCATGTGTATCGCGGCGGCTTTCAGCGGGTCGAAGCGAACATCGTTCGGATCCGTTCGGCAAGCGCTCAATTCCATTTGGGCCAATCGGCGGGCGTACTCGACGCGATGCACGCTAGCAAGCAGTTGCTCGATCAGGACTTGGAATACGATGGGGGCGTCAATGCCCGGCAACACCCGCCTTCGCTGGCTGTACACTTGAAGCCCATCACACAACCTGTTCGCGAGCTCTCGGTCGCGCGGCCTCACCTGGTTTCCTTGTTGACAGAACTGGAAAGCCAGGTCCGAATGGCATCAATAACGCCCCTCGTGACCCCGAAGCTGCTCTGGAGGTTGTGGTTATAGCCAAGAATCAAAATCTCGTGCTGTAGGGGAATACCCGAGAGGGAGGACACGGTTCCACGAAATCCGTAACCCCCGACATCGGGCTTGGTGGCTCGGCGTAGTGTCGAGCCCGGAATCTGCTCCTGATCTAGCCTGAGGCCCGCCACCGACTGAAAATGATCCACAACTGATCGGCCGTTCAGGACTATGACACGGACTGGAGAGTCCCTGAGGAGCAGCGCGAGAGTGTCCGCGGCGATGGACAACAGTAGTGATCGCTGGCGCGTAGTGAGTTCCGTCCATTTGCGCATTGTGGCGAACGGGATCAGGTCCAGATGGCAGGCATTCGACGTCGGCCCGTAGAAAGAGGCACCAGCCCCGGAAACGACAAACTCCAGGCGCTTGAACCAAGTGTCATAGGGATTCCGAGCGAAGTATTGCTGGCATGACACGAGAATAGGGCGCAAGTGCCTTGCATCGGCGTCCAGCCATGATGATAGGCCGAGCGACGCAAGCGTATGGAAGCGGCGAAACTCGCCCGCAAGTTCCTGCCCGAGGTGGTCGACGAATTCCCGGTTGCTAGGGTTCAGTCCTACTGTGGCCACTTGCGCACTAGACAGATCCCCGAACGACGGAACCGGGCATCCCCATTCGATTACATCAGTGCCGAGGGCCACCGCCCGGTCCAAGCGGCACAGCAACGTGGCCACCGTCGCGTGCAGCCGGCAGTCCCGCGGGCGGGCTCCGTCAGAATCCGCTTCTCCGATAGAAGCAGCTCCCACCCGTTGGTTTAAGGCGACTGCGCCAGCCGATCGATGAAAGGGAAGTACACCCTGGAGGACATTCGCTCGCGCGTGGCCTTGATCCCCTCCAAGTCGTTGTCTTTTCTGCATCGGAACACTCTTAGCAAACCGACTAGATCTGCCCAATATGCGTCTACTCCGTCAAGCTTAGCATCATCGAATGTCCCCCCTGTGCGGATCTGCTGCTCCGCACCAAGCAGCGTCGAGATCGCTGGCCACGGGTTGCCCGCTGGCATGGGCGGCATTCGCTCACTGCTTGATTGCCATCCTTCGTTCAAGAAGCACTTGGCTGCATCAATTTCCGATTCGTAAATATGCAGGCTACCAACCATGTGTCTGTAAGTGCCGACTTCCACCGCAAGATCACTGGCCACGATCTCCTGGAGCATCGTGAAGCAAAAGACGTCATGTGGCAAGCCGATAAAGGCGTCGTTGGACCGCATATGGGTTAACATATGCAACCTACCGGAACGAACAAGGAACTGAATCGTGCAAGTGCAGGGAACGTCCTCGTGCTTTTCGGCTATGTCAGCAGCGTCAAAGAGTTGGATAACAGCCTGGCGTGAAGAGGATTTTGTCTGGAGAATTCTAGTCACGTTGGCCAGCTGGTGAATGCCCCGCCAATTGAAGAGGCGGGGACCGTACGCGCCATAAACCTCCCCCTGTCGAGGATAGCCTTGGTAATGCTGTTTGAGATAGTACGACACGAAATCAACGCTGCTCGTCCCCGCCAGGTACCAACAAAGTTCGCCTAAACAGCTGAACGGTTTCCCCCGCGTTTCAGTGCGGCTGAGTCTCGCGCGCGGATCCGTTATCTCCACACGCGCTCCGGCGATCTCCAAGTTGGGGCCCCTACTAGCCTTTACTTGCTCACCATTTTGAAGTATCTCTTGAAAAACCAGCCTGAGTGCGTCGTCCAGCGTTGTCGCGGTAAAACACGCAGTAGGCATTCTGATAGCCAATATTACGCTCTCCAGCTTCCGAAAGATAGTGCAAATGAGGAACGTATGCAGCCGAACGCAGCAACCTTATTTAAGTCGTATCAAGTCCTTGCAGCAAGCTGCACAGCATTAGTTGGGCTAAGAGACGCCCGACGCAGGCGTCCCGACGTACCGTTGTGGGATCAGGAACGACAAGACTGAAGTCATGAACGCTGGTCCTGTTCATGCGCCGGTCATCGGCCGCGACCGCGGCCGGAATCGAGCGATGCGCGCCCCTGATGAAAGCGCAAAGAAATGCGCTCGCCGACCTGTATGTCGCGGTCTAACGAACTTGATACTACGACGAAAAAGCTGTTCGCCGCAGTTGCAACCGCGATATGCGTCTCGTTCTTGGCAACGGCCCTGCCGGTGACTTGGCCCGTCTGCGGCGGCGTGCGCTCGGTGATTGGCATTTCTCGAATGGTGGTTTCGGACGCACGCATGTAGGCCGCTGCCATTTTCGCAACCTCTTCCGGGCCGCGCGATGCCGCAGGCGCCATCCGCCCGACGTCCGGTTCATCCTTATCAGGGATCGGAGCGGCTCCCTGCTGGTCGCCCTTGTCGAGGTCCAGGAGGGAATCGATCTCGGCCTGGCGGGCGAGCAACTGCTTCAAACGCTCCTCGTGCTCGAACGGGCGGTCCGCCTGCAATTGGTAATCCACGAGTTCTTTCTCGATGCGCGCCACGCGGTTCCCCTGGTCCGCCGCGAGCTTGTCCAGACTCCTCAGCGTGTGTTCGATGCTCTGCACGGTGCCAACTGGATTCGTGGCATTCAGGTTGGCGGAATACGTGGCCTGTCCGCGGACGAACAGGTCCGGGATACGCTCGTCCTGTTTGACCAATCCCAATCCGCCGCTTTTCCCTCTGCTCAGGATCTCGAAGCCGCGGAAAGTGCCGCGCGGCTGCATGGTTTGGTCGCCGCACCAAGAGAGGACCGCGATTGTCAGTGCCTTGGCCGATTCCTCCCGCGCGCCTTTGCCGGAGAAGACCCGATTGCCTACCTTCATGCTGAACTCGTCGGAGTCGTTCGCGTTCCTCCTTGCGATGTCCCCTTCGATGTGCGCCAGGTGCTGTTTCGCTTCCGTAATCTGCCGCGGCAGGTCGCGAATCTCCCAGCGAATATGACGCTGTTGATTGGCGTGAACGGCGCGAAGTTGGTCGAGCTTGCGGACTTCGGTGTCGATCTTGATCTTCTCCACGACGGCGGGATTCCCGGAGGCTATCGCCTTAATCTCCGCGTAGGTGAGCGCGCCGCCCTCCAGATCCTCCGCCGCGCGGACCGTGGTTTCTCCCCGCATTACCTGCTGGATGAAGCGGGCTTTGGTTTCGAGTGTCTGCCACATGTAGGCGTCGAACGAGCCCTCGGTGACGTAGCGGTAGATTTGCACCTCCTTGTTCCCGTTCCCCTGGCGCAGAATCCGGCCTTCCCGTTGCTCGATATCGCGGGGCCGCCATGGCGCATCCAGGTGATGGAGCGCCACGAGCCGCCGCTGAACGTTGGTGCCGGCGCCCATTTTCTCGGTCGATCCGAGCAGTACCCGCACGCGCCCAGCATTGACGGCATCGAAGAGCAGTTTCTTGGCTGTATCGGTCTCGGCGTCGTGGACGAACGCGATCTCGCCGGCGGGGACGCCCGCCTTGACGAGCTTCGAACGGACATCGTCGTAGACGTTGAAGCGCTCCGGATCGGGGGTGGAAAGGTCGCTGAAGACGAGCTGCGTCGAGCGCGTGTCGCGGGTCACGTGCCAGATCCTGGCGATGCGGGCCACTGCGAGGTCGATCTTGGTTTCGGTCTCCGGCGCGGCGGTGGGATCGATCAGCCGCATATCGAGCGCCGCCTTCCGCCCTTCACCCGTGATCTTCAGCATGTTGTCCACCGCCGGGTCCACGCGTTCCTTTTTCAACCTTTCAGCCCGGTCCGTCAGGGTTCGTATGAACGCTTTCAGTTCCGGGCTGGCGGGCGCTGGCGTGATCGCCGGTCTGCCGTTCTCGAGTTCGGGCCGCGGGAGGTTGAGCATGTCCGCCGTTTGCACGTCGGCCACCGTGCGGAATACGGAAAGCAGTTCAGGCAGATTGATGAACTTGGCGAAGCGGGTGTGCATCCGGTATCCGGATCCGTCTGGGGCGAGTTCCAGCGATGTCACCGATTCGGCGAAGTTCGCGGCCCACGAATCGAAGTGCTCCACCTTGCGTTCCGACAGCATCTCCGGCGCGAGATAGCGAAGCATGGTGTACATCTCGGCCAGGGTATTGGAGATCGGCGTGCCGGTGGCGAAGACGACCCCGCGACCGTCACTGCGCTCCTGGAGATAGCGTATCTTCAGGAACATGTCGAATGCGCGGTTGCTGTCGGAGTTCGGCAGGCCGGCGATCCTGCTCATCTTTGTGACATAGCCCAGATTCTTGTACAGGTCGGCTTCATCCACAAAGAGCTGATCGACGCCCAACTCTTCGAACGTCATGGTCCGATCTTTCGAGTCGCGGTCGGCCCGTTTCTTGAGCCTGACTATCAGCCGCTTCTTGGCTTTCTCCAGCTCCTTCACGATGCGGCGGTTGTCATCCTTGGATTCCCTGGCCTGGTTGATCTCGGCGTCGAGTTCCGCCACTTGCTTCTCGACGAAGCGGTTGAAGTACTCGTCAGAGACGGGCAGAAACTCAAAGGAACGGTGGGAGACGATGACGGCGTCGTAGTTCCCGGTGGCGATGCGAGCCATCGCCTGCTGGCGGTTGCCGGTTTGAAAGTGGTCCTTGCCGGCCACGAACAGCCGGGCTTGCGGATACAGCTTCAGAAACTCGGCGCCCCATTGGTCCACCAGATGATTCGGCACGACGAACATTGGCTTTTTGGCAAGATCCAGGCGGCGCAGTTCCATTGCGGCGGCAGACATAGCCCACGTTTTCCCGGCACCTACAGTGTGAGCCAGCAACGGGCTGCCGCCCTGGAGGATACGCCAGACAGCGTCCTTCTGATGCGGCGCGAGGTCGCCATCGCGGAGGGACGTGCGCACCATTCCGGGCAAGCTGAGGTGCGAACCGTCGAACTCGCGAAGCCGGAGGTTGTTGAAGCGGAAGTTGTACTCCTGCGCCAGCCGCGCGGCGCGTTCGCGATCTTCCCAAACCCAGTCGCGAAAGCGAGCTTTCAATTGCTGCTGTTTCTCTCTGGCGGCGATAGTCTCCGGCTGATTCACGGTGCGGGTTCCATCTTCGTGGTCGTCGTATGCAGTCGGAGTGCGCCCGTTCAGCGATTGCTCGACCAGTTCGGACGCGCGGAAGCGGGCGGTGCCGTGGGTTGTCCTGTTGTTTACGACGTACTTTGCGCCGTAGTCGAGTTCGACTGTCCAGGTCGCGATGATCCCGGCGTGTCCGATCTTGACGCTAGCTCGGGGCACGTCCAGCAGTTCGGCCACGAAATCGCGGACGTCCGAAGGCGGAATCCACGACGAGCCGAGGCGGGCTTCGATCTCACCCGGTTCCAGGTCTTTGGGCTGCACAGCCTGCAATGCTTCGACATTTCGGCGATAGGCCGGATCGATCGGTTCCGCAGCCTGGGCAGCGGCGAGTTTCGCGCGCACGTTCCCGCTCAGATAGCGGTCGGCGGTCTCCCAGACTCCACCCTCTGGATTGCGGTAGACGAGAGATCCAAGTTCGTCCTGAAGTTCGGAAGCACTCCGCCCGGTGAGCGACTCCATGCGCGGCCAACTGATTTCGCTGGTCTCGTTCAGGGACACCAGCAGTGCCTCGGCCGCGGTTTCGACCCGCTCCACCGGGCGATACCGCTCCAATGTGCGGCGGTCGAATATGGCGGTCTTGGCCGCCCGGCGTGTCTCAGGATCGAATTCTTCGAGCGACAAGAGAAGAGGCTGATCCGGATCGCCCGCGAAGGCTCTTGCGTTCTCCCGCCTGTTGAGGGGTCCGAAGCGGGAAGTGAAGGAATCGTACGTTCGATTCAGGCGGCGGCGCGCCTCGACGATGGCTTCATCCGGAGCGTCTGAAAGCTGGGTGCGGAACACCTCGCGCACCGCGTCGCGTACTTGCAGCATTCCGCGTATCCGCGCTCGCGCCGTCGCCGGCAACGTCAGCGGCTCGAATGCATCGCCACGTCGCCTGACGATCTGGCCATCGCGCTCGGCGAGGCCGCCTTCTTTGACTGCGCCGGCCGCGGGAACCTGCTCAGAAATTGCACGTAGTACCGGCCCCTGGCTCTCACGGTTCTTGTACACGGCGGCGGGCAGCAGTGAGACGGCCTTTCCCAAGTCGCCTGGCTCCAGGTTTCCGATCAGAGCGGGAACAGGGCCGTACTGCCGCGATTCCATTCCCATGCGGCCCAGCATCATCTCCGGGTGGCGAGCGAAGTACTCGTTAATCTCCAGCGGACCGTCCGGGGTCACAACCGGGCTCAGTTCCATCCAGCTTTCGCCGGGCGGTGTTTCCGCTGATCGCTTTTGGAGGAACAGAATGTCCGTTGTCACTTCCGTTCCCGCATTCGCGTGGAACGCGGTATTCGGCAGCCGCACCGCGCCCAGCAGGGTCGCTCTCTCCGCCAGATGCCGTCGAACGGTGGAATCCTCTTTGTCCATGCTGTAGCGGCTGGTAATCAGCGCAACGACGCCACCGGGCCGGACCACGTCCATCGTTTTCGTCAGGAAGTAGTCGTGAATGGAACGGGTCAGTTGGGGACTTCGGCTGTAGGCCGGGTCGTACACCGGGTAATTGCCGAACGGGATGTTTCCGATAGCGGCGTCGAAGAAATCCTTGGGAAGCGGCGTGTCTTCGAATGCCTTCGCCTGAATGCTCGAATCCGGGTAGAGTTTGGCCGCGATGCGCGCGGAGACGGAATCCATCTCGACGCCCGTGCGCCTCGTGTCGGGATACAGGGCTTCGGGCATCATGCCGAAGAAGTGGCCGACGCCCATCGATGGTTCGAGAATCTGTGCGCCGGCCTGCAAGCCAAACCGCTCCATAGCTTGCCAGATCGCGTGAACGACTTCGGGAGATGTGTAGTGAGCGTTCGGCGTCGAGGCGCGCGCCGACGCGTACTCTTCCGTGCTCAGAACCTCCCTCAGCTCTTCGGCTACGCCCTGCCAGTCTCGCGGCGGACGGGGTTCAAATGCGCTCGGCATCCCGCCCCAACCTGCGTACTTCACGAGCACGGCCTTTTCCTCGGGCGTTGCCGGGCGGTCTTCGGCTTCGATAGTTTTGAGCGTTCGAATCGCGGCCAGATTGGCTTGGGCTTTCTGCTTGAGGCTGCCCTCGCCGATTCCGTGGGCGGGGGTTATTCGGAGATCGTGGGCAAGGGTTGAGACGGGTCGAGCATCGCTGGATCGAACGACAATTGGGGCTGGTCGTCCTCGTCCGGGAGAAACGCCCACTCCCTCGTCGCGATCTCCCACGCCGTCTGGTAGTCCATCTTCCGAACCGCCGTCAGCTCGTATAGCAGGTTCCCCGTCAACTCCTGTGCCGCGAAAACCGCCTCCTGGAGTTGATTCCCCTTCTCCAGCATCGCGACCATCTTCGGCCTGTGGAGCTTCCAGTGATCCAGAATCTGGTACCCAAGCGGTGTCAGCGAAGTCGCTTCGCTCATTGATGGACTCCTCTACTGAATTATCGACCAGATCGGCGCCGAATGCGTCCGGGAACAGACTGAGTTGGCTGTCGCTGGCGAATGGATTGGTGGCTCGCGATTTCGTGGCCATTGCGGTCGCACTCAGGCGCTAACCACTGTGAATCTTGGGACGGGAGGGACTCTTGCCCAGGCGCGCTCGGCGGTTGGGCAGAGTGAAGTGGCCGCGGCGTCAAGAGCAAACGTTCGGGTTTCCTGGTGTTGCACATGCCCTCACTTTCTGTGAACGCCCTTTCGCAAGGCACGATGGCATAGAGCGTGGCGTTCAAAGTGAATTCAACTTGTAGGGCGCGACAGGCCGAATCAGAGACAGGGAGTGCAGATGGGAGTATGGTGCGCAGCACGCGGCGATCTGGATCTCCGGCACCATGAAGCGCTACGGACGGGCCTCGGTGCTGACAAGAACGCGGGGGAAGCACATTGCACCCGGAAACGAAGCCGCTGGGCGGCCCACTTTGCAGGCCCCAATCATATTCAAAACCGGTCACATACTGGCCGTTTTCTCATATGCCTGGGGCCGAGGTTCAACCAGGAGCTCCAGAGCGGAATCACCTAGCGGCCACGCGAGAGTTGCCCCTTCACCCGCACCACCGGATGGATTCACCTCAGTTGAGCGGCCTCCGTGATCCCCCCGGTTCCGCTTCAGATGGCTCCGTTCATCGCGGAGTACCGTTCGATTCTCCGACGAGTTGCGCTTCGTCCTCTTTCAATCTCGTGGCTCCACGCCTTCCCACTGACGCGCCCCCTCAGACGCCGCACGTTCCGCGAGTAGGCCCCGGTCTATTCCGCAGCCTCTTGGCGACCGCACGCCCCCGGCACGCCTTTCAGGAACTGACCAGCGAGCGTCCCTTCAGAAACGGTCGTCATGCCTGCTTCTCGGGCGTCCCGCGTGATCGGCCATTGAGACTCTGTTCCGGAGTGTTTCCCGTTCACCCCTTTTCGCTCAGGCACCGCTTCGGCGCTGTAGCTGCGCCCGGCGGACTGCGGGCTTCTGCTTTTTCCGGCCTCCTTCCCCAAAGCGAGTTTGGGTCCCCTTCCGTAAAATGCAGCCCTTGCCTTGGGAGCAGCGCGCCTCGCGCCCTCCGGGATGTGTGCCCCGAGCGAACGGGGCAGAAACGGAGAAACAGCATGTTCCAGAACAGAGTTACTCTCATCGGCTTTCTCGGCAAGGACGCGGAGAAGCGAGTCACCAAGAACGACATCCCTTACACGGTCCTCTCGCTGGCGACCAAGGATTCCTGGAAGGATCGCGCGGGCGAATGGCAGTCACGCACCGAGTGGCACCGCTGCATCGTCTGGGGCGCCAAGTTCGCGGCCTTCGCGGCGGACATCAAGAAGGGCGCGCACCTTCAGGTGGAAGGCGAGCTACGGAGCCGCGAGTACGAGAAGGACGGCGCAAAGCATCGCATCGTCGAGATCCGGACCAAGTCGATCCTCAAGCTCGACCGGGCCAAGCAGCAGACCGAAGCCGTTCCTCAGGAGGCGGAACCCTCCGACGTGCCCTTTTAGGGGGCACGTCCCCCGCGAGGGGAGCCCATCGCCGCGCCGCGATGCGCCCCAAGAGAAGTGGCCTGCGAACGCACGCCCTTCACAGGCCGCTCGTGGGCAGCTAAACTGTTGTTTTGCTTATGGTTCGTTCTGAACAGTTCGGGTGCCTTCTGTTTGGCGCTAAGCGAGGAGTTTCGGAACGGACTGTGGGCGTGCGCACGACAATGACCAAGCTCACCCTGAGCCAACTCTCCGGCATCATGCAAGCTCTCCTCGCCGGTCGAGTACGCGCGAGGATGCCGGAATCGAAGGGAGTCATCGCGTAATGCCCGCCGACTTCCAGGCCAAGCTCGACGAACTCCTTCGGCTACCCGCCGAAACCGAATGGGTCGAGTTCAAGCACAACAACGAGAACCCTCAGGAAATTGGCGAGTATCTTTCCGCGATTTCCAACGGTGCGGCGCTGCACGGCAAGCGCACAGGCTACCTGGTTTGGGGGATCGACGACGGAACGCACGCCGTTCTGGGTACGACGTTCCGACCGAAGCAGGCAAAGAAGGGCAACGAGCATCTGGAAAGCTGGCTTCTGCACCAGTTGAACCCGCGGATTGATTTCACGATTCACGAGTTCGAGCGAAACGGCGCGCCCGTCGTCCTCTTCGTTGTTCAGGCAGCCAACTCGACCCCGGTCCGCTTCGGCGGTGAAGGCTACATTCGTGTCGGCAGCTATAAGAAGAAGCTGAAGGATTTCCCGGAGAAGGAGAGGCGGCTCTGGCAGATCCTCTCGGCGTCGCCGGAGGATTGGTCGGCGCAGGTCGTCGAAGGTGCCACACTCGCGGACCTCAATCCGGAGGCCCTCGCGTTCGCCCGAGTCCAGTACCGGCAAAAGCATCCACAGCAGGGTGCGGAGATCGATGGTTGGGACGATGCCACGCTACTGAATAAGGCCAAGGTTTGCGTTGGCGGCAGAGTGACACGCACGGCGCTGTTGCTTTTGGGAAAGCCGGAATCGGCGCATCATCTGTCACCGGCGCAGGCCCAGATCACATGGGTCTTGCGAGACGAGAAGAAGCAGGAGAAGGACTACCAGCACTTCGAGTTGCCTTTGATCCTGGCTGGCGACAAGGTTCTCCAGAAGGTCCGCAACCTCACGATCCGCCAATTGCCCAGCGGCACGCTATTCCCGCATGAGGTGACGCAATACGACCCGTGGGTGATGCGCGAGACGTTGCACAACTGCATTGCCCACCAGGACTACACCATGGGCGGGCGCATCAACGTGGTGGAAACGCCGGACACGCTGCTGTTTACGAATTTGGGCTCATTCATTCCGGGCTCCGTGGAGGAGATGATCCGGAGCGACGCGCCGCCGGAGATCTATCGGAACCCGTTCCTGGCGCACGCGATGGTGAACTTGAACATGATCGACACCATCGGCAGCGGCATCAAGCGAATGTTCACGCGCCAGCGGGAGCGCAGTTTCCCCATGCCGGATTACGAGTTGGACGATCCGAAAAAGGTGGCGGTGCGGCTGACAGGCCAGGTATTGGACGAGAACTACACCCAGTTGCTGTTGAGCCAGACCGAACTCGACCTGATGGACGTGATCGCTTTGGATAAGGTGCAGAAGAACCGCCCACTCGATGAGGAGTCGTTCAAGAGGCTGAAGGCCCGGAAGCTGATCGAGGGTAGCCGGTCCAATGTGTTCGTGTCGGCGAAGATCGCGGCGGCCACCGGTGAGAAAGCAGCGTACATCAAGAACCGGGCGTTCGACAAGCAGCACTACAAAGACATGGTGGTGGCGTACCTGGAAAAGTTCGGTGAAGCGACGCGGGCGGATTTGGACGAGTTGCTGCTGGAAAAGCTCTCGGATGCGCTGGACGGGAAACAGAAGAGACGCTTCATCAGTAACCTCCTCCAGGAGATGAAGAAGGCCGGGCGACTGGTGCCGGATGGGGTGAGCCGCTGGGCGAGATGGCGTCTGACTAAACCGGCGTCAGGAGCGTAGGATTCGAGGGACTCTTAGTTGGAGAAAGGCCTGGTGATCTCCTCAACTCCTTGATTAAACGGATCTTGCCTATGTCTAACGATCCAGAGGTTCTTCGGTTTTAGTCAGAGAAGGGTTCTGCACAGAACCGGACAATTGCTGGGGTCCGGCGCCGCCGCATTCCCCTATCGTGGCGACCAATTCTGACGGCCAGACATTCATCAAACGCGATCCCCGATGAACCGCGCAAACGGCACGATGTCCGTGTCGATGCTGGCTCGGTCGAGTGCTGCCAAATATGCGGCTCGATCCTCGACCTTGATGACCATCCAGCGATAGCCTCCCGAGGCGAGCATCGCGTTCATCAGGAAACGCGCCATCCGGCCGTTCCCATCGGGGTAAGGATGAACGTACCCGAACAGCCAGTGTCCAAGAACTGCGCCTACGGCCGCGTCGGGCTCGCGCTCCAGCAAATCGAACACCGCCTGCATCGCCTCGCGCACCACTTCCCACCGCGGCGGCACATAACGCGACGTCCGCAGGTAGACGGCGTCGTTGCGGTATCCGGCCAGCGCCGATGGCGTAATCAATCCGGCGCTCACGCAGGGCTGAAAGAGCTCGCGATACCACTCCCGGTGAGCGGTTCGTACGAGATGGCCGGCATTGGCTCCGCCGATGATCTCGGCGATATTGCCCTTGACGACTTGAAAGGCCTGCCAGTAGCCGCGCGCGGCGAGAGCGTCGCGACTCTGCCGGTCGGCATCATGATGATCGGGGTCCCAATTACCGGCCCTCACCCGCTCGATCAGTTCGTCCGAGACGTTGTACCCTTCGATCGATAAGGAGTGGTAGGCATCGCTTCGATACACCTCGTCGATGAACCGCATATAGGCTGTCTTGCCGCGCGGCAAGCCGGGCGCCTTCGGGAAGACATCGAGAACCTTACCCCGCATCGTCTCCCACATCGCGCGGATACGCCCGACAATGGGTACGATTGTTGCGTTCCCAGGCGCGAACTCCGGCTGGCCCGCAAAGGGATCGGTCTCCCGCACGGCGTATCCGGCCGCCTTCATAGTGGCGGCGATTTCGTCGGCGGCCTCCGAGCGCCCGATGTGTCGAAATGCGCCGATCATCCGGCCAGCTACGACGGATCGGCCCCCATCGAGAATCCGCCGGAGTACCTCTGAGGCATCGGGTACGCTCGCGAGCACGACTTCCATCTCAATGGGATTGGTCCTGAAGAGAGTTTCCGACGCCTTGACCAGTGCTGCTGCTGGTGAGAAGAGCCGGAGGCCCTCCCGCGTCACCAGATCCGCCGGCGGCGGCATCTGCGGCTGCTTCAAATCGTAGAGGGACGTGCCGAAGGGTAGTGCAACTTTGTTGTTCGCGCCCTTCGGCGTGTGAATGATGACCTGGGCTGGAATGACAGTGTTCTCAGCGTGGATGAGAAGCGACTGCTCTGGAGACAGCCACCACTCACTGCCGAAGCGTTCGCCGCAGTACCGCGCGCAAAACTCCCAGAATGACGCATACCACTGGGTGCTGTCTCCGTCGCGGCTTCCAGGGCTGGAGGAAATCAGCCATCCCTTCAGGACCTCCTGGAGGAAGCCGTTCCGGAGCAGCCGTTCGCGGTGAACGCGGCTCAGCTCTTGCGATTGGAAAACCCGTCGCCCACCCTTCTGAAGCTTTCGAAGAGCGGTCAACGACGCGGCGAGTCGTTCGTTTGGAGTGGCCAGCTTGAACCTCCTGTTCTGGGTGACGGCCTCCAGATTCTGCGGTCGTACCAATACAAGTCTATAAGGCTGCACCATTACAAGTCAATGCTGCCGCACTATTACAAGTTTCTGGTGCTGGCAACGCCCAGCCGAGGGGCCGCCAGCGCCGGATTGCGACCGCACGTTTGCGGCGCTCTCTTGGGGCAAGCGGTGTCCTCGGCGCGGCAACCTGTAAATAGCGCTTACAAGTTGGCCGGTGAAAGGGCAACTCCGATCCCGTGGGCTGTGAATAACTCCTGTGAAAATCGGAATAATCCACGGGACTTTAGGTGCGCCCTTTCTGGGGGTGGCGCGGGACTTTGGGTGCGCTTCCACGGGACTTTGGGTGCGCCCTTCTATATATACCTGTAGAACCTGACGGAAAGACCAGTAGTAGGCGGCTCAAATCGGTGGAAATGTGGAAATCCAGGGACCGGATGAACCGCCGCCGCCTGGCGGCAGGAGAAAGGCGTACTGCGGGACAACCAACGGCTTGCGGCTTCTGGAGGAATCGTGTAATGGGCTACGATCTTCCCCCCCCGCCGATGTCACATTCGCGCCCAGGCCACACCGCGCTGTGTATTCCCCTTTTCAGAAGGCGCTCCAAAGCGGCCCTCGGCGTCAAGGACGCGCTGCTGTTCCGCGGCGAAGCGAAACCTTGAGTTTGAGGGCCGCTTTGAGAGGATCGAGAAGGGGGAGACGAGCGCGACAAACCCAGGGACTGATCCCGGCTCGATCACCGGTAGAGGCTGCGGTCCGTTACAAGATCGGACAGGCGCACCTAAAGTCCCGTGCGACTGACACACGACGAGCGTGGTCCGCCTGGGAGGGGCGAGCCTGGTCAACTACCTGGGGCTACTGGCTCAGTTCTCGATCAGCACGCCGGCGCGACGGCGGTGGCTCGATTCACGATCAGGCGTGAGCCGTCTGCAGAAACCCGAGCCGGACACTCGGGCCACATGCCGCGGATTGCGTCGAGCGATGCCTCAAGCTTCTGGCGGAACCGGCGTGGCCGGCTGTATTCAACGTTCCCCAGTTGTGCGGCCAGGCCGCGAGTCCCGAAGATGGGCACTTCCTCCTCGCCCTTCGCGGCGAAGCAACGATACGAGAGCCACATGAACAAGTCGAGGGTCGCCGGGGCCGACGACAATACGCGCACGGCGTCCATGTCAGTCGGGATCGGGTGTTCCACGATCTCCTGGTAGAACTCATCGCTCAGCACGATGACGTTCTCAAACGCATCGGACAGCGCGGGCTGATTCTCGTCGCGGCTGTACCAGATCCTGGCCTCGCGCAGGAAGTTGAAGCGCGACCGGTGAACCACCTTGGCCCCCGGCTTCAACGTGTCCGTCCCAAAGAACATCGTTGCTCCGAAGATTCGTTCGAAGGCGCCGATCAGCCGGCGATACTCCGTGCCACCCTTGTGCATTCCAAACCTGTCCAGCATCTCGGACGCGCTGCGGAATCGGATCACCTGGCTTTTCTGTTGGACCGCCAGCGTCGCCAAGAATATTGGGACTATCCGGTCCTGGCCGAACGGAACCCCGTAGTCGGGATGCCCGGTGAGCTGAAGGACGAAGCGACCATTCCGTCGTTCGAAAAGCAGTTGGTTCGCTGGCAGGCGCCGAACCGGCAGGCCGCACAACACGAACGGGCGGGAACTGAAACCAAGGGTTTGCCCGCGTTGCGCTCGCTTTAATCTGACAAGTTCAGCCCCTTCGACTTGGCGCAGCCTGTGTTTGGAAACGTGAAGATGCGGGTGAGTTCGTTTGAGCAAACTGCCGACTGATTCCAGACCGGCAGGGGGTCCGCCGTCGAGGACTTGCAATAGTGCCATTGAGTCGCCTTCTGGCGCCGTTCGTGGCGCCGGTATAGCGACCCTCGGGGAGGGTGGGTAGAACTGAGTTTCTGAAGCCTGCCGCCGTTACTCCGTTTACTCCGTTTTCTCGCAAACTCGGCGGCTACGCTGAAAATCCATGCACTTAAATGGTCAGGATGCAACGCCTTGGACGCGGAAGTTGCTTATTTTCAAATGCAGTACAGGTTCCCAAGCTGGACGTCGCGGGTTCGAGCCCCGTCTCCCGCTCCATGTTTTCAACAAGATGCCTCCATTTTGGGCTCTCGAAATCAAGGCAGCTGACGGAAAGCACCGTAGCATCTGCCAGAAGTGCCAGCCATGCAACAGCATCACCAAGCTTCGCCAGAACCGGTGCTAACGCGTCTGAGACGATCTGTCGGGCGTCACACACCGGCGGCTAGACAGGGGCGATTGCCGGACACCATGGCGCGTTTCAAGTAAGCCGCTGGCGCGGCCGACACTGTTCCTCCGGCACGGTGCAAGGGTCCGCTTGCCCGGTGATCTCGACCGAGATCAGGATTCCTTGCCTCTGTAGCCATTCGGCGGCTAAGCCTCTTCATGATCAGGCCCATTCGCCGTTCGGTACATGACCCCAGGGCGTGGGTTTCGGAACGACGGTCCCGAATCCGAATTTGTTGAACCCGAGCACGCCGCCCTATTCTGGTGCGTGTCGGAAGGCGGCGATCGCATTCGCCAACATGGGCAAGATGCGACCTTCTGTAGTGTTTACAGAAGGCTTGGAGCGCAGCAAGTCTTATCTCCATGCTGTGCCGACATCGTCGACGTGGCCGATAGCATCGAGAACCGTATCGGGATTCACCATGGCGAGATGCTCGTCAATCCCATTGCACTTCACGGAATCCCATTCCAGAAAGCCCCCCAGCCGCGCGACCAACTCCGAGCGGGCGATCCGCACGATCTCTCTTACTGACCGCGTCGGCATCTTAGGCAATTACCACTCGGCAGCCGGCCCATGTCACCCAGTCCAGATCCGGAATGGCCCCTTTCACGTCGAGGTGGCCACCGTCCGGCCCGACCCTCTTGCCGATGGTGCCGCGCCAATTGCAGATGCCCGACACACCTCCAAGGCTCGTTTCCGCCTCGTCGTGTGCCGCATTGCCTGCCTCGTCTCTTTACACATCGACGGTCGGCCCCGTCGACGAAGCCGGGACCGTCACCGCTTAAAACACCCGCATGCCAGCAGACCACGGTTTAGCGGATCACAATGAGCGGGGCCTCGGCCCAACCAGGCAAGGCTGCGCGGATCGGAAGGGTCTCGCACTCACCGTGTGCTCACTGAGTCCTCTCTGTTCGAATATGGCCGACTTGGGTTGCACTTAACCGAACAGAACACTCCACTTATCTGCAACCGACACCCAGGAGCTTCGGCAACGTACCTGCTATCTCCATTGCGCGTGCGCGAAGGAGAGCATGATAGGCGACTGACGAGGTTCCTTCAGTGCTCCCAAGAATGCGCGCAAGGTGTGCAATGCCTATGATGCATTACCTTTGCTGTGTTTGCCTTCAAGAGCGGCGCGAGAGCCGCTTGCGGTTGATAAACTCGGACGCGCAACTGGCGCACCGCCGTGAATCGGCGGGCTTCAGAGCATGGTCAAGTTGATCGTTGCTGACGCGCGTCCAAGACGGATTTGTTCTTTTAGAGGAGGTAAAGAATCATGCGAACGAGAACGATCATTGTGTCGGTAACGGCAATCCTTTTGGCAGCCGGGACAACGCAGGCAGGATCAATTCTGTATTCGGCGGTGGACATTGGATCGCTCGGAGGATCGGGTGGCACTTACGGCGCCGCCATCAACAACGCGGGCACTGTTGTGGGGGGAAGCTATCTTCCGAATGGCAACGAAGTGGCCTTCAGCTACAGCAACGGCGCAATGACGGCTCTGGGTACGCTCGGGGGTCTTAGTTCAACAGCTAGCGCCATCAACAATGCTGGAACCATTGTGGGGGGAAGCTACCTTCCCAATGGCAACGTGGTGCCCTTCAGCTACAGCAACGGCACTATGACCGGCTTGGATGTGGGCGCGCTGCAGGGTTATACCTCTGCCAACGGCATCAACGATGCGGGCGTCATCGTGGGGTCGGGGTATGTCAACCCGAACACGTACTCGCAACCCTACGATGGCTTTATCTACGATGATGGCGCCTATACCATCATTTCGAATTCCGGAGGCACTGTCGGCGCCCAGGGTATCAACAGCGCTGGCACGGTCGTCGGGGGATACGCCCTTAATTACGGTAATTACTTCTGGGACACATTCACCTACACTGATTACACGTTCGCCTCTAACAACAACGGAACGTTCACCAGTGTGCCCCCATACGGCGGCGGGTGGGTTTCCTATGGCTTGGCCATCAACGACTTGGGCACGGCGGTTGGATACTATTCCGATCCGAACACTAACCAAGGCCGATACGCCTTCAGCTATAGCAATGGCACCGTAACCAGTCTTGGGACACTTCCCGGAGGGGGTAGTTCATGGGCCACTGCCATCAACAACGAGGGCGTCATCGTGGGGGGCAGTACCTACGCGGGTTCTGGTGGAAACTCCGATGCCTTCATCTACAGCAGTGGTGCCATGACCGACCTGAATTCGGAGTTATTGCAGGAACTTTCAACCACTTTGGAATACGCGACCGCCATCAATGATGTCGGCCAGATCGTGGCGATAGGAACCAACGGGGACACCTATCTTCTCAGTCCCGCCAGTTCCGCCGCCGCCCCCGAACCTGGCTCAGCTCCGCTGCTCGCATTGGGCGGCCTGTGCCTTCTGTCCTGCCGGCGAATGCGGCGTTGAAAGCCAGTTCAGGTTCAAGAACAGTTCGATCTGCCAGCGCTTTTTGTGGCTGGCGGCAATGGTGATCGACGAATCGGGAGCCGCAAGCACTCGCTGCCGAACAGGACCGTGCCAATTGAATGCCGCGCCTTCGATCACGCCGCTCGGACGGTGGCCCGGCACCCGCCGGCGCCGGTTAAGCACGGGCGATATTACTGGCTGCTGCTGGCGGAAAGTCATCTGACGCGGCGGCTCTTGGGGTGGGGCGGGAGGGCGTCCGAGAAATCGCTTGAAAACAAGGCAGTTCCCGGTTCTCGCTTGCCCAGAAGAGGCAGAGACGGCCTCATTCTTGGGTCGCCGGTCGCTCGGGGGAGCACAGGAGGCAAAAAGGTCTCAAATTGGGATATTGGATGTACAATCGATGTTGAACCAGGAAGCGAAAATGGAAACCCTGGTTGAAAGGGGCGCATGGAAGCAGGCCAGCGGTAACGCTGAAACCGCGCCATAAGCTACTAATGCGAGCGCATCCAAACCTGATCGTTCTCTTGCTCTTGGTATCGACGCCTCTGTCCCCACACCGCATAACGTTTGAACACAGGTGCCTCCCGGACGATGTCCCGCCGAGGCGCTAAGGAGAGGACTGTTAAGACGTCGGCCGCTGATCCTGCTCGACGCGGCCCTCGCCGGCTGCAGCCTAGCGCAGCAGGCGCCCGCGCGCACCCGCCCCGCCGCCGGACGTCGCGGCTACGCCAAGGCGGTTGCCAAAAATGGCTCGCCAAGTGCACAGATCGGTGCGAACCAGCAAGAAGGCCCCATCGATTGAACTTCAAGGTAGTGTGCGCGGCAACTGGGGCTGAGAACTCACAACCACTCACTGAGGGACGAGGGCCCATCTCTTGCGATTCGCACTTGTGCAAAATCAGTTGCTTAGCCTATGCCCAGGTAATTGGCATACCAGATGCAGTGCCAAGACATCAGTGGTGAAGGAAGTTCGATTATGACGTTCCTGTCGCGCTTTTCGAAGATCGCATTGCTGGCCGTTTGGTTCTTTGGATTCGTCCCCGGAGCGAGGGCGTCGGCGCTGTCCTATCTGCAGATGGTCTCAGATATGTTCCAACAGACGATCGATGTCTACACCGACGCCGATGCGGCAGGTAACCACTTCGCGGCGCGTGGAGAATTCGACAATTTGAGCATGGGACTGGTGCCGGCGATGGACGAGATCTCAGTGAACGCTCAGTGTCTGGGCATTACCTGCCTGACGGCGACGTTCAACCCGAGTCAAACGGTTTGGGGCGGATGGTATTTCATGAACGGGATACTGGGCCCCACCGATCGCGAGCCAACGCCGAATTGGGGCACTGTGAGCGGAGCCGGTTACAACGCCGCTGGCGCCACAGAGCTTCGGTTCATGGCGCGCGGAGCTAATGGTGGCGAAAAGGTGCTGTTCTTCTGTTGCGGTGTAGGCTTCGATCCCAACACCGGGCTGCAGTTGGTGCCCTATCCAGACTCCTCTCCGCGAGTCGCCACCAGTCTCATCACCCTCACGACGACATGGACTCAGTATTCGATTCCTCTCTCTGGCGACGGCTTGCAGTACGTGTTGGGCGGTTTTGGCTGGGTTGCCGTGGCGGGCGATCAGCCGGGACAAGAGCCGATCACGTTTTATCTCGATAACATCCAATACGTTAAGCCGCGCCCGGGTGACCCGCGCCTGCTCGTTAGTTATGTGACAACCAAGTCCACAAATGAGTTCGACGCGGTGGAACGCAATGCTGCTTTCGTTTATGACAATAGCGTGGCCCTCATCTCGATGCTGGGTCTCGGAGATGCTGCGCATGCCCAGACCATTGCGGATGCATTGATCTATGCCCAGGCAAACGACCGGTTCTTTACGGACGGGCGAGTGAGAAACGCATACCAAGGGGGAGATATCTCGTTGCCTCCTGGCTGGGTACCGAATAATAGGACAGACACGGCTAGAATGCCTGGCTGGTACGACCCCACGCATTCCACATGGTATGAGGACGAGACGCAAGTCAGCTCCAATACGGGGAACGTTGCGTGGGCTGCGCTTGCACTCCTTGACATGTGGGAGACGACAAAGAGCTCGAAATACCTGACCGCGGCGCAGGCGCTCGGAAACTGGGTGATCTCGAACACGTCCGAGCAGAGGTCGGGTGCTGCTGGCTCCCTCGGTGGGTTTACGGGTGGATACGACGGATGGGAGAATGGCGCGGCTGCCGCGGTCGCTGCGGGGTGCGCCAGCGGAGTGCTCGTGAACGGTCAGTGCAAGCGTCTGTACAAATCGACCGAACATAACATTGATCTTTACGCCGTCTTTACGCGCCTTTTTCTGGCCGATGGCACGGCCAAGTGGGCTACTGCCGCACAGCAGGCGAAGCATTTCTTTCTGAGCAATTGGGACCCACAGGAAGGCAAATTCTGGACGGGCACCGAAGAAGACGGGGCAACGATTTCCACCGATGTTATTCCCGTGGATATTCAAGCGTGGTCAATTCTGGCCCTAGGCTCCGAATCTCAGCCTTATTGGGGAGCGCTCAATTACGTTGAAGCCAACCACAAGACTTCTCTGGGCTACGGGTTTAAGCAGGATGGGGGCAATTCCTGCGGCGATTACACGTGGTTCGAGGGCACCAGCCAGGTGGCGCTGGCTTATCTGCTCGCAGGCAATCAAAGCAAGTGGCAATCGATTCTCAACAACGTCTACTCAGTTCAAGGTTCCACCGGGGGCGTGCCCGCTACCGACGGGCCATGCCTCAATACAGGGTTTACGCTGGATGACGGCAGCCCTTGGGAGTACTTTCCTCGAATACATGTGGGGGCCACCGGGTGGTTGTCTCTCGCTGAAAACAGCATCAATCCTTACAAGGGGGGTGCCTATTCACCGCAACTGAGCGCCCAAACCCTGTCGTTTAGCGTTCAATCCACAGGAACGACCGGCGCGGCGCAGACGGTAACGCTCTCGAATCCCGGCGCTTTACCTTTGTCGATTCAGAGCGTGACGTTGACTGGCACGAATGCGCAGGATTTCGGCCAAACAAACACTTGCGGCACGAACTTGGCGGCGGGCCGAAGTTGCGTACTTTCAGTGGCATTCTCGCCTACGGCAGCGGGAACACGAAGCGCCGTCCTGACTATCACCGAGATATCCGACCCGGCGATGGCGCCCGTTACGTTCACTGTCGCGCTTTCCGGTAGCGGAGTTGTTGCAGCGGCACCGTTGCCTCAGACGATCAGCTTCGGCCCTCTGAGCAATCAGATATTGGGGGCGGCCCCATTCAACCTCAATGCGACGTCTAGCTCTGGTCTTGTGGTGACGTTTGCTTCGAACACGCCATCGGTATGCACGGTTTCCGGGGTCACCGTCACGCTGGTCGCTGTGGGGACATGCTCAATCACGGCCAGGCAGGCTGGCAATTCGAACTACGCTGCAGCGGCTCCTGTAACTCAGTCCTTCACGGTCAACGCCGTTTCGCAGACAAACATCATCACATGGACGCTACAAAATGTGACGTTCGCGAAGGGAGAGAACGTGAGTGGGTGGTTTCAGGTCGATACGAGTGTGCCCGAGATATACGCATGGAACTTGACTTTCGGTGGTCTACCTTCGTACGACCCGACCTCGGAGGTCTGCACAGAAGTCGAGTTGATAGCGAATGTCGGATGTGGGGCAACGGGTGGGGTAGGCTTCGATGATCTATATTCTGGAGGCATCACAGCATCTGCATATCCCGAAGGGAACGGAACGGGAAACCCGTTCGTATTTATCTTTCTGAACGGACCGTCGATACCACTGTATGCCGTAGGGAATTACGTGGACCCGCTTATCGCGAATGTCTCAGAGTCATCGATTTCTTACGGCCGCATTGGCTCATTTACGACATCGGCTCTCGTCACCGGGCAACTTATTCAAGTCGCGGGAGCGACCGGGACGAGCCTTACAGTCACACCCTCGACGCTGGTCTTCCAGTCCTGGCAGGGTGCTCCGGCGCAATCGCAATCGCTTCAGATCGGCGGCACTGCGGGCACCGCGTGGCAGGCAACGGCAGCAACGTCCTCGGGCGGTGCCTGGTTGAGCGTGTCGCCGGGGGCGGGACAGATACCGGCGTCAGTCGTGGTTCAGGTTAATTCCGACATTTTGACGCCTGGGACCTACCAGGGGAGCATCACGATCCAGGCGCCAGAAGCCACTACGCTTTCCAGCACCATCAGTGTAACGCTGACAGTAACCGCGGCGTCGGTGCCGTCCGTCAGCTTTACGTTGTACCCAATCCCAACGCCTAGCAGTAGCCCATTTTCAATCACCAGTGGACCGGATGGGGCGCTCTGGTTTACCGAAGCGAATGGGAACAAAATTGGGCGGATCATGACCGCCGGGGTGATCACGGAGTACGCCGTCCCAACTGCTAATGCCTACCCTGAGGGCATCACGGCGGGGGCGGACGGTGCACTTTGGTTTACCGAGTACCTTGCCAGCAAAATCGGGCGGATCACTACGTCTGGGAAATTCACGGAGTACGCTGTCCCGAGTTTTGCCAACCCCATCAGCATCGCAGCGGGGTCGGACGGCGCGCTCTGGTTTACCCAGTACTATGCCAACACAGTTGGGCGGATCTCTACGTCTGGGGCGTTCACCGAGTACCCCGTCCCCACGCCCGATGCCGGGCCTTGGGGTATAACCGCGGGACCGGACGGCGCGTTGTGGTTTACCGAGGCCAGCAGCGGCAGCATCGGGCGGATCACGACATCCGGGAACATCACGGAATATCCGGGCTCTGGGGGTGGCGGTTTGATCACTAACGGGCCTGACGGTGCCCTGTGGTTCACGGAGGCTCAATCGGGGGTCGGCCGAATCTCCACTGCAGGGGTAATTACGTTATATGGTGGTCCGGGGGGAGATTCCGGCATCACCACCGGGCCGGATGGGGCGCTGTGGGTTACGCAATTTAGCGGCACCGAAGGCGTCCTCGGGCGGATCACCCCAACGCAGGCTATCTCTGGGGCAATCACCTACTACAACATCTCGGAGCCCAACTATCCTCCCGTTAACGAATTTAGTGCTTCGATCACGACCGGTCCAGATGGGGCGCTTTGGTTTACTGACTTCGTCCCCAACCTGATCGGGAGAGCGTCCCTTAGTTCGCTACCGACCCTGCCGCCCTCAATCAGTCCGGGCGGAATCGTCCCTGTCGACAGCACGGTGGCAACAATCCAGCCCGGCGAATGGGTGTCGATTTACGGCTCCAATCTCGCCAGTTCGACGGTGACCTGGAATGGGGATTTCCCAACGTCCCTCGGTGGCACAAGCGCGACGATCAACGGGAAATCGGCGTATCTTTCGTTTGTCAGCCCGACCCAGATCAACCTGCAAGCACCAAACGATACGTCGACTGGCCCCGTCTCCGTGGTCGTAACAACTGCGAGTGGAACTTCTACTTCGACTGTGACGCTGGCCCAATTTGGACCCTCATTCCTTCTGCTCGGCAGCAAACACGTTGCCGGCATCATTCCCCGGTCGGATGGCTTGGGAGCTTACGGCGGAGGGACCTACGATATCCTCGGGCCAACGGGGAATTCACTTGGTTACCCAACGGTCGCCGCGAAGGCCGGCGACATCGTTGAACTATACGGTACCGGGCTCGGGCCGACCAACCCAGCCGTAGCTGCCGGGCAAGTATTCTCGGGGGCGGCGCCGACGACCAATCCGGTGAGCCTTCGCATCAACAACGTCAGCGTGACGCCATCCTTTGCCGGATTGTCCGGTGCCGGCCTTTACCAGATCAATCTGACTGTTCCGACAGGTCTCGGCACGGGGGATGTCCCGCTCGTGGCGACCGTGGGCGGGGTGCAGACGCCTCCGAATGTTGTCATTTCACTTCAGTAGTGGACTGAACAGCGAGAAATGTATCGAACCATTTCGCGGTGCTCTCCGCGCCGCATTAGAAACGGCGGCGGGGCTTGCGTGGCATGAGGGCAGGCCAGCAGGATTCAATGCGTTTTGTTGCACAGATCGCCGAGCGATATACGATTTGCGGTACACAGAAAAGGAGGCTGTAGCTGTGAAGGCAACGTTCCGTGCTGGACTATTCATCGTTTTGAGCGCCGCAGCCGCCCTATGTGATCCGGTCACCTGGACGTTATACAACGCAACCTTCAACGACGGTGGTACTGCAACTGGATACTTCGTGTTCGACGCTGACACGGACACCTTCAGCAACTGGAACATCGTCGCCAGCGCTGGCAGCACCCTTCCCGCCTTCACGTATACGCCGGCCACTAGCACTGTTAAATATGTCCCTAATGGCGATATTAGTTGCGCTGGCCCCTGTATAGAGTTCGCATCGAACCAGCAGTTCCCCAACGGCGGCGCGCCTCCCTATAATAATGCAACCCGATACCTTGATCTGTCGTTCTTTAATGGACAACCGTTCGTTGCCCCTCTCACCGACGGTGGAGGGACAGTCAAGCTCTATCTGAGCAATCTGTACAATAACTCCAGCCACGAATGTTTAAACTGCGTCCCCTTCCGTCTCTTCACGCAGGGATCAGTCGTGGCGGTGCCTCAACAGTTGCCTCAGACGATCACCTTTGGACCGTTGAACAATCAGGTGCTGGGGACGGCCCCATTTGCACTCAGCGCGACGGCGAGCTCCGGCCTTACTGTGACGTTTGCTTCGAACACGCCGTCGGTCTGCACTGTTTCCGGCGTCACCGTGACGCTGGTCGCCGTTGGCACATGCTCGATCACAGCAAGCCAGGCGGGCAACTCAAACTACGCGGCGGCAGCTCCAGTAACGCTATCCTTCACGGTTAAGGCTGCCATGAGCGCGTCGCCACTCACGTGGACGCTAAACGCGACATTTGACGACGGCGGTACGGCAGTTGGAGTTTTCACCTTTGACTCGGACACCCGCAGCTTCTCCAATTGGGATGTCTCGACAACCGGTGGAAATACAAGTGTTTTCTTCCCATTCGACTTCACCCCAGAAAACAGCAGTCTGGGTTTCAACAACCCGCTCGATGATCCGAGCCAACGAGAGATCGTGTTTGCGTCGAGCGCTTCTTTTCCAGACCCACTTGCGCCGAACCCCGAGAGTCTTGTATTAGTGATCACCCCTGCTTCGTCACTCTCCGACGCAGGGGGCACCGTCGATATCTCGCCTGGTGTGACTCTTGTGTTCAGCGGAGAGTGTTTTGACTGTAACCCTGCCCGCCTCATCACAAGCGGCACTGTTTACGCGGCTCAGGGAAATCAGGCTTCGCAGACGATCACCTTCGGCCCTCTGAGCAATCAGGTATTGGGGACGGCCCCATTCGCACTCACCGCAACGGCCAGTTCCGGCCTTGCTGTGACGTTCGCCTCGAACACGCCGTCGGTCTGCACGGTTTCCGGGGTCACCGTAACGATGGTCGCTGTTGGCACGTGCTCCATCGCGGCAAGCCAGGCTGGCAACGCGAACTACGCGGCGGCAGCTCCGGTAACCCAATCCTTCACGGTTAACGCGGCTAACAGCGCGAACCTCGCAGTCACGCCAGCGACGCTGAGCTTCCAGGCCTGGCAGGGTGCTCCGGTGCAGTCACAATCGCTTCAGATCGGCGGCACTGCGGGAACCGCGTGGCAGGCGACGGCGGCAACGTTCACTGGCGGTGCCTGGTTGAGTGTGTCACCGGGAGCGGGACAGATACCCGCGGGGCTCGCTGTTTTGGTTAATTCCGGTGGTCTGGCGCCTGGGACCTACCAAGGGAGCATCACCGTCCAGGCGCCAGCAGCCGCGCCTTCGTCCAGCACAATCAGCGTTATGCTGACAGTAACCGCGGCGAGCGGGCAAGGCGGCATAATCTCGACCATCGCGGGTAACGGGGCTCAAGGCTTCTCCGGTGACGGCGGGCCAGCGACTTCGGCCTCGCTTTACGACCCCGACGCTGTCGCTATGGATGTGTCCGGCAATCTCTTCATCGCGGAGTACGGCAACAATCGAATCCGGAAAGCGTCGGCCAGCGGCATCATCACGACCGTCGCGGGTAATGGAAGCTATGGCTTCTCCGGAGACGGCGGCCTCGCGACTTCCGCGGCGCTGGGCGGCCCAGGCGGTGTCGCCGTGGATGGATCCGGCAATCTCTTCATCGCGGACGAGGGCAACAATCGAATCCGGAAAGCGTCGGCCAGCGGCATCATCACGACCGTCGCGGGCACCGGACCCTCGTGCGAGGAGTTTGAACCCCCCCTCTGTGGAGGCTATTCGGGAGACGGCGGCCCAGCGACTTCGGCGGGGCTGGACGGCCCGATCGGTGTCGCTGTGGATGGCTCCGGGAATCTCTTTATCGCGGACTTCGGAAACAGTCGAATCCGGAAGGTATCAGCCAGCGGCATCATCACGACCGTGGCGGGCAACGGGAATCCTAGCTTCTCCGGCGACGGCGGGCCGGCGGCTTCGGCGTCGCTTTCGTTCCCCGAGGGTGTCACCGTGGATGCAGCCGGCAATCTCTTCATTGCAGATGGCGGCAACAATCGAATCCGGAAGGTGTCGGCTAACGGCATGATCACGACTGTGGCGGGCAACGGAACCCTAGGCTTCTCCGGTGACGGCGGAGCGGCAACTTCGGCGGAGTTGGACAACCCCGGGGATGTCACCGTGGATGCTTCCGGGAACGTGTTCATCGTGGACAATCAGCGGATCCGGAAGGTATCGAGCAGCGGCGTCATCACCACCGTCGCAGGTAATGGGATCGCTGGCTTCTCCGGTGACGGGGGGCTGGCAACCTCGGCGACGTTGGAATACCCATCCAAGATTGCGGTTGATTCTTCCGGGAATCTACTTATCGCAGACAATGGCAACAATAGGATTCGCAAGGTGTCAGCGTCCGCGACCATGGCGCCTCCAACGATCAACTCCGGTGGCATCGTTCCTGTCGACAGCACTGTGGCAACAATTCAGCCCGGAGAATGGGTGTCGATTTACGGCGCCAATCTCGCCAGTTCGACGGTGAGCTGGGTCGGAACTTTCCCAACGTCTCTCGGTGGCACGAGCGTGGCGATAAACGGGAGAGGGGCGTATCTCTCGTTTGTCAGCCCTACCCAGATCAACTTGCAGGCGCCTGATGATACAGCGACTGGTTCCGTCCCCTTAGTCGTAACAACTGCGGCCGGAACTGCTACTTCGACTGTGACACTTGCTCCATTTGCGCCTTCGTTCTTTTTGTTCGACGCCAAACACGTGGCTGGCATCATTCGCAGGTCGGACGGATCTGGCGCCTACGGCGGAGGCACCTACGACATCATCGGCCCGACCGGGACATCGCTTGGCTACGCGACCGTTGCCGCGAAGGCCGGCGACATCCTCGAGCTGTTCGGCACCGGGTTTGGAGCAACCAGCCCGGCGGTACAGGCTGGCCAAACGTTTGCCGGCGCCGCGGCAACCACAAACACGGTGAACCTTCTCATCGACAACGTGAGCGTTATCCCGATGTGGGCGGGCTTGTCCAGCGCTGGTCTTGACCAGATCAATGTGACCGTTCCGGCCGGTCTCGGCATTGGGGATGTATCACTCGTTGCGACGGTGGGAGGAGTGCAGACACCATCAGGGGTCGTCATTTCGATTCAATAGAATGAGACCTATAAATGCCTCTAAGCCTCTCGCGCTGTCTTCCGCAATCTACTAGAGGGAGCTTCTGCTGAAGGCGGCCATTTGATATCTATCAAAGAGGCCGAATAATATTTCTTGGAGCACACAGGAATAGGAGCCTGGAGATGTGGAGGATTTGAAGTGTACGGGCAAAGCCGCAGATTCCTCATGGCAGTAGTATAGTCGTTGACTAGCGGGGGTCGTATGCCACTTTTGCTTGCAATAACCGCGGTGAGACGGTCGAGAATGCCGATGGTCGGTTTTGGTGCATTTCGGTTGACGGCGTGCGCGCTTATGGCGGCGTGGACTGCCGCATCAGGCGCTGTCATTTCACGGCCAATCACTGTCTGGATGATGCCGAGCGAGGAGGCCGAGGCCAGGGCCACATCCGACGTTTTGAAAGTCGCCGAAGAAATCCGCGCCTTCAATAGGCAGCTTTTGGATGCGGGGGGCCGGGTTCGCGTTTTAAACACGCTGCCGCCGAGGGACGCGCAGCTCATTGTTTTTAATAGCGCATTCGCGGTTCCCAACTGGGCCTGGGTGAAGAACCAGACGGAGACCATTCGGGCGCTCCAGCGATTTGCAAACACGAATGACGTACGCATTGATGTTTTGTTCCAAACATGGGATAGAGCGTTCGCCGATCTCAGCGTTCCCGCGGGCCGGGCTGGAGAGGCCACACCGGATCTGGTTCAGATCGGCAGCACCTGGGCGGCATACTTCGCGTCGCGCCAATTAGTAATGCCCCGTCCTGGCTATGTTACTCGAAAGGGCGCGTGGGAGGACGTTGCGGGGCGGCCGGCGTGCGTCCTGCCGTATGTCAATGACGTCCGCCTGGTGTTCAGCTGGTCTCGGCTTCCCACCCAGGACAAGACTGATCCGGCGGTGACCTTGAACACATCGAGCTGGCCTGCGCTGCTGGATTCGCTGCGACAACAAGGCGGTCCCGGGGACCGCATCGCATTTGCCGGCGGTCTCACTCTCAACCTGATCATGGATTACTCCATGCTTGTTTGGGCGGGCGGAGTCGACCCGATCATTTCTTCCTGGTGGGGCACGCACGCCGACCTTACCTCGCAGCGCGCTCTTCAAACCCCGGAGCTACTCGCTCGGGCCGCCGGGGGAGCGGACAGCAGGCGTCTCATCGTGGTTCCCGAATCGAGCCATCAGGCACTGACACAGGCATTTGTAGCGGGAGAATATCGAGCGACAATCGAGCCGGCGAACTTTGTGAGCCGCTGGAAGAAGGACTTCGACAAGACTTTCGGTGGAAAGAAGCGCTTTTGGGATTACGCCAGCGCGTCGGCTCCGCCTCAGCCGCTCCTCGGCGGAAGCTACCTCGCTGTCATGCCCTCGCCGGACTTGTCTGTCAAGGCCTTCGAATTAGGCGAGTTTCTGACGCAGGACGAGGAGTACACCACGGTACTCGCGCGCAACGGCCACCTGCCGTCGCAGCGTCCCGGATACGGCATGGAGATTCTTCTTAGCTGGCTCGGCGGAAGCGAAGCCAACGAAGCGACGCTTTTTACGGAGGCTGTTCAGCAGGCGAGTATTCGAGGCAAGCGGCTCCCGGATCTCGCCGAATGGCCGACAGAAATTGAAAGCACCGAGATCCTGGAAGCGTTCCAGCGAATCTGGCGCCGTATCGGAGACGGCAACGTAGAGGGCTTGCGAAGTGAGGCCGCGGCGGCGGAAAACGCTTTGAATTTGAAAATCAACCGGGTGACGCAGTTGCGTGCCACGGCGGCCCGCTATTGGTGGCTAGCCATTCTGGCAAGCGCAGCAGCGCTGGCCGCCGTATTGATCGCGCTGGTTGGAACACGTCGCGCGCTGCGGCGAGAGGAATCGGCATTCGAGCAAGTCCGGAAGCTCCGGGGGTTTTCCGCCAATGCCCTGATCGCTCTAGCGCGTTACCACACCTTTGGCATCTATAGCGACGTGGCGGATGGGATGCCCGAAGCGAAAAAGCGGTCAATTATCGCTGCCGGCTTACAGGGGTGGCGTCGCGGAAGAAACCCGGACAACTGGAGAGAATTGCCGGCGCATGAAGTGGTTTGGCGGTCGGTTCTCTTGGCCTTCGATCTTGTGCACGAGCCGGATCTCTACGAACAGTGGGAACAGTCCGGATCGCTTCAGACTCCTCGGGAATTCTTGGAAGCGCACGGACACCTGCGACGTTCGTTCGGTTGGGACAGCGGCGATACTAGCCGAAGCTACTTTGTACAAGTTTCTGGCCCCGGAGAGGAGCCCGTTGCGTTGCCGTTTCTGATGGAGCAGGCACTGGCGTGTTTGTTTCAGAATGCCCTGCAGGCGTCCGACCGCGAGTGCCAACAAAAAGGTCCCCGCAAGCCTATCATGGTAGCGATCAGTTCCGAAGGCGTAACGATCGTGAACGCCGGGGAGCCCATACCCGAAGAAATACGGCGGCTGGTGAACGACAATCCGAAGCCGGAGGACTTTGAATCAGCCGTGCTGAAGTCGGTTCGGACCAGCGGCGGTCGCCGCCCTGGAATCGGCCTCACAGAAGCGTTCGCGATCGCCACACAGTCGTATGGCGGTATCGAGATCGGAGCAGACGGGCCTTCCGTAACTATCCGGTTCGCTCGGCCGGCATCTCGCCGCAGGGGGACAAACGCATGAACGTTCTAATTGTGGAAGACAATCTGAGGCTTTCGAATCTCCTCCGCGATGAACTAGAAAAGCGCGGGCACGCGCCCCGCCAAGCTTCATCGCTGCGGACGGCGGAAGACGTACTACGAGATTTCTCGCCCGACGCCGTGCTGTTGGACGCGATGTTCCCCACCGATTCGGACAGCGCCGATTTCAATGCGCCCGGCGTTCTCAGCCTTCTCGAAACGCGCCCCAAGGAGTCCCGGCCATTCACGATTCTGATGAGCGGCGACGACAGAGCTGCCGGCCATTTTGAGACCATCAGGGACTGGTGGTACACCGGTCGAATTGTCGATATGGTGTCAAAGAATCAGGAGGGCGGCTGGAACTTTCTCAAGGAAATCCTGCTTCACCGTGTAGACCTACACAGGCTTGGTTATACCCAGGACATGGAGAACCAAACCGGCGAAGAGCGTAAATGGCTGGAAGAGAATGACATTGTTTCTCGAGATCCGGCGATGTACCGAATCGCCCGTTCCATCCAACGGATTGTTCGGGCAACCGACAATCGGCATGCCGTGCTCGTGGTGGGTGCGAACGGAACAGGCAAGTCGCTCATAGCGAATGCCATACGCAAGGAGATGCAGCGCAAGCAAGGTGGCCGGGAACTGCCCTTTTACGACTTTCATTGCGGGCGAATCCAGGTCAGCACCTTTCACGACGAGATCTTCGGGCACGTTAGAGGCTCGTTCACTGACGCCACGAGTGATAAAGAAGGAGCGCTGCGGGCAGCGGGGGAAGGTGTGCTGTTTCTGGACGATATCCAGTTGCTTGCCCCGGAGGCGCGGGCCGCACTCCTGGGGCCGATTCAAGAGCGGACCTTCCGCCAGATGGGCAGCAACGTGAATTCGCCTTTCCGTGCTCGTCTGGTGTCCGCGACCAATATCGATCTTGAGAAGTTGTACGAGGAAGGCAAGATGCCCGACGAGTTTTATAACCGCATCGCCGGCAGTACTCTATTCGTTCCGCCGCTCTCTCAGCGTCCGGGCGACGTGGAAGCGATCGCCAGCCGCCTCGCCCTGCAAGGCCCGCGCCCGCTCATACTCCGCCCGGATGTCATTCGCGTCATGCAGGTCTATGTTTGGCCCGGCAACGTGCGGCAACTCATCCGGGTAATTGACAGAATCAAGATTGAACACGCCGCCGACGTGGTAACTCTTGAGAGTCTGCGGGCATTGCAGTTGGACTATTTGGGCAGGCCGATTGAGTGGCTGCCGTCGCGCGCTGTGCCGGTCTCGTCCGTGCCGCCACTGCAGGGTTTCGGTTGGGAGGGGACGTGGGCGGATCTAGGCGCAGAACACGAGGAACTCGTGCTCGAATGGCTGCGCAAAGTTGTTCCTGACCAAGCAAGGCTCCCTGCCCTGGTTAAATCGCTCGAGAACCGGTCAGCCCCCAGGCCGATCCACTACTACAAGGCTCTTCTGTTCGCGTACGTCAGGGCGGAAAAACTGACTCACAAGGCCTTCGAGGAAGCGCTGGGTTTGGGTTGGGATTTCACCAACCGCATCACCTGTTATCTTGCAAACATCAAGAACGGCACCACGCCCGGTTTCGATCCGCCCTTTCTGATACGAGGTGACGCGGGCGGGAAATACGTTTACTCGCTGGCGTAAACTGCCGTCGATCGACCTACAAGCAGAAGCGTCGTCACGGCGAGCCAAAGTCGTGAATTGCGCTTTTCGAGTCACACCCGCGTGTCTTGCACGGAGTTCTGGTCGCATCGCCCGATCTTCTGGATCCGTCCGGCCTGCCCGGCGATATGTTCGCGGACCAAACGGCTCTCCGTTGTGCGGGCAGTCCGTCCCAGACCAGCGGCAACGGCCCGCGGATGTGCCGCACCAGCGCCTCCAGAAACTCCACTACCTGGGGACTCTTGACACTTCCAGCATAGATTCGGCCACGATCGACAGACTCTTCCAGTTAAAGTAGTCAAAGTTGTAGTCCAGCACCGGTGTCTGCCCGCGCGGCGCCCACATCCGGCAACGGTGCGGACGCTGACTCAGTCCACTCTCGTCGACGAAGACGATCATGCGTCCTTCGCTACGCGCCCCTTTTTCGCCGGCCAAGTCTTTCGCTTCCAGGTTCGGATCGCCGCTTCGTTGCGCTCTCGGGTGCGGCCCACCGGCCGTAGCGGGCTCCAGCCCAGACTGACCGGGATCCTCCAAACGTGGCCTTCGTGGCAGGCGACGCCAAACTCCCGCTCGATCAAATCGGCCACGCGCGGGCAGGTCCACAGGGGAGTCTGATATCCCAGAGACTCTGGTCCCTCCGCGAGCAACTCGGTGAGCCGCTGACGGTCATCTCCCGTGAGGAGCGGCTTGCGGCCGGTGCGGCCAGCTTTCCGCAGGCTGTCTTTGCCGCCGGCCCGATAGCTCTGCACTCAGCGTGCCACGGTCTGTCGTGCGACATGCACACGGCGCGCCACTTCCGATTGGTTCCGCCCTTGCTCCCACAAGCGGACTGCGGCGAGGCGGCGTCATTCCGAAGCATCGAAATCGCGTCGAACTCCGGCGGCATTACCTATACCAGGTTGGACACAGTATGGCGGGAAAAGTGCCGCTGAATTATGCGGAACTCAATAGACGACGGCCAGCAGAAACGCCTTCGGGGTCGGGTCCCTGACGCCAGGAGTTGTCGAAATGCAAAACGCGTATGTACCCTGGAGCACCGCGGGCTCTGGTACCTGAACTATGCACGCCGTTCGAAGCCATGGCAGGCCGTTGAGGCGTGACCCTCTTGGGACCCCTGAGAATCCTGCGTCAGAACAGTAGGTCCGCGAAGTTCGCAGCGTCGTGAACCGATTTTCAGGAGCCACCCAAAGCAGGCCACGTGCGCGTTATGAGCAGCCTACGCTTCGTTCTCGGCGCTTGTTCCCGGAGTGCGTTCCCAACACGTTCCATCGGCACGCCCTTGATTCTACATGCTGTTCCCACTGTTCCTCTGTTCCATGTCGTTGAGGTATGTCTTTGGCGTCTGCGCACCGTTTTCGTACGAGTTTTGGCGTACAAGCGATGATGTGGAACACCGGGAACACCGACATTCCACGACCGCTTTCGGCGTCTAACACTGGGAACAGACCGGGAACATACTGGGAACTCACGGATCAAGCATTCTTCCGGTACCGCCATTCCAGGCGTGATCCGTGGCGTTCGCGGTATCGTTCCCAACCCAGAGCCCTCAAGCAACGGGCCGCGCGGTTTTTGTCGGTCTGTGTCCAGAGAGCGTGTGCCTTCTGAAGACACTTCTCCAGCACCTCGCTGATGGAGACGCTGGGATGACCTTCCAGCCACGGAGCGATCACTTCCTCCCAGGGGTCGCCTTCGTATCGATCAATCTGCTGGTCCGTCGCCATCCGGATCAGCTCCGCCGATTCCAGCCACCACACGGCTCCAGCGTCGAATCTCTCCTTCGCTTCCGCCCACAGCTGGTCGCGGTCGTGGGCCAATGCATCGACGTCGATTCGGCCACAGGCAACCGGCCAGAAACGCCGGCCGCCGGTCTCGTCCCGGAGATACGTGCTGTGATTCACCGTGCCGGCGAAGACGCATTGCCGCGGCGATTCCACCAAACGCATTCCATAAGGCGGCCGGAAGCGGTCTGTCGTCCGGCTCATGAACGCCTTGATACGTGCGACCTCAGAATGGCTCAGGCTGTCTAGTTCGGAAAGCTCGATAATCCACACGCCACGCGTCTGCATTGCCGCGTCTTTGCTGCCTAGATCAGCGAGTTCATCGGTGAAGTACTGGCCAGCGAGCGTGCGCAACGCCGTAGACTTGCGAATGCCCTGCGGCCCCTCCAGAATCAGGCAACAATCCGCCTTCGCCCCTGGGCGGAAGATCCGCGCCACAGCCGATATCAGCCAGCGTGAACCCACAGCGCGCGAGTATTCTGTGTCTTCCGCACCCAGGTAAGAAGACAGCCACCGATCCACGCGCTCAACGCCATCCCATTCCAGACCCTGCAAGTACGTTCTGATAGGATGGAAGGGATGATCCCTGGCGGCGGTCTGAACCGCTTGACCGGCGACCTCGACAGAGACCAGGATTCCTTGTCGCTGTAACCACTCCGTGGCTAGACGGTCTTCATGATCGGTCCATTCGCCGTTGGGCACAACACCCCAGGGCGCGGGTTTCAGAACGACCGTCCCAAATCCGAATTCGTTGAACGCGAGAACGCCGCCCCAATCGGGCGCGTGCCGGAAGGCGGCGATGGCATTCGCCAGCACGGGCAGGATACGACCTTCAGTAGTGTTCATAGGGGGTTTGGAGCGCAGCAAGTCCTTTCTCCATGCTGTGCCGGCATAATCGACGTGGCTGATAGCGTCCAGAACCGCATCGGGACCCACGATGGCGAGATGATCGTCGATCCCTTTGCCTCTCGCGGCATCCCATTCCAGAAATCCCACCCAGGCGCCGCGTCCACGCAGGTGTGCGGTCAACTCCGAACGAGCGATCCGCACGATCTCTTTGGTAACCGCGTCGGCATCGTAGGCGATGACCACTCGGCGGCCGGCCCACGTTACCCAGTCCAGATCGGGAATTGCGCCTTTCACGTCCAAGCGGTTGCCGTCTGGCCCGACCGTCTTGCCGATGGTGCCACGCCAATTGTAGACGCCGGAGACACCCAGCGGAACAAAGCGGGGCGGGGTTGCCGTAGCATGGTGGGCGAGGCGCCAGAGGGCGATTGTCTTGAATTCGCCCTCGGTGATTAGGATTGGCAGCTCTGGGTTGCGCAGGAGAGACTGAGTCGTTCCTGGGACCATGTACAGCATGTTGAATCGGCCAGGAGGGCTGAGATACTTCTGCCTTGGCTTGAGCGTGCCGGCGGAATCATCTTCCAGATCCGGCTGGTCGCGACGCAGTCGGTAGTCCCGAACGCGATTTGATCCAGGGTGGAAGTAAGGGATGAGAATGCCTGCGTAATTGCCGTTTCTCCGACCGATGATTTCGCCGCCGGTCAAGGAATCCACCCGGCGAAGTCGCGCGCGCGCGGCCAGAGATCGGTCTATCCAGCGAGCCTCCAGCGCGGAGTAATCCGCCGCGTTCAGCTCGCATCCAACAGACGCTGTAGCGCTGCCTGGGACTGTTTCAAGGCTTTGTTCACCGCCAACGAATTCTGGGCCACTGAACGCATTTTCGTCCTTTGTTTGGGGGCCGAAGTGGTGTATACTGCCGTTGAGAGAATTCAATTTTCACCCCTATGGGTAAATGGCCTGCGTTAGAGCGCAGGCCATTGTTGTATGTGGCCATGGGGCGCAACACAAAACGAGGCAGGAATGCCAAGAGGCTGTACCTTGATCGTACCTCGATTAGAGGGTCTGAACTAGGAAATGACTGATTGGGCGAGACTTGAGTGAGTCGAGAATGCGCAGGAGAGGCGCAAAAGTCTAATAGATTCAGTGATGTGACATTTTCCCAAGCTGGACGTCGCGGGTTCGAGCCCCGTCTCCCGCTCCATGTTTTCAGAGACTTAGCCGCCTTTTGGGGGCGCCCACCAATTCCTCGTTACTCCGTTTACTCCATCAACCTGCATGTCTCACAGGTGGCCCGAAGACGTGGCGCACGCACTCGTGCGCCGCACGAGTGCGTGCGCCACGTTGTCACGGCCGAGTGTCTGCAAGAAGGTCGGGCTAGAAATCAATCCTCCGCCAGGCGGCGTCCCAAGTGTATTGCTCTTCGAGCAACAGCCTGCCGGCCATTCCCAGGCGTTGCCTGTCTTGAGGGCTCGCCAGCAGCTTGGAAACCGCTTCGGCGAAGGCGGGGGCGGAATCCGCCAGGAGGAGATGTTCGCCGTCGCGCGCGGCCAGGCCCTCGGCGCCGAGGGTGGTGGAGACGACCGCGGTGGCGGCGGCCCATGCCTCCAGGATCTTGAGCCGGACGCCGCTGCCGGCGAGCAGCGGAACCACCGCGAGTTTGGCCCGCGCCAGCTCGCCCACGGCGTCGTCCACCGGTCCCAGCGCCTCGATCCGCGAATCGCCGGCCGTATACCTGGCGACGGCCGCGGGGTTTTTTCCCACCAGACGCCAGACCAGCGCCGGCCATCGCTCGCGGAGCAGCGGCCAGATTTCGCGGCGGAAAAAACGGACCGCTCCTATGTTGGGGTGGTACTCCATGTTGCCGGTGAAGACGATGACGTCCTCTTCCGCCCTGGGCGGCGGCGGAGCGGCTGGAATGGCGTTGGGATAGACCAGCACGCGCGCGGAAGGGACTATGCGGCGCACTTCGCCGGCGTCGGTCTCCGAGACCGCCAGCACCCAGCTATAGCGCGGCAGCCACTCGCGTTCGAGAGCGAGCGACATCTTGCCGAAAGCGCGATGGGCGAAGGCGTCCGCGCCGCGCCCGGCACCCGCGCAGCGCGCGTGCAGAATGGATTCGATGTTGTGCAGGTCTAACGCCGTGCGCTCGCAGACCTTCGAGATGTTTTCCCAGTAGGGCGCGCACCAGGAGTGCTCGACCACGCCGACTCCATAGCGGCGGCCGGCGGTGGCCTCTTCGATTTGGCGGCCGAACCCGGCGAACCGGTCCACCAGAGGCGGGGTGCGGCGGGCCAGGCGGGAGGCCGTGCGCCAGGCGCGCGCCCCGGGGCGGCGGCTGTGGCGCGGCAACTCGACCACGGTCACGCGGCGCGCCAGATCGGCCAGTCGCACGGGCGGCAGAATCGATGGAGCCACTCCAGGCAGTTGGGCGCTGGGGTCCGGATCGCCGGGCTGGCGGAAGACGATGACGTCCACTTCGCGGGTCCGCGCGAGGTAGTGCAGCAGCGAGGCGCTGCGCAGCGCCCCGCCCCCGGCGAGGGGGTAGGGCGGCTCCGCGCTCAAAAACAAGGCCGGCGATGCGGGCTCAATCGGCAAAACGTTTTCGCGCCTCCTCGTACACCTGATAGGTGAGGCGGGCGGCGCGCTCCCAGGAGAATTCCCGCGCCCGAGCCAGGGAGCGGGCGCGATGGGCCGCCTGCCAGCCGGGCTCTTCGATGGCGCGGAGCATGGCGCGCGCCATCTCCCCGGGCGTATCGGCGTAGGCCGCCGCGCCGCCCGCGGTTTCCTCGACGGCGCGCGACGCGATAACGCCGGCGCCGCACTGCATGGCTTCGAGAACGGGCAGCCCGAAGCCCTCGTAGTGCGACGGGTAGACCAATGCCAGCGCGCCGGAGTAGAGCGCGGGCAATTCCTGGTCGGCAACCTCGCCGAGGTAGCGCAGGCCGGGCTCTTCGGGTACGGGGTTCCAATCCGCGCGGCGGCGTCCGGCCAGCAGCAGATCGACGGCGTGATGGCGGCGCGTTTCGCGCCACGCCTCTACCAGCGCGGGCAGGTTCTTGCGCGGCTCGAGCGTGCCCACGAACAGGAAATAGGGAGCGGCCGGCGCGGTCCCCGCCGGACGGAACCAGGGAGCGGCGGCTTCCGGGACCGCTACCACCCGCTCCGGCCGCAAATGGAAGCGCTCGATGGCCTGCGCGCGCACCCGCTCGGAGGGGGTCACGATCATGGTGGCGATCCCCAATTCCAGCAGCACCGGGGTACGGCGCGCCACCCGTCCGGCCGAAGAATGCCAGACGGCGTCCATCCACGGCGAGAGGTCGTGGAGGGTCAGGACGCTGGGACGGCTGGGAAGGTACGGGACGGCGAAATCGGGGCCGTGAATGATGTCCGCGCCGAGCCGGTCCATCTCGCGCGCAATGCCCCACAGCCACCATCGGCGGTCCACGGCGTTGCGCGGGCCGGCGCCGCGCTTGAGATTGGGGGGCGCGGCGGGTGGCATTCGAAAGGGCTGGTCGGAGATGAGGAAGAACTCGTCGCTGGGGAAAGTACGCGCCAGGGCCAGGCTGAGTTCGGCGGTGTAGCGGGCCAGGCCGCCGCTCGAAAGCGCCAGGGCCGCGGCTTCAATGGCGACGCGCATGGTTTGCAAAAAGGGGACAGTTCTGAGCCATGTCGCCCGAGGCGACACCCGCGAGCATGAAAACCTGCGCCTTCCATGCTATTGGAATCAGTAGCTTACGGCTATTTTCAAGAGAGACGTATTTTACCGAAGACGCGGCGGCATGAAGATATGGCAAGCGAAAGGTCTGACGTGTGGAAAATGCGTCTGTCCCCTTTTTCCCGTCAACGCACGCTGCGCTGGCCATAGTTCCGCTCGTAGTATTCGCGGTAGGCGCCGCTGCGGACGCGCGCCACCCATCCGGCGTTGGCGCGGTACCACTCGATGGTGCGGGACAGGCCCGTTTCGAAATCCATGAGCGGGCGCCAGCCGGCGTCGCGCATCAGCTTCTCGCTCGACAGCGCGTAGCGGCGGTCGTGGCCCAGGCGGTCGGTGACGAATTGAATCAACGATTCGGGCTTGCCGGTAGCCGCCAGGATCCGCCGCACAACCTCTATGTTGGGGAGCGAGCGGTTGCCGCCGATGTTATAGATCTCGCCGTCGCGTCCCTTTTCGAGCGCCGCCAGAATGCCCCGGCAATGATCCTCCACGTACAGCCAGTCGCGCACCTGCATCCCGTCGCCATACACCGGCAGGGGGCGGTCCTCGAAAGCGTTGGCGATCATCAGCGGGATGAGCTTCTCGGGGAACTGATACGGGCCGTAATTGTTGGACGCGCGCGTAATCACCACGGGCAGGCCATAGGTAGTGAAATAGGAACGAGCCAGCAGGTCCGACGCGGCCTTGGACGCCGAGTAAGGGCTGCTGGCGTTGAGCGGGAAATCCTCGGTGGCTTCGAGCGGGGCCGCCAGGCTGCCGTACACCTCGTCGGTGGAAACGTGCAGGAAACGCCCGATTCCGCGCCGGCGCGCGGCCTCCAACAGGGTGAACGAGCCGCGGAAGTTGGTATGAATCACGGGCTCCGGCGAGAGGATGCTGCGGTCCACGTGCGATTCGGCGGCGAAGTGCACAATGGCGTCGGGCCGCTCTTCAGCCAGGGCCGCCTCCACCGCGCGCTCGTCGCAGATATCGGCGTGCAGGAAGCGGTAGCGGTCGCTATCTTCCACTTCGAGGAGGTTCTCGAGATTGCCCGCGTAAGTCAGCTTATCGAAGTTGACCACCCGCCAATCGGTTTCCAGGATCGCCATGCGGACGAATGCGGAACCGATGAACCCCGCGCCGCCAGTGACAAGAATCTTCATGAGCGTATTCGTGGGGCAGGCCTCACGTCACTTATGCTGCATTTCCCAGTCGTAGTTGATGGAGCCATCGTTGTAGGCGATGCGCCCTTCGTCGCGCGGATCATAGAAGCGGTCGGTGAGGTAGACCAGCAGCGCCTCCTGGCCGCCGATTATCTTGTACCCGTGGGCCACCCCCGGCGGAATCAGAATCCGCCACGGCCGTAGGCGCCCCACGTAGAGCGTGTTGCGCCACCCGAATGTGCGCGAGCCCGCTCGCAAATCCGCCAGCGCCACTTGAAACATCCCGCTGGCGGGAACCCAGCAGTCCGTCTGGCGCAGGTGGAAATGGAAAGCCTTGATGGCGCCCGGATAGCTCACGGCGGCGGAAACCTGGGTGCTTGCGGGCGGAAAAACCTCCGTCAGGCCGCGGCCGAGCCGCTGGACTTCGAGGAAGTACCCGCGGTCGTCCGGGTAAATCGGGAACGGCTCCACGCGAACGCCTTCGATCAGGTCCGGCGATTGGGGGTTGAGAATCACGCTCCCGAGGCCCCTGGCGCACTCGGGCACGGCGAGATCGAGGCCTTCGAAGGAGGCCAGCGCCCGGCCAGCGGCAACCGCGTCGTCGGCCATCAGACCAAAGCCGCCTTCTCCGCCTTCCGGGCGACGGACTGCGCCACCAGGTTGGTGGCGCGCAGCAGCGAGTCGAACGTCCCGGCGTCCGTCCACCAGCCTTCCAGGTGGGAAAACGTCATTGAGCCTTCCCGGATGTAGGCGTTGTTCACGTCGGTGATCTCCAGCTCGCCGCGATGGGATGGGACCAGCGTCTTGATCTTGCCGAACACCGTGGCATCGTACATATAGATGCCCGTGACGGCGTAGTTGGTCTTGGGATGGGCCGGCTTTTCCTCAATGCCGACAATCTTCCCGCCGGCTATTTCCGCCACGCCGAACCGCTCCGCGTCGGTCACCCGCTTGAGCAGGATGTGCGCCCCGGAGGGCTGCGCGCGGAACCGGTCCGCCGCCTCCCGGATGCTGCCTTCGATAATGTTGTCGCCCAGAATCACGCAGATCTTGTGGCCGTCGGCGAAGTGCTCGGCCAGGTCCAGCGCATCGGCGATTCCGCCTTCGCCTTCCTGGTAGGTGTAATTGATGTGCTTCAGGCCGAACTCCTTCCCGTTGGCCAGCAGCCTCAGGAAATCGCCCGAGTTACGGCCCCCGGTGACCACCAGGATGTCCCGTATTCCCGCATCCACCAGCGCCTGGATGGGGAAATAGATCATGGGGCGGTCGTAGATCGGCAGCAGGTGTTTATTGGTGATCTTGGTGAGAGGAAACAGCCTGCTCCCGGAGCCTCCCGCCAGCACGACGCCTTTCATAAATCACCAGTATAGCGGAGCTGGCGACCTGGAACCCGGCCTTTTCGAGCGCCCTCACGGCCCGAAGGTGAGGGATCCCGGGTATTCTCGGTATGCCCTACGCCGGGACTTCCACTTCCCTCAGATTCTGGGGACCGGCCAGTTGTTTGGCCACTTCGAGGTATTCGGCGATCGCATCCTGAATGTTCGCCAGGGCTTCCTCTTCCGTGGCGCCTTGCGACCAGCACCCGGGCAGACCGGGGCAGGAGGCGCTGTACCCCCCCCTCGGATGGAACCAAAGCAACCGGGTACTTCGTGCTTCCAACTGTAGCATGACCGCTCACACCCATCGCCAGCCACTCGGAAATGCAGATGTCGAAAAAGGCGCCACGGACCAATTTTTCGGTGTCCGGCCTGACACTGGAAGTAATAGGGTGTTGGCCCCTGCTACACTAGCTCCGGGCGCTCCTATATGAACCCGACCCGCAGGGATTTCCTCTCCACTGCCGCCGCTCTCTTCTTCGACCCGCAACCTCCCGCCGATCTTACCCTCAAGATCGGGACCGTGGATGTGACCATCGCTGCCAAACGCACCATCCGTACCATCGGCTATAACGGTTCCTTCCCCGGCCCGGTCCTGCGCTTCGCCGAGGGCCGCGCCATAACGGTGGACGTGGTCAACGACACTCCCTCGCCGGAGCTGGTTCACTGGCACGGCCTCTTCACTCCCGTCGATGCCGACGGCTCGGTGGAAGAAGGCACTCCCCTGGCGCCGGCCCACGGCCAGCGGCGTTATTCCTTCACCCCGCGACCCTCCGGCACGCGCTGGTATCACTCCCACGTCCACGCCGGCCGCAATCTGCACATCGCCACTTACTCCGGCCAGTACGGCGTTTTGATCGTGGAACCCCGCCAGAACCCGGCCCGTTACGACCAGGAGGTCCCGCTCATCCTTCACGGCTGGCAGCCTTTTCTTTCCACTCACGGCGGCGGCGGCGAAGGCAATGAAGGCTCGCTCGAAGTTCACTACGGCGCTTTCACCGTCAACAGCCACGCCTTGGGCGGCGGCGAGCCGATACGCGTCCGCCAGGGCGAGCGCGTGCTCTTCCGCATGGTCAACGCCAACGCCACCCTGATGCACCGCTTGGCGCTTCCCGGCCACAAATTCGTAGTGGTGGCGCTCGACGGCAATCCCGTGGCGAATCCGGCCGCGGTCAGCGTGCTAGAGATGGGCCCGGCCGAGCGCATCGATGCCATCGTCGAAATGAACCAGCCCGGCATCGCGATTCTGGGCGACGCCGACGACCAGGTCCGCAACCTCGGATTGGGCGTGGTGGTGGAATACGCCGGCCGCACCGGCAGCCCGCAATGGACCCCTCCGCCCGGCGAGCGCTGGGACTATACTCTCTTCGGCCGGAATGAAAACTCCCCCGAACCCGACCAGCGCATCCCCCTGGTCTTCAAACAAAAGTGGGTGGGCAATCGCGCCGTGGATCACTGGACCATCAACGGCAAGGAATACCCCAAAACCGACCCGATCCGGGTCCGCGCCAACGGCCGCTACCGGCTGATCTTCGATAACCAGAGCGACGACATGCACCCCGTGCATTTGCACCGGCACTCATTCGAGTTAGTGAACGTAGCCGGAAAACCGACTCGCGGAGTTATCAAGGACGTAGTGGATGTCATGGCCCGCTCGAAGGTAGAGGTGGACTTGGTGGCCGATAACCCCGGTCCGTCGCTGTTTCACTGTCACATGCAACTGCACATGGATTTCGGCTTCATGACCATGCTGGAATACGAAGGCCAGCCGGCGCCGCCGCCCATGTCTCACGGCCGCATGTAAGCCGAGAGAGGAGTCCTTCGCGCCCGACAGGGTTGAAAAAGGCAGGCGGAACCGCCTGCCCCACCAACTCCGGCCACGGTGGGGCAGGCGGTTTCGCCTGCCAACACCTGGACGGCGGCGCCCGGCACGGCGTAGGGGCCGGGCACGCCCGGCCCGAAGCGTTTTGGGGACAAATCAAGTCGGCGAAGACGTGGATGGCGTCATTTCGTGTAATAAGACCGTAAAGCCTTGAATCGGCACGCGAAACGTTGTATGCTCTTGCTTTCTGTGCCTGCTCCGGGAAGAAGTGGAGGAATTGTGCGACGTTTTCGTGATGTTTCCATACCTGCTGCTTTTTTGCTCTGCCTGTTGGTCGCAGTCTGCCCGGCGTGGGGCGGCGCCGTCACCGTCAACACCTCGGCGCAGACCTTCATCCTCAGCAACGAGGGGGGCGGCCTCATCACCCAACTGCTCAATGGAGGCTACGGGAATGTCAACCCCTACCAGGCTCTGGTGGATATTGTAAAGGAAACCAACCCGAGCGTTGCCGGCATTATCACGCCTGCCTTTTTACAAGCGCTACAAAACTGTCCCCCATCGAGCCAGATATTCACGACTACGCTGAGCAGTTACAACGGGGCTTCAATTGCCATCAGCACGGATGGCACGGTTCAGACCACCAGCGTCCTCGGCGCCACCTACAACGGGCAATCGGGAACCAGCACTCTGGTCTCGGCCATTTCGGGCGTTGGATCCGCCGATTTCACATATTCCACCACCTTTGTCTCACCGCCTCTCACATCCTGGAACGTCAATCAGGGCCTCGGCGTAACCACCACCTACAACGTCTTCGGCATCGCCTGGGCGCCGAGCCAGCCGCCGGCGCCGGTTCCCACCCTTTCGCCGTTGGCGGCCATCCTCCTGGGAATTGGTCTGTGCGCCGCCGCAATCTACCTGATGCGTAAGCGGGCGGCCGTGGCTTGGTAAGGCGTCTTTCTAACCCCGCGGCATTTCAGGGAGATTCCGGGTTGGCAGGCGGAAGCGCCTGCCCCACAAGGATGGACGCTTTCGTCCGTTGGGGCGGGCCGCCGGCCCGCGAAATTTCATGAAAAGCGTGGCGGGCCCGCATCGCCAGGCGTCGCCCGACCGCTCCCTGACGGTCGCGGCTCGTTATCGGTATGGCGAGCCGCGACCGTCAGGGAGCGGTTGGAATAGTGGTCGCATGGCAGGCCCAAGGTGCTTTTTCAACCCTGTCAACCCGGCAGTCCCGCCCGTCTTTTCACAGCATCCTGTCGCCTTTTCATGTAATAAGACCGTAAAGCCTTGAATCGACGGACGAAACGTTGTATGCTCGTGCTTCCTGGGCGCGCTCCGGGAAGAAGTGGAGGAATTGTGCGACGTTTTCGTGATGTTTCCATACTTGCTGCTGTTTTGCTCTGCCTGTTCTTGGCAGTCTGCCCGATGTGGGGCGCCAACGCCAGCAGCGGAACGCAGACCTTCATCCTCAGCAACGAGGCGGGCGGCCTCATCACCCAACTGGTGAATGCGGGCTACGGGCCCGTCGACCTCTACCAGGTTCTGGTGGACATTCAAGTGGAAACCAACCCGAGCGTTGCCGGCATTATCACGCCTGCCTTCCTGCAAGCACTACAAGCCGCACCTCCGTCGAGCCAGATATTCACGACTACACTGAGCAGCTTGAATGTACCGGGGGCGGCGTATGCCATCAGCACGGATGGCACGATTCAGAGTGTCAGCATCTTCGGCTCTACCTACAACGGGCAAGCGGGAACTGCCACGCTCAGTTCGAACATCTCGGGCGTTGGACTCGCCTATTTCACGTACACCACTACCTCCTCGCCCCTCACATCCTGGACCACCGTCATCCTTACAGACCCCACTTACAGCGTCTTCGGCATCGCCTGGGCGCCGAGCCAGCCGCCGGCGCCGGTTCCCGCCCTTTCGCCGTTGGCGGCCATCCTCCTGGGAATTGGTCTGTGCGCCGCCGCGATTTACCTGATGCGTAAGCGGACGGCCGTGTCTTTGTAGAAACGCTCCCACCCTCCGATGTGGCGCACGCACTCATGCGTGCCGTGTCGAGACTAGTCTCTTCTCGACGCTTGGTGGCGGACCGAGCGCCAGACTCGACACGAGTGTCGAGTCGGCAGGCTGAGAGCCTGCGCCACGAAGGAGCAGACGTGCTAAGTGAACAGCGTTGAGGCTAACCTTCCAGGAACAGCGGTCGAATGTGCCGCTCGAACAGATTGTAGGTGACGTTGATCGAGACCGCCGGCTTCGCGCGCTCCAGCGCGTCCAGGTAGCGCTTCCCCATCTGTGCGGCGGCCTTGTAGCCCACGTGCAGCAACTGCCGCAGGTGCGGGTTGTAGGCCGGGTCGGAAGGCTCGTGGCGCAGCGCCGCGGTGTACTGCCGCGGCGTCCAGCCGCGCACCTCCTCGGGCGCGGGCAGCCGGGCTTCGTCTATGTCGATCACCGCCGCGTAGGGGGCGCACATCTCCACCCGATGCGCCCAGGCTCCGCGGTAAACCTCCTTGGCGACTTCCAGCCCCTCACCCCCGGCTTCAGCCAGCCCGATCAGCTCCTCCAGCCAAGTGGTCCCGGCGGTCTTGAGGTGCACTCCGGCATCGAACTTGCGAAGCGCCCGCCCGATGGGGCCGTAGATGGAGAATTTATCGCTGCCGGAATGTACGCTCAGCTTGAGGTTGGAAGGAAGCCCAAAGCGCCGCGCGGCGAAGGCGATCACAGCCAGGTCGTCCTCAAACTCGCGCTCGAATTGGGCCACGTCGCCCACGTAGTCCACGCCCTTGTTGAACCGGCCGCTGAACTTGGGCGCGATGGTCTGGGCGGGAACGCCTTCGGCCGCCAGCGCCGCCAGAATCAGGAGCAATTGCGGCGGGGCCTGCGGCTCGGCGGTCTCGTCCATGGAAACTTCGGTGATGAAGGGCCTTCCGTTGCGCCGTTCCGCGATGCGCCGGTAGATACGGCCGGCCTCCTGGGCCGCAAACAGATACTTTCCGGCGGTCTCGACGGCCAGTTCCCGCGGAATGAACAACGGTTCTTCGATCCCCTGGATGCGCAACCGCCCGGCCAGCTCGGGGCGCCCGTCCAGAAACGCATCCACGTCGCCCGGCGGCGCCGGCTCCCCAATGGCGTCCGCCACGTCGATGGTGTAAAAGTCGCTGGCGTCGATAAAGCGGTCCACCGTGCTCAGGTTGATGTGGTCCGCATCCACGTGATACGGCTTCCCCCACCCCATGCGGCGCACGGCGGCGTCGGCGGCCTCCCTGACCGAGGCTGGTTGGGAGCCTACGATCGCGTGCTCCCGGTTGGACTTGTTCCACACCGGAATCACCATGGCCCCGCGTTCCACGGCCATCATGCAGGCCTGCAACTGCGCGCATGCCTGGTGTGCGAAGCGGTCGCCCACGCCCAGGGAGAATTTGGCGAGGGGCAGGGTAGTCTCGAGCGTCGATTTCATGGATATACCCGGACTATAAGCGAGGCATCCCCGAAGTGTCAAACCGCGGAGCCGGGTCCTGAAACGCGCAACTTGCCTGTTACCATTTAGAACATGGAAAAAGACGGACTGTTCTCTTTGGCCGGGCGCACGGCGGCGGTGATCGGCGGCGGCGGGGTTCTGGCCGGGGCGATGGCGGAAGGGCTGGCGGAGGCCGGCGCCGGCATCGCCATCCTGGACCTCAACCTCGAAGCCGCCGAGGCGCGCGCGCAATCGATAGCCGCGGCCGGGGGCCGGGCCATCGGCGTCCGGTGCAACGCCGCCGTCAAGGGCGATCTCGAAAGCGCCCTGGCCGCCACGCTCGATCGCTTCGCCCACGTGGATATTCTGCTCAACGCGGCGGGAGTGAATTCCGGCACTCCTTTCTTCGACATCAGAGAAGAGGAGTGGCATCGCATTCTGGATATCGACCTGAAGAGCGTCTTTCTGGCCTGCCAGGTGTTCGGCAAGGCCATGGTGGAGGCCGGCCGCGGCGGGTCGATCATCAATATTTCCTCGGCTTCCTCCGGCCCGCCGCTCTCGAAGGTTTTCACCTACAGCGTGGCCAAAGCGGGCGTGAACCAGATCACCCAATTCCTGGCGCGCGAACTGGCGCCGCACGGAATTCGCGTCAACGCCATCCGGCCCGGCTTTTTCCCGGCGGAGCAGAACCGCAAGCTGCTCACCGAAGAGCGGGTGGCCTCCATCATGCGCCATACGCCCATGAACCGCTTCGGAGAGAGCGCCGAATTGGTGGGCGCGGCGGTGTACCTGGCTTCGCCGCGGGCGTCCTCTTTCGTCACCGGCTCGATTCTGACCGTGGACGGCGGGTTCCTGGCGATGACCATTTGATTTTTGGTGGGGTGGACCCCCTGGTCCGCGCGGGTCCCCCTGGACCCGCAACTCTGCAGCAAGCCACATCCGCAGATGACCACGAAGGCCGACGGGGGCGTCGGCTGCGGACCGGGGGTCCGCCCCACCGGCGCGCCTCCGTTTCGTCTCACTCAGCCGTTCATTCGGCCTTTTGGGTTTGACAGACCACTCGGCGCGGGAATACATTTCGGGTATGTCTTCCGCAACCGCGGGCCCGGGCGCGCCGCTCGGCTCCGGCGAGATCCTCGCCGCCGTCGAAGATGCATTGGGCGCCGCGCGCTTCATCGATATTCACACCCACCTGTTCATGCCATCGCTGGGGGATAACGGCCTGTGGGGCATAGACAATCTGATCACCTACCACTACCTGGAGGCCGAGCTTTTCCGCTCCTCGAACATCGCTCCGCGGGAATATTTCGCGCTCTCCAAGAGTGAAAAGGCGGACGTCATCTGGCGCGCGCTGTTCGTGGAGAACGCGCCCGTGTCGGAAGCCACCCGCGGCGTGGTGGCCGTGGCGAACGCTTTTGGCCTGCCGACGCAGGGGCCCGACCTGAGCGAGGTCCGCGAGGCCCGCAAGTTCTTCGCCGCGCAGTCTCTGGACGCGCATATCGACCGCGTCATGCAACTGGCCGGGGTGAGCGAGTTCGTCATGACCAACGACCCGCTCGATCCCAACGAGGCGCCCTTGTGGGAACGCGGGGTCGCGCCCGACCCGCGCTTCCATCCGGTCCTCCGCCTGGACCGCATCCTCAACAAATGGGCGGACCACTGGCCGATCCTCGCCGCGCTGGGATATCGCGTGGATGCCAATTCCGGCGGCCGCTCGATTGACGATGTGCGGCGCTTCCTGGGCGAATGGCACGACCGCATGCATCCGGTCTACATGGCCGTCTCCCTGCCCGACACGTTCCAGTTTCCGGAAGATTCCGTGCGCGGCCGCCTGCTGGCCGGGGCCGTGTTGCCGGCCTGCCGCGAGTTCGATATCCCGCTCTCGCTCATGATCGGCGTCCGCTACCTGGTGAATCCGGCCCTGAAGCTGGCGGGCGACGCGGTGGGAAAAGCCGACCTCCGCGCGGTGGAATACCTGTGCCGCGAATATCCCGACAACCGCTATTTCGTCAGCGTGCTGAGCCGCGAAAACCAGCACGAGCTGTGCGTCTACGCGCGCAAGTTCTCGAATCTCATGCCCTTCGGCTGCTGGTGGTTCCTAAACAATCCCTCCATCGTCGAGGAGATAACCCGCGAGCGCCTGGAAATGCTGGGAACGAGCTTCATCCCGCAACATTCCGATGCGCGCATCCTCGAGCAGGTGATCTACAAATGGCGCAACACGCGGCGCACCCTGGCCCCCATTCTGGCGAACTCCTACCGGTTGCTGTCCGAAGATGGCCGGCCGGTGACCCGCGAAGATATCCGCCGCGATATCGACCGTCTGTTCCGCTCGAATTTCGAACGCTGGACCCGAATATCCCGATGAGGCCGTTCTAATGACCTACGCCGCCCAGGCGCCCCCCGCCATGTCGCGCGTCCGCTGGACCGTTTGCGCGCTGCTGTTCTTCGCCACCACCATCAACTACGTGGATCGCCAGGTGCTCAGCATTCTGGCCAAGACGCTAGAGACCAGCGTCGGATGGAACAGCGAAGCTTACGGATACATTACCGCGTCGTTTCAAGCCACCTACGCTATCGGCATGCTCGGCGTCGGGCGCTTTATCGACTGGCTCGGCAACACGCGCAAAGGGTACGGCATCGCGGTGGGCTTATGGAGTCTGGCGGCCGTGGCCCACGCCGCCGCCGCGTCCGCTCTCGCGTTCGGCGTGGCCCGGGCCGCCCTGGGCATCGGCGAATCGGTTAGCTTCCCGGCCTGCATCAAGACCGTGGCCGAGTGGTTTCCCAAGAAGGAGCGCGCGCTGGCTACCGGGATCTTCAATTCCGGCGCCAACATCGGCGCCATCGTCGCTCCGCTCGCGGTTCCCTGGATGGCTCTGCACTATGGCTGGCAGTCGGCTTTCATCGCCACCGGGTCGTTGGGGTTCGTGTGGATCTTATTCTGGCTGCTGCTCTACGATAAGCCAACCAAACGCCGCGGCGTCTCGGCCGGCGAACTCGCCCTGATCCAGAGCGACCCGCCGGACAAAATGGCCTTGGTCCCCTGGGCGCGCCTGTTTCCCCGGCGCGGAACGTGGGCTTATGGCATCGGCAAGTTTCTAACCGACCCGGTGTGGTGGTTCTTCCTCTTCTGGTTTCCGAAGTACCTGCAAGAGGCGTTCAGCCTTCCCATGCAAGGAATCATTCTCCCCACCATCGTGGTCTACAACATCTCGACCATAGGCAGCATCGGCGGCGGTTGGATATCCTCCGGGCTCATCAAGAGGGGTTGGACGGTCAACGCCGCGCGCAAGACGGCCATGCTGATCTGCGCGCTGGCGGTAGTCCCGGTGCTGTATGCCCCCTTCTGCAAGAGCCTTTGGGGGGTGGTGGCGCTGGTGGGAATCGCCATGGCCGCGCACCAGGGATGGTCGGCCAACCTCTACACCATTGTCAGCGACGTGTTCCCGCGCTCGGCCGTGGGCAGCGTGATTGGCATAGGCGGCGCGATGGGAGCGGCGGGCGGCGTCCTCATGCAGATCGTCGCCGGGAAGGTGGTGCACGCCGGGGAGGTGCTGCAGAATGGGAAACTCGTGGTGCAGGCCCACACCTACCTGCCCCTGTTCCTCTTCTCCGGCGTGGCCTACGTGGCGGCGTTGATCGTCATTCAGTCGATGACGCCGAAACTGGCGGCGGAGGAAGTGGAAGGGTGAGAGGGCGAGAGCATGAAGAGGACAGGTATCGCCAGGGAACCAGTGTGGCGCTCCTCGACCCGGATCCGAAGTCGGGCGACGGTCTCCAGCACTATAATGTGGAGGGGAGATCGATGGAGACAGGAACCGTAGAATCAATTCCAATCGTGGTTGGGCGGGAGGAGGACGGTCGCTGGTGGGCCGATGTTGAGTCGATGCCGGGAGTGATGGCCTACGGCGCAACCCGCGAGTCCGCGATTGCCGCTGCGCGAGCGCTTGCGCTACGGGTTGCCGCCGATTGCATCGATCACGGTGAAGACATTCCGGAACCGTTCACCAAGGTCTTTTCGGTGGCATGAGCCGCTGGAGAGCGGTCAAAGCGAAGCAGTTGTTGGCAGCCTTACTGCGGATAGGATGGGAGGTCGCCTGGCAAAAGGGATCTCACCGCCGCCTCAAGCGAGCCGGGTGGCCCAACTATTCATTTGCTTTCCATGACGGCGAAGAAGTCGGCCCCGGGCTTCTCGCGCAGATCGCCAAGAAGACCGGGCTGGAGCCTGAAGACCTGTAGCCGGCGCCTCCACGGAAATGCGTCTCTCCTTTCGTCCTCAGCCGCCGGCCGCAAACTTCGCTCAAGCCGCCGCTTCGGACCTCGGACGCACCGCGCGTTCGATGTCCTTTTGTTTGGCTTGCCGGGCCACGCGAAGGTCATATTCGAGCTGGAGGCCGAGCCAAAATTCGGCCGAGGTCCCGAGATACCGCGCCAACCGCAGCGCCGTATCGGCAGTGATCCCACGCCGGCCGCGCACGATATCGTTGAGACGGGCGGCCGTGACGCCAAGGGCCTTGGCGAGTTGGTTGACGCTCATGCCGAGGGGCTTCAGGATATCTTCCAGGATAGTTTCTCCCGGATGGGGCGGCGGTATCGATCTGGGCATGGGGCCTTGTTCCTCCTAATGGTAGTCGGCAATTTCAACGTCGAAGGCGTCTCCATCCCGCCAGCGGAAGCAGACGCGGTACTGATCGTTGATCCGGACGCTGTGTTGCCCTTCGCGGCCGCCCTTCAGGGCTTCGAGTTGGTTGCCGGGAATCGCGGCCAAGTCGCGCAACGTGGCTGCCCGGTTCAGATGGAAGAGCTTGCGGATTGCGATCTTCTGGATGGCCTGGAACTTCCTTGAGAACTGCTGCTGGAAGATGTTCTCCGTTTCAGCGTCTCGAAACGAGCGAATCACGTATTTATCGTATATCGATATGAGATAAACGTCAAGCGGGAAGTTGAATCGCGGCGATTCCGCGCGTTACGCATTTTGGGTCGGCGCAGTGTGTCGCCGTTCCGGGCCGGGCGTGCCCGGCCCCTACGGGTTCATTTACTTTGCCTTCACCGCGAAATCCCAGATCTGCATGTTGAGTTTGCCGGGGGTGTATTCGATGACGGCGTACTCGCCGGGGGCCAGCGGGTCCTTGGGCCAAATCTTGTACAGGCCTTCGGCGACCTCGCGTTGCAGGATGGGAACCAGGGTGGGCATTTCCTCCGGGTCGCCGGCTTGGGGGGTCGGCGGGAAGGTGATGTCTTCGACGATGCGCACCGTTCCTTTCACTGTCAGCTTGGCTATGCCGAAGTCCTCCACCTGGGCAAGCTGGAAGTAGAACTCCTGCCCCGGGTTGGTGAAGACGGTCGCCGATCCCGCTCCATTCATCTCCAGCGTGCCCGTGCCCGGCGCCGCCGTCGGTACGGGAGAAAGGCGCCTCAGAATGGACCGGCCTTTGTCGGTGTGGACGGTGGATTCCCCCTGTTTGAGGGTTTTGGTCTGGCCGCCGTCAACCCAATAGACGCCGGGATCCTGGGGGATCTTACGGATCTCGTTCTCCAGATCGCGCTGGGCCTTCGCCTCCTCGGAAATGGCTTTGGCCTCCTTCTCCAATTGGGCGTTGCGCGCGGCGGATTCGGCTTCCGTGCGCTTCAGATCCACCAACTCCAGGGGGATCTCTTCCCACTCGCTGCGCTCCACGCTATAGAAGCGGACCCGGTCGGGCTGCACCTGGTATTCGCGAACCAGATGGTAGCCGCCGTCCTTGAGGTACAGCTTGAGGTTGGCCGCCCAGGCAGCCAAAGCCAGGACGAGCATGATAGACGCGCGCCGGAGCATATCCCTACAGACTAGTCTACGCCCCGGCGCGTTTCCGCCGCATCGGCGCCGGCCCGCTAATGACGGGGCGGGGCGTCCGTCTGGGATATAGGGCCGAGCCGTCGCAATTCCGGGCGCCGCCGAGAATTCGCGAACCCTGGGGCGGGTTTCCACGTATCTCGGAAGGAAGAGCTTAAGAGCCGAAGCTGCGTTGGCCGCCGGCTTCCGGCCATAATAAGGTATTTGAGGTTCAATCCGCATATGCATGCAGCCAGATCTATCGCAGCCCTAGCGCTGTGCTATAGCCTTGCCGTTCCCGGATTCGGCCAGACGCCGTTGGCGGCCAACCCGCCGGGCGCGCCGCAAACGCCGCAGGTTCCGGAAGTTTCAAGCTCTCCGGGTCTCTATACGGCTTCCGAGATCGGGGGATATTCCGGCCAGGGCATTCTCGGCTGGTTCTCACGCAATTATTTGCCGCGCCCCTCGCGCGCCATCAGTTGGGCCGATTCCCCCCGGTTGGAGAAGCTGATGCGGGCCGGAATCATCTACCTGTCCCTGCGCGATGCCATCGCCCTGGTACTCGAAAACAACCTCGATATCGAGAATGCCCGGTTCAACCTGCCACAGGCCGAGGCGAACCTGCTGCGGGCCAGCGCGGGCCAGTTGCTGACCAACATCTCGAATAGTGTTTCCTCCGGGCCGTCTTCGGCTTCGAGCGGCGTGCTGGCCGGGGCGGGCGGGTTCGGCGCCGGCGCGAGCGGAGGCTCCAGCGGCACGCAACAGGGCGTGTTGAGCGGCTTGAACGTGCAGTTGGCTGGCTCGGCGATTCCCAATCTCGACCCGGCCTTTTACACCCAGGTATCGTACTCCCACCAGACCACGCCGCTCACCAGCGCCTTCGCGGCCGGAACCAACGACCTGGTCACCGCGCAGAAGGGGTGGATTTACGCCTACCAACAGTCGTTCCTTACGGGCACCACCGCAACCCTCTCGATGAGCAACACGTACGGGTACTGGCAGAACGCCCCCAACAACGATTTCAACCCCACCACCAGCGCCGTCCTGGGGCTCTCAGTCACCCAGAACCTGTTGAAGGGCTTCCGGCCCGCCATCAACAATCGCGTGATTCGCGTGGCCAAGAACCAGTTGCGAATTTCGGACCTGACCTTCAAACAGCAGACCATGACCACGGTGGACAACGTGGTGGGCCTGTATTGGGACCTGGTGCTGTTCAACGACAACCTGCGCATCCGCCAGCAGGCGCTCGATCTGAATACCAAGTTGTACGAAGACAACAAGCGGCGCGCCGAGTTGGGGGCCATCGCGCCCATCGACATCATTCAGGCCGAAGCCGAAATGAAGGGCGCGCAACAGGACGTCAAGAACGCGGAATCGCAGTTGCTGCAACAGGAGACGATTATAAAGGGCGTGCTGACCCGCGGCGGGATGGATAACCTGGCCATCGCCACCGCGCGCATTGTGCCCCTCGATCATTTCGACATGCCGGCCCAGGAGCGCGTCGTGCCCCTGCAGGACCTGATTTCCGAGGCCCTCGCCGCCCGGCCCGATGTCGCCCAGAGCGCTATCGGCCTGGAGGACACCCGCATCAGCATGTTGGGGACCAAGGACGCGCTGCTGCCCACGCTGTCCCTCTCTCTGGGGGCGTCCAATATCGGCCAGGCCGGCCAGCTCAATAGCATACCGGAGCCGGAAACCACATCCACCGGCGCCGTGGTCTCCGTACCCCATAATCCCGCCACGGTGAACCAGTTCTTCCTGGGCGGCTACGGTACCGCGCTCGACCAGGTATTCACCCGCAAGTTCCCCAGCTATAACGCCTCGATCGCCTTGACGGTGCCGATCCGCAACCGGTCGGCGCAGGCCGATCTGATCACCCAGCAGCTTCAGTACCGGCAGTCTCAGATTCAGGACCGGCAGCTCCTGAACAACGTCAAAATCAACGTGATCAACAGCCAAACGGCGCTGACGCAGGCGCGCGCCGCCTGGGAGAACGCGGTGGAAGCGAGCCGGCTTCAGGAGGAAACGCAGAAGGGCACGCGCCGTAAGTACGAGTTGGGCACCGCGACCATACTGGACGTGGTGATTACCCAACAGACCACGGTGGCCCGCGAGTTGAGCGAAGCCGACGCGCTCAACCAGTACATCCACGCCAAGCTGAATCTCCAGAACACGCTGGGCCGGATTCTGGACGATTACAACGTGAGCATCGACGACGCCAAGAAGGGAACCGTGGGGCGCGAGCCGGACCCCATCCCCGCCGTTCCCCCGAAAGCCGCCACGCCCCCGAGCACGCCGGCGGCGATAGGCATTCTGCGCCAGTAGCCTTGTTATGACCATAAATTTAGACTAAAATCAGATCAGAATGATCGAGGTAAGCGTTCACGAGGCCAAGACGCAGCTTTCGCGCCTGCTGGATCTTGTGCAGGACGGCGAGGAGGTCCTCATCCGCCGGCATGGCAAGCCCGTCGCGCGTCTGGCGGCGGCCGCAGCCGTTACGCCATCTGTGTTCGGGGCCATGCGCGGCGAGTTCGAGTTGCCGGAAGGCTGGGACCGGCCGTTCTCAGCGGACGAAGCGGATGCGTTCTGGGCGGGTAAGTGATCGTCCTGCTCGACACCAGCCCGCTGTTGTGGACTTTGGCGGATCCGGACAGATTGTCGGCCGAAGCCCGCGAAGCCATCGCTACGGGGTCCGCGACCCTCAGCGTCGTGTCCTATTGGGAGGTGGTCATCAAAACCAGGAAGGGGTTGCTGGCGATCCCCGATCCCGTGGGCTGGTGGACCAGAGCGGTCGCACTGTTTCAGGGCCGCGTGTTGCCCATACGGGCCACCCATGTGACGGCGCTTGCGGCGCTCCCGGATCTCCATCGCGACCCCTTCGACCGAATGCTCATTGCACAGGCGACGGCCGAGGGATGGCCGCTGGTCGCCAAGGACGAGCAGATCCGGGCCTATCCGGTCCGCACAATCTGGTAGGAGAGCGCCAGGGCTGACTTCGACAGCGGCTGGAGGAACAAGCCGCCCGGCCGGGCGCTGGATGCGCAGCGGTCACATCCTGTGGTTCCCCAGAACACGGAAGGATCTCGTCCCGCCGCGCCATCGGGTACGACCTCGAACCCAACTGCGCGATAATGTTGTTCATGGCCGTTACAGAGAACGCCGACCTCTCGCGGATTACCGTGACGCCGGGCCAGCGCTCGGGGCAGCCGTCGATCCGCGGGTTGCGGGTGACGGTCTGGGACGTGCTGGATATGCTCGCCTCCGGAATGACGGAGGATGAGATACTGGACGACTATCCATACCTGGAGAAGGCGGACTTTCCGGCCGTCTATGCCTACGCTTCACAGACGGGGCGAAAGCGTCTCCCGCGTTGAGGCTGCTGTTTGACGCGAATCTCTCGCCCAAGTTGGCCGGCCGCCTCGCCGAGCTTTTCCCCGGTTCGGCGCACGTCTTCGATACGGGCCTAGCCCGGTTTACGACGGACGAAGCGATTTGGGATTACGCCAGGATTCACGCGCTTGTGATCGTGACGGCCGATTCCGACTTTCTGGATCTGGCGAAGGAACGCGGAGCGCCGCCCAAGGTCGTGCGGCTTGAAAACTGCAACTACAAAACCGCTCGGGTCGAGGCCCTTCTCCGGCGGAACGCTGTTCGGATCGCGGAACTCGAACATTCCGAGAAGCCGGTCTTGGTAATCCGCAACCGGGGGTGAAGTCCGAGAACCTCTGGCTTCGCGTGGCGGCGCTCCCGGATCTCCATCGCGACCCTTTCGACCGGATGCTCATTGCACAGGCGATAGCCGAGGGACGGCCGCTGGTCACCAGGGACGAGCAGATCCGGGCCTATCCGGTCCGCACCATCTGGTAGCGGAACGCCATCAACCGGCCGCGCCCGCGCCGCCTCTGGTATCTTGAGATTTGGCCCGCATCTATCCGTTTCAACCCTACCGTTACTCCGCCCGAGCCGGCGCGCTGGAAGATCTGGTCACGCAGCCGTACGACAAGATCGGTTTGACCATGCGCAAGCGCTATCTGGCGCTGAGCCCCTACAACCTGGTGCGCGTCATTCTGGGCGAGCGCCAGCCTACCGATTCGGAAACCGATAACGTCTACACGCGCGCGGCCGGCTTTCTCAACCAATGGATCGCGGCGGGAATCCTCAAACGGGAAGACCCGCCAGGCGTGTTTCCGTATTTCCAGGAGTTCGCCGATCCCGACAGCGGCGAACGCCTCACGCGCAAGGGCTTCATCGCCCTGGGCGCGGTGGAAGACTATTCCGCCGGGGTGGTGTTCCGCCACGAGCGCACCCTTTCCGGCCCCAAGAAGGACCGCCTGGACCTGCTGCGCGCCACCCGCGCGCACTGCGGCCAGATCTTCATGCTGTACTCCGACCCGGAAGGCGCGGTGGACGCTTTTCTGGATGCCGCCGCCGCCCAGGCCCCCCTGGCCGAAGTCACTGACGAATACGGCGCGGCGCACCGCTTGTGGAAAATCGCCGGCGCCGGCCAGATCGAGCGGCTGATGAGCGACAAGAAGCTGCTCATCGCCGACGGCCATCACCGCTATGAGACCGCCCTGGCATTCCGCGACGAAAACCCCGGATTGCCCGGTGCGGACCGCGTGATGATGACCTTCGTCAACATGGATTCGTCCGGCGTCAGGATCCTGGCCACCCATCGCCTGGTGAACGGCATCCCGGCGGAAGGGCTCCCCGACGGGTTCCTGCGCGCGGCGGCGGACGATTTTCAGGTGCGGGAAATCGATTCCCCGGACCGGCTGCGGCTCGCCTGGGAGAACTGCGGAGACCGTACCGTGATCGGCGCGGCCATCGGCTCGCGGCTGTTCCTGCTGGAACACCGCCATGCCAGGGGCGAGCTGGACGTGCGCATCCTGCACGAGCGCCTGCTGGGGCGGGCGTTGGGAATCGGCGACGAGGCGGTTCGCGACGAGCGCCACCTGCGCTACATGCGGGGGCTCGAACTGGCGGTGGAGGAAGCGCGCCGCGGGGCCGCCCAGATCGCTTTTCTGTTGAAGCCTGTTTCGGTTCGCCAGGTGGCCGGCATTTCCTTCGCCGGCGGCGTGATGCCCCAGAAATCCACCGATTTCTACCCCAAGCTGCTCTCCGGGCTCACCATCTATAAGCTATAGCGCCACCTGCATCATTGTGGGGCAGGCGCTTTCGCCTGCCAACCTCTCGTTGCACCATCCTGCCCCTTGCGCCAGGCTGCAACCAGGGTCTGCTTTGCGTATGATGGATTCGAATGGGCGGCGATGGCGACTTGGTTGCCGCAGGAGATACGGGAGCAGTCCCCGCAAACGAGAAAGGATAACGTTCTTATGAATTCGAATGAATCGACCAACGGCGGATTGACCCGGCGCTCCGCCGTGGCCGCCGGCCTGGCGCCGCTGGTGGTGGCGCGCCACGTGTTGGGAGGCGTGGGCTACCAGGCCCCCAGCGACAAGCTCAGGATCGCCTGCGTGGGCGTGGGCGGCGTGGGCGCGGACTATGTGGCCGGCTGCGCGAGCGAAGACATCGTCGCGCTTTGCGACCTCGACCACGAGTGGTGCGCGCCGGTGTTCAAGCGCTATCCAGGAGCCAAGCTCTACAAAGACTTCCGGCAGATGTTCGACAAGGAAAACAAGAACTTCGACGCCCTGATCGTGGCTACCCCCGACCACTGGCATTCACACCTGGTGCTGGCGGGCCTGGCCATGAACAAGCACATCTACTGCGCCAAGCCCATGACGCGCACCATCGCCGAGGCGCGCCGGGTGAAAGCGGCGGCGCTGGCCTCCAAGGTCACTACCAAGGCCAGCCTTCAGGATTCGCGCGCTTCCTTCGCCCGGCAGACTACCGAGTTGCTGCTCAGCGGGGTCCTCGGGCCCATCCATGAAGTGCACTTCTGGACCGGCACTCACTGTCCCAGCGGGTTGGCCCGGCCCACGGAGGTGCAGAAGCCGCCCGAGGGGATGAACTGGGACCAATGGTGTGGCCCCTCTCCCGCGCGGCCCTACCATAAGATTTACCATTACGGCAATTGGCGTCCCTGGTGGGACTTCGGCACCGGCAACATCGGCGACGTGGCCTGCCATGCGCTGCACGTGTTCTTTGAGGAACTCGAGATGGGCGCGCCGGACTGGGTGGCGGCCGACGCTTGCCAGGCCTGCACAATTGATGGAAGGGTCGCCAACACCGAGTGCTCGAGTATCGCCAACTACGTGCAGTGGCATTTTCCGGCGCGGGGCAAACACCCGGAGATGATGGCGTATTTCTACGATGGCGGACTGCAGCCGCCGCGGCCGTTGGCTATGAGCCCCGACATGGGGATGCCGGGCAGGGGCATGATGTTCGTGGGCGAAAAGGGCGTGCAAGTTTCCGCCTTCTACGGCGGGAGCAATTCGCTGCCGGACCATGTGGGACCCCGGCCGGGGCAGCGAATTCAGGGCCTCCCCGGCGGCTGGCTGCTGCCGGAGAGCCGCTTCAGGGACGTCAAGCAGCCCGAACCTTCCTTGCCGCGCTGCGAGAGAGAGGACCATTACACCGAGTGGATCAAGGCGTGCAAAGCCGGCAAGAAGTCGATTATGCCAATCGAGCTGGCCTGCGATTTCACGGAATTCGCCCTGCTCGGAACCGCGACGCTGCGCCGCTACAGCGCGCCCGGGCGCACCGAGGGCGGAGAGGTGGCGCGCCCCTCTGCGCCTGTTTTTGGGGCCTCTGGCCGATCCGACTCTGCCGTGGTGTGGATTCCCGCGTCCAGTGACGGCCATGTGCATGACCCCAATGCGCGCCCCCTGTTTAACAACCTCACGGGAGCCACCTACTACCGGTCTTCCAAGGTCCTCAAGTGGGACGCAAAGGCCGGGAAATTCAGCAACGACGACCTGGCCAACAGCTTCGTCGATATGCCTTACCGCAAGGAGTGGGATTACAAAGTGTAGGCGGCGCCCGCGCGCCGGGACCTCCGAAACATCGGCTCAGGCCGGCGTCCGGTCCAATTGAAGGCCGGACGCCGTCTGGGCCTTTCCTTTGGAGTGCGCCGGCCCCGCCGTTCGGGCACGCTACACCTTATCCCAAAACCGGACACTCCGGAATTCTCTCGGAACGCTCTGCGGTTTGCGGAGTCATACGCTTAGCCCCGGCGGGGAGTGGCAGGCCGTGTGCTCCATCCAGGCCGGACTCGTTTCGATGAATCATGGGAACCTGACCCCTGTGGTATTCGTAAGAGAAAGAGATCATGGACAACGGCTCGCAACCACTTATCAAGCTCGATACCGTGAGCAAGGTTTTCGTCACCGATGAAGTAGAGACGCACGCGCTTTCCGGAATCCACTTCGAGGTGAAGAAAGGGGAGTATCTGTCGATCGCCGGCCCGTCGGGCTGCGGCAAGTCGACTCTGCTCGCCATTTTGGGGTTGCTCGATACGCCCTCCGACGGGGCCTACTACCTGAACGGGAAACCCGTCACGGGGCTCAAGCTGTCCGAGCGGGCGCGCATCCGCAACCGCGAGATCGGCTTTATTTTCCAGGCATTCAACCTCATTGGCGACCTCACGGTTTATGAAAACGTGGAGCTTCCGCTCACCTATCGGGGCATGCCTTCCCCGGAGCGCAAGCGGCGGGTCCAGGAGGCCCTGGAGCGAGTGGGGATGTCGCACCGCGTGAAGCACTATCCCTCGCAACTCTCCGGGGGCCAGCAACAGCGCGTGGCCGTGGCCCGCGCGCTCAGCGGCGACCCGCTGATCCTGCTGGCCGACGAGCCTACCGGCAACCTCGATTCGGCCAACGGCGAGGCGGTCATGAACCTGATGCGCGAACTGCATCAGTCGGGATCCACCATTTGCATGGTGACGCACGATCCGCGCTACGCCGAGTTCGCCGACCGGACTATCCGGCTATTCGACGGCCGGATCGTGGAAGAGAGCGTCGAGACGGCAAAGGACTGAGGTTGGCAGGCGAAAGCGCCTGCCCCACAAGGGCGCTAAAGCCTGTCCCGCGGGTTCGCCAAATGTTAACCTGACAGACCATGCACCTGGTTCTCCACGACCTGAGGTACGGGGCGCGTTTATTGTGGAAAGCCCCCGCTTTCACCGCGGTCGCGCTGCTAACCCTGGCGCTCGGAATCGGCGCCGTCACCGCCATTTTCAGCGTGGTCGACGCGGCCCTGTTGAAGCCGCTGCCATTCCGCGATCCGGAGCGCCTGCTGGCGGTCTGGGAGAACAACCCCACGGCGAACAAGGAGCTGATGTTCGTCGCGCCGGCCAACTTTCGGGAATGGCAGCGGCAGAGCCAGACCCTCGAGGGCATGGCCGCCATGCGCGATGTCCACATGAACCTGACGGGCGGGCCGGCCGCCCGCGTCAATCCCGAGGAATTGCTGGCCGAACAGGTCTCCTCCGCCCTATTCCCGCTGCTGGGGGTCAAGATGGCGGTGGGACGGGCGTTCACCGCCGCGGAGGACCGGCCCGGCCGCGCCAACTACGCTTTGCTGGCCCATTCGCTGTGGAGACGCCGCTTCGGCTCCGACCCCGCCATCGCCGGCAAGTCCATCCGGCTGGGCGACCAGGGGTACATGGTGCTGGGCGTCCTGCCGGCGGGTTTCTCGGTTTTCGACCCGAATATCGATATCTGGCTGCCCCTGGCCCTCGACCCCGAGGACGCGCGATCCGCCGGCAACCGCTTCCTGAGCGTGGTGGCGCGGCTCAAGCCGGGTGTTTCCCTGGAGGGCGCCCGCGCCGAGATGCAAACCATCGGCAGCCGCCTGGAAGCCGCCAATCCGGCGTTGGATAGGGGCTGGCGGCCCGCGCTGGTACTCCTGCGCGAGGAGTTGGCCGGGCACGCGAAGCGGGCTCTGCTCACGCTCCTGGCGGCGGTCGGCTTCCTTCTGCTGATGGCGTGCGCCAACGTGGCGAACCTGTTGCTGGAACGTGGCGCCGGGCGAAAAAGGGAAATCGCCGTCCGCGTGGCCCTGGGCGCCAGCGCGGGGCGTATCGCCGGGCAGCTTCTCTCGGAGAGCCTGCTGCTGAGCCTGGCGGGGGGAGCGCTCGGCGTGGCCCTCGCGCGCGCCGGCGTGGCCCTGCTGGCGCGTTTCGGCCCGGCCAACATCCCGGCCCTGAGGCAGGCCACCGTGGATGCGCGTATGCTGCTGTTCGCGCTGGCCTGTTCGCTGGCCTCCGGGCTTCTCTTCGGCGCCGTCCCCGCTTTGCAGGCCTGTTCCACCAACCTCGGCGCGGCTCTCACCGAAGGCGGACGCGGAGGAACCATGGGCCGCGCCGGCCGCGCTATGCGTAACGCTCTGGTGGTCTCCGAAGTGGCGCTGGCGGTCGTGGTTCTGATCGGCGCGGGGCTGCTCCTCCGCAGCTTCGTCCGCCTGCGCTCCGTGGATCCCGGCTTTCGCTCCGCCGGGATACTCACTTTCCGCTTGTCCAACCTCGGAGGCCGCGATGCCCTGCCCGGCCAGCGCGCCGCCTTGCTCGAACAACTGCGGGAGCGCATCGGGGCGCTGCCGGGGGTGCGCGGAGTCGGCGCCGTGAGCGCGCTGCCGCTGAGCGGCCTGAACGTCGGGACTACGTTCTCCATCGCCGGCCGGCCCGCTCCGCCGCCCGACCGGCGCCCCATGGCGCTCATGCGAACCGCCACTCCGGCGTACTTCCGGGTCATGGGCGTCCCGCTCGAAGCCGGGCGCGAGTTCAGCGCCTCGGACGACGGCCACGCCCCCGCCGTGGTGATTGTCAGCCGCGCCATGGCCCGGCGGTTCTGGCCGGCGGGAAGCCCCCTCGGGGAACACGTCCTGCTCGACGCCTTTCCGGGGCGCGCCGCCGAGGTGGTGGGAGTGGCGGCCGATGTGAAGCCCGAGAGCCTCGAAGGCGACGACTGGCCCACGGTCTATACCTCTTACGCGCAGTCGCCGGCGCCGATTATGAACCTGGTGGTGCGCGCCACGCCGCCGCCCCTTTCCCTGGCGGCCGCCGCCGAGCGCGAGGTCCATCGCCTGGATCCCGATCAGCCGGTGGCCGACCCGCGGGCCATGGCCGACGTGCTCGACCGCGCGCTGGCCGGGCCCCGCTTCAACGCCGCGCTGCTGGCCATCTTCGCCGAAATCGCATTCACCCTGGCCGCCGTGGGAATCTACGGGGTGATTTCCTGCGATGTCGCCCAACGGACCAGGGAAATCGGTATCCGCGCGGCCATGGGCGCGCGGCCCGTCGACATCCTGCTTCTCATACTGGGACAGGGCACGCGTCTCGCCGCCAGCGGCCTCGCCTTGGGCCTGGCGGCCGCGTTTATGCTCACCCGCTTGATGGCCAACCTGCTCTTTGAAGTGAAGCCGGCGGACGCCTGGACCTTCGCGTGCATATCGCTTCTGTTGGGCGCGGTAGCGCTTCTGGCAAGCTATCTTCCCGCCCGGCGCGCCATGGCTGTGGATCCCATGACCGCGCTGCGGCATGAATAGGACACGCTGATGATCGCCTTGCGCAACGTCGAGAAGTTTTACGAAGCCGGCTACGGCCGGAGCTACGTTTTGCGCCGCATCAACCTGGAGATCAAGGAGGGTGAGTTCCTCACCATCATGGGACCCTCCGGGGCGGGCAAATCGACGCTCCTGAGCATCCTGGGGATGCTCGATGGCGCCTGGACCGGCGAGTTTGAATTCGCCGGCCACCAGGTCCACCGCATGAAGCCCAAGGACCGCGTCGAGCTGAATAAGCGGTACATCGGCTTCGTGTTTCAGAGCTACCACCTGATCGACAATCTCACGGTCTACGAGAACCTGGATATTCCCCTGTCCTACCGGAATATCAAGAGCTCCGAACGCGCCGCCATGGTGTGCGACACCCTGGACCGGTTCCGTATCGTGGCCAAACGCGATCTCTACCCCAGCCAGCTTTCCGGCGGGCAGCAGCAGTTGGTGGCCGTGGCGCGCGCCGTCATCGCCAGCCCCAAGCTCATCCTCGCCGACGAACCCACCGGCAACCTGCACTCCAGCCAGGGCAAGGAGATCATGGAGCTGTTTAAGAAACTCCACGATGAAGGGACCACCATCGTGCAGGTGACGCACTCGGAGGCGAACGCAGCTTACAGCCAGCGAACGATTCAACTGGCCGACGGCTGGATCGTGGGATAAGCTTCCCGGCTTGTCAAAGCGAAGACCAGCCGGGAGGCTTATCCCACCTGAGTTACGGGTAGGCGATCGTGAACGTGCCCGGCTCGTCCACCACCTGGTAGTCCACGGGCGGCTGGAAAAGCGTGGCGTCGGGCGGGTTCGTGTCGAGGTTGGCCAACTGATTGGTTTGATCGCCCACGAGCGGTTTGGAGGCCTTGGCGAGCACTATGACTTTGAGGTTCGGCGATCTCCAGATTTCCGCCGTGGCGACAATCGGCCGGTCGTTGCCCCGCGCGCCGGCGGGCCAGGTGGCCGTAACCCGGCGTCCCTGCGCCACTACGCCTCCCACCATCTGGGAGCCGAGATCCGCGAACGTCAGCAGGGCCTGACCCGGAGCCTGCGGATTCACGCCCGCCAGCATGGCGTCATCAGCGTCGGTGGGGGCCGGCGGAGGGTCGGCCGATATGGGAAGGGCGCCCCTGTGAGCGATCTTGCGCTGGGTATCGAGCACATAAAACACCCTGGCCACCGGGTCGTCGATTTCCACCAGCAGGGGGCCCGGGGGCAGGGGATTTTGCGACGGCGTGGGTTGCGGGACGTTGTTCCGGAATTGCTCCACCCTGGTACGGCCAAGCCCGTCGCGATAAATCTTCCGGGAAAAGCCCGTGCGCGTGATCTGCGCGCCGCCTTGGAGAGTCTCCACGAATTGGGAAACCGCTTCCGCGGAGTAGGGCGCCCCGGTCACCACGGCGAATGGCTTGCGTGGCGTTCCGAAGGTCCCGATTCCGGTGAGGACTCCATTCGTCAAGGCGCTTTTCGAGGACTGCATCGCATTGAGCAGCTGGCCGTACGCCGGCATGGCGAGCGGCGTAGTCAGAACGAATAGGGCAAGCCAGCGGTTCCCGGTCATGGCCGCACCTGTGGCAGTGGAAGAGGAATCGAGATGGATGGCCCGGTCTCCTCCACCACCGTGTAGTCCGGCGGCGGCTGGAACAGCGACAAGGCCGGCTCGCCGAGCCTCACGTTGATCAGCTTCTGGGTGGTATCGCCGAAGCGGGGGTCGAGGCGTTTCGTCAGCACCGCCGTGTCGAGCTCGCGCGACCTCCATGTCTCCGTGACGGTGGTGGTGGGCTGGTCGGCGCCCTGGCTGCCCGCGGGAGACACAAGGGTATCGCGCTCGCCTTCCACCTCCACTCCCTCCAATACCTGCTTCCCCAGGTACTCGGTTTTCGCTTGGGCGCCGTTGGACATCACCCTGGTGCTGGAAACGACATACGTCTGGTTTTGCGGCGGCGGCATGGCTTGGCGCACCGGCGTGGTTCCGGCGGGCGGCGGCGGCAGGGTTACGCGGTGGGCCACCTTGCCCTGCGTATCGAGCAGGTAGGCCACGCCCGCCACGGGATCGAGGATTTGGACGATAGTAGGCATTTTCGGTTGGTTGGGGTTCGAAGAACCGAACATGGGGCGCTCGGTCCGCGTGCGGCCCAGCGAATCCCGAAAAATGAGCTGCAATGATTGGCTGTTGGTGACATGCGTGCCATCGGGAAGCGTGCGTACGCTTTCGCCGACCTGTTCGGCCGAGAACGCCACCGTCGCCCTCGCGTATGGGTCGGCCCGCAACATGGAGGTGGGATACGGCATGGCGCGGGCGTGGGCGCCGGCAGGCGGGCCGCCCGGCATGGGGACGGGCGTCGCGCTCTCCTTCTGCCCGAAGCCGGTGGCCGCGCTCAACCCGAGCAGGGCGAGCAGGAACGCAACATGGAATCTCATGAGGCCTCCTACGGAAAATGTAGCGGTGGCGCACGCCGGTGTCAATGCCCACGGTGTCAATGCCCACCCACGCAGCATACCGAAAGCTGTTAGAATGTCCGTTACCGACACTGATGCTCTGTTCGGACGGCCCAGGTCCTTCTCACCCCGTCCGGGCGCTGGGCGATTTGCCGGAGTACCCAAAGCGTTAGCGCGTGGCGACGCTGGAAACCGGCGAATACGTGAAAATCCTCCTTTATAACCCCGACAACGGCGTCACGAAGAACTTCATGCCGCACCTCTGGATGTTTCTGCTGCAGGCGCTCACTCCGCCCGGCCATGAGGTGGTTCTGATCGACGGCAACGCGCAGCCGATGAGCGACCCCGAACTGGTGCGGTTCGTTCTCGACGAGGGGATCGGCCTGGTCGGAATCGGCGCCATGACCCGCATGATCGCCAAGGCATACCGCGTGGCGGATGCGATCCGCGCGGCGGGCGTGCCGGTGGTCATGGGCGGACCGCACGTGACCGAGGTTCCGGAGGAAGCGCTGGGACGCGACGGCGGGCCGCGGCACGCCGACGCCCTGGCCCTGGGCGAAGCCGACGAAACCTGGCCGCGGATCGTCGATGACGCCGCGCGGGGCCGGCTCCAGGAGACGTACGCTCCGCTCGATGCCCTGGGGCGGGACCTCAAGCCGACCTTGAAGGACTATCCCGCGATTCCCTGGGATTCGCTCCCCATGCAGCAGTTCAACCGGGTTCCCGGCTTCGTGCGCCCCATCATGCGGCATTTCGGTTACCCGTGGGAGAGCTTTCACATCATCCCCATCGAATCCGGGCGCGGTTGCCCTTATGGATGCGAGTTCTGCACCGTAACGGGGTTTTTCGGCGATTCGATCCGCTTCCGCACCAACCGGAGCATTGTGGATGAGATGCTGCGGCTGAAGGCGCGCGCCCGCTCGACGCGCGGCCAGATCGCGGTGTTCTTCGTGGACGACAATTTCGCCATCAACGTGAAGCGCACCAAGTCCCTGCTGCGCGATATTATCGCGGCGGGGGCCGAGCTTTCGTGGGTGGGGCAGATCAGCGCCAACCTGCTGCGGGACGAGGAGCTGATCGATCTGATTGCGGCTTCCGGCGGGAAATGGATCTTCATCGGGATGGAATCGCTCGATGCCGCCAATCTGGCCAGCGTGAAGAAGGGTTTCAACAAGCCGGCGGAATACGCGGGGGTGCTGGAGGCGCTGGCGCGGCGCCACATCTACGCCATCACGTCGTTCATTCTGGGGATGGATAACGATACTCCCGGAGTGGCCGAGCGCACCCTGGCCCAGATTCGCGAATGGCCGCCGGCGCTGCCGGTATTCGGACAAATTACTCCTTATCCGGCGACGCCCCTCTACACCCGCCTGGAAAAGGAAGGACGGCTGACCCGGCCGCGGCATTGGCTGGAGTTCGCTCCGTTCGCCATGGCGCACACGCCCCTGAAGATGACCGTCCAGGAAGTGCAGGACGAGACGCTCTACGCCTGGACCAACTCCTACAGCCCGGCCGCCACCGAAAGGGCGCTCGATTCAATCGCCAACGAGCCCGTTCCCTACAAGATCAGCCATCTGCTCTCCCGCCTGTTCTTCCGCGGGATCTACTTCCCTCAAAAGGGGGCCTGGGGCTGGCTCAAGCTGATCGCGCGGAACCGGGGCTCCATCTACCGCATCGTGAAGGATGCGTTCACCCAGTGGCACGGGACCAAGGATCGGGTGGGAGGCCTGGTGTATGCGCCGGCGTCCGGTTTCGTAACGCCCGTCCAGCCGGGCGCGGAACCGGAATAGGGCCCCGGCAGCGCCGACGGTCTTGCCGCCGGCGATCCACGCACCCCGGCCATGTGGGATAGGCGGTTTCGCCTGTCAACCCGAGCGAAGCTCGGGCCTGGACTTTGGCCCTTCACTAGATAAGAGACATTTCTGCGCTTTTCTGTTGTAATCGGGCTCGATTTCTGTTATCTAGTTGATTGACTAGATTATGAAAGGAGCCCCTCTATGGGCTTTCCCACCAAAGTCCAACTCATCAAACGCAAGGCCAGCGAACAGTGGTATATCAACTTCCCCTCCGCTCTGGCTCAGGCCATGGATTTCTC